>Ga0307517_10003186_pt1 | contig 25769 bp, 18 predicted proteins | sample 23_EM_MG_FD_194515 | JGI IMG/M metagenome (GOLD analysis project Ga0307517, IMG submission 194515) | Populus trichocarpa ectomycorrhiza microbial communities from riparian zone in the Pacific Northwest, United States - 23_EM | ecosystem: Host-associated > Plants > Roots > Unclassified | place... | reverse complement strand
TGTTCCCGCGCGGCGGCGACGTCAAGCGCGCCGAGTTCTGGTGCGGCCTGCGCCCGATGACGCCGGACGGCACGCCGGTCGTCGGCGCGACGCGCCTGCCCAACCTCTTCCTCGCGACCGGCCACGGCACGCTCGGCTGGACCATGGCCGCAGGCACCGGGCGCGTGATGGCCGACGTGATCTCGGGCCGGAAGCCCGGCATCGACCTGGCCGGGCTCACCGTCGATCGCTACCCGGCTGCGTACGCCTGAGCCGCGAGTTCAGGGGCGCGCGCTGAGCAGCGGGGTCAGCCGGTCCGCTGCACCGTCGATGCGCTCCAGCTTCGGGTAGCGCAGGCCGCCGCTGTAGGGGATCGCCACGGTCTTGTAGAGCTCGCCGTCCTTCAGCAGCAGCGCGATCGGTGCCTTGCTGGTCTTCGCCGCGGTGATCGCGGCGCTCAGGCGCTCGACCGAATACGCACGGCCGTCGACCGCGATCAGCTCCAGCGAGGTGTTCAGGCCGGCGTTGAAGGCCGGGCTGCCCCAGCGCACGGACTTGAGGACATTGCCCTTGCCGACATCGATGCCGAGCGAGTACGAGAAGTCGTCGAACTTGCGCTGCGCCGCGAAGCCCTTGGTCGCGGCGTTCGGCTCCTCGCCCCAGGCGAGCCGCCAACCGGCGCGCGCCAGGCCTTCGGTCGGTGCCTTGCCGCGCGAGTTCAGCCGCTCGCGCAGGAACGTGGCCCAGTCGTGGGGCTGAATCCGGTTCAGGGTGGACACCACGTCGTCGAAGCTGTAGGTCAGCGGTGCCGTGTCCGCCGCCGCGCGGCCGGGCGCGACGCCGAAGAACGCCCGGGCGAAGTCGTCGAGCGAGCGCTCGCCCTTGGAGCCGTCGCGGATCAGCATGTCGGCCTCGAGCCAGGCCAGCACCATCTCGTCGTAGTAGTCGGCGCCACGCTGCCAGTCGCGCCAGTCCGGACGTTCTTCCTTCGAGGTCATGATCGCCTCGTTCGTCGTGTCCTGCAGATCGCGCCAGGCCCGGCCCGACTGGGCTTCGGCCCACGCGGCGACGTTGGCGAGCACGTCCTTCATGTCGGCGAGCGGGACGAGCCCGGCGCGGGCCGCCAGCACGTCGCCCCAGAACTGCGTCTGGCCCTCGTACATCCACAGCAGGCTGTCCTGCATCGGGACGTTGGTGTTGGGCGTCCACAGGTCCGCCGGGCGGCGGAACTTGCCGTTCCACGAGTGCGTGAACTCGTGCGCGAGCAGGTCGCGCCCGGTCGACGACTTGGCCCACTCGGTGAAGTAACCCGGCGGCACGCCGTTCTCGCTCGACGCGTGGTGTTCCAGCCCGATGTAGCCGAAGCGGTTGCTGAGCGCGAGCAGGAACTCGTAGCGCGGGAAATGGCGTGCGCCGAACAGGCGGTCGGCCTGCGTCACGAGCGCGCGATGCGCGGCGAGCTGCTCCGGGCTGATGACCAGCTCGGCGGGTGTCTCGGCCATCACGCTCAGGTGGATCGGCACGCGCCCGTTCGCCGCGGCGTCGGGATCGAGATCGACGCGCGTCATGTACCGGCCGGCATAGAGCGGCGAGTCGATCAGCGTTTCGACGCTGACCGGCTTGAACTCGACCACCGCGCCGCGCTGCGACTGGGTGTCGAGCGCGGTGCCGAACGACCAGCCCTCGGGCAACCGCAGCGTCGGTTGGATGCGGATGCGCGAGTCGAAGTGACCGGCCGGGTACAGCAGCACGCTGTTCCATTGCACGTTGAGCATGTCCGGTGTGACGACGACCCGGCCGCTGTCGGCATCGACCGGTGACAGGTTCTGGAACTCGATGTCCAGCGTGGTCACGCCCGCCGGCACCTCGAGCGCGAACGCATGCACATCGAGCGGGTCGCGCCGCCAGGCGACGGGCCGGCCGCCGGCCTTGATCGTGAGCCCGGCGAGTTGCGCGATCACGCCGGTCGGGCCGTGGTTGCCGGGCAGCCAGCGCGGATAGAGCAGCGTCAGCGGGCCGGGCTTGACCGGCACCGTCTCCTTGACGCGGAAGATGCGGCGGTCGAGGTCGGTGGCATCGACCTGCAGCGCGATGGTGCCCGGGTAGGGCGTGTCGGCGGGCGGGGGAGTCTGAGCCGGAGCGAGGGGCGCGAGCAGCGCGAGCAGCAGTGCCGAAGCACAGGGGATGAACTTCATGGGTTCGGGTCGACAGACGGTGGTCTTGAAGGGGCGAGACGATAAGGCATTGCGCGGCGTGTCGTGCAGGCGTCAGTGGTCGCGCCGCGAACTCGCTACAGTGCGACGCGAGGAGACAGCAGGCATGCCCCAGGACAAGATTCAGGCGCCGATGGCGTGCACGGTCGTCGAGGTGCTCGTGGCCGCCGGCCAGGCGGTGCGCGCCGGTCAGCCGCTGCTGATCGTCGAGGCGATGAAGATGGAGCACGAGGTCTGCGCCGAGGCCGACGCGCAGGTGCTGGCCGTCAGCGTCCGCGCCGGGGAACTGGTCGGCGAAGGCGATCTGCTGATGCGGCTGGGCGCGGCGCGCGCGGGGTCGACCGCCGCCGCGACCGAGGCAGCACCGGCTGAGCCGGCCGCCGATCCGTCGATGCGGCGGGCCGATCTGCAGGAGGTCATCGCCCGCCACGCGTTCACGCTCGATGCGAACCGCGCCGACGCGGTCGCGAAGCGCCATGCGCTGGGCCTGCGCACGGCGCGCGAGAACGTGGCGGCGCTGTGCGACGACGACAGCTTCATCGAGTACGGCGCGCTCGCCATCGCCGCGCAGCGTTCGCGCCGCAGCCTCGACGACCTGATTGCCAACACGCCGGCCGACGGCATGGTGACCGGCATCGGCAGCGTCAACGCCGCGCTGTTCGGGCCCGAGGCCTCGCGCTGCGTCGTGATGGCCTACGACGCGACCGTGCTCGCCGGCACCCAAGGCATGCGCAACCACGCGAAGACCGACCGCATGCTCGGCATCGCGCTGCAGCAGAAGCTGCCGGTCGTGCTGTTCGCCGAAGGCGGCGGTGGCCGGCCCGGCGACACCGACATGCCGATCGTCGCCGGCCTGCACGTCACCAGCTTCGCGAGCTACGCGCGCCTGAGCGGCCAGGTGCCGGTGGTCGGCATCGTCGCCGGCCGCTGCTTCGCCGGCAACGCGGCGCTGCTCGGCTGCAGCGACGTGATCATCGCAACGCGGCGCAGCAACATCGGCATGGGCGGGCCGGCAATGGTCGAAGGCGGCGGTCTCGGCGTCTTCACGCCCGAGCAGATCGGGCCCAGCGATGTGCAATCGGCGAACGGCGTGATCGATGTGCTGGTCGACGACGAGGTCGAGGCGGTGCAGGTCGCGCGCCGCTACCTGGCGTATTTCCAGGGCCCGGTCTCCGCGTGGGCCGAGGCCGACGCGACGTTGCTGCGCGACGCGCTGCCCGAGAACCGCGTGCGCGGCTACGACATGCGCCAGGTGATGCAGGGCGTGGCCGACACCGGGTCGCTGCTCGAATTGCGCGCCGGCTTCGGCGCCGCCATCTTCACCGCGCTCGCGCGCATCGAGGGCCGACCGGTCGGCCTGATCGCGAGCAACCCCGCGCACCTGGGCGGCGCGATCGATGCCGATGCCGCCGACAAGGCGGCGCGCTTCGTGCAGCTGTGCAATGCGCACGGCCTGCCGCTGGTGTCGCTGGTCGACACGCCGGGCTTCATGGTCGGGCCCGAGGTCGAGCGCCAGGCGCAGGTGCGCCATGCGAGCCGCATGTTCGTCGCCGCGGCGCATTTGCGCGTGCCCTTCTTTGCCGTCGTGCTGCGCAAAGGGTATGGCCTGGGGGCGATGGCAATGGCCGGCGGCGGCTTCCACGCGCCGGTGTTCACGGTCGCGTGGCCGAGCGGCGAGTTCGGCGCGATGGGGTTGGAAGGCGCCGTGCGCCTGGGCTACCGCAAGGAACTCGAGGCCGTGCCCGAAGGGCCGCAGCGCGATGCGCTGTACCAGCGCCACGTCAACGAACACTACGCGAAGGGCCAGGCGATCAACATGGCCGCCACGCTCGAGATCGACGCGGTGATCGACCCGGCCGAGACGCGCCGCTGGCTGGTGCGCGGGCTGGCCTCGGCGCGCGTCGCGCCCGCGACCAGCCACCCGATCGACACCTGGTAAGGCAGCTGCCGGCGCAGGCAGAATGAGCGCCATGCACGCAGACCCCACGCTCGCCAGTGCGCAAGCTTCGGCCGACCTCGCGGTTCGCCATTTGCGGCAGATCCTGTTGTGGCCGTTGCGCCTGATGCCGCTGGTGCGGCCGGGTTCGGCGCCGCGGCAGCATCGCACGCCGTGGCAGGTGCTGCGCGATCTGGGCGAGGCTTCGCCGTGGCGCGAGGTCATCGACGAGTACACCGGCGACACCGCGCGTTTTCACGAGCGGCACTACAACGAGTTCGTCAGCTTCCTGCCATACGTGCAGCGCTTTCTGTACGGCGACGGGCGCAGCAAGCAGGTCGCGAGCGGCCGCGACGCCGATGCGCCGATGCGCGTGTTCCGGCGCGAGGACATCGCCAAGGTCCGCGTGCGTGCGCGGGCCGGCGACGAGGCCTTCACGCTCGAGGTCGTGCACGTCGACCTGTACTTTTTCTTCGATGTCGACGTGGTGCTGCTCAACGTCGAGCTCGGCGCCAACGACTTGTCGCTCGCGCAGGCGCAGGAGCAGCTCTACCGCTTCGGTCGGGGCTATCCGGCCGGCTGGGACGCGCAAGGCCAGGCGCTGCACAGCATGGCCAATGTCGAATGGCTGGATGCGGCGGGCCAGGTGCTGGCGAGCTCCGACGCGCAGCAGCGCGATCTGTTCATGTCGCATGTGGCCGAGCACCGCGCGCCGCGCACCGCCGCGCACTGGGCCTTCTTGCTCAAGCCGCTGGTGTCCGACCATTCCGACGAGCCCGGCGAACTGCGCTACCGGCAGATCGAGTACTACCGCATGCCGATGATGGCCTACCTCGCGCTCGACGATCCGCGCGCGCTGACGCGCGTCGACTTCATCCGCCTCGGCCTCGTCACCGGCGCGGGCGGCAGCGATAACGGCGGCCTCGCCGATGCCAGCGACGAACGTGCCTTGCCATACTCGCAAGACCACCTCACCGACTTCGAGCAGCGCTATTGCTACGACCGCTTCTGGGCCAACACCGGCGCGGCGCCGAACACGCGCTACCTGTGCAGCGGCCACGCGCTGATTGTCGTCGGCGACGCGCGCAGCGAGTTCTACGGCTGCCGCGATCGCGGCGTGCTTGCGCAGTTCAGGCACCAGCACTTCCTGCTGTTCCTGATCAACCACTTCCAGAAGGCAGCGCTGCTGATGTCGTCGGACCGGCTCGTCGAGGCCTTGAAGAATCTCGACGTCGGCGACGCCAGCAGCGTGCGCCGCTTCAAGCGCTCGATCCGCGCCAGTTTCGAGAGCTTTCTGCGTTTCACGCACCGCTACTGGTTCCACGAGGTTTCCGAACAGGCGCAGGTGCGCGCGCTCTCGCGCATGTGCGCGACCCACCTCGGGCTCGACCCGCTGTACCACGAGGTCAAGGAACGCATTGCCGACATGAACAGCTACCTCGACGCCGACAGCCTGCGCCGCCAGGCCAACACGGTGGTGCGGCTCACCGTCGTGACCATCCTCGGGCTGATCGGCACCGTGACGACCGGCTTCCTCGGCATGAACCTGCTCGCCGAGGCCGATGCGCCGATGTCACGCAAGCTGTGGATCTTCGCGGTCGTGTTCGTGCTGACGACGGTGCTGACGTTCTACACGATGGGTAAGTCCAAGGGCTTGTCCGACTTTCTGGATGCGCTGTCGGACGAGCGGCTGTCGGTGTGGCAGAAGCTCAAGGCCCTCGCCTCGGTGTGGCGGCGCACGCGCGACTGACGGATTGATTGATCGACGAATGGACCTCACCGAACTCTCGGCCAGCGCCTTGGCGCGTGCGATCAGCGCCCGCGAGGTCTCGTGCCGCGAGCTGATGCAGGCGACGCTGGCGCGCATCGCGCTCGTCAACCCGGCCCACAACGCCATCGTCAGCCTGCGCGACGGCGACGAGTTGCTGCGCGACGCCGATGCGTGCGACGCCGAACTCGCGCGCGGCGCATCGCGCGGCTGGATGCACGGCCTGCCGCAGGCGATCAAAGACATGGCGCCGACCGCCGGCCTGCGCACGACGCTCGGCTCGCCGCTGCTGCGCGACAACGTGCCGGCGCACGACGGCCTGATGGCGCAGCGCATGAAGGCGGCCGGCTGCCTCGTCATCGCCAAGACCAACACGCCCGAGTTCGGGCTGGGTTCGCACACCTTCAACGAGGTCTTCGGCGTCACGCGCAATGCCTTCGATCCGACCAAATCGGCGGGCGGCAGCAGCGGCGGCGCCGCGGTCGCGCTCGCGACCCGCATGCTGTCGGTCGCCGACGGCAGCGACTTCATGGGCAGCCTGCGCAACCCCGCCGGCTGGAACAACGTGTTCGGCCTGCGTCCCAGCCAGGGCCGCGTGCCGCTGTGGCCGGCGCCCGACGTCTGGGTCACGCAGCTCGGCACCGAGGGGCCGATGGGGCGCCATGTCGAAGACGTGGCGCGGCTGCTCGACGTGCAGGCCGGGCCGGACGCGCGTGTGCCGCTGTCGCTGGCCGGACACGCCTCGTTCGCCGACGGCTTGGAGGGCCTGGACTGCCGACGTGTGCGCGTCGGCTGGCTCGGCGACCTCGATGGTTATCTGCCGATGGAAGCCGGCATCCTCGAGGTCTGCGGCGCGGCGCTGAACCGCCTGCAAGCGCTGGGCTGCGCGGTCGAGCCGACGGTGCTCGGCCAGTCGCCCGAGGCCGTCTGGCAGGCCTGGCTGGTGTGGCGGCGCTGGCTCGTCGCCGGGCGCATCGCACCGTTCCTGCTGAAGCCGGCCAACCGTGCGCTGATCAAGCCCGAGGCGCTGTGGGAGCACGACCAGGCCATCGGCCTGACCGGCGCGCAGACGCTGCAGGCGAGCGCGCAGCGCAGCACGTTCTACCAGCACCTGCTGACGCTGTTCGAGCGCTTCGACGTGCTCGCGCTGCCGAGCGCGCAGGTCTGGCCCTTCGATGCCGCGCTGCGCTGGCCGACGCACGTCAACGGTCGCGAGATGGACACCTACCACCGCTGGATGGAGGTCGTGATCTACGCCACCTTCGCCGGCCTGCCCTGCATCAGCGTGCCGGCCGGCTTCGGCGCGGCAGGCCTGCCGATGGGCTTGCAGCTGATCGGCCGACCGCAGGGCGATGCCGATCTGCTTCGGCTCGCGCACGCGTACGAGCAGGCGGCGGAGGACGTGTTGCGCGTGCGGCCTGGCGACAACGCATCAGCGTGACGAACGCCACGCCGCTAGAGTCCGCGCGGTGACTCCGAGGCCCGACAATCGCCTCGCGATTCAACTCACGAGGGAAACGCCTTGCGCCCACTGTCGCTGAACCCATGGATGCGCGCGATCGGCCGCGCGCTTGCCCGACTTGCTGTAGTCAGTTTCGCGGCGAGCGCCGTGACGGGCGGCGCGGCGCCGTTGCCCGTCGAGGACTTCTTCAAACCCGATGCCTATGCGGATGTGCGCTTGTCGCCCTCCGGGACGCGCCTCGCGGCCACCATGCCCAGCGCGTCGGGGCGGCGATCGATGGTGGTCGTCGACATCGCCGATCCCAGCAAGAGCAAGGTCGTGGCGGCCTACTCGAACGCCGACATCGTGGGCGTGCAGTGGGTCAACGACGAGCGTCTTGTGTATCGCGTGATTGACCAGCAGGAAGCGCTCGCGAATCAGCGCGACGGTACCGGGCTGTTTGCGGTCGATGCCGACGGCAAGAGCCCGCCGCGCTCACTGATTTCGCCGGTCTGGGTGGGCGGCAACACAGGCTCGCACATCACCAGCCGAATACTGCAGCCGGACCATGCGCTGTACCGGACACTGCATGACGACACCGACGACGTGCTCGTTGCGCGCTGGATCTGGACGGAAGCCCAGGAGCTGTCCCACATTACCCTAATGCGGCTCAACACCCGCACCGGCATCACCCAGAATTTGTCGGCGGGAGCACCGGAGCACGTGTCGGCATGGACCGTTGATCGATCAGGCCAGCCGCGATTTGTTGTCACCGCGTTCGAGGGCAAGGAGGCGCTGTATTGGAAGGCCAGTGCGTCCGCTCGATGGGCCAAGATTCACGAGGCGCCGAGTACTGAAGGAGTTGTCTGGCCGGTGTACGTCGAGTCGAACACCCGGGTTTTCGCCGTGGCAATCATCGCGCACGATGACGTGACCTCGCTGGTCGTGATGAATCCGAGCGCGGCCACCGCGGCGAAGGTACCGGCCGAGCCCTTGCTGACTGCGCCTGGATTCGACTTTCGCGGCGGCGTCGTTCTCAATCGTTCAGGTGCGGTACTGGGTGTCAACTACCTGACCGAAGCGCGCGCCACGCATTGGATCGATTCAGCGATGCAGAAGATCCAGCAACAGGTCGACACGCTGTTGCCGGGGTCGAACAACCTGCTCGATTGCGGCGATTGCGAGAACGTCGAGAACGTGCTCGTGACGTCGTCGTCCGACCGGTCGCCACTCGTGTACCGCATCTTCCGTGTCAGCAAGGGGACACTCGAGCCGATGGTTGCGGCCCGTCCGTGGATCAAGCCACAGGACATGGCGATGACCGACCTGGTCCGCATCGACGCGCGCGACGGCCTGTCGATCCCGGTCTACGTGACCCGTCCCAAGGGGCAGAAAGGCGCCGGCCCGGCTGTGGTCCTCGTGCATGGCGGGCCATGGCTGCGTGGGGTCGAGTGGGAGTGGCGCGACGAGGCGCAGTTCCTCGCATCGCGCGGCTACGTTGTCATCCAACCGGAGTTTCGCGGCAGCATGGGCTATGGCAACAAGCTGTATCGGGCCGGCTGGAAACAATGGGGCCTGGCGATGCAGGACGACGTCGCCGACGCGGCGCTGTGGGCCATCAAGCAGGGTTATGCCGACAAGAACCGGATCTGTATTGCCGGCGCAAGCTATGGAGGCTACGCAACGCTGATGGGGCTGATCCGCAATCCCGAACTGTTCCGCTGCGGCGTCGAATGGGTGGGCGTCACCGACATCGACCTGATGTACTCGATCAATTGGAGCGACTCCAGCAGTGAGCACAAGCGCTACGGCATGCCGGTGCTGATCGGCGACCGCGAGAAGGATGCCGCTCAACTCGCTGCCACCTCGCCGATCAAGCTCGCTTCGAAGATCACGCAGCCGCTGTTGATGGCCTATGGCGGCGTGGACCGGCGCGTGCCGATCGACCACGGCACGCAGATGCGTGATGCGATAACAAAGACCAACTCGAAAGTCGAATGGAAGGTCTACGGCGACGAAGGCCACGGCTGGATGCTGCCGGCGAACGAGATCGACTTCTGGAAGCGCGTCGAGACTTTCCTCGACAAGAACCTGAAGATCGCGCCCTGACAGGACGCACGCTCGTCACTCCGGCCAGCGAAGAGGAGAGGGCCCCATCGCATCAAGGGCTCCGATCGCCTAGAGTTCAGGTTGGTGAAGGAGCTCATTCATGACCCACAAGATCCGCATCGGCATTGGCGGCTGGACCTTCGAGCCCTGGCGCGACAACTTCTATCCGGCCGATCTGCCGCACAGCCGCGAGCTCGAATACGCGAGCCGCCGGCTCACGGCGATCGAGGTCAACGGCACCTACTACAGCTCGCAAAAACCCGCGACCTTCGCGAAGTGGCGTGACGAAACACCCGACGGCTTCATGTTCTCGCTGAAGGCCTCGCGCTTCGCGACGAATCGGCGCGTGCTCGCCGAGGCGGGCGAATCGATCGAGCGTTTCGTCAACAGCGGCATTGCCGAACTCGGGCCCAAGCTCGGGCCGATCGTGTGGCAGTTCGCGCCGACCAAGCGTTTCGATCCGGTCGACTTCGAAGCCTTCCTGAAGTTGCTGCCGGCGCAGGTCGGCGGCATCGCGCTGCGCCACGTGCTCGATGTGCGGCACGAGAGCTTCAAGACGCCCGAGTACCTCGCGCTGGCGCGGCGCCACGGTGCCGCCACCGTCTTCACCGATTCGGACGACTACCCGTCGTTCGCCGACCTCACCGGCGACTTCGTCTACACGCGCATGATGCGCACCGATGCATCGCTGCCCGAGGGCTGCACGCCGCAGACGCTCGACCAGCTCGCCGCGTGCGCGCACGCCTGGCACGGCGGCGCGGAACCGGCGGAGGTGCCGCGCGTCGAACCGGCGCCCGCGGTGCCGACCGCCTCGCGCGATGTGTTCATGTATTTCATCAGCGGCGCCAAGGAAAAGGCGCCCGCCGCGGCCATGGCCTTGCTGAAGCGCCTGGCCTGAGTTCACTCGAAAGTTTTTTCATGCAAGCCAGCGACGTTGTCTCCCCGCCCGCACCGTCGCCCGACGCGCGACCCCCGCGTGCGTCCGCGTCGCTCGTCGTCGTGCGGGACGCGCCGGACGGGATCGAGGTGCTGCTGTCGCGCCGCGCCGAACGCGGCGACCACACCAGCGGCGCCTGGGTGTTTCCCGGTGGGATCGTCGACCCGGGCGATGCGCTGTTGCCGCCGGCCTGCTGCAGCGGCATCGACGACGCGGGGGCGAACGTGCGCCTCGGCCTGCCCGGCGGGGCGCTGAGCTACTACGTGGCGGCCGTGCGCGAATGCTTCGAGGAATCCGGGCTGTTGTTCGCGACCGATGCGCTCGGCGAGTTCGTGTCGCTCGATGGCGACGCGGCCGCGGCATTGCGCGCCTGGCGTGGGCCTCTGCACCGCGGCGAGCGCTCCATCGTCGAGCTGTGCCGCGAGTTCGGCCTGCGGCTTGCGCTCGACCGGCTCGTCTACCTCAGCCATTGGCTCACGCCGCTCGGCCGCGCGAAGCGCTTCGACACGCGCTTCTTCATCGCCGCGGCGCCGCCCGCGCAGACCGCCGAGTTCGACGGCACCGAGATGCTCGAGCAGCTCTGGCTGCGCCCCGCCGACGCGCTTGCGCGCGCGGTCGAGCTGAAGCTGATGACGCCGACGCAGACGACGCTGCGGCTGATCGGCCGCTTTGCCGACGTGAGTGCGCTGCTGGCCTGGGCGCGCGAACCGCGCGAGATCGCGCTGATCATGCCGCGCGTCGGCTCCGGCCATCAGGGCATGCGTCCGGTGCTGCCCGACGAGCCGGCCTGGGCCGAAATCGGCCGCCTCGACCCGGCCGGCCACGGCACGAGCTGCTACGACATCCAGGTCGGCACGCCGGTGCGCTTGTCGCCGCGCCTGATCCGTGTGACCGCGAACAACGGCAGCATGATGACCGGGCCGGGCACGAACACCTACCTGATCGGCGGCGGCGCGCGCAACGAGTGGGCGGTGATCGACCCGGGTCCGCTGGACGCCGCGCATGTCGAGGCGATTCTTGCCGCGGCACCGGGCCCGATCCGCTGGATCTTCGCGACCCACACGCACAACGACCACTCGCCGGCCTGCGTGCCGCTGAAGGCGCGCACCGGCGCCGTCGTGCACGGCCGCGTCGCCGCGCATCCGCAATGGCAGGACGCGAGTTTCGCGCCCGACGTGCACTTGCAGGGCGGCGAGCGCTTCGAGCTGCCCGGCCCCGACGGCCAGGGCTCGACGCTACAGGCGATCCACACCCCCGGCCACGCGTCGAACCACCTCTGTTATCTGCTCGAAGAGGAAAAGCTGCTGTTCACCGGCGACCACGTGATGCAGCAGTCCACCGTCGTGATCAACCCGCCCGACGGCGACATGGCGGCCTACATCGCGTCGCTGCGCGAGCTGAGTCGGCGCGATCTCGAGTGGCTCGCGCCCGGCCATGGCTTCCTGATGGCCCAGCCCGCGCAGGCGATGCAGGGGATCGTCGCGCACCGGCTGCGGCGCGAGGCCAAGGTCGTTGCGGCGATGCGCGCACTCGGCCCGGCGAGCGCCGACGCGCTGCTCGCGCGCGTCTACGACGATGTGCAGCCGCGCCTGCTGGCGATGGCGATGCGCTCGCTGACCGCGCATCTGCACAAGCTGCGCGAAGACGGCGCGGCGCGCGAAGACGGCGGGCGCTGGGCGCTGACCGACGGTTGATCGAGCGGCGGGCCAGCGGGCCGAGCGCCGGGCCGCCCCAAGCCGGCCCGCATCCCCCCAAGGGGATGCGTCAGCCGCCGGACAGGGCCTGCGGGTCGTCGTCGGTGGCGGGGTCGAGGTGGCGCGTGCAGTTGACCAGCGAGGCGGTGTGCGGCGGCCGTGCGTCGACCACGTTCACGCAGGTGTTGCCCATGTGCGCCGGCACGGCGATTCCGTCGGGCAGCGCGATGTGCGCGCCCAGCATCGCGCGGAGCACGAGGCCGTGCGACACGACCACGAGTGCACCCGACGTGAGGCGAGACGCGCGCCGCACGACGAGCGCGAACGCCTGGGCGACGCGGGCCTCGAAGACGGCGACCGATTCGCCGCCGGGTGGTGCGTCGGCCATCAGCAGCGGGTTGACGGGCAGCGTGTCGTAGGCCAGGCCGCGCCAGTCGCCGAAGTTGCGTTCACGCAGCAGCTCGCTGATCTCGATTGGCACGCCGCTGGCCGCTGCGATCAGCGCGGCGGTGTGGTGTGCACGCGGCAGGTCGCTGCTGACGATCGCGGCAACCTGCATGCCCGCGAGGCGGCGCGCGAGAGCCTGCGCCTGCTCGATGCCGCGTGCGCTCAGCGGGGTGTCGGCGGGTTGCAGCACCCGCGCGACGTTCAGCGGCGTCTCGCCGTGGCGGACCAGCAGCAGCGTCATCGTCGCGTGCCTACATGCTGCGCCGGTACTGCCCGCCGACCTCGAACAGCGCGTTCGTGATCTGCCCGAGCGAGCAGCAACGCACCGCGTCCATCAGCACCTCGAACACGTTGGCGTTAGCGATCACCGCGTCCTTCAGGCGCTGCAGCATCGCGGGCGATTCGGCCGCGTGCCGGGCCTGGAATTCGGCCAGCCGCTTCAGCTGGCTCTGCTTCTCGGCATCGGTCGAGCGCGCGAGTTCGAGCGTATCGGCCACCGGATCGCCATGCGGGTTGCGGAAGGTGTTGACGCCGATGATCGGGTACTCGCCGGTGTGCTTGAGCATCTCGTAGTGCATGCTCTCTTCCTGGATCTTGCCGCGCTGGTAGCCGGTCTCCATGGCGCCGAGCACGCCGCCGCGTTCGGCGATCTTCTCGAACTCGGCCAGCACCGCCTCCTCGACGATCTCGGTCAGCTCGTCGATGATGAAGGCGCCCTGGTTCGGGTTCTCGTTCTTCGCCAGGCCCCACTCGCGGTTGATGATCAGCTGAATCGCCATCGCGCGGCGCACGCTGTCTTCGGTCGGCGTCGTGATCGCCTCGTCGAACGCGTTCGTGTGCAGCGAGTTGCAGTTGTCGTAGATCGCGATCAACGCCTGCAAGGTGGTGCGGATGTCGTTGAACTGGATCTCCTGTGCATGCAGCGAGCGGCCCGAGGTCTGCACGTGGTACTTCAGCTTCTGGCTGCGCTCGTTCGCGCCATAGCGGTCGCGCATCGCGACCGCCCAGATGCGGCGCGCGACGCGCCCGAGCACCGTGTACTCCGGGTCCATGCCGTTGCTGAAGAAGAACGACAGATTCGGCGCGAAGTCGTCGATGTGCATGCCGCGCGCGAGGTAGGCCTCGACGAAGGTGAAGCCGTTGCTCAACGTGAACGCGAGCTGGCTGATCGGGTTCGCGCCGGCCTCGGCGATGTGATAACCGCTGATGCTCACCGAGTAGAAGTTGCGCACCTTGTGGTGCACGAAATACTCGGCGATGTCGCCCATCACCTTCAGGCTGAACTCGGTGCTGAAGATGCACGTGTTCTGGCCCTGGTCTTCCTTCAGGATGTCGGCCTGCACCGTGCCGCGCACGTTTTCCTTGACCCACGCGACGATCTTCGCGGTCTCCTCAAACGTCGGCTCGCGGCGGTTGTCGGCCCTGAACTTGTCCAGGTTCTGGTCGATCGCGGTGTTCATGAACATCGCCAGGATCGTCGGCGCCGGGCCGTTGATCGTCATGCTGACGCTGGTCGCCGGGTTCGTCAGGTCGAAGCCCGAGTACAGCACCTTCATGTCGTCGAGCGTCGCGATGCTCACCCCGGAGTTGCCGACCTTGCCGTAGATGTCGGGCCGCACCGCCGGGTCGTTGCCGTACAGCGTGACGCTGTCGAAGGCCGTGCTCAGCCGCTTGGCTGCCATGCCCGAGCTCAACAGCTTGAAGCGCGTGTTGGTGCGGAAGGCATCGCCTTCGCCGGCGAACATGCGGGTCGGGTCTTCGCCCTCGCGCTTGAACGCGAAGGTGCCGGCGGTGTACGGGAACGAGCCGGGCACGTTGTCCAGCATCAGCCACTTCAGCAGCTCGCCGTGGTCCTCGTAGCTCGGCAGCGCGACCTTGCGGATCTTGTTGCCCGACAGCGTCGTGTGGGTCAGGTCGGTGCGGATCTCCTTGTCGCGGATCTTCACGACGTACTCGTCGCCGGCGTAGGCATTCTGCATTTCGGGCCACATCGCCAGCAGCTTGCGCGACGAGGCGTCGAGCTGCGCCTCGCGGGTCTGCACGAGGTCGTCGACGGCCTCGACCGCGCGGTGGCGCTCCGGCTTGTCCGTCTGGAGCATGCCGGCGGTCGCGCGCAGCTGCTGAATCTCGCGTGCCAGCGCGGCCTGGGCGCGTGCGTGCTTCTTGTAGCCGCGCACGGTGTCGGCGATGTCGGCCAGGTAGCGCACGCGCGACCCCGGCACGATGGGCACCTGGTGCGTGCTGTGGCGCGTCGCGGCGACCGGCAGCGTGCCGCTCGTCACCGGCATGCCGAGTTGTTTCAGGCGCGGCAGCAGGGCCTGGTACAGCGCGGTCACGCCATCGTCGTTGAAGCGGCTCGCCATCGTGCCGAACACCGGCATCTGGTCGGTCTTGGTGCTCCAGGCTTCCTTGTTGCGCTGGACCTGCTTGGCGACGTCGCGCAGTGCGTCCTGCGAGCCCTTGCGGTCGAACTTGTTGATCGCGACGAACTCGGCGAAGTCGAGCATGTCGATCTTCTCGAGCTGGCTCGCGGCACCGAACTCCGGCGTCATCACGTACATCGGCACGTCGACCAGCGGCACGATGGCTGCGTCGCCCTGGCCGATGCCGGAGGTCTCGACGATGATCAAATCGAAACCGCCGGAGGCCTTCACCGCGGCGAGCACGTCGGGCAGCGCCTGGCTGATCTCGGAGCCGAAGTCGCGTGTCGCCAGCGAGCGCATGAACACGCGTTGCCCGTCGCTCCACGGGCCGATCGCGTTCATGCGGATGCGGTCGCCGAGCAGTGCGCCGCCGCTCTTGCGGCGCGACGGGTCGATGCTGATCACGGCGACGAACAGCGCGTCGCCCTGGTCGAGCCGCAGGCGGCGAATCAGCTCGTCGGTCAGGCTGGACTTGCCGGCGCCGCCAGTGCCGGTGATGCCGAGCACGGGAGTCTTGGCCTGCTTTGCCTGGGCCTGCAGTTCTGCCTTGAGTGCGTCGCCGACCTTGCCGTTCTCGAGCGCGGTGATCAGCTGCGCGAGCGCGCGCCAGTGCGCCTCGGTCCGGCCCTGGATCGCCGCGAGCGTCTTGGGCGCGTGCACCGACAGGTCGAGGTCGGCGCGCATCACCATCTCGCCGATCATCCCCGCCAGGCCCATGCGCTGGCCGTCCTCTGGGCTGTAGATGCGCGCCACGCCGTAGCCTTGCAGCTCGGCGATCTCGCTGTGCACGATCACGCCGCCGCCGCCGCCGAAAACCTGGATGTGCGCGCCGCCGCGGCTCTTCAGCAGGTCGACCATGTACTTGAAGTACTCGACGTGGCCGCCCTGGTAGCTGCTGATCGCGATGCCTTGCGCGTCTTCCTGCAGCGCGGCGGTGACGACCTCGTCGACCGAGCGGTTGTGACCGAGGTGCACGACCTCGGTGCCCATGCCCTGCAGGATGCGCCGCATGATGTTGATCGCGGCGTCGTGGCCATCGAACAGGCTCGCGGCGGTCACGAAGCGCACCTTGTTCGTCGGGCGATAGGCCGCGAGCGCTTTGAATTCGGCGGACAGGTCGGTCATCGAATGTCTCCTGCAGAGGTGGCTCAGACCACCTTGATGTTCTTCAGCGCCGGGTCGGGCGGCGGGTAGCGCAGCTTGAGGCCTTGCAATACCTGCTTCATGACTATTGCGATCATCAGGTTGCGGTGGGTCTTCGAATCCGCCGGCACGATGGTCCACGGCGCCCACGGCGTCCCGGTGGCGGCGAGCGCGCGGCTGTAGGCCGTCTGATAGGCGTCCCAGTGCTTGCGGGCGTCGAGATCGCCGGCGGCGAACTTCCAGTTCTTCGTCGCGTCGTCGAGCCGCTCCTGCAGGCGCACGCGCTGTTCCTCTTTCGAGAGGTGCAGCATGAACTTGCAGATCACCGTGCCGGTCTCGGTCAGCATGCGCTCGAAGTCGTTGATGTGGGCGTAGCGCTGCGCCGTCTGCGCGGGCGAGATCCAGCCGTTCACCGTGGGCACCAGCACGTCTTCGTAGTGGCTGCGGTTGAAGATCATCACCTCGCCGCTGGCCGGCACCTGGCTGTGGATGCGCCACAGGTAGTCGTGCGCGCGCTCGGGTTCGGTGGGTGCCTTCCAGCCGACGGTGTGGACGCCCAGCGCGCTCATCTGGCCGAACACGCCGCGGATCGTGCCGTCCTTGCCGCTGGTGTCGGTGCCTTGCAGCACCACCAGCAGTCGGAAGCGGTGGTCGGCGTAGAACAGGTTTTGCAGCTGGTCGAGTTCGAGCGCGAGCGCCGCGGTGGTGTCCTTGTCGCGCGCCTTGTCGCCGCTGCTGAACGGTTTGGCCGCCGGATCGAAACGCTTCAGGTCGAAACGCCTGGCGTTTTTCGGCGCCGTGCCGTGTTGGTAGTCCGCCAGAACGGGAGTCTTCTTGGCCACGCAGCCTCCGGGGATCGTGATTGACGTATACGTCAAGTAGGAGAGTGTAGCCGCAGGGCGGCCGCGGCGGATTTGCGTGATGGTGCGTAACAGCGCTCACCACTGAGCCGCGCGCGCCGTCATACTTCGGCGCATGGAATCTCCGACCCTCCGACACCACGACGTCGTCATCATGGGCGGGGGCCTGGCCGGTCTGACGCTCGCGCTGCAGCTCAAGCAGCAGTTCGCCGACATCGACATCCTCGTGCTCGAGCGCCGCCAGCACCCGGTGCCGGAGGCCGCGCACAAGGTCGGTGAATCGTCGGTCGAGATCGGTGCGCACTATTTCAGCAAGGTGCTCGGCCTGACCGAGCACATGGACACCGCGCAGCTGCGCAAGTTCGGCTTTCGCTTCTTCTTCTCGGAGGGCCGGCGCGACATCGACCAGGTCACCGAGATCGGCGCGAGCCGCTTTCTCACAACGCCCAGCTACCAGATCGACCGCGGCATCTTCGAGAACTTCCTCGGGCTGGAGGCCCAGCGACGCGGGGTCCGCTTCATCGACCACGCGATCGTGCGCCGCGTCGAGCTCTCGGAGGACGACGCGCCGCATCGGCTGAGCTGCGAACATGGCGGCGAGACCTTCGAGGTGAGTGCGCGCTGGATCGTCGACGCCTGCGGGCGCGCCGGCATCCTCAAACGCAAGCTCGGTCTCGCGCAAGACAATGCGCACCAGGCGCACGCGGTGTGGTTTCGCATCAAGGATCGCATCAACATCGACGAGTGGTCCGACAACCCGGCGTGGCGAGCGCGCTGCGACCCGCAGGCGCGCTGGCTCTCGACGAACCATCTCGTCGGCGCCGGCTACTGGGCCTGGCTGATCCCGCTCGCGTCGGGCTCGCACTCGGTCGGCATCGTCGCCGATCCGCGCATCCACCCGCTGGACACGATGGACACGTTCGAGAAGGCGATGACGTGGTTCGAGCGCTACCAGCCGCGCCTGTTCGACGAGCTCGACGGCAAGCGGCATCTGCTGCAGGATTTCGCGTTCTTCCGCAGGTTCTCGTATGGCTGCAAGCAGGTCTTCTCGGCGCAGCGCTGGGCGCTCACTGGCGAGGCCGGCCTGTTCCTCGACCCGTTCTATTCGCCGGGCAGCGACTTCATCGCGATCAGCAACACCTACATCACCGAGCTGATCGCGCTCGACCGCGCGCACAAGCCGCTGGGCGCGCACGCGCAACTCTACGACCAAGTGTTCCACTCGTTCTACGAGAGCACGCTGGCGCTCTACACCGACCAGTACCCGCTGTTCGGCGACCCCGAGGTGCTGCCGGTCAAGGTGATCTGGGACTACACCTACTACTGGGGCGTGCTGTCGCAGTTCTTCTTCCAGCGCCGCCTCACCGACCTGGCTGCGATGAGCGCGCTGCGCGACGAGCTCGCGCTGTGCCAGAAGCTGAACGTCGAGGCGCAGGCCTTCTTCCGCGCCTGGTCGGCCGTCAGCGAGAAACGCAACCCGGCCGTGATGCTCGACCAGGCCGCGCTGCCGTGGTTCGCCGAACTCAACCGCAGCCTGAACGACACGCTCGACGACACGCAGTTCCGCGCCCGGTTGCGCGCCTCCACGCTGCAGCTCAAGGCGCTGGCCGGCGAGATGCTGGCGCGTGCCTGCGCCGAGCATCCGGCGCTGGACGGCTCGGCCTTGCGCGCGCTCGCCGGCATACCGGCGCCGGCGGGCGCCGGCACGGCACTGCTCGCGGAGTTCGCCTGAGTTCCCTGCGCGCGCATCGGGGGGCGTGACATATCACCGCGTCCGCCGATTGAAGCGGCGTCGCCCGCGTCGCCGTTTGACGGCACAATCCTGGCGTTAGCTGTCAACAGCGCCAGGAGGGTGGTGTGGTCGCACGGTTGATTCCGATCAAGACCCCGGAAGGTCAGGCCGAGCTGAACGCGCGCCAACGCCGCGTCAGCCAGCGCCATCGCACCGTGCTGTTTCTCATCGACGGCAAGCGCAACGCCGACGAGGTGCGCACGATGGCGGCGAAGGCCGGCGTTCCAGAGAGCTGTTTTGGCGAGCTGGTCGAGCTCGGCATGATCATGCTGTCCGAGCCGACCTTCTCGCTGCTGCTCGACGAGCCCGCGGCCGTGCCGGGCACGATGCACGTGGACGTGCCGCTGCCCGGCCCCGACAGCGTCAGCGCGGTGTCCGATTCGGTGCTGCCGCCGTCGCGTTCGCTGTTCCCCGAATCGGTGTCGACCGACTCGACGCTGGGCGGCGTCTCGACCGCGCAGGCCTGGCTCAATGCCGACACCACGGATTCCGAGTCGCTCCTCGATCCGGTGGTCGCCGAAGCGCGCCTGATCCTCGTCCGCGCGGTGCGCGCGCAGGCGCCGCTGGCCGGCACGATCACGCTGCTGAAGCTGCGCCGTGCCCGCACCCGAGCCGACCTGGTCGGCCTGCTCGACGAGGTCGAGAGCCGCATCAGCAAGCCGCACCGCTCGCTCGCGGCCACGCACACGATGCGGCGCGTGCGCCAGATGCTGGATGGCCGCGCGGATTCGATGCTCGAGCCCGCGTGACAGAATCCCTTCATGACGTTTCTGGCGATCGACATCGGCAACACGCGGCTGAAGTGGGCGCAGTACGCGTCGCCTCAACCGGGCGCGACCTTGCTGAACCACGGCGCGGTCTTCCTCGAAACCATCGACAGCCTGGCTGACAAGGAGTGGCATGCGTTGCCCGCACCGGGCAGCATGCTGGGTTGCGTGGTCGCCGGCGAGGGCGTAAAGCGCCGTGTCGAGGAACAGCTCGAAATCTGGGATGTCGAGCCGCGCTGGGTCACCTCCAGCAGCCAGGCCGGCGGCGTGATCAACAGCTACGACCACCCGAGCCGGCTCGGCGTGGACCGCTGGGTCGCACTGATCGGCGCCCGCCACCGTGTGCTCGCGCACGGCGCACCCCGGCCGGCGCTGGTGGTGATGGTCGGCACCGCGGTGACGGTCGATGCGCTCGACGCGACCGGGCGCTTTCTCGGTGGGCTGATCCTGCCCGGTTTCGGTCTGATGCTGCGCGCGCTCGAGATGGGCACCGCCGGCCTGAAGGCGCCGACCGGCGAGGCGGTCGAGTTCCCGACCAACACCAGCGACGCGCTGATGAGCGGCGGTGCCGATGCGATCGCCGGCGCGGTCGAGCGCATGAATCGCAAGCTGCTCGCGCGCACCGGCCAGCAGCCGGCGCTGATCATGACCGGCGGCGCGGCCGTCAAGCTCTCGCCCATCATCGACTTGCCGTTCGAGACGGTGGACACGCTGATCTTCGAAGGCCTGCTGCAACTGCAGTCGCATCGGCTGGCCTTGTAGTCAGGAGGCCGACCATGTCCGAGTACACCGCCGAGATTCTCTGGGAGCGCGATCCGGCGCAGGATTTTCTCGGCAACCGCTACAGCCGCAAGCACCTGCTGCGTTTCGACGGCGGCATCGAGGTGCCTGGGTCATCGGCGCCGAGCTCGGTGCCGCTGCCGATGTCGGAGGCGGCCGCGGTCGATCCGGAGGAAGCCTTTGTCGCGTCGCTGTCGAGCTGCCACATGCTGTGGTTTCTCGCGATCGCGGCCAAGCGCCAATTCGTCGTCGACCGTTACGTGGACCACGCCATCGGCGTGATGGCCAGGAACGAACAGGGCAAGATGGCGATGACGCGCGTGACGCTGCGGCCGCAGGTGACGTTCTCCGGCGCACGCCCACCGAGCCGCGACGAACTCGAGCAGTTGCACCACAAGGCGCACGAAGAGTGCTACATCGCGAACTCGGTGAAGACCGAGGTACTCTGCGAGCCTGTCGTCCCAAGCACCTGAACGGGCCGCCGCGCCGGGCCGCCCCAGGCAAGGCCCGACCCTCCCGGAGGGTCGCTCGCCGTACCCGGCGAGCGGGGTGTCGTCGTCATGCCTAGAGGATGTAGCGCGACAGGTCTTCGTTCTTCGCCAGATCGGCGAGCTTCGCATCGACCTCGGCACCATCGACGCTGACCGTCTGCCCGCCGCGGTTCGGCGCGTCGAAACTGACCTCGTCGAGCAGCCGCTCCATCACCGTCGACAGGCGCCGCGCGCCGATGTTCTCGGTGCGCTCGTTGACATCGAAGGCGATCTGCGCGATGCGGCGGATCGCCGCCGGCTGCACATCCAGCGTCACGCCTTCGGTGGCGAGCAGCAGCGTGTACTGCTTGACGAGGCTGGCATGCGTCTGCGTCAGGATCGCCTCGAAGTCGTCGACGCTCAGCGAGCCGAGCTCGACGCGGATCGGGAAGCGCCCCTGCAGCTCAGGAATCAGATCGCTGGGCTTGGCCAGGTGGAACGCACCCGAAGCGATGAACAGCATGTGGTCGGTCTTGACCATGCCGTACTTGGTGTTCACCGTCGTGCCTTCGACCAGCGGCAGCAGGTCGCGTTGCACGCCCTGGCGCGAGACATCGGCGCCGCTCGTTTCGCTGCGTGACGCGACCTTGTCGATCTCGTCGATGAAGACGATGCCGTTCTGCTCGGCGTTGTGCAGCGCCGCGGTCTTGACCTCGTCGTCGTTGACCAGCTTGGCGGCCTCTTCCTCGATCAGCAGCTTGTGCGCGTCGGCGATGCGCAGTTTGCGCAGCTTGCGCTTGCCGCCGCCGGCATTCGCGAACAGGCCCTTCAGCTGTTCGGCCATCTCCTCCATGCCGGGCGGGCTCATGATCTCGAGGCCGGGCTTCGCCTCGACGATCTCGATCTCGATTTCCTTGTCGGCGAGCAGCCCTTCGCGCAGGCGCTTGCGCATCACCTGGCGCGCGGTGTTGTCGACCGGCGGGGTGGGGGCGGCGAAACCGAGTTCGGGGTCCGAGCTGCGCGCCGGCGGCACCAGGATGTCGAGCACGCGGTCTTCGGCGGCGTCTTCGGCGCGTGCGCGGTGGCGGCGCATCGCGCCCTCGCGCTCCTGCTTCACGGCCATGTCGACGAGGTCGCGGATGATCGAATCGACATCCTTGCCGACATAGCCGACCTCGGTGAACTTGGTCGCCTCGACCTTGATGAACGGCGCGTCGGCGAGCTTGGCCAGGCGCCGTGCGATCTCGGTCTTGCCGACACCGGTCGGGCCGATCATCAGGATGTTCTTCGGCGTGATCTCGCCGCGCATCTTCTCGTCGACCTGCTGGCGCCGCCAGCGGTTGCGCAGCGCGATCGCGACCGCGCGCTTGGCGCTGGCCTGGCCGACGATGTGGCGGTCGAGTTCGGAGACGATCTCTTGCGGGGTCATGCTGCTCATGTCAGCCCCTCGGCCGACGAGTACGTCGCCCGATCCCCCGAGGGGATGCGGGCCGGCTTGGGGCGGCCCGGCGCTCGGCCCGCCGCGGCGTCACAGGTAGCGATCATTCCAGCGTCTCGATGATGTGGTTCTGGTTGGTGTAGATGCAGAGTTCGCCGGCGATCTCGAGCGACTTCTTCACCACGTCCTTGGGCGCCAGCTCGGTGTTCGACAGCAAACCGCGCGCGGCGGCATGCGCATACGCGCCGCCGGAGCCGATCGACACGATGCCGTACTCGGGCTCCAGCACATCACCATTGCCGGTGATGATCAGCGAGGCCTCGCGGTCGGCGACCGCAAGCATCGCCTCGAGCCGGCGCAGCACCCGGTCGGTGCGCCAATCCTTCGTCAGCTCGATCGCAGCGCGCACCAGGTGGCCTTGATGCTTCTCGAGCTTGGCCTCGAAGCGCTCGAACAGCGTGAAGGCGTCGGCGGTGGCGCCGGCGAACCCGGCAAGGACCTGGTCGCGGTACAGCTTGCGCACCTTGCGGGCCGACGACTTGACGACGATCGTGCCCAACGTGACCTGGCCATCACCCCCGAGTGCGACGACATTGCCGCGGCGCACGCTCAGGATGGTCGTGCCGTGATAATTTTCCATTCGGGGAAGATAGGGCCGAAACGGTGGGCGTCAAGTGCATGACGCGGGGCGAATGGTGGGCGGGTCGAGCGCCGGGCCGCCCCAAGCCGACCCGCATCCCCTCGGGGGATCGGCCGACGTACCCGGCGGCCGAGGGGTTGTCATCACCCTAGTTGGTGCGCACTTTCACCTTGGCGTGCTCGTTGATACCCATCGCGCCGAAGAATAGCGCCACCAGCCGGTGGGCCTCGATGAAGCGCACGCTGCGGTTCTCGGTGCGGCGGGCCAGCACCCAGTTGAGCAGATCGCCGGCGGCGATGAAGTCGACGCGGATCAGGCGCCCGCAGGCGACGTTGATGATGCCGGCCTCGCCGAGCTGCGCGTCCATCTTCTTCAGCGTTGCGCCGATGTCGCCGACGAGCTGGCCCGACAACTCGACGGTGCCGACGTGGATCTCGCCGTCGTCTTCGAGCTGGCTCGACTCGACGAAGTTGGTCGACACATCGCTGACCACCGACAGCTGCGACGCCACGGTGTTGCCGGTGCCGCTCACCCGCACCTGGCAGCGTGCCGGCTCCCAGGAGGGAGGCGAGACTTCGTAGGTGACGCAGTAGTCGATCGCGGCCTCGTCGAACTGGTCCGGCCGGTTCGTCATGCGCAGCGCGTCCAGGCGCAGCTGCCAGTAGGCCGGATCGACATCGCGCACGCTGGTCGGGGCGGCGTCTGCGAGCACGAGCAACAGGTGCTCGCCGCCGAGCCAGCGCATGTCCAGCGTCTGCACGATCCAGCTGCGGAACAGCTCGGACAACTTGGCGCAGGCCTCGGTATCGATGCTGCGCAGTGCGCTCCAGTCGAACACCCAGGGCAGCGGCATCTGCATCGTCATCGAGGCGAGCTTGGCCACCGCATCGGCGTCGATGTGCTCGGGGCTGATCCAGCCGACCTGGCCTTCGATGCGCGCGGTGCTCGGGCGTTCCTCGGCGGCCGCCTCGGCGACCAGCCTGGGCATCGAGAACCATTGCGGTGCCGACCAGCCGAACTGTTGCGCGTAGTCGAGCGCGAGGCTCTCGAACTTGTGCTGCTGGCCGATCGCCCGGTACAGGTCGAACAGCACCAGCCAGGTCTCGGCGTGCTGGGCCCGCGCGCCACCGGGGCTGGTGAGGCCGGCGATGGATTGCTCGCACTGCTCGAAATCGGCGTTCGCGAACGCGATCACCGCTTCGTCCAGGTCCGGGTCGTGGGCGACCTGGCTGAGGTCTTGCGTGAACGGATGGGCCAGGTCGGCCGCGCTCGAGTCGATCTTGATCGTGGACAGCGGCGAGACGCCGCCACCCATCACCGCGGCCGAAACCGGCAGGGCGCGCTCGCTCGCGAAGCCGTCGACGCGACCACCGCCCCCGCCATTGGCGGCCGCGGTGCCCGGGCCGAACGAAGTGCTTTGCGTGCCGTGCGACGGCCGCATGTCCATCGCGGCCGGCTGAGTTGGCGCGTTGTAGAACTCGGGCGTGCGCTTGGACTGGGGCGCGTAGTTCTGAGGGTCGCCCACCATCTGCTGCTCGATCTCGTCGATCTTGGCCTTGACGCCCTGATCGGCCTTGGCGCCGCTGTCGGGCAGCTTGGCTTCGGAATCGTCGATGCGCGACGAACCGCCCAGCGCGGCGAGCTGCTCGCTCGTCAGGCCTTCGCGGCGCACCTTGCGCAGCATGTCGAATTCGCGCTTGCGCACAAAGTCGTTGCGCCGCTTGCGCTCGATCATCGCCTTCAGCTCACCCTTGGCGAAGTCGCTCTCGCGGTTTTCTTCGGTCGGCGCGCCGAGCTCGGCCCAATCCGTGCTCGGATTGGCCACGAACTTGACGACCTTGCGGAAGAAACTGGTCGAGTCTTTGGGGTCCGACATCGCGCGGGTTGGGTGGAAAAGGCCTGCCGCTGCGTCAGTCGCCGAACATCTTCTGCTTGAGCTCGCGGCGCTGCTGGGCTTCTAGCGACAGTGTAGCGGTGGGGCGCGCAATCAGGCGGCCCAGACCGATGGGTTCGCCGGTTTCATCACAAAAGCCATAGTCGCCGGCGTCGATGCGCCCCAGCGATTGCGAAATCTTCTTCAGCAGCTTGCGCTCGCGGTCGCGCGTGCGCAGTTCGAGCGCGTGCTCTTCCTCGATCGTGGCGCGGTCGGCCGGATCGGGGACGATCGAGGTGTCTTCGCGCAGGTGCTCGGTGGTTTCGCCGGCGTTGGAGAGCAGGTCGTCCTTGAGCGTTTGCAGCTTGACGCGGAAGAACTCCAACTGCTTGTCGTTCATGTACTCCGATTCGGGCATCGCCAGTACTTCGGCTTCGCTCAGCTCGCGGCCGGACTTGGTTTTCCAGGCGTTGGCCAGCTTCGGATCGAATTTCTGCGCGTGGCGTGGGGTGTCGAGTTCCAGGTTGTTCATTTGTCGGGTGGGGGGGCGCGGCGGTGCAAACCGGTCGGCGAATCGGGACGTGGGCGGCGGCAGCGGTGCCTGCACCGCCGGGGCGGCGTACTTGGAGGCACCGCGCCCGGTCTTCTTGGAGGGAATCAGGGGCGCCAGGCCGGACGCGGGAGCGGCCGGGATATCGACGGGGACGGGAGCGGGCGCGGGTTTCATGGGTGTTGTGGGCTTGGGCGAGGCGGCATGGGGGGCCGCTTTGGCATGTGCCGTCACGGGTTTGGCAGATTTCGCGGCGGGTTTGACGGCTGGGATGGATTTGGTGGACTTGGCAGCCGGTGGATGTGCCGGCTTGGAAGGTTTGGCCGACTTGGCGGGCGTTGCGGGCTTCTTGGCCGCGACCGTCTTGCTGGCCTTTGCCGCCTTGGACACGGCGGCGGTGGCCTTGCCGGTGGCGGTTTTCTTGGGGGGCGTTTTCGGGGCCGGTGTCTTGCTCACAGCAGTCTCCTCGCATCGGCGGTTATACCCTCTGCTCGGGGCTCGGGCTTTGG
>Ga0307517_10003185_pt1 | contig 25773 bp, 29 predicted proteins | sample 23_EM_MG_FD_194515 | JGI IMG/M metagenome (GOLD analysis project Ga0307517, IMG submission 194515) | Populus trichocarpa ectomycorrhiza microbial communities from riparian zone in the Pacific Northwest, United States - 23_EM | ecosystem: Host-associated > Plants > Roots > Unclassified | place... | reverse complement strand
AGTCCCTTGCCCTCCCCACTTCTTTGTCCTCGCCGCACGTTTCTTGCTGCTCTCATACTCGCCTCCAAGTTTTCCCAAGATAAATGTTACTCGAATCGTGCATGGGCAAAGTTATCTGGGCTTCCACCCCGTGAAATTGGACGTTGCGAACGCGCCTTGGGTCAAACCCTTGATTGGCGACTCTGGGTTGGTAAGAAAGCACTAACGTCTGCTCCTGCTGTTCATTCTCGTGCCGTTGCACGGACTCAGAGCGAAGGCTGCATCACAAACCTTCCGTCAATTAGAGAGCCGTTCTTCCACCCTTCGGTACCGAAGGCATCTGAACCTTGTCCAAATTTGGAAATGTCGTCTTTGAGTGCTGCCGGTACTGGCAAAGGACTCCGCAGATGCTCCACGGCACCTATGGAGACCTTTATTGGTTCAAGGTTGCCTCTGACCCGTTCCGTCTCCGTTGTCAGTCAGGAAGACAACAAGGACATTTGCTGTGTAAGTTTCAGTTAACTTGCGCCGCCCCATTCTAAATGCTTTTAATCTAGATACACACTCCGTATGCTTCGTCGGACAGTACCAGTAGCACATCCCCCGCTACTCCGCCCCTCTCGTCGTCTACGTCCTCTCCCTCCACGTCCGGCGATCGAACAATCCAATTACCGTACGAAGATGGGATGTTCCCATCGTACTCCGGGCAACCGAATCTCGATTTGGGCGACGCGCAGTTTACACCGACCGTCTACTCAGACTCTCCTCCCACTTTCCTTTCCGACGCTGTTCCAAAGCTGTGTTGCAGCAATCCGGGCCAGACTCCGCTTATGGAAAGCAAGCTCGCTGCTATGCAGTTTCAGGTATCCCTGGCTGAATCAATATCAGAATCCTTGTGGAGTTCGCATCTGCGTACGGTTACTGGTTCCCATCTGTGGCACGCAGATGGTGGCCATCTATCACTGGAATCGGCACCTGTTCATTAACATCTTTTTTGGGGAGTTATCCTCCGGGCTCGTGTGTTTGCTTTAGGCTTTCGATGATTTCATTCGGTATGCAAGAAAACCCTTCATCCCTCAAGACAGCCTGGAAATGTGAACTCGGCTACAGACTCGCATCTTGCTTTCCTTTTCTTCTTCTTTTCTTCTTCTCTTCCTCTGCTCTCCTCTGCTGTAACTCAGTCATTTCATTATTTATAATTGGACCACAAATAGGAAAAGTTGCTTTTTTGAGTTCCTTTTACCACTTCCTTTTCACATTACAAGGCAGCTACAGATTTATAGTTTCACCGTCATTTCGGATGGTTTTGCACGCGCCCATCTGTTGTTCAGCTCCTCGGATCTTGGATTAGGATGCCGCTGTCGCGTTCTCGTTTGGATGGCTTTCGTGTAACAGTTTTCTGTGCTGCTCGCGTGGGTTCTTAAGTTCCTTCTTATTATGTGGTCCCTTGATAATTTTCATGTACAAATAAACGTATGTAGTAAAGTCCATGAATAGAAACCCTCTTCTTACTCAGGCGGTTAGACATAACACCAAGTTTTTATATTCGAGTTTCAGTACTCATACATTTAGAATTACACTTTCGAAATCAATCATTCATTCATTGAAGAACTCGAGCGGCTTGTCCAAAGTGTGAATCGCGCGGTAATCTGTAGGGGGATCCCCTGGGACCGGCCTGACTTCCTCGGTGAACAAGGAGTGGAACATGATATCAGTTCTTCCCTATCGTCAAGTCATTGTTAGTCCAATGGAGTCAGGCGTCATGCAACGGACGCAACGTACCCGATTGGGAGGATCATGGATTCTGACATGGACATATCCTTCGCCTTCTGCACCGTTCACCTTAGGGAGGCGAATCTTTCCAAGAATAATTGTACCATAGGATGTAGAGGCACTTCGGACCTAAATAAGACGCGGAGTAAAGAAACTGTAACATATAAAATTAACGGTTGGCGACTCACTGAAACCAAATCCTCCTCTATGGTAAAGCTCGTCAGATCATCGTCAGAAATACCACTAGCCCTACGCCACATCCTAGGTTCATGAATGGCCCAGTGACGACGGGACTCTCTGATCTTTTCCTTGATGACCGGGAGGGTGGAGTTGAACGCTTCGACAGCTTTTTGCTGAGGCTTATGCGGCTCGTTGAACTGCAGTTCCTCGGCGGAGGCTGTTCAGAGTATTGTTAGACTTGGGTCAGTCTGCGATTATTCATGCCAGACAGTACTCACCCATTGTGCAAAGATTTTCCGTTGAAGTGCCGATCCGCTTACTATCGCATCAATCAAGCAACATTTTCTCACGGTTGTTTGCCCATGTAGATCCCGAATTTCTGGGTGGTGATCCTCGTGGCAACACCACAGTTCTGCCTTCGCCTTTAATATCCTAGTTGATCACTTATGTCACGACATACAGACATGGATTCGCCTAAATACAATAAGAAGCAAACCTTCGAAAGAACTAGGTTCATGGAACTTAAATAGAGTTTTGAAACCAGAGTAGCCTATCTGTGCCAACCAACGAGAGACGTCTGGTATGAAGACTCCGCGTGAGACTCTGAACTATTCAAGGTCTATTTCCCATGCATGCATGCCAACAAACACCATGTCGACCTGAACATGGAATTTGTCCGAATCGAATCTCTGACATACATTGGGCATTGCTTCAGCCAGATTTGAATTCATCTCGGAATCCAGGGCTCGTCATATATCAAACGTTTCAACAACTATCACCGTAGTTCCGAAGTTTAGATATTTTGAAGCCAAATTTGGAAGGTTGTGGATCAGAAATAGTTAAAAACAGAGTTATAACTTAGGTAACGGGAGGATGCATTCATGGTTTTTACATACGGCCATTACCCACGCTGCAGACCTTTTTAAGTTGCGGGCGTCACAAGCTTCATCTCCGTGTCGAACGAAGTAAATCTAAGTTAACAATCTTACCATTTTCAGTATGCAACTCCAAGGCTGTCTTGTTTGGGTTGACTGCGGGTTCTCTCTTTCGAATCTCGATTGATCATTTGCATACTGTTTCCTCATGCCAAGAGCGAGGGAATAAAATCACATTACATGTTGGAGAATATACAGTTGTGACATACTTACTTGAAATACACATCTCATATGACGACTTGGAATAAATACTCGACGGGGAACATGTGCTACTGGTAGAATCTATAGTGTGAACGATCGTGCGGTGAGGATGGTTGTCCAGCAAGCATATTCTCTTGGAGCGAGACCCGTTGATTGCAATACTACAAAGGGGATTGTTATGCTCGCCCTTTTCAAAGTAGAGGAACAACTAAACACATACATATGTATCCAATTCAGAAGTGCAATAGGCGGGGTTCACTTGAGGGAGAGGTTGTTGCCTGATAGAAGTGGAAGGCGTCCCGCATGGCATCGTTTGTGGCTCTGGATAAATAGTGTCGTAACGCGGAGTGTATTGACTTGCAGAAGTAATGGGAAATGAATGGGAGTACTGCTGTGGGTAGCTGAATTCGTATTGAGAAGTAAACGTGTTGTTCAACTAGAGAAAAATGTTATGACGACGTACATTGAACGGGCATTGAGGTCAGGACTCATAGAGTGCGTACTTTCGTACGAGTCGCTAAGGGTGTCGTTCAGGGACAGATCGTTAATTGAGTTGATTTCATTGCGTACCTTGAAGGAGGCGATATGGGCACAAAATCCGCCAGGCTATGGTAGGGAGGGGTTTGCTCTCTTCCTGACGACGGTGGGGACTCTGACAAGCATGGTGACTCGACAAGCAACTCTGAAGTCAAAAAGCTTTCATCAAAAGAATCTCTCTTCGACGTTCTTCTTCTGGTCGAGATTCCATCCGGCCACGAACACTAATGTTCAGACTCAACGAGAAGAAATAATAGAAGGAAACAATTACCCACCTCTCTAGCACCATGAGTACACCGCATACAAATCGGTTTAGTTTCGTCGCACTGTAAGAAGCACCGCTCAGGCTGTTGATTAAAAACGGAGCAACATTCGACCAAATTACCTTGACTTTCTTGACGCGACAGGTCATGCAACCCGTTTTACTTCTTGTATACTTGCGCTTTCGTTGAGGAATTTCTGTGGGCCGCCCGGGTAGAACAACGTGAGGGCCTTCAGTATGGGTAGTCGGATAATATAGTTGCGGTGGGAAGTATTGTCCTGTCACAGGGCTGATGATATAATATTGAGCAAGGGAACCGAGTCATCAACGACACAATCACTGACTGCATGTTGTCTTCTGACATAGAGGCGAAAGGAATCAAGTTACTGTGCTCGTCAGGATATCGTTCAGGCGTTTATAAACCAGGAGCGTAAAATTCACGCCATTGCAGTCGAACAAGTGTGGGATCTGATCTAACACTTTCCGTATCTTGAATCCGCAAAGTGGCTACACATGCGGTGATCTTTTCCATCCAACGCCTGCAGGCCGTAGTATCTGTCGACAAACATATCTTCGCACACCAGATATGTTTCACTTTCATAATCCTGGTGCGTATTGTACTTCCCTTCTGTCTTTCACATCTTCCCTCATACAGCTGAGCAGTTCGCCAAAACGGAGTTAATCAGTGACAGTTTGTCACTGCTAGCATCGTTACTATTTTAGGATAAAAGTTCCGATCAATGGAAAGTTCCTTTGCTTGCTTCTGGCCTGGCATGTAAATCACATCTCGAAACAAATTCTCCTGGTTAATTACCTGGTCAAGGGCGTCATTAGAATTAGAAACTATCTCCGCCGTCTACCTAGTTACCGCACACTGCAAGCCGTTGACATGCTGTTGCATATACGCTGCATGCACAGGGGGTTGTTTTACGTTGGCAATTTACCGCAATACACCATCTGAAGTAGTACGAAATGTCACAAGTGCTTCGTCATTGGAGTTGTAGAGTCAGCAATAAATGTCAACAGGAAATTGATATTTCCACCTTCAATCCCTCCTTTTGCTGTTTCATATGAAATAGTCACTACTCTCGAAGTCTCGGCAATCTTTCGCACCGTTTATCCACAGAATACTTAATAAATAAAATGATTGAATGGTATGCACACATGGGTTTAGATAACAGATGATGGACGTTTTCAATGATGCTTAATCACGGAAGGACAAGTAAGGCCCGGATCTCCACCTGCAGGTCTTATTGTTACACCTCTCGGTCGGAGTAAGTTGAATTTGTCTCCTCGTAAGTTTGCATGGAATTCTCAGATAAAAAAAAACTGGCGTCTTCAAGTTATACCAATGCCAGCAAATTGCAATTATCTAGGGATACTTTATTCTCCACTGGGCCACATTTTCTGAACTAAGGCCTGGTGTGGTAAAACTCTCCTTCAGTGATAAGTTTTCTGGCTCCAAAAACTATGTGTCGTCTTTCTCAGGGATCCCGTTGAATATTAACTGTAGTCTGCAGACTCGTGCTCAGGGTCACTGGCTCTCTCCTCTGGGCCCATACACGAAACGGACATGCCCACTCAGAATCCGATACGGCTTGCTTTTTTTTTGGGCGTTGGATGAACCCATGGCCACCTCTGGTGACTCCCTCAGGCCTCAATGCAGCCTCTTGGCCTTTGTCGTGTTTCGGAAGTCCTTCCGGATGTGTACTGAAATGACACGCACCCAACAATATGGACCATACAGCTTTCTCACTGGTCACTCGCTCACAGACTAGGAGGCCAAACTTTGGATCAATCTATCCAAAAACTTTGCCGAATAGCTGGCATTTCCAGCGCGGATCTAGAAACCTAGTTTGCAAGGGCTTTACGTTAATTGTTCTATAATATTCAATTTCAGGGACAAACATCAAGGCGTCATAGATAATACTCCAATTTCCAATTTCCTTTGTCTGTGCATTCAAAGCATGCGCCATGCGACTGGGTCATGTTTGAAAGATGCGTGGTGGTAATGAGCCGCGACCGTTCCGTGGGAGGGAAAAGAAAGGTTGATTTATCCATGAAGGTCATGACCTGCGAGCAGATACATCTGGTGGATACCTTTGGGCCCTAAAACGCGACTGTCAGCTCTTGCGTTTCTTCTAATAATTTATCTGCTTTTTGTGGGTCAACTCGATCAAATGTCCAAGATGATTGTATTTGAATTGAAACTACTGCTAACAAACACATGGCGATGGGTTACATGAACCGAGAATGTATCCAGGTCATCGTAGTTCTTTCCACACGCAGAGGGAGACTTTGAGCAGACGCAAATACGTGACTGCGTACCTCCTGGTGACACTCATAATACTCGTAAATGACACTTTCCATCACTTCTGCGAATCACATTGACAGTTGTAACCTTTTAGGGAGTTGGTTGCTGTTACGGCAGAAAAATTCCCGAGTCACCAGAATGGAGGGACGATAATTTCTTTCAAAGACAACGGAAAGTTCAAGGGATCGGTTTGAACTCGATATAATGGAAACATTCAACAAGTTAACGATGATCTAAATGTGTTATTGGCATGGACTCTGATCGATCTGGATAATCCAAAATCAGGATGAGGTCGCGAATGGATACATAGCCCATGGCCAAGACTTTGTTACATACAATACGGGGCCTTTGGGATATTCTACAGCTTGTGGTTCGGAGATATGTGGTAAAATTAAGGAATTACAGGAATGAGTTTCAGCAAGCAGAAATTTCGGGAATGGTACAGTCCTTGATGAGAGCAAAGAAAAGGTCCAGGTGTGTCTCCTATTGCAAGCGTTGTGAATCGCTTGATCTTGATGGCGTGCTATGAAAGCGATTAAAACTCGACGAGGAAGTTGTTAGCGGATACTGACTCGTCTCTCGAACGACGGGGTTTTGGCCAGCCCCAAACCGTCCGAATCCACCGAGCCATGTGGACCTCTTGTCTCATTACGGTGGAGATCCACACGTGTTGAAGCATGTCCTTCGGGGTTGGACGGTCATGAGCGTCAACATTTAACCTAACTCGGGAATCAATTAGATGAAATTGCGGATAGAGGAGATGATACCGACGTCTGCTTGACGAAATCTTTCATGTCATCACTCCAGTAACGGCCGTTCTCATCTTCGAGTCGCGGGGGCTATGGAAACCAATTAGGAGTGGTCAGACAAAGAAAAGAGAGGATAACAAACATCTCCGGAAGTGATGTACATCATGAGTTCTATTGGCGGAAGGTCGGGTGGGAATGGATTCCTGTTCTGCACCAGTTCCAATAGAGTGATACCCGTTGACCAAACATCAGAGCGAATGGTGTAGTCAGCTCCCGAGATTCGCTCTGGCTATTCAAAAAATCAGGACCATGTAGATCAAAATCTAATAAGCCACATACAGCCATGTACACGCTAGTTCCCGTGAAAGTTCCAGCATATGAATTGACCAGTTCTCCGGAAACTCCAAAATCACACAATTTGACGACGCCCTCTCGACTTAGCAACACATTCTGCGGCTTGATGTCCCTGTGAATGGTCCTTTTACCATGTAGGTAATTGAGACCCTGCAAGATCTAAGTTGAAACTAAGTCATTTGGGGTTGGTTGGTTAATGAAGAGGTGCTACGCACACCCTCAGCCAGACGACCATAGATCTTCTCGCCAACTACCGCGCCGAGTTCCTTCATCTGCCTTCCCACAGCGTCGAGGCTACGGCCTTCGCAGAATTCCATAAGGATCTTGACTTCGCTAGAGGAAGGAGACGTGTACACGCCGAACCACTTGGTGATATTTGGGTGATCAGCGGAAGCGGCGATGTTGAGCTCTCGTGATAGCTGGCTCTTGGGCACCTCTAGGGTAGTAATTGTCTTTCTGGCCAAAATCATGCCGGTCTGCTTATGTCTAACTTTATGAACACCACCGCCAGCGCCCTCACCGAGACGAGACAGCTCCTCAAAGTAGTCGTCGCTAAGATCCTTTGAAAAGAGGGAATTAAGATGTCTGATCTCCTCGAGTTCGGTCATCCAATCGCCGAATGTATCTGTCTTTTTGTGGGCAGGGAGCATAGTGACTGATCCTGGAAGGATAGTCTTCTCTTCTGCGAGGCAGAGAGGCTGGGGATCGAGACCACCGGGGCCGCCTGCATAGCTCTCAAAGAGAGGGCCGCCAGCGGCATTGATCTGCAACTTAATTTTTGGGGCGGAGGGTTTTGAATTGAGAGGACGGGGGATGGCGAGGGTGAGGGACGGGGGTTGGGGGGCAGGCCTGCCAGGCTCGGGGGCGGCGACGGCGAGAGTGGGCGGGGCGAACGGGCGACGATGCGGGGGGATGTCCGGGGGCGACATGGAAATGGGGGCGAGGGACGGCGTGGGACGGCTGCGAGGGCCCATCGGCCGCTGGAGGAGCGTTCGACCTTCCATACTGATAGTTGTAGGAAGAGCAATGCACAAATGGGGTTTCCATCGGAGTCTCAATTTTGGTCATCCGCTCCTCCGGCATTCTCGCCGTCTCTCTCATGGCCCCCACTGCCAAATCCCCTCTCCGCGTCACCTTCGCCCCCATCACCCAGAACAACGTAGGCGCCGTTCGCAAACTCAACTCGGTCCTCTTCCCCATTCGATACAGCACCAAGTTCTACAACGACATCCTCGGCCCCGACGTCGAGGATTTCTGCAAGCTCGGTGCGTCCTCTGCCCCTTCTGCCTACAAGTATTCATCGCTCTTCAGTTTATTGCAATGATATCCCCGTAAGCACAGTTCTATTTCCGCCATCTTAGCCGTATCATCAATGCTAGCACAGGTTGGCTCAATTTGTTGCCGCTTGGAGAATAAAGATGGCAAACAACTCTTGTATCTCATGACAATGGGCATTCTCGCCGTGAGATTTCAATTCGTAGCCCCCTTCTTCACCCAAGTCCTGATCCAGTTCACAGCCATACCGCTCAAGAAACTTGGGTACCCAAACCTTGGAATCAATCTTTGCCACAGCCTCCAAGTCAAAGATCGACAAGATATACTTACATGTGCAGGTATCCAATCAGGACGCTAAGCGCTTCTACGAGCGTCACGGATTCAATCAAGTCGAAATACATGAGAATTATTACAAAAAAATTGAGCCCCGCGATGCTTGGGTGCTTGAAAAGTCTTTTTCGTAGTCACTGGCAATAAAAATGATGGTCAATGGTCAGTCTCACAGTCCGACTCTGATAGAAATACTATAGTTAATTGCGAATAGGTCCGAGTCACCATCGTCATCAAGTTATCTCTACAGAGCTAAATATATGCGCTGAAAGTCCCCCATTAGCAGCAACATTTATTTTGAGCGTCACCTAGGGGACATTCTCCTCTACTTTTCCACAGCTTTTCACGATCTATATCTCGTCAATACCCAACCATCACCATCTGAGCAAATAATGCTTACCTGATGCCGTTTGAGAGCATCTTTTCTGGTAAACGTTTTTCCACATCCCCCGTTACAGAGGAATGGTTTTTCCCCCGAGTGTGTTTCCCGATGCCGTTTCAAGTCGTGTTGGCGGTTAAAAGACAAAGTGCACAAGTCACAGCAGAATGGCCGCTGAGGTGAACCAGGTGAGTCCGAAATCGCGATCGTCTGGGGCATTGAAGTGTACTGCGGGCTGGGGTGGGCTTCGAGCATCGACGGCTTCTGCGGTCGAGAGTGCCAACGATCTCTACTCGTCTGAGGAATCTCAGCGGCCGGAGGTGTCTGTTGAGAAGGGTACGAGCAGGCCAATGGCGAATAGTAACTGTATGCACCAGTTGTTTCTAGACGTTGCGAGACCTGTGGGCTAGCGCGATAATTCGCTGGACCATAGGTCGTTGGGTTACTGGGCCCAACTGGCGAGTACGCTTGCTGACTTGTCGACGAAGAGGTTGTATAATTAACCGCACCGTAGTAGGTCGAAGGATATGTCTTATGCAGTTCTGGATTGTCATAAGTATGTGGCGTTGATTGTGGCGTTGAAAGGTTGGAATATTCGGAGGGAGAGGCGTGGTACGTTCGGCCAAAGGTATTTTCTGCGCTAAAGGGATATTGTTGCATACCCTCGTGGAACGAAGGCGTATGAGAAGACTGTAACGGGCGCTTGCCGTGAGTTGTCCGCGCTGAGAGGATGGTTGCGCCCACCTTATCCTGATTCATTGAGCAAGGCACTAGGGTCTACGAGTAGCAATGAAGAAAAGGAACCCAAACCGACGTTTGCCTTATAAAATGGGTGGGTACTGAGATCATCTGTGCCTGATAGCTACATAAATGTATCTATTAACGGCTTTATAATTGATCCCGGCTCGTTGGGAGGATGTCACCGCAAGTGAGCACAGGCGAGAAAAGGTCCGCATGGACATCGCATTGGATTGAAGACCGCGAAATCGGTTCTATCGGCGGGTTAATTATTGTTATCCAGGAACCATACATAGCAAATGACGTTTTTCTGTCCCCGGGCGCAGCAGATCACGACGACTCCACCATGTTGTTTCTTCGGCTTGGCTTTTGGAGGACAAAACCAACTCGGTCGAGGTCTTTATTTACAGAGAGTTGATAACGTTGATAATCTGGGTGAAGACTGAGAATGATTAATGATGATTCATGGATGAGATCAGCGGCATCAAGGGCTCGAGAATGTACCAGGCCCGAAGACGTATTTTTTGGCCATTTACCCCAAAGGGAGACACCGCAATCTACAATGTGCTTAATATATATAAATGATATTCACGTTATGTATTCCCGAGTCACTTACCTGATTAATGAACTCCCATTCCCATATACGATTTCCCGACCCACTTTCAGCGCTAAGCTCAGTACTGACATGTCGGAAATACTCGGTGCCATTGCAGAATCTCTACTATAAGTCCAATAAAATTTACTCATTGGCCTGAGGCAAATGTGCCAGAATATGCTTTACAACGGCTCGCCTGGTATCTACTCCATTTTTCATCGTATGCGTATTGCCGAGACCCTCAAGTCTGTCAATCAAATTGACCTCTCAGAAGGATCCAGGGATGCACACTTCTATTATACTCAGACAAGATTACAAAGACCCCGTTGTTTTCGTCAGACATAAGGTAACACCCTGTTCTACCAAAAGTGGACACGAGCGTCTGAATATACAGGGTGCAGAAGAACAATGGCCGTCCTGGCGCCTAGATTGTACAATGGATAGATGTCGTGAACACATGATTCAGTTAAACTAGATTACCATCTTTGACGAGACCATGAGTAACAGTCATGTCAATTAAATCAAGGGGGCACTGACTGACAGAAAGACTATCGCCACCCGCGCTGCTTCGAGACTGTATCCAGAACAGTGTCTAGAGACCCAGGACCAACCTCAATGATAAGCTTGGACCCATCATCTACTCCGATGTAGGTCTTCCATTTCTCGAGAAGAACATGCTCGACATTGAGAGCTCGCACAATATTAGACATATATTCGAGGTCGGAGAACAACTGGGCGGCTCCTGGAACAGTCAACGTTGGTATGGTCGGAAGGACGTCTGAGGTGAGGTGATCTAGAAGAGTGTGTCCAAGAGAGATCAACCACGCGGATGTTACGGTCTCCGCATCGGCAACCGCAGGTTTCGAGCTGTACGTTGTTCCCCGCCAATTAGAGGCCTGAATGACCTCTTGCATTTGTTCTGATGTAACTCTCAGCATGGTGTGCTCAACGTAAGGGAGTGTGTCGAGAGAAAAGGCCAAAGCGTCATCATCCGCATACACTTCAAATAAACGCGGAAGGTTCAGGAGACCTTCAGCCACTCTCTGCATCGTTTCTGTAGGGGACAGGGAAAAGGATGGCACCTTCAAGTCGATGCTGGAGACAGCCACGTTAAGGCCTGAAGTGGATCTCCATGCGAGCGACGAAGCGTAGCCGACTAAGTGCTTCCGAAGAGGGGATAATATGGTTTTGATCATAGACGACTGGCATGTGCGTGCAAAGTTAGAAAGGGATTTTCGTGCATTTATAAGCAACGATTCTGTGGGAGTTGTTGTTGGTGGCTGGTGCCGCAGTGATGCGGAGAATGGCGGATCGCGAATGGTGGACTCGTTCTCTGTAGAGATCAAGAGGGCATGCAGCTCAGCAGAATTCAGGGATGACTGTTCCAGAAGTTGACTTTCCCCTTTGGTTGCGGCGATTAGAAAATTGGATGGGTCGTTGGTCGCCAATCGGAAAAGTGCGGCAACCTGGCCTACAAAGGATCGAACCCTTGTTTCGAACGAAGACAGCCGGTCATATGACGACTTTGCCGAAGCCAGTAAATGCAGTGAGAGCTGTATGTCGGACCAATCCTGTGCTGTATAATCCAGATCCGAAAGTTCGGTTTCAGACGCAGGATTTTGGATAAAGGCTGAAGGGTGGATTTCCGACTCCAAGTCAGCAGTCCACATGTCAATAAAAGATTGAAAAAATGCATCAAGGGCATGCAGCAGACCCACGGCCCCATACCCATGCGTGAACATTTTGCATCTGTCCATGCTCCGTTCTGCCACCCCAAATATATCGACCGCCCGTTCCCTGAATAAGCGTGGGCGATCAGCAGTCTGAATGGCATCCCGAGAGTCGTTGGTTATGATTGCGTAAAGGGATTGTTCTAAGTAACGCCGTTCCAATGATCCATAATCGACCTGGAAATCTAGAAAGGGCTGGAAGAGCTCCTGGTCCCATTCCAAAATCTCGAGCGAATCCGTCAACTTGACAACCCCTATGTCGCTAGAAGAACTACGATGTTGACCAGGTCGGAGGGATATTGACATCCGAGTTGAACGTCTTCGATGGGATTGCGCCTTGTCCGATAAGGACGAAACGGTGGACAAAAGAGGAGATGCACCAAGTTTCACCTTCTCGATGATTTTGTCCACTCCAATGGCAAATTCTTCAGTCGCTCGAAGAAGCGATATGAGGTGAGGTAAACTTGAGTCTCCGTAATGTGCAGAGAATAAGGCCAAGCGTTGTGCCATTGTGGGCTGCAAGGACGACAGGATGCTGGAGATGAATTGTGACAGCGTAAGGGCAGGATCGGGAAAAATCGCGCATATAGACGACTTTTCGCTGTTCAGAAGGGATAGAAAGCCGGAGAAGAACCTTGGGAGGAAGTTTATGAAGCTGGTTTCTTCATTCCCTTTAAGACCGCAGTCGGAGAAGATAACATTTTGCCACAAGGACACGACAGATGAGCGACGAGATGCGTAGTAGTAGTTTCTGAACTCGGATTCACGCGCTATAATCGAGAAAATTGAAAAATAGGCTTTGCAGGAACTTGAATCCTGTGTGTTAATTGCAGACAGAAGTGCAGTGCTGAGCGCAGCCTCGAGTTGGTTCTGAAGATTGACCAAAAGCGTACGTCTTGGATCGTACTCCGCAGTATTTTGAAAGACGACCATGCTTTTGTGAGCTTCCGACAACCTCTCTGCCGCTTTCGTGTAGCTCTTCTCTGCGATTAGCGACGTGACTTCATGTTCGAGAGTACTCCAACTCTCTGCTTCTCGTAGGACCTCGCGTGCAGCCTCCATTCTCCCTTTAATCGTGTCGAGATGACGCAAGGTGTCGAGAGCTGCACTGCTCTCCTTCGGCGCTGCATCCCGAGACCTCTGCAACAAGGAGATCAACGCGTTTTGCAAAGTTGACGCGCCATCCTTCATGAAGTGTAGGTCGTACGCCAAACGCGGAATGCCACGGGATACGTCGTCTATGATTCGTTCCACTTGATTGAAGGTATCTTCAGACGAAATGTCCACGATGCTTAGCAACTGTGTTATTTGGTGGTCAAGATCTGTCAGTTCTAGAATAGAGTCCGGCTCTTCGGAATGGTTCATGGTAAGAGCTTCGTTGACCCAGGCCACTACATCGTCGTATTCTTCCAAAGTATCGACAAGTTGATGAGTAGACGTAGAAGCTGCCATTAAGACGACAACTTTTTGATTTCGACCGTGACAGCCAAACAAGTTTGTTTACACCCTGGCGACTAGCCCCTGTTACAGTTAACCAACCCAACCCTCCAACCCACTGCGCTTAAGTATCTCTCCTTCATTATTATTATATTAGTGCCCAGCACAACAGTCAATTCTGTACCATATCATCATAAATTTTCACCACTCCCTGTTCCATAGCCTGAGCTATACTTACATTTCTCGTCACCCCCAGTAATCTGGGCCATTGTTGCATACTCCTAATCCGGCAGCCGTATGATGTCCGTGCGTCTTAGTACTTAGTTTACTTGTTGCACGTTAATCTACTGAATAAAAAATAAAAAATAAAAAAGTTTGTTTACAAATTGGAGTATGATTTACAAACTGTTTGGTCAACAAAAAGTTTCGACTGGAAACTCGGAGTATCGTTTGAAATTATCATGCTTCTATCATATGATGTGGTAGCAAATAGTAAGCACTTCGGAGCAGGTGCTAAATCTTGTCGGGTAGAAGAGGTGTCACCAAAACTGTATCATGTTCGCTTTCACCCATTTGCCTCCAGCAAGGACCGCACAAGACGCATGGACTTTCGCCTAACCTAATATCGCCAACGATGGACCAGATTGCTGGGACTTTATTGCAGGCTCGACAAAGATCCATGAGAATGGGTGAGATTTGAGTTGTCATGGGGTAATTCTGACGACGGTCAGACCGATGGACCAACCTAGATAATTTCAGCACATTGAAAATGACAACGACAGGTTCGAACCTTATTTGAGTAAAAACTATGAAATGTTCGCAATTCCCTGAATGCATAAGCCAATAAGGTTCATTGATTCGAATTGATAGTGACGAAATCTTGGTCTCCTTCATGTTTGTGGGGGCCTTACTTATGGGATTGCGGGGATGCTTGGACACTGACGCTATGTGTTCAATGAGCTTGCTGATTGAATGTAAAATCAGTCACAGATGAAAGGAAAAGAGAACCCATAATTACTCTGCATAATCTTCTCCCTCATTGTAGTAGCTGAATGCCCTTCCTTCAATGCAGATGAGGCATCTTGATTGGTTGTCTGTGGGTAATTGCTTCGACATACAGGGAATGAGGTCATAAAGATCGTGCAACGTTTGACTACAAAGCAGTGCATGCTGAGATGATCGAGTAACGTAGCTCGGTCCCCAGGGTATTCTGTCATGGACAGAGAAAATGACGACACCTTCATGGGACACCTCCATAGAGTCCGTATTGGACGAACATTTCTTTTTTTTTTATTTTTAATTAGGACTTTGCGAGAATGAATATATAGACAAACTCACAGCGTTGGTGAGGACATTATAGTCCGAATTCATTGATGTGCGCATAAATAGAATTGCATCTGCGTCCAGTCTGAAGGTGGTTGAGTATACATCCGTTATTATGATGGAAGCAGAACCTGAAGCTATTTAGCGATACATTGTCAACGTTCTTTTGCAAAGTTTTTACTTCGGCAGACAGTGTCTCTGGATCTGGAAGTTGCGCTTTTCGAAACGATTTTGATTTCGACATAGCAGTAGAGTGAAGAGCGGACACCACACGGTCATGATCCCTAATTAAGTGACCAGAGAGTGTCGGGTTATTCCAGGTGTTGGTCAGAAAACCACGGATTTCCTCGACACTAAGTTAGTAGACGTCAAGGGTCGTCCAATGTAACTGTAGAAGGGAGCCACCTGCATTCTTCCGCGATTTCAGCAGGAATTGGTAGGGAAACTGCATCTGGTGCTATTTCAGTCGCATTTGTCGCAGATTGAAGAAAATCAGAGACGTCAATGAGTTCTGAAGCAGGACCGAATAGCGATTCAACAGTGTGAGCAAGACCTGAATTCATGATGAAGTTGTGATAAACAATGAATGAATTAGAAATCACATGCATATCTAGTTTCTAAATTAAAATAGCATTGTAATAAATATTGCAACAATATTACCGTAAGTGTGATAGTCTAACAGTCGTAACAAGATGGAAACCTCCACAATAGATAGGTTTATCATACGTGCCCTCAAAGAAGGAAGTAATACATAATCAAGGTCTTGCCTCCCTTCGGGGTTGCGCTGCATCTGACAAGAAAACATCCCAATCACAGGGTCTAGACCGAGGGAATATCACTAAATGACATGATAGAAGATGGAAGTACACACCTGGATGTGAGTGGTAAATTCGACCACATCGCGAATAAGTCCTCCGAAAAATTGGGACCCATGGAGCTAGGGCCGTCAGTGGAATTGCGCACTGAAACGAGTAAATGGGGTGCATGAGCCCCTTGAGTGTACAAAAAAGGGTGGGAATTGGTTCTAGCTAGAAATAAAGCAGAATCTGTGTTCTGCGGGATAGGATGGTTGAGGGTATTGTCGTGACTGGTCATAAAAGGTTGTTGTACATGTGAACGTTGGTTCATTTGAGGTGTGATGCAATTGTCGACACCCCAGCTGTTCGAGGATTGCATTGCAGGTGCTGGTGGCTCCAATTTTCCTCCGGAAATTTGTCTTTGCAAAGGCCCCACGGAGCTAACCTTTCCCCTCGTATCACCCTGAGAAGCAGGTGAGTCAATAATATCCAGATCGCGACGGCGTTTCAATTGTGGGTTACTCCGATGGTCGTTCATACAGCCTAGAGTCTGTAACATGTCCCTATAGAACGTGGTCATTGAGCGTACAGTGAAAGTCCCATTCCTGCCACTTACACAAAACGTCCTGCAACGTGCCACTTTTTTTCACCATCTTTGAGTGTAAGGAAAAGTTTTCGAACAAGCTCCGTTGTCGTTTTCGAATCAAAGGTCGGATCGGGTGGTTGGGGTGCCCAGTGCGGATGGAGCAAGACAAGGGCAGCGGCAAAAGCTGCCACCTAACAACACGATTAATCACTTTATCCTTGATCGAGGCAATGGACACGCACATAGGTAGTGGAAAAAAGAACCACCCCTCTCGACATGGCAATTTCAAGGACGTGAGCAGTTGACCGAGCGGCACTGGTACACATTGCAAGCGATGTAAGTGACAACGTCGACCGCTTCATCAGGAAGGATCTGTGTATTTGGATCTGGAGATGATAAAAGGAAGTGTAAAGTGCGATGGACTGGCAAAAGAAGGTAGGGTCTGGGTTTTCTGAGTTCCAGCGCACTGTAAGACGATTATTCAGTACTTGTATTAGGGTCAAGCATCGCAATGATCTCACGGAAATGAGGCAGACTATCTTTCCATTTGTTCATTGAGGAATCCAGCTCAGCAACGACTTGCGATTCCCGCTCATTTCCAGTGAAGCCAGTGAGAAGTTTACATTTCTTCGTCGCATACAGGGTCCTGAGGGTGAACGAAAGCATTTCTACCAGTTTGATCATCCAGATAAAACAGGTGATTTGGCATGGCTTTCCCGGGGGTTGTTTGAACGCTTTTTCTGGATCAGACGTTTCCCAGTATTCGTCATCACATTCAACGGGATAGTCCAAGTCGAATCTGTGTAAAGGTTACTGCAAGGACACAACGAGTATTTTTTGAATGCTTACTCTTCGTCCTGCATTGCACAAGGTCGACCATTAAAGGCGCTGACCCAGCGATCCAGAAAAATCAAGGACCTGCAACAGGGTTAGGGATATAGATTAGGATATCAAGAAAACCGCCCACCAAAATACACGTTTTCCTGATTCATTCTCCACCGTGTGCTTCTGCCTCTCATTCCGACGATGAAGCCCTTTTTCTTGTGCGAACCGAATACCTAATCCTATCAAGGGCCAAGTGATGTGGGTGGTAGACGATCCCAGTAAATAAAGGACTGAAAGCTGTGGAGAAAGTGAGTCAGACATCTTCAGCTCAATGGTAAAGCAGCGTACAACATAGCATTGCAGGTCGTAGACCGTGGATCGCTCAAAGAGACGATTCTGGAAGCTCGGGACCTGAGTGTAGTATTTCCAGCCAGAAGATAAGCCGCTGATATCGTCATCCAATAAAACTCGACTGTCAGATGTGCAGCGCGAGGCAATTGCACAAACCAGAAGAACCGTCATGCCAAAACCCGAATCTTGGTGATGTAGGCCTGATTTCAGGGAACCAAGAAATGTGGGCCTATGCAGGACCGGTATGATGATATTCGATTTCTCGAAGTAAAGTGCGACGAGGGAGTCGAGGAGATCCGGTTCTGGAAAATCAAATGAACGTTCTTGAGATCTAGCAAAGGACAATTCCCACTAAGGTAGGGTGTGAGGCATTGGTGTGAGTGGATAAGTAAAAGTCATACGGAACGCATTTGCCAATAAAGAGGTCTTCTCAACATCTTCGAATCCAGCGGACAGTCAGTGGACATGCCGCTTGCCTCCATCTTTGCACGCATCGCGTGACGGGCAAACGTGTAGGTACTATGCCAATGACAGGATGAAGAAAAAAAATCATCAAATTGATATAAAAATACCTTGCTGGTCCAAAAAACCGCTTGTCCTCAACAAACAAGTTGTTCAGGTCTTGAGATAGGTCTTGCTCCTCCTCCACAGAGTCAACCTTCGGTTCTTGGGCGACTGAATCACTTGTTGAAAGGTTTGGAAACAAATGCGGAGGAGGATTCTCGGGAAAGTTTTGCGGCGAGATCCCGGGATTCGAGAGGGAGGAAGAGACCTCGCCGAGGGGCACGTCCAAGAGTGTCTTAATGTCTCTATCTGGATGAAGCTAATAACCAGGATCAGTTAACATCTTGATGGTAGTTGTGAATGCAGTTACCGCTTGGAAGGTGTTCACCAACTTTGACAGGCGTTCTTCCAAACTTTGGATGTAACTAGAGAATCGTCAGAACGAATAAGAGGTCTTGTAATATCACCCATACGCTTGCTGAGTTTCCTTCTTCTGTAAAATAAACCGTAGGTTGTATCATGGTTGACAGACTGTGGATACAACTTACATTTGGTTGTCGAGGAATGTCATGGCTGCACTGCGCTTCGGAGCTCACACAATTGGTACACCTGTTCCCAGGCATCACTGCACTGTCACCTGCAAGTAATCAGAGTGGTATTGGAGGTTGGATGGGCAGTGGTATACATTTTACTGAACAGTGGATCAGTTGATTATGGGGAGAAGTGGCAACACGACTCACTCTTTCGCTTGCGGCAAGTATCGCAGGCACCAGGCAAGCGTCTCTTCTTGGCCTTCTGACCCTCGTCGAGAAAATCGATTTCCTCATCAACCATGTCGACGAGATGCAACCAGAAGGCCAAATATAAAGACGTTCGTGGTGGAGATATCAATCATCGATGTTTGCTTGGTGGACAATCCCTCCTGTGTTTGGAATCAATTGTTGGTTGCATGGCAATCGGATACAGACGATCGTCCTCAAGATCTTCCATCGGTACCGGTGTTAAATTCTAGTTCACAGCTAAACGAATACCGAAAGACCCCAATTTTCATGTGAAGCGCTTGGGAAAATCCCATCAAAAAAAAAGATTGAACTGAGATCAATATGTTGACAGTTCTGGAGCCGACCAATTGCAAGAATCCTTTAGGTTTTGTTTGCTCCACTAGTGAATAAACCCGCAGAGGGTCTCAGATGGTAAGTAATACTGGTAGGTATTTGTTTAGCCTGGAGTTTAAGGCGACCGATCACTGATTGAGCTAATTTGACGGGCATGATGTAAAATAATTGAAACAATTGTTGTGAATGTGACGTAACAGTCATACGTCACAATGATACCCGAGAGCCGACAAACCAATGGATAGAAGTAAGTACGGAGGTTAAGGACAAATGCTGAGGCCTGAGGTCTAAGGTATTGAGGTGTAGGGCTCCTATCAACTAGTGATACCCGTGATGGACGCTAAACACAATATCACTATTTCGCGTTTCATCTGGATTCTGACAGACAGTGAGTGAACATGTGATGCACCACGTGATGGGCATTCTCCGGATCCGGACCCTCCCACTCGACTCTCGTCACCACACTCGACCAGCAGCTGTATAGCCATGTTGGCGTCTTCAGCTCGGCTGAGTTCCCATTCCCGCAGGTTGTTCTCCGTTGGGTGCTCTTTGCGTCCTCTTTCTATTCCGGCGTTCAGAACCGGTGCTCCGGCATTCCTTAACCGGTCATCTCCGCTGCTGCAATCTCCCATGTCTTCACACCGTGTTGGAGAATCAACTCTCCGACCGCAAGCTGACCAGGTTTTGCAGGAAATTGCAGATTATATTCACGGATACAATGTTGATTCGGATCTTGCTTTCGAAACTGCCAGACTCTGTTTGATCGATACCATCGGGTGTGGTCTTGAGGCTTTGAGGTTCCCAGAGTGTGCTCGGTTGCTTGGACCAGTTGTCGAGGGCACGATTGTACCAAATGGTGCGGTTTTTCAGATCACATCTTAACTAGAAGTAATTTTGTTGTATAGGAACTCGTGTACCGGGAACGAACTACGAGCTTGATCCAATCCGCGGTGCTTTCAACATTGGTGCAGCTATCCGGTGGCTGGATTTCAATGATTGTTTCCTGGCTGCAGAATGTCCGTATCTTTGTCCAACCGCGGTGCTAGATTGCTCACTCCGTCACAGGGGGCCATCCATCTGATAACTTGGGAGCCATCTTAGCTGTAGCCGATTATCTGGCCCGCAGAGGTCAGAAATTGACTGTTAAAGACCTTCTCGAGTCAATGATCAAGGCCCACGAAATCCAAGGTGGCCTTGCACTCCTCAACTCCTTCAACAGAGTCGGCCTTGATCATGTAGTCCTTGTCAAAGTCGCTTCTACCGCTGTGGTATCTAAGTTACTTGGCCTGAGTCGTGACCAGACAGTCGACGCCATTTCCCAAGCCTTTGTGGACGGCCAATCTTTGCGCACATATCGCCATGCACCCAATACAGGTCCCAGAAAGGCCTGGGCTGCAGGTGATGCATGCTCTCGTGCAGTCAACCTCGCTTTGATGGTCCAAAAGGGAGAGAAAGGCCTTCCTTCAGTCCTGAGCGCTAAGACATGGGGCTTCTACGACGTCTTATTTAAGGCAAGCGGTCCCCCCACCGTAATTTCCGAGACTCACCTTATGCTCAGGGCAAACCATTCAGTTTCCAAAGGCCCTACGGAACGTATATAATGGAAAACGTTCTTTTTAAGATCTCGTTCCCTGCAGAGTTCCATGCCCAGACTGCTGTTGAGGCTGCTCACATCATTCATAAAAAGTTGAAGGACATGGGTAAATCCTCGGATGACATCAAAAGCGTTCGTATTCGCACCCAAGAAGCCGCTATCCGTATCATCGATAAGCATGGTCCTCTGGACAACTTTGCCGACCGAGAGTGCGTCGACTTTTATTCTCATCGCCTTGTTTTAACATCCGTTTCCAGTCATGCCATCAACTACATGGTTGCTTTCCCTCTGATTTTCGGCGAGCTGACCTCAGAAAGCTAGTATGTCCGCTATCATCCTTGCACTTTACTCGAATGTTGAATCCTCTTTCTCAAGCACCGACAAGTCTGCCGCTGACCCTCGCATCGATATCCTCCGTGGGAAAATATATTGTGTAGAGGACAAACGGTTCAGCGTTGACTATCATGAACCTGCGAAACGTTCCATCGGCAATGCAATTCTCGTGGAACTCAACGATGGCACTGTTCTTGACGAGGTTGAGATCGAATATCCCGTAGGACACAAAAGACGTCGTGAGGAAGGAAAACCTCTGCTTATGGACAAGTTCAAGAGGCACATTTCGCACCACTACGACGAGGCTCACCAAAGCAGGTCCGTTTGTTTGCATGTCTCACCGAACGCAACTGACATTCCCTCAGGATTTTGGATACTGTTTCTGCTGCAACTTCACTGTCCAAGCTTCCTGTTGAGAAATTTGTTGATTTATTTGTCAAAGCATAGACCTCTTCGTAACAAGTAAAAACGTTGAACGATAATAAAATATGAAACAAGTATGCAAGGGTGATCCGATTAATTGTGTGGTATCGCATGACAAAAATAAAATGCTGAGCACACCCTCCACAGCTTTCTTGATCCCAGACTTTATCTCCCGCTCGAACTTGACGACTCGCCCTCATCCGAGATTTCTTTAGATTGGCCAGGTACCAAAACAACCTGTCTCAATGCCTTATCCCGGGACAATTCATACGAGCCCGATATGTTTTCTTCTACAACAGAAGATAGCCGTCTTTGCATCAAACGTGCCATTGGAAAAGAGCGAGGTTGTTGATGAGATAAATGGTAGGGTCTTTCGCATGATTCTACTTCCGTTGAATTGCAGGATGCCAGAGTAGATGGATGAACGCCGCCAACGACGTTGGCATCCTTCATGCAAACGGAATTGTTGGCCACATAAGGCTGCGCATAGAATGTCTCGATAGAAGATTTTATACCCTTTTCTGTGTGAAACCTTTGCTGTACGATCGGAAAATCTTCGATGCTCAACTGTTGCGTGATGAGTTTGTTGGAGTAACTGTCCAAATCTGTCTGGGGTGAATAGATCCGCGGATCGTGATCTCCCGACATGATGGTAGGGACGGACTGGAAAACTGGAGACCAAAGAGGAGATGCCGTACTAATGGGTGTGAATTCGGAATTGGAAGGACGTTGCCGACGCGAGTCTCTCGATGTGTGCGTGTAGTCGTAATCACCAAATTCCGGATCCTGCTGAACGCAAGCCCTCTCGGGATCGATGTCCTTGGTGGCCGGAATGAATGATTGCGCCGCGGAATTGAGATTGCTTTTTCTGGCAAAACTTGTAGGTGGTAAAGTTTGAGGCAGACCTCGGCTTCTAGCGACCAGTTCTCTGGCCAATGCCGGTTCAGGACAGTCCTTAGAAGAAGCGGTAGTCACTTTTTCCAAGTGCATATCTTGGTAGGATTTGCAGATATTGTGCCGCCGTGGGTATCCAGCAGGTGAGAGATAAGTTCCGTCGAAAGATATCAGCCCACCCCCTACGGAGTCGAAAGCCCCTGGAGAGAATGTAGCTGGTTTTGCTAGGTCTATCACAGCATCTCGATGGCGTGCCAAGGCAGACGACGTTACCCTCAGATAATCGAGGTTATCCTCGAGAGGTAAAGGAGCAAAGCTGGCAGAAGACCTGGGTGGTTGAGGGCTCTTCAACCTGAGTTCGTCGGACCCCAGACCCCAGATCTTGGTTGCTAAATCATCACCTTCTACTACGGTACCTTCAGCACCTCTACAGATCAATATGTCAGTTCTGCACGAAAGCAATAAAATAGGAGTCTACTGACGATGGACAACGGGCATAAGGTAAGGATGACGGTCCATGCAAGGCAGGAATTGGGCGAGGCGGAGAGTTTGCCCAAGTGGTCCACGCTAGAATACGAGTTTTAGCCTCGTGACCCAATCGAGTGGTTAAAGAATTACCATTTTCGTCTAGATGCGATTGAAAGAATGAGCTTGGTAGACGGGTTTCATTTCCAACAATGACAATGGAATCAGGAGACGAGGGGGGTGAAGGGGTACGGGGAAAATCAAACGGGTATTCTCGATTGTGTCGCTCGAGATCCTGATGTTGGCGATTTTGGATAGACACGCAACCTTTAAGCGAGGTGGATTCAGGCAAGGAAACAACTCTGGGCTTCCCTGAGTCGGCATACAGTGTTTGGGGTTTACAAGTGACAGATTCTGGATGCGAAACCACACGGCGTTGTACAGCACGGGTATTCCAGGGGTGATTGTAGTCTAGCCAAGTTTTGCCATTTACAGGACCCCCAGATAGTGAAGGAGTGGGTATTCCAGAAGGTTTGGAGTGCCTATATGCGCTTCCGGAGCGGGAAAGGAGTTCGTTTATAGCCAGATCAGCTATCCCAGACGACGAGACAGTGCCAGACGAATTGGTTCCACGGGGAATGGCAGGCGTCGGGCACTCGGTTTGAACAGCCTTGTCAGAGTACAAGTCAGAATGCAGTTTGGAACGAAAAGACATTATCAAGAGTAAGCCAGAACAAATCTAGCATGTGCGAAAGACGCAAACGCGGGCGAGGAAGATAAGGCAACTCGGAGGATGGTTGAGGTTGTGGAAAAGAGTGCTGGGAAACGTAAGCACCATGGCTTCATAAGCATGACAAAGTAATGACTACATTTCCGGCTAGGTGAAGCTGATTGGATGATCATCGAGGATTACATGGGAAACCCCCACGAGATCAGGTCCTCTTATTGAAAAAGCTAGAGATCTTAGCCATGCTACTTGTGTTCACTTTCTTCAGATTTTCTACTCCTTGAGACGTTTTGGGTGCTTTTCTCTTCTTATTGGCAGTGGACGTTTCTCTGATGGTAGCTTTTGCCTTGTTTGATGTTGGTACCGCAGTTTTCGACATCGTTTCTTCCTTCTTCGACTCCACATATTTGTTAAGAGTGGTAAAGCTGATCAAATTTAAGAAATCTTCTCAGAACTCGATTGGTTTTCATTACTCACTCGTAACTGTTGACGAGTGCGTCGCGTATTTCGGCGGGGAGATATTCCCCTACGAGATCACAACACGCGCGGAGCCGACCAACTAGTAGACTTAAAATTTGATTAATGGCCAGATATATCACCACCCACGTTTTAAAAAGCATTCTTGACCGTCGTCCATGAGGCAGTCTTTGGCCAGGTTTCTAGTGACGGTTCGCAAGGCATCAAATGCTGGACTTGTTTCTAGATGTATTACTTTTGCGCGCAGATATTCAATGGTCTTTGAAAAGGAGTACCGGTAGACCACGATATCTGAAGAAACCTCTGTGGCATACTCATTTAAACATCATTCCTGAGGGAAGCATAAAGGATAGTCACCTTTCACTTCACAAATCTTTGGTAGCGCGTTTCTTGTGCATTCCAGGGAGCAGAAATGAATGAGGTCGTCCCGTAATTGCGGAACGCTTGTTTGTGAATCGCCTTCAACAATTCCAAATTTCGAAGTAGCCTCTTGGAGGATGTCATCACTTGTTCTATACTGATTATAATCACTTGTCTTCGCAAGGATGAGTTCTCGTACTAAAAGAGAATATATAGACCCACCATTTCAGGGATATGTATGAGAGGCAATAGCAGAAACGCAGGATCAATTGGTGTCATAACCAACATCTTCCCATCTAGCATGCACGTCAGAGACAAACACCATATTGGGAGATATTCATGCCAGCTATGATTTCTTGATCCAAAATCCAGGAGCGCTCGTCTGGTGGAGAAACAGCGTGGACCTCAAGAATCCCTGCCGCCTTTCGAGGATCAGCCGCCCCTGAAAGCTTTTCAGTAGGAAAAAATAAAGAAGACAGGCCTATAAATTTTGTTTAATAAAAGGTAAGACGAGAAGCAAACAACAGACCTGTCCGAGGATGAGGAAGGCGGAGGAAGCATTTAGGTGACCTATTCTGCTCTCGTTCAGGACCCGAGTCAAATAAATGCAAGTCATCTGATCTACAGTTTAGTACCAGAATACTCATTGGGAATTGTACAGACCTGAAGGAAGAACAGAAAAGTAGCTGGTCATGTCAGTCACAGTCAGTGACGTGAAGAAATATTCGCGACGCGTTATTGTCAGATATTTGGCCGCCTGGGAGTTTTCCAAATATGACAATTTCGCCATTATGTAAATGCACTGGTCAAGATTTCCAGGAAAAACATGAGTCGGATGACCCCATGTAAGGTAAGCCCGATGCGTTTCCAAAAGCACTTTCCTGTGACTCAGCAACTTTAAATCAGTGCACACTTTGCAGCTGGGTGTGAACGCATCGGTACTACGCTTTCTCATTCTCAGCAAAGGCAACCGTTGTAGTTCGTTTCATCATTCAAATGCAAAGATAGTGATATGTCTCATTTAACCCCAACAACGTTTCGGGTTTCTCGACCTCCTTCGCCTGTCCTCGAGAAAATGATCAACGTTGCTAATAGCCAGAAAAGGTTCTGCAGTTCTCAGCATGATTCCTCCAAGATTCGCAAGAGAATATACTATAGATCCGATATCCCCATCCTCCTGATTATAATAGATTCAACCCTTCCTGGCTAAATCGGCGATCACAATCGTTCC
>Ga0307517_10003184_pt1 | contig 25796 bp, 19 predicted proteins | sample 23_EM_MG_FD_194515 | JGI IMG/M metagenome (GOLD analysis project Ga0307517, IMG submission 194515) | Populus trichocarpa ectomycorrhiza microbial communities from riparian zone in the Pacific Northwest, United States - 23_EM | ecosystem: Host-associated > Plants > Roots > Unclassified | place... | reverse complement strand
GGAAAAGGATTATTTTGGTAATTAAATAATAATCATATGTTTCAAATTATATTATCAAAACGATCAATGAACTTGTGCGTCAACTCTGGAGATAGGCTGCCTTGTTGTTCTATTGATTTCTGTGTGTTGTAGTTCAAACCTATAGAGACTTGTTGGCTTATGTTTTTTTACTCTGGTTGGTTAATTCTAAATTGATTTTAAAGTTAATAAAGTTGATTCTAGATATTCAATTCTAAATAATTTTTTTTTATAATTTTCGAATCTGGTTAGGGGTTGAGTATAGTACCGGTTCCAAGTCGGACCCGACATGGGATTCGTGGGACCCATTTTGTGTTTTTGATACAAGCTAGGGAGAAGAAAAGGGATGTGTGCGATTAGTGGAGAAGAAACTTTTGTGAGGAATGTAAGGTGGGGTTGGGGGCTTTTAATGGTCGGTGATGTGACGTGGGATACTGTGATCAGTTTTTGACCTGATCGACGATGATGGTGTATGGGAAGGGGACCCAAAAGATCCGATGTTTTCCTTTTCTTGGGAAGCAGGGAATGGAGCGGAGGCCAAAGGGTACCACATGTTTGCTCCCTTCTGTATCTCCTCTGCTCTGATTTCTTTTCTTGACTAAAAAAGAATAGTACCGCCCTGATTCTGCCACGTCTGACATGGCAAGATCAAGGGCTTGATGAAGTGCTTGAGTAATTTCAGATGCTTGATGGGCCGGGACCAAGTTTTATTGATTTGATTTGGTGAATTATAAATGTGCTAACAATGGTGGTGGGGGTTGGTGTTTTGGTGGATGCAGGTGGCGATTCCGGTGGTCCCAACGGTGAGGGTGGTGATAACGTTCACTAAGTTTGTTGAGCTACCACCTGTTGAACAATTCTACACTCCACTTTCTAGTCCAAGACTTTTTGGTGGTCATGAAGGAAGTAGAGTAGGATCATCAGATGAATCAGACAAACATTATCCATCATTGTCATCGTCCTCCTCAACGTCGTCGACCACATGGTTACAGCGAAACAGCAGCCAATCGGCGAGCAAGCAGCACCGGCATAGTTCTTCAGTATGGGGGCAGCAGCAGCTACAAAGTGACCCTTTTGCCATACCAAGTGGATATACATGGACAAGTGTTGATGAGAAGTCGACCAAAATGAAGAAATCCAAGTCCACAAGGAAATCCAAGTAAAGATGGCTACTATATATAGGGCAAAGGCAAATGAGGGATTTAATTAGGGCAAAAGGAGTCAGGAGATTGGTTGGTGGTGATTAATTAATTACTTCCGTGGATCTTTGAACTTGCAAATATATATAATGTAGATATCTCCATGCTATTTAATCATATTGAGCCTTTCATGTGTTGTTTATGACAGTTTTTGACAACATTATGATTAGAAGATTAACTAATTAATTACTACAAGTTTAGGTTTTTGTCCCAAATCTTGTTGATTTTCATTGCTTTTTTGAATTAGATCATGTTGTTTTACCATCAATTTCATGACCTTGAGCTAGCTAAGGCCAAGCTGTAAGAGATGCTAGTTTCTGTTTTCTGCTCATACTAGAATATCCATGAAATTCACTTAAAAGGTGGCGGGAATTTGATGATGAGGGTTGAAAAACAGTGGGACGTTCTTACATCATGACAATCATTAACAGCAGTGAACATGAAAGCGATAGCACTTGCTTGATTTGCAAAAAAAAAAAAGGTAATGGGGCATGTTGAGCCTGTTCAGAAATGGCAGGAACCATTATTGTTGCTGAGAAACAACTATCTCTTTATTCTTTTTACAGCAACTCAATGTGGTACCCATGCATAGGCAATCCCAGGTTTGTAACCACAGTTATGGTTGCGGAGATTTATGTGTTCTAGAGTTTAGATTACTGGATTGTCGAGTCTATGTACGGATCACTAAATCAATTTATATTAATTATTTTTATTTAAAATAATATTTATAGTTTTGAACAGGTTAATCAAGTAAAAATCATTATACTATACTATTAGAGTTTGACTAACTTAATATAAAATCGGCTCAAAATGAAACCAGATCCATGTCAAGCTCCGAATCACCGAGTCACTAAATGGACCAGCAAGGCTAACAGTATTTGTTTCAGTGTGCTCTCCTGTCAAAGCAGGGTATTGCCTCAATCAGTCTATAAATTAACTGGTACTATTAATTTAGCACAACTTTTTGTTCTTAAGTAACTGGGATTATGCTACTAAGCTAATCATTTTTCACTTGTGCCCATGCTACCAATGGACCTCATTTGATGGCTAGTCTGGAAAAGATAAATGTAAAACTTGATCATCATCATGCTTCCCGTTCACTGCTAATTATCAAGTTCAAGTGGGACACAATCTTTCCATGTTCTTTTCTTTTGGTTGCCAATGGTACAAGGCTTTAGATGCACAAAAAACTGTGACAATCTGAGCTTAATATATTTCTATGCTAAGCAGTTGTACTAGCTAGGCATGAAATGATTAGTGGGGCTAGGTTAAGAAGAACAGTCTCTAACCATTAATTCCATTGTCGTGACCTTAAGCAGCCAACAACAGTGAAACATGTCTGCAGCAACCTAGACCTAATCTAAACACATTTCACTTCCTTACAAGCCATACACTCACTAAGGGGAACCAAAGCCAGCTCTAAACCCTTTTCTTTTCCTTCAAGTTTCTTCTATCTTCTTGGACCCTTCGTCGTCCTCTTGATTTCCCTCCTGCATGGCGCCTAGCTCTTGTCATGCCGAGTCATACAGTATAACCTCCCCGCAACCTATGCCAATGTTGCCATCAGGGAGGATCGAGCTGGTTACCATTACGTGTGATCACCATGAAGACAATGAGCCCGTACGCCCGTGTTAGCATAACATGTTCACTTTCTTTTTTCTCAATAGTCGTCCATGAGTGGAGGATTTTTATCACTAATATGATAATAACAAAAAAAAACTATAAATACTTTTCCTGATGATTAACTATAATTTATAGTCGATAATTTTAGAAAAAAACTGCTAGTGGAAAGCAAAAACCTGTTCTTTAACAAGAATTATGATAATTTTTATTTTTATTTTACTGAAACTCAATTGCATCTGGTTAAATTCCAAAAAAGAAAATAGTACAGTGGGGGTTTGTTATCATTTTTCTTTCCCTTTTTGGAATGGAAGAAATTATTTGTGAACAATTTCTGTGTACAAATGGTTGAACTCCATGGAGGGCCTGTAGGCCCGATGATGTCTGTTTTTTCTAGGCTTCAGGCCAGGCCTTGTAATAGTTTTAGAACCCACCTGCGTTTTTTTGGGGCCCATAGGTCTTTTTCAAACCTAACGTCATAAACTGGGCCTTGTAATGAACACGAAGACTTATTCACATTGCTTATATAAAACTTTTAAAGTCTCATCTCATGGCATCGAAATTAGAGATAAATTGAATTTCTTTATATAGTCTGTTTTATCATGTGATAGGAAAGATTTCAGTAAATTCATAGGTTTTTAATGAGTTAAAGGGAAATCAAATTATTTTTAAATGATTTAACTTTTGGAAGGACATGATTTTCGATCAAATCCTTGACTATCATGCTAACTTCGACTAATTAAAGAATATGATTGAAATCTATTGGTATGTTAAGGATCTAATTGAGATGGAAACTATGGACTGGGAACTTTTTTAAGGCTTGCCCTAGAAGTTTCTAGTGTGCCATATATACCGCTAAATTTTTAGTCGGTGACAATGAATGATGATATTGACAATATCTTCATATATCGTTGTGGAAATTATGTGACAACGAAATCTCAACCATACTAGAATTGACCATAGCTAGAATGTAAAGTGTTTCTTTCCTTGTAGCAGCTTAACCCAACATGTCATTTGACACATGGGGTCCAAGGTAGTGGCCAATCTTGTCTAGAATTATCTCTCCAAGAGATTTCTAGCAGCTGCCACATAAATTTGGATGCTTACTTGTGAGGAATTCTAGCGTGTATATAAATGGAATTGTGGTTCCAAATCAAGAACTCAAAGAAGAAAAAACCCTGCTCGATCTAAAGAATTCGTTTTCGACATAGTTTAAGAGCTTAAATATTGCCACATCTAGCTTCTTATCGATGGCTTTGTTGCCTGGTTTCTTTAGTTGCTTCTCGGATTCTGGCAGGATTGCATGTGAAGGAGAGGGAAGTTCAGAAAGAAGATTGAACAAAGAGGACGAGGTTAACGAAGACAAGTCCATGAAGAAGAACAAGTCGACTAGCAAAAGCCGCCCTCCAATTCCTGTGGCATATTTTCCTCTTGGAATAAGATTTTCTCACTTGTGATCACGAGCATTTCAGCTAGCTAAAGATCATTTTATGATATAGTGTTACTTCCAATCTTGTATTGAAGTCAAAGTAAAGAAAATACACTCGATTACCAAATAGTCAATAAAATTTAGCAAGAGAGATCATATGATTCAGTAATAATAAATAGCCAGACAATTACCTCAGATATCCCTTCAACTTGAAGCCCACAGATTGAAAAAGAAGAAGATGATGCTCCAAATTCCCCTCTTCTTAGGATAACATCATGCTTGCAATCATCATTAATTTTCTAGTACTCTATGCCCTACCTCCTATCACTCTTCTTAGATCAACTTCTTTTTCTTTTTCCCATGAACTTTTCAACACCTACCTCTTCAAGAAAACAAAATTACGTTAGGTGGAGAACTTAATGCAACATCCAAGAGAAAATAAATAGAATTAGTATGAGGATTTGATTAATCAACTACCTGAGGAAATATGTGGTTTGTGAAGGGAAGCTGTGACAGGGACACTCTTTGTTTTTTTTATAGAAAATTCGTGTACATATATTATAATCCTCCCACAGATTCTCCTGTAAACAGACTAGTAGACAACTCCATCACATTGTGGGATGATTGGCAGATGGGTAAAAAATGGTGCAGTGTTTAACATAATCAAAGAATTTAGTTGACTAATAACTATAATCGCATGTCCTCAACATAAATTTTCATTTGGGTATTAAGATTTGAATTCCAACTTAATTGTATTAATTAAATACATGGAGAATTATATGCGGCAAAATATTATAGTGTCTCATACACTAACTCTAAGGTCATACGATATATTATTGCAGCTGCTATATGATATCGTGGGATGATTGGCAAACGAGTAGACAAGCATCGATGTAGTGATCGATATAATCAAAGGAATCTAATTGACTCACTATGATTTGTCCTCATCGTACATTATATATATATATATATATATATATATATATATATATTATTATTGGCTTTAGCTAAATTACTACTGCCTAGGAAAGTTGCATATGCACCCAACGTTCTCAGCATTCTTTATAAGGATATTTCATTAAAGAATCCCATCATCACACGTGGGTTGTGTGCACAGCATGAACCTTAAATAAGAACAAAAGCTTTTAGGTGTGTGTGTGATGAATAGAACTTTTTAAAAATATTTTTTTTGTTTTAAAATATATTAAAATATCTTTTTCTCATGTTTTTTTTCTTACATCAATACATTAAACCCATAAAAAATACTTAAAAAAGCATAAATTTAATAAATTTTCAAGTAAAACACACCTAAAAATATAAACTATAATACTCTCACACACTTTTAAAGCACCTTTTGTAAGTTATGTAGAAATCTTAACATGACATTATGTTTTTCCAGATTGCAAGAAATGATTACAAGGATCTAATCACTGAGAGTTATAGTTAGTTGACTATATTTTTCATTCGTGTTTCGTTGTGAGTCGGATCAAATTTTTTTAGAACATATAAAAAAACATTCAAGCATTGCTAATATTTTTTTAGTAAAAAAAATTTAGATCATATTGAGGTTGATCTGATGTGACTTAATCGACTTAATGAGTTCAAAAGCAACTCCAAATAACTAGTAAAAACATAATTTGATTCACAAAAATTTAATATAATATCTTTTTTAAAAAATAATATTAAAACAGCAACATATTGGATCCGAGTCAACCCGGGTTAACCTGTCAAATTCACGACCTGGAGCATGAGAACATGATAGCCCCATATAAAGCATATCAAAATAAATTATGAAACTTAATTCTCAATTAACCCCATGTTAAAGAATAAAATTAAAAAGAATTGATTAAAAAATTACAAAACAAAAATCTGACTTAAGTTAACTTATCAAACTCGTAACTTGGGTTATAAGACCGAGATAATCTTATAGAAAGTAAAAATAAAAAAAGGACTCAAGTTAACACTGATTTTTATAGAAAGAGTACCATGGTAAAGAAGTCACGGAGATAGAGAAGTCTTATATCTGTCAAACTCGCAATCAAGGTCATGAGATTGTGCTAACTCCATTAGAAGGGAAAAAAAATATTATGAAGCCCAATTTTTAGTAAACTCACTGTTAAAGGTTGATTATGAAAAAAAAATCAATCTAAAAACAAAACACAATAAAACGACCCGAGTCTACCCGAGTTAACGCGCAAAACACGTGACTAAAGTCATAAGATCGAAATAACATCATAAAAAGTAAACCAAAATAAATCATGAAGCTTAATGCCCAATTAACCGAATGTTGAAGGATGAAATTTTTTTAAAAAAAATTGTCAATTGAAAAAGTACAAAAAAAACTCAAGTCAAACGAGTTAACCCGCCAAACTATGATACGAGTTATGAGACCAAACTATTCACGTATAAATCAAACCATAATAAATTATGAAGTTTAATTTTCAATAAACTAAATGTTGAAGTATAAAATTAGGAAAAGAAATATAGATTTAGAAAAAAAATATTATTGAAATGAATAGTGTTTTGTGAGGTGCTGAACAATAAAATTACCACCTTCTAAACAAATATAAAAGAAAATCACAATAAAATATAAAAATCAATATCTAATAAACTAAATGTTGAAATTTGAAATTAGAAAAAAAAATACAAGATTTAGAAGAAAAAAAAACAAATGAACACAAAAACTATTGAAATGATTAATGCTTTGTGAAGTGGTGAATGATAGTAAAAAAAAAAAATATTTTTTAAAAATTTATTTTTAATATCAGTATATTAAAATAATAAAAAAATAATAATTTAAAACTAAAAATTATTATTATTATTTTTTCAAAATAAATATGTTGGACGAAAGTGCAAAACACCACTTTATAGTATAATAACAAGTTGCTTTCATCTTTCACCAGCTTTCCAAATAAGCCGAGCAATCCAGTGACTGCAGTGAGGTTTCAGAGGACAAATAGCCAGTTCAGTGTACTATAAAGAATCTACACAAAACCAATAGAGCAATTCCATGTCATTTTGTACCCTGTCCTTCCCTTCTTGTCTTGCCTTAACATGGAGATTGCTCTTATCTGGTAAGAAGATTCTGCTTCCCAAAGCCAAATCTAACCATTTTTGGTTGCCAGAGAGTAAAATTGCAGGCTTTTTGGCCCTACCAAAGTGAAAAATGCATGATAACAGTGACTCCTTTCCAAAAACCTTTATCCAAGGTAACCATGCGCCTTTACTTTTGTCATGTTTTTTTTTTCAAGTATTTTTAATTCAAAACATATTAAATAATTTCCCTGTCCTGCATAAGTTTAAAATTTCCCAATCTTACCTCTACAGTTTTCAAAATTCTTCAATTGTGTTTTTTACAACGAAATTATTATAATAAATCTCTCTTTTCATCATGTTTTTGTTACTTTTTCTCCCATTCTTTCCTCTCGAATCCCCATAAACCTATAATATTTCACAAAAACACTTAGCAGCCTAAGAAAACTCAAAATCCAAATATATACATATATATATATAAAAGGAATTGTTAAGGGGGAAACATACTGACATAATACACTTGGGACCTGCTACAAAGGTAATATTGGTAATATTTAATCTATAGGTACTAAAGTGAAACATTGATAAATCTTCAAGGGTAGAAATAACGTTTACCCCACCACAAGATAGAACCACCTCTCACCCTCTTCTTTGGTAATACCTGTAAGAGATTAAGTTTACTTGTAAATGCATACTAGAGACATTGAAAGCAAGTAAACACATTTATTTCTCATTCAATGCTGTCTCTTTAGTGCCTCTTTCTCTTGTAAAGCCTTTTCTCTTTTGTATTTTTTTTTTTTAATTTCTCTCTCTAGAATCTGTGGAAACGTGTAGCCAAAATTCTGGCTCACCTACCTCACTAACAATCCCTTGTAAAGACCCTTTTTTTTTTGTCAAATTCTTTTTGTGAAATAACAAAAAGTGAAAAAGATCACTTCTTTTCTTGATTTTCATTACATAGAGAGACCATAGAATTGTGGGTTTCGGTTGTATGGTTTTTTTGGGTTAGTGGGGTCCATTTATTTGAGTCTCCTTGACAAATGTTGTAGGAGATTTCACCAAAACTCACCTCCAACAACCCCATCACCAACAACCCTTCTCTTATGTTTTCTTAATACCTTGTTGGTGAGGTTGTTTTGTTTTGGTTTGGTTTTGATTTTGGTTTACATTTGCATATACATTGTGAAAGTTGCAATCTTTTTTACTCTTTAATGGCTTTAAGGGCTGCTTCTCCCATCTGGATTAGCCCTTTAAGGCCTCACTCTAAAGTGGGCGTGTCAGATTTGGGGTTGAGGAGATGTGCGGATTTGAGGTGCTATTGGGATCTTGAGAGGCTTCCTAAATGGGAATGTTGTTGTTTAAGTGTTTTGGCTCAAAGAGCTATCACTCCTGTTGAAGATGAGAAGCCTTCAGCTCCTCAGGTGGATACCTCTGGGGCAACTGATCAGGTTCAGGACACTCAGTCCAGAGGGTTTCACAAGGATTTGAACCTTCTTCCTAGTGAGTTATTATATATTCATTCACTGTTTTTGAATTAAGCTGTTTATTCTTCTTGGATTGTTATATAGTGAATTAATGTTTTAAATTTACTAGCTTTGTATGCTGTAGAATAGCAAAACAGCCTGCTTTAGTGTAAAACAGGACCTTGATTCACCGGTGGATTACTAATTTATATGCGTCTGTAGTTGAACATTCAATTTGGTTTGGACTTGAAAACCAAAACATAATCAATTGGTTGGCAATGCAGATTGATTTTCGGTTCTGTTCTATAGTTTTTGTGGTCCTTAGCCATTGTTATTGTGGTTATAGCTGGGATGATGGGATGAATTTATCTTATTTAGCTGATAGAATCAATTGTGTGTTTCCATTTATATTTGGAAGATAACTAGTGATTTGAAGCTATTAGGATGATTTTGAATGTTTGATCAATTTATGGGAAGAAGATTAATTCAGAATCTTGAAATGCAATATATGATGGTGATTGTGTTGGATGCTTATAGAGGGCATGCATTCAGGCATTTTTAGGTTTATATTACAAGAAGAATTTGTTGAGAATTTGTATTTCCATAGAAGAAGATTTATTCAGAATCTGGAAATGCCATGTAAGACGCGATCAAGTTGGATGCTCATAATGTGCATGCATTCAGGCATTTTTAGGTTTGTGGAAGAAGATTTTGTTGAAAATTTAAAAATTCTATATAGGGTGCTAGCCCTGTCGCAGATGCTCGTCGAGTGCATGTAGTTGAGCATTTCTTGGGTTAATTTTCATGTTCTGGATGCATAATTGGTCTAAGGATCGATCTTTCCAGCAGTAATTAATTTTATTCCTTTTCAATCATTAATTTGAAATCAGTGGTTTCCATTATTTGTATCAGTTTGTCTGCTAGTCTGGGTATGATCTTTTGGAGGTTTGTGATGGATCTTATTCATACCTGCAAGCTTCAAACCACGTGATGGATAATTACCATGTCGCCTGTTAAGTTAGTCAAAGCAATAACAATGCATTGTGCCAGTGCAATAATGACAGAAAATCTATTAAGCTGGTGTCGATTTCCAAAACTCCAAAAAATGTTCTTTGATCCATTTTGCATTTTTGCTATGTATTGTAGAACCGTTGTCCGCTGCAGATCTTTCTTCTTCTCCTGGAAATGGTGCACAAGTACGGGTAGCTTATCAGGTAACCACTTGGATATTCTTCTCCCAAACATCCATGTCTTTTGTGCTATTCTTATGTTAGCTTTGATGCCCACTTTTAGGGGATACCGGGTGCATACAGTGAGGCTGCTGCGCTAAAAGCATATCCAAAGTGCGAAACTGTTCCGTGTGATCAGTTTGAAGCTGCTTTCAAGGTTCATAAATTTCTTATGCATCACTTTTCTTTGTTAAACTAAGCTACAAATGATTGTCACCAATATTTTCCTGTGCTCAATTGACCAGGCAGTTGAACTCTGGTTAGTGGATAAAGCAGTCCTCCCCATTGAGAATTCAGTGGGTGGCAGCATCCACCGTAATTATGATTTACTCCTTCGTCATAGGCTTCATATAGTAGGGGAGGTGCAGATGGTAGTTAACCATTGTCTTTTGGGATTGCCTGGTGTACCAAAGGAGGAGTTGAAACGTGTTTTGAGCCACCCCCAGGTTAGTTGTACTCAGAGTTCTGCTCTCGCTCTTACATTTTTATTAGGTCCACATAATTTTTATGAGTAGATCATATATGAATGTTAGACAAGGGAATAAATACCCAGTTTATTGATTTACTCTTCTGAAAATGGTGTTTTTTTTGCTTGCATGAGACAGTAAATGGAGACAGGCTTCTCCAGAATGTTTGATCTAATGAAGAGCAATATCATGATTTGCCTTGAGAAGTGCATCCGATTACATACAAAATTTTAATTTTGCTGATATTGTTAGTGTCATTACCATTACTGTTTTCCTTTACAAGTATAACTAACGATTTTCTGGATAAAGTGATACTAAATGATTTGGAAAGCCAAAATTTGCATGCAGGAATTTATTGGAAGTTTGTTTTAGATTAGGAGACACCCTCCAATGAATGCTTGTACTAATTTTGGTTTGTTTTAGAAAACATCTACTGATGTATACCATGAGATTCAGCTGTTAGATATAAACACTCATCAATTTGTGGTCAAAGTGCTTGGGAAATTTCATTTATTACTAAAAACTTTGGAGCTGATTCCATTATGGTAAATCATTTCTAACCTTGTATAACACCTATTAACTAGTGCTAATCCAGCCAATGTAGGGTCATTTTAGTGTGATCTAATTACTTTCTCAACTTTTGATTCTTGACATTTCGAGTATTTGATCTTTAAACTTTTTATGAGACCGACTAATGATGCTTGGACTTGATGGTTAAATTCAATAGTAAAGTACATATGATGCTCTATTAAAAGATATTCTAACTTGTAGGCACTTGCTCAATGTGAGATGACTTTGACCAAATTAGGTATCATCAGAGTTAGTGCTGATGATTCTGCAGGTGCTGCTCAGGTAATTTTCAGATCCTTTAAATCTTGTTTTGACTAAGCTTGAATCATGCTATAGATTGTCTGTGTACTAAATGTTAAAATATTCGGGGACAGATGGTTGTGGCAAATGGGGAAAGAGATACTGGAGCAATCGCTAGCGCTCGTGCAGCAGACATCTATGGGCTTAACATTCTATTGGAAAAAATCCAGGTAAGGCTTCTCCTTTAAGTTTCCCATGACTGTTTATTGCATGAATTTTAAAATTAAGTACTTTCCTCATACTGAACTTAATTTAGCCTGATTTTGTTCACTTACGCATGTTAGGATGATGATGATAATATTACCCGCTTTTTGATACTTGCAAGAGAACCTATGATTCCTGGAAGTAACAGGCCCCATAAGGTACTCTTATTCACCTCCCAGTCCTGTATACTTTCTTTTAACATATCAACAAAAAATTTGTTATAAACATTTGTTACCGAGTCATGATTTGTCCCCATCTTAGACAAGCATTGTTTTCACTCTCGAAGAAGGTCCTGGCATGCTGTTCAAAGCTCTAGCAGTGTTTGCTTTGAGGGACATCAACTTGACAAAGGTAATTTTTCTAATAGCTAACATATTTTCCCCCCTTGACTGTGTCCAAAAAACCAATTTCTTTTTCTTTTTGACCAACTTTCAGATAGAGAGTCGCCCTCAAAGAAAGCGTCCATTAAGGGTTGTTGATGACTCTAACAAGGGAAGTGCCAGGTTAGTGCTAACCTTTTTGATGAAGGTTTGCAAGTTGTGAGGTTGGACGTGAGCTAACCTACTATTTATATCTGGCGGTCGATTCTGTTGATGAAAATCAATGCATTTTAAGATGAATGATTTGGAAAAACCATCAAATAAAATTGAAAAGGAGAATAACACTAGAAAAAGATATGGAGAAATAGGTAGTTAATAGCAAAACTAGGAAGTAAAAAATGTATATACTTTGGGTCAATGGAGCTTTGTAAATTATGAAGAATACCTGTTGAAAGACCCGAGAGAGAGAGATTTAAAATGCAATAGTTACGTATTACCATGCGTTTTCCTATATTTAATGCACCTGTAATGATCGAGATGATGACTGGAAAGGATTTTTGCTTTATATGAAAAAATGCTGCCAGTAACCCTGTTCTACTATCAAGCAAATAGAACCATGGTTAGAGTTGAGTGAGATAATTTCTCAAAGCACTCTTTTATGTCTTTGGTATGAAGAAGATGAGATAAACCATTTCATGAAACATTCGGAATGGAAGTCTTGTGCTTTGTCATTGTTCAGAAAGCTTGTCATTTTTCAGAAAGTGTATATATTTTTCTGTTTTCTTATCATCAAGACTTGAGACATTTCCGTGCTCAATTCGGAGCTGAAATATACTGTTCATCTCCATTTACCTTTGCACCATAAGTTTTGCATTATTGTCGACATGCAAAATATAGACTTCACTTAACTGAAACTAAAATGAATTTTCGGTGAATCTCGAGTTTCTCATTTCTTTCTAAGACCTCTGCAGCTAAATGGTCTATGCTGTCTTCTGTAGTTTCAAATGTAAATACCATTTCTTGAATTCCGGATTCTGTGTAATAGTGATGATGTATTTCTGGTGACAGGTACTTCGATTACCTTTTCTACATTGACTTTGACGCTTCCATGGCAGAACCTCGGGCCCAGCATGCTTTGGCACATTTGCAGGTCAGTGAGTCGTCTTAAAATTTCCTGACACTTCTGAGAAAAATCATCCTAGTTATATTTCAGAAGCGAACCCCTGACTATATGTTTCTTCTTCAAGCTTCTACTTCGTATAATTCTGCCTTTTGAATGTACTCTCTGATATATTGCCTATTTTTTCTTTCACATACCCTAAACCTTAAGCCAGAACTTGTTAACTGCAATTGAATTTATTTTGGATTTTATTTATCTTCGCCCAGGAATTTGCAAGATTTCTTCGTGTTCTTGGCTGCTATCCAACAGATGCAACTCTTTAGGTGGTCACTGAACCTGCAATGAAGAGATTATGATTTAGCTTTTATCACCGTACATATGCATGCTTCTGATAAATCTGGAGGAAGAGAGATAACTGGGATATGGTGAAGACATGTTGAAGAGAGATTACTGGGATATGGTGAAGACATGTTGATGAGATGTTTGTTTCTCTTCGGCATGATCTCTCTTTCCATTTTCAATTTTCTCTTTCAAAATTCTTGCAAAATTGAGGTTTCTTGGTGTAAGTTGTAACAATTGATGCCTAAATGGTCTCCGAGGACATTCCCTCGGTTTCTTGAAATAATTAGTGCATGAGATGTGTAAGCCGCCGCCGCCGCCCCCCTCCCCCATCTTCTTTCCCCTGCCCTCCTCTATTTTTGGACCTGCAAGATTTAATAACATGGTCTTCAAAGCTTGATAGTTTTAGCCATGCTTTCTCTTGTGAATGATCATCTCTTCCCATTATTTACTGTCAAATGTTGAAGGACAAAGACTGTTGATAAATGCTTCTATTAGAGCAAATAGGCTCCCTCCCTCCATCCACTCCATAAGCCTTGTCCCATGTGTAAGGCGCCGCCCCGGGGGGGGGGGGGTTCATTAAGTTGTTTGGTTTAAAGTTGCTCAGAAACTCAAATGTATTGGTTTTATCAAAGATTTTAAAAGTAAGAGACTCGTTATGATTACAGAATATATTAGAATTTTTAGTATACTTTACCTAAGGGAGATGTCATTGTGTTGTCTGAATGTGGTTTAAAAGTTTTTATGGATTCCTAATCGATAATCTATCTATGATTCAGGATGAAGATTTATTAGTGTGAATAAACCTAGTTTTTCAAATTTATTATAAGCTCATGTGCCCAAATGAATTTTTATAAAAATGATTCATGTAGGTATTCTAGCATAACTTGTGCGTCATGGTGAAAAATACTTCTAATTAAAATTGATGAATATTCAGAATAATTCTAAAATTTCTTAGTTGATTCCTGATATTTAAATATTAGTCTATTTGTAGGTTTAATATTTATACTAGAATATTTACCATTAATTCTCAGAAATTAAGATTTTATAAATTATTGAAATATTGGTTAAATTTTCAAGAATTTAACAAAACTGATTGTTAAATTCAAAATGCATGCTAAGAAAAATAAAACATACCATGTATTATTTTATTAAAAAAAAACAATATAATTTTTATATTTTTGAGAGACTTGATCGTATTTAACAAACAAAAAAACATTTTTTTATATTACTATTATTATTTTTTGTATTTTTATATTTATTTATTTATTATTTTTTATATTTTTTTGCAAGGCTATATTTGACAAAAAAAAAAAACAGATTTCTTAAAATAAAACTAACCAAAACAAGTATAAAAGGTGTTTGCCAAATACCACCATAAGCCAAAGAAAACAAAAACATGTGACAAACCAAACAGGGCCTATGACTGACCTGACTGGGTTGCCCCGAGTGGGTTGACGCGACATAGTTAACCCGAATAGGTTGACCTGAATGGGTTGACCCGACAACAAACCAAAACAAAGACCCAAAACCAAAACTCAAAACCAAAACAGATTCAACATAACAAAAACATAAAAACTAAAAAATTCCTTAAGAAAAACATATCAAACACAAACAAAATAAAAAACGTGAAGAACATTCAAACCTAAACCCAGCAACATAAATACCAATCCAGACCAGATCTCAAGCAATAAAAAATAAGGTTTTGTGCACAACCAAGCATAGATCAAGAATTAAATATCAGTCTGCTTTGATTATTATGATTTTTGTCTAGAATAGGTTTCGGTTCAAAACCGAAATCCTAAGATTAAAACCTACAAAAACATGTTATTGATGCTTGAAAGTCCTAGACTATTTACTAATAATGATATACGAAACTTACATAAACTAGAATTGAATCAAAACAAGCTCTAAAACTAGAACCCACAAAAATATTCTTCAAATGAACATGAAGAACATTGCTGTCATGGAAGTTGAATTTGGGGCAGCAGAAAATACTCATTTTTATAATTTCTTGTTGAATGGAAATGGAAGCAAGTATTTGTGCAAGAAATGATATAACTTATCATACTTTGATGATTTGGTTTTGCAAAATCAAGAGGCTTGCAGAAGCAGAGGAGATCTTTGACCAGATGGAAATATAAACTTGAAAGAGGTATGAAAATATCAGATGAAAAACTTAATCCATGTAACAACCGACAGACTAGCTCACGGCAGTCAATAATACTACTATCAGCAGTAGATGAAATACACACCATCAACACCAAGATGAATGCAGTGAGAGAAGATTTGAGAGTAACAGTACAGAACAATAACCAGTCATGTTCTCAATAGCATGGAAGGATTTCAATTGGTTTCGCAATTGGAGTAGGCCACAATGGGAGTTCAACATGGAAGACCTTTCCGTGACAAAAGGAATCTCTCACACCTGGAATCTTACCAGCCATTTTCAACTCTTTTGTCCGCGTGTTGAATGAGATGACATAAGTTTGGAAGTGCAAGTAGACAATATTCCCATCACTTGGATGGAAACCCAGCGGTTTTAACTTGTTCTCGCTACCATCAACGATTTCCTGGACCAAGGAACTTTCAGGGATCATTGCATTGAGAGAAACATGGTCCTCCAAGCTCCATTCCCCGTTATTATAATCCTTGAGTTTCCAAATATGAAAAGTCCGATCAATGCCCACACCTACCAATTCCATCAAACATAGAAAGCCCTGACGCACCCCAAAGCATTTTCCCATTGCGGGCAACAACCTGGTTTGCATATAAGAGCAATTGATGGAAGTGAATAGCTCTGGATTGAAGGGATCATAAGCAAAAATATGCTCACGATTGCACCAAACCAACTTCCCATTGTGTGCAACAACATCAGTAATCCACCAAAATTCTGAACCTTCGAGAACTGACCTATACCATTTTTTAGTCTCTGAACAATATGTCTTCATAACTATTTGCGTAGATTCTACTCTAGTGAAATGAACTACCCTAAATCGATATTTGCTATTAATAAAACTTTCTCCTTGACTATCTTCAAAATAGTAAGGTTCACAAACAAATCCCACCTTGTAATCATTCATGTAATCAGCTTCAAGCAAAGGGAGGGCAATCCATTGCATTGTAAATGGATTGCAGATATAATATTGCAACATTCCAATTTCAATCTTAGCTACACAGCATAACATCAAGTCATTGACGATAGCTGAGACCCTAACACACCCATTTCTTTCAGGGAGATAGCTGAGCTCAAATCCACGAAATTTGAACATGGGTTCATCCGAAAATGTGAACAGGACATTCCAACTGGGTTTACTCCAGTAACTGATGAGAAGAGCTGAAGGGTTTTGCTTGTAATGATGATTGAGATGGTGGGTTATAAATCGACCAGCAAAATAAGGAGAAGATATTAGAGAATACCATTTTTTGCATACACACTTGCACAGAAACGCAGATTGAGTGGAGGGTAGCCTATGAAGAATTTCAATCAAGAGAGGTTGCAGATCATTAAGAGATAAACGGGACTGTTCTGATGAAGATGGGATATCTCTCCTTGTTCTTTTGTTGGAGCAGCATGACACAAGTGTTCGCTCTCTGCTTCTGCTTCTGCTTCTGCTTGGCTTCTCATCATCACCGGCCATGGCTCTTCTCTGTCCTCCTGTCCTCCCGCGATCTCTCGTCTCTCTCTTTTCCTTTACACACACACAACATAACAAAATAAACTAAATGGAAAAGGGTCCAAACAACGTTTATACTGTAGCTATAAACTCGTATTCACCATGTATTTGAATAGTAAATTTATGATTTTACCTCTCAGATCATAAACAATTGGGCTACTTAACGAGGGTATCAAAGTTTTTTTCTTATGAACAAGTAAAAAACAAAAATATTCATGTAATAATTGTTTTTAGGTTTGGTATACAGAGGTATTTATGTTTTTTACTATTAAAATTACATTGATTTTACTTTATTACTCTTAAAATAAAAAAACAAACATAACTTTGGTCCAGGGTGAGGGGCAAATTTATCATTTAAAGTTTAAATAATATAAAAAAAATGATTATATCACACACATCAGCACGTGAAAAAATATTATGGTTATTAGATGGTACGTGCGATATCACCTAATAAAAAAACAACAGCTTTTGAATTATCTTAATGGACTCTCAATCCCTGGCTAGTGCTTATCATGAACATACCTCGTATGTATCATTTGTGAAATTTTTTTCCTTCCTCTTTTTTCTTTAATTTTTGTGCCTAGTCTTGAAAATTCTCAAAGTTATCCTCAATTTGTTTTACCTTCGTATTTGGCCCTTGTTTTTTTTTTTATAATTTTTATCCTTGATATTTTTGTAAAGTTTTAATTTTTTTTAATTTTATTCTTCAATCTCAATTTGTCATTTGTGGTTTTTTTTTCATTATGGTTCTTATTCTTTTGATTTCTGATTTTTTTTCTTAACCCTGTTCTTTAATTTTTATTGGTTTTCAATTTTATCTTTTAATCTAAATTTATAGTATATATATTTTTTTAATTTAGTCCTTATTCTTTTGATTTTTTTTATCATTTTGTTAAAGTTATTTTTTTCCTCAATTTCACACTACAATTAAAAATTTGTGGTTTCCCTTTAATTTATTTTTTTATTTCATTTTTTATCCTCATTCTTCTAATTATTATTTTTTTATCCTTTTGTATGATTAATTTTTTCTTGCAGTTTCATCCTTCAATATTTGATTTATTTAGATTGGGTTTCACGGTTTTTTCATGTATGGTGCTTCCAATCTAATGATTTATATTTCAAATTTAAAAAGTTAACGCGTGTCATCATTTATTTTTTGACTTATTTTGTTTTCTGATTTTATCTAGGATAACAAAATAAGACAGTATGCCTATGGAACCCCAGTACAATAAATATTTATATAGGCTGAATTGGTCAAATCCAAAATTAAAGTAATTTGTAAATTAACAAAAGCTAATATGCCTCCGAAAAAAATGTTTATCTAGAAAGAAAGTAATTGTCCGCTAGAACAATTTTTTAGGTCATTTTATAAAATTGATTTGTCTTTTAAATTTCACACTTAATAAAAAAATTATAGTTGTCATCTAATTTAGTTTTTTTTATTTCAATTTTGATCATCATTTTTTCATTGCTATTTTTTTTTTAATTTTAGATCCTTTTGTATAATTGATATTTTTTTTTATTTCATCTTTCAACATTTGATTGGTTGGGGATTAAACTTCATTATTTTTCTAAATAGGGTGCTTCCAGCATAATAACCCAGGTCGAAGGTGTTGTTACCCATTTTTGGGTCTCCGTAAAACAAGGAGAAAATACAAAAAAAAAATATTTGGAAAAAACCAAAAAAATAATAGCATTGAGAAAAAGGATGTCAGAGCGCCTAGAAAATAGTCAAAAATTGATTGAGGAGGTTTGAAAATACAAAGATTGAAATTTGATAGTATATCGTTAACTGATGAGAACCCTATTGACAAAGAGAATTCAATTTGAGAAAGAAAAGTTTAAAATCAGATGTTTATGGAGTCAATTAAATTTTATTGAAGGTTTAATTGAATTTATGAAGGGTTTGATTGTAAGAAATTTTGATTTTTAAGTCAATTTGAGCTTTAATTGGAAGAAATTAAAGTTCTGGGTCAAATTATAATTTTTAAGAGCTAATTTGGTCGAATCAAGGGCTTAATTGCATAATTATTGAAGTTTGATAGTCAATTAGGGACTTGATTGAAGAAATTTGAAACCAAGAACCAAACTGAAAATGACATGTAAATAGAGGGGCTAGAATTGACTGAATCAGGGACTGAATTGAAGAAATTAAAAGTTTATTGATCAATGAGGGTCCAATTGCATAAATCCAAGACCAAGGATCGACGTGAAAAGAACGACCAACTTTAGGGCTGACATCCGATTTTGGCGAGGACGCAGTTGAATTGGTTCTTAAAATCAAAATTGCAATTGAGGATTTGATTGAACAAATCACAAAGTAAGGACCGATTTGAACTTTGACATGTTTTTGGTGCCATTTCTTTTTAAATGAAATGACGCATTTTGTGAAAAACGATGTCGTTTCATACACTGTGAACCAAAAAGGCTCAAAACAGTGTCGTTTTGAACGACACTGTGCATGTTCTTCCTTCCTCCCGCACACAGACAGGGAAGAATAAGCTTTCTTTGATTTTTCCCCCGCTCTCTCTTCCCTGACTTGACCAAACAGTGACAAGCCATACCCCTCCACACGCCCTACAATCACATTGAAAAACAAAAAGAGGGAACCATGCCCTACAGAGAACGCCCCATGCCACCCTACCCTGCGCAATGACAAGAAAGGGCAGGGTGGCCCTTTATCCTCCTCCCTATAAATACGGGGGAAGAGAGCAGAAAAAAAGGAGATGCCGGAGTGAAAAAAAAAAAGGAAAAGCAAAAAAAGAAAGGAAGATGAGGGAAAGGGAAGAAAAGTGAGAAAAGAAAGAGCGACAGTAGAGAGAAAGCATAGGGAAAGAAAGGGAGCAGAGGGAAAGAAAGGGAAGAGAGGAACGATTTTGAAGAGGTTTGAAAGAAAGAACAAAAGGGAGAGAAAAGAGAAAATGAATAGAGGGAAATAGGGGAAAGTAGGGGAGAATAGGGGGCAGAAAGGAAGAACAAAAAGGAAAGGGGAAACAGAAAAGAAAGGAAAGCATAGCCAGGAGCCAAAAAGGAGAAGGAAAAGAAACAAAAAACAGAGGCAGAAAGAAGAAACAGAGTCATTCTACTAACAGTAGCATCACCAAGAAGAAACAAAGCCATTTTACTAATAGTAGTGTTGCTACCTAATTGTTTACCCATGTTTTTGATAATTTTTCAGAAAAAATCAAAAATAGTAAAAACAACAATAAAAACCCAAAAGAATGTGTTTTTGATATATTTGCATCGTTTTTAGCATTTCCAACGTTATCTTAGAAGAATTTAAATTTTTCAAAGGTATTGTGAACACGTTCAACTTTTAATGCGTTAATTTTATAGTCACTGATTTTTCCTTATTGAGCCGACGTTGATATTGCTCGTTTTAAAAAAAAAATACAAAAAATAAAAAAATTTAAAATATAAAAAAAGAAAGAGAATTGAGGGACCAATGTGTTTTTGATCAAGCCACACTTCTCCTATAAATACCAGTGTACACAACAGATACAAGAAAGGGAGAAAATTTACAGGGGGAGCAATTTTGAGACAGAAATTTAGGACAACCATGAAAAAAACCCTAAACTTAAAATTTTCTCTCAAAGACAGTCGCAAGCCTCCTTTTCCCTATTGACAGAGGCCGGCCGCTCCCCTCTCTCTTTGAAACCCAACCAGAGATCTCTCTCTGCCACTCCATCTCCGCCCGTTTAGACAACACAGAGATTTCCTCCCTTAGCCGCCACTTGAAAAACCATCACTTCCTTTTGTTTTCTCTTCAGTCGCCGCCTCCCTTCCCTGCCGCGGCCAAAACCATAGAAAATCGCAGCCGCCACCAACTCCCGCTCTCGTCTTCTTCACCATCATCGGCTAGTGGCCACGTCTTTCCCTCTGTACACGATCGTCCCTCCCCTCTCTCCAGCCGATCACCACTTTAAAACTAGACCAGAGTCTCTCACTCTTCGTCCCACCCCATCACTAGCAGTTCTCGGTTTGCCTCACCGCCGGTCAAAGGAGAAAGAGAGGAGAAGGGTGACAAAGCTTATTTTTAATGTTTTTTTATATCAATATAATGTTGTCAAATTTTTTTTAAAAAAAAATATATAAAAATATTATTTTTATATATTTTTAAATTAAAATAACAATTACGCAAAAATATCCATTCGGTGTCGGTTGGAAACATTATTGACTTGAAATTGGTTGCATCAATTTTGAAATTGCTTGCTCTATATAATTTCATGAGAAGATCACTGGCTATGGTTTGGATTCTCCATGAAAATCTTTATGATCTACGTAAAATCAATTCTTTTTATGAACTAGATTTAGCAGCAGAAAACCATTTCTTTTTATACCAAAAAATATGAGAAATTGGCAGGAAACTATTAACCTTTCTTTTCATACGGTTCCTAAGAAACGCCCTCATCCTATGGTTCTAAGGCCTCCAATGAACCACTAGTTCCGCGCTACTTCAAATCGTTGCTGCAGTTTTTACTTTGTGACCATGAAGTTGAGGACAAGGTATCCTGCGATGAGGTCACTTCTTCACCAAAGGTTCATGATTTTGCTCGATAGAATGATCGAACTGTGATGTTCAACAGGTTGTGCTTTGAATAATTGTCTTCTTCTCTCAAATTTGTTTGTGATTTTTCAAGTTTGTGAAGAACCTTCCATTTAACGATGGTTTTTCATCATTTTTCTTCTTTTTTTCCCTTCTTTTGTGTGTTATTTGGGATGGTAATTTATATTAGAAAAATAAATTATATGCTTAATGTGCTTTCTTTTGTCAAGATTACATTAATTTGGATTCAATTAAGCGTGCTTGAAATTTTAATCTCTAGTGTATTATATGAAAATTGCTACTAACTTCCTCGAAGAAAAATATCAGTACGAATAAAAACTCACCTCTTCAATCTATCCCTTTGATATGGAAAACGCTACCGACCACATATACGCTCTGCATGCATTTTCCCTACGCACGCAATGTATGATGAAATTAAATAATCAAATTAAAAGTTTTCGAGATTTAAGATTATAAGTCAAAACTATAGGAAAACTTTTAGCTGCAACTAATATATTGACCGACGCTTTCTAGTTGATCAATATTATTTTTTTTCAAATGTCAAAAAAATATTAAAAATATAAATTTTAAACTCTTGGATTTAACAATCATGCAAAACCCAAACCTAAACAACTTGGATCTAGTAACAATATAACCAAGAGCCTTGAATCTGAGGATCAAGCTAGATCCAAGAGACTTGGGTGTGGCAGCCAAGCCAGACCCAAGATGTATAGATCTACAGTCAAGTTAGGCCTAATAATATTAGATTTGATGGTATTGTCAAACTCAAGAGCTTTTTAAAATAATTTTATTTTAATACATTATAAAATAAATAAAAAAAACTTTATAAAACAACAGTGCTATAAATTTAAAGAATAAATTCCTGCCGGATGGTATTCTAACTTATTTGTAACCATCGATTATCCTAATTTTTTTTTTAAAAAAAAAAACAAAATATGCAACAATACTTTTTGGTGCAATTTAGTCAAATGCTAAAAAAAAAAATCATTTCATAACTTTTAACACTTTTGCATATCTTTATTTTTGGTTTTGAACAAGGAAGTCTGTGTGTGTATATCCTTTTAATTTTTATTTTCACTTGTTTTTCTGCTCTTACTCGTCATTCTTTTAATCTCTTTCCGGCTCATGCGCATGCTCATTCTCTTTTTTTATCTTTATAAGAAATATAATACATTTCACACAGCCCGAGACACTCCTCCTATCTCACGAGAGCCCGGAATATGAATACGATTATAATTATAATTATAATTATAATTATTTTTTAAAATATTTTTAGTTAAAAATATATTAAAATAATATTTTTTATTTGATGTTTGTATATTAAAATAATTTAAAAATAAAAAAAATATTAATTTAAAATAAAAAATAATAAAAAGTTTAAATTTTTTTTAAAAAACGTATAGAAACTTTCGACTGACCTCTGCACAGTCACCTCCCCTTCACCACCGCCAGTCTAACTCGCCACCACCGATAACCGTCCTTCTCTCTCTCGCCAGCAGCGCTGGCCAATGCCTTCAACACCACACTCCATCTCCACTTTCGACCATCATCAAACCCTCCCATCAAACCAACCACTACTGGAGCCCAGCTGCCACAACCCACTGTCCAGCACCCACAAACAAATTAATCACCATCGCCAACCAGAAGTAGATCCAAACAATCCCACCGCCATCGACCAAACCCGCACGCCGTCAAGACAACCACAGCCCCCATCACTGATTGTAATCATCACGCCGGCAAGAAAACCACAGCCCCCATCGCCATACTCTCCAAACCTCCACGCTACTCACATCTACACACATCGACTGCCCTCTCTCTCGCCAAGCAATCACCACGCGTCGTCCATCGCATCACCGAACCACCACACACCAAACACCCACAGCACCCCAAACTCACCAAATCAGTCACCAAAAACAGCACCACCTCCAACAACCAACGATAGCAGCGGTAGTAACGAAAGAGGGAAAGACAGCAGAACCAAAAGGCCCTGATCTCCCTCGTCAGTTGTTGGTGAATAACGCCACTATCACGTCCAGGTAGAATAGAACGAGAACGAACTCCAGGTCCTGCTCATCACGCGCCACCAGTCATCGGCTTGTGGCTTCACCTACCTCAGCTTCTGCACGCTTCAACGCTGTCCCAACAGCTTCCTGAAGGTATGTTCTGATCTCGCCTTATCTACGACATTAATAAGTTTATGCATATTGTGCAATATTTGAAGTTGAAGGGTTGGAGTCATGACGGAAGTATGCTGGGGGAGAATTTTATTTTATTACAAATCATGATCACATTAATGCTGAAATGTTGCGCGATATATGATTAACAAAACACTACATGTAACTGTTCTAATTTTTCTAATTCTCAAATGTACATGTGATCACTATCTTTCTTGAACTCTCACACCAGTAACCTGACTTCGTGCTTTAATCCTCCTGCTCATTTGCTCATCCCATTTTATTATAACTAGAAATGGAGGTGATGAACAAAGTACTCTCCGAGAGCGATGCAAAAAATAAGCCACTGGAATTTCCGGCTAGGAGTTTCTGAGCCTTCCCCCTGCTTGATGGACCGAACTCGGTCGGATTTGTGGCATTTGACATGCTAGAACAACAATGGAGACTTGAGGTCTCCTTCTGCAATGAAGGTAAGTATCCGAAACCTTGGCTAAAGGGCGAATGGGATGACCATGTTCGTCAGCAAGGGCTGGAGAAAGGAGATAAGGTTATCTTGAGTACTATGCATGAGCAAGAGAATGGCGAAAGAATTTATCGTATCAGAGGTGAAAGAAAGCATTTCGGTTTCTGGTATTTAATGGATGATTAATCGAAGCTCATTTAAACCAATTAAAAAACACCTAACAATTAAAAAACACTTAGCTCATTTAAACTAAGGTCTTATCGTATCAGAGGTGAAAGAAAGCATTTCGGTTTAAGATAAGAATTTATCGTACCTAACACACCAAAATATTTTATATAAGGATGGAATTACAAGCTAAAAAACTCATGGTAGCATATATATGCCCCTTTCATATAAAAGAAAAAACGGATATTAAAAACACAAGAGCCCACCGCGTACTGGTAAGTCACCAGTAGTATAAACAAAGTACAGGACTAGGTGATTAATGGTGCAAACAACTACGAAGGATGCAAGGTGCGAAGCCACTAGGCTTTTTTACGTAATACCAAGACTAAACGCCATGAAAGAAAGGGGCAATTTGTTTGTCTTCATTTTTTATTAGAAATTAACCACACATGCATTTAGCTCAACTTAGGTATTTCCATCTCTATATTGCAAACTCTTCAACCGGTATCCAGATGCGCATCGTCAGGTTTCTTTCAGCCCTGATACGATAACTCCTGACAGCATTTCCCTCCTCATGCATTATCAACTTAACTCTATCTCCTTTCTTCAACCCTTTCTCTTGAACATACCTCCTCCATTGGCCAGACATCCAAGGTTTCTTATGTCTTCCCACGTTGCGAATGGAGACCTTGAATCCCCATCGCCGGCCTAGCGTGTCCATTGCAACAAAATTGAAGTAATTTTGACCAGCAGGGATGGGGAAGTTCCCTAGGCTTTTCATCGGAAATTCCATTCGATTATATGTTGCGTCACTCTTGGACACTGATTTTTCCATTGCCACCTCCTCCATTTCTAGTAAATTAAAAGGGCTGAGAAAAATGTATAAAAGAAGAAAAGAAGTGTATTTGCCTAATTATTTGGATTTTTTTAGTAGGGATAGTTGTAATGAAAGTAGAAGAGGTTGAGGTCCTTTTATACCCAAGACTAAGAGTTTCTGTTGAAGAAAATAGAAAAGAAGAAAAAGTTATCGGACTTTTCTCCCTTCTCTAAGTTGAGCAACGAATGCGTGAGAATTAATACAAAAGGCGCCATAACCTCATATATATAGCCAGGGGCGGAGCAAGAAAAAAAAATCAAGGATTAAAAGAAAGTAGGTCCCCCTTGAAAAATATCAACATTGGCTTTGGATGATGCTGGGAGGGCCTAGGAAAAAGAGAAGAAGGAGGTTCCATGAAAAAAAAGAGTACTAGTTAAAATTTTAATTATTTTATGAAAGGGAAGGGTTGGGAAAAATTTCCTTGCAAGGGTCGGGCCCTGCCAGCTCTCTTTCCTCCACCACTGTATATAGCCACTACAAAAACATAAAGGGGCAAAAGGCGCCGACTTATACAACATCATATACCTCATACTAGTTGCAATTAGCATTGAGTAAAAACACC
>Ga0307517_10003183_pt1 | contig 25798 bp, 18 predicted proteins | sample 23_EM_MG_FD_194515 | JGI IMG/M metagenome (GOLD analysis project Ga0307517, IMG submission 194515) | Populus trichocarpa ectomycorrhiza microbial communities from riparian zone in the Pacific Northwest, United States - 23_EM | ecosystem: Host-associated > Plants > Roots > Unclassified | place... | reverse complement strand
AGGACAGATTCTGACTTCTTTATTGTTGCTACAATTTGAACTTGAAAACGATCTTTTTGAATCTTGGACTCTTCATGAAAGTTTTAGGCCTATGTCTTAGCTTTCTATCCATATAAATCAGACCTAAATCCAAGTTCTACAACTCTAGTTATGATCCAATAACCGAATGGTGTTCCAATTTGAATTCAACCAGCATCTCTTTTCTAAGCTTAGCCCTATCTTTGTCTTCTCAATTTCAGTAGTTAAAATCATCAATCAATCCTTTGATTTATGTGATAGGCCTGCATTTAAAATGAGCATTTATCATAAATTAAAGATATCTTATGTTATCAGACTTGTTATTATAAAACATGCTTAAGTTAGAGAATTTAATGATACTTCAAGTGCAAAATGATGATATAAAACCTTGATAAAAATACACTTTTAAGTACTAATCACACCCTAACAAACTTCTCTTCTTCTTCTTTTTTCAGGTGGGTTAGGTCTGGCCTAGCCATTTAAGCGGGGCTAAAACGGATTCAACCCATGACGCACATGGTCACTGGCTCGATCTAGTGACCATGCTAATTAATTTAGCCACTGTATGTAGAATGAATTCTACATGCAGTGACCATAAGGGTGGGGATGAAGAAGAAGAAGAAGAAAAAAAGGAAGGAGAATGCTTGCTTTACTAGAGGAGGAGAGCTTCTAGTGGCTAAAAGGCCCGGCTGGTGGCTCATGGTGGCATAGAGGCGACTCTGTGATGTCAACTAAGTTACTGAGGTTGCTGGAGGAGAAGATTGTGGTGGAGAAGAAGGAGTTGGCGGTGGTTATTCCAGACACATGGGTGGCTGGCTGGTGGTTGTGCTGACGACTCATGGTGGAGTTGTCAATGGAGAAGTCGATGGTGAGGTGGCTGATGGCCAAAGTTGTGGTGGCAAAGAAGGAGAAAGACGATAATGAAAAAAAAAAGGGGTGGGGACTGATTTTTTCAAACTTTGGCCTATAATTTCTCCCCCTCTAGCCATGGAATCCACCCCTATTTATAGGGGGTGGAAAAGGGACATGTTGTCTTTTATGGTGCCAAATCTTGGCCCTTGATTCAGCTTGGAAAGATCCCAACCTTTAGCTCGAAGTTGCCATCATTACTTGAAAAAGTTGTTGTAGAAGGGTTGGTTGGGTTGGTCACTTTGGGGTGGCGCCGAGGCTGCTGTGGTGTCAATCGACCAAAAAAGACCATACTAGGGTGTAGTTAGATGTCAGGTCATTGTTTGCGTGCAAGTTTGATCAAATTTGATGGAGAGATAAAGCATTAAATACCCTAAAAAGTGGCTACTCAAGCAAAATTTCTAGCGAAAAGGGAGGAAGATAATAAACAGTACCAGACGACTCGTCGTCTAGTGTGTGTCTTTTTTTTTACTATTCAAACGACATTGTTTTGGTCAAAACACGTCATTTCATTTAAATAAAATAACATTGTTTCAGCTTTTAAAGTTTTCATTTAGGGATTTGGTCAAAGTTCAATTTGGTCCTCTAGCTTTTAATTTCTTTCAATTGCACTCCTAATTGAACATTGACCATAAACTTCTAATTTTATGTAATTTTGCCCTTACCAAACTTAAATGTTAGCCCCGAATTTTAGTGCTTTTTTTCACATTAGTCCATAGTCTTGGATTTAGGTAATTTGACCCTTAATTAACCATTAATATTTTAATTTTTTTTAATTTCACCCCTGATTTCAATCAATTAGGTCCCCGTAGTTCGGCGCCTTCTGCAAAATGATTATTGGCTGCGAATTTCTTCAATTTAGCCCTTAATTGACCCTAAAACTTTGATTTTCTTGCTATTTCACCCCTGATTTGAACCAATTGACTTTGTAAAAATTAAATTTAGTCTCCTAAAATTCTAATCTTCTTAATTAAGCCCCTAAGCTTAATGTTTCACCAATTAACCCCTTAATAAAATTAATTTGACCCATTTAAAGAATAATTAAGTCCTTACACCTAATTAGATCTTTTAATTGGACCCAAATTAATTCTAAAACATAATTAAACTTTAATATGGCCCATGATTAAATCAAATTGGCCTATTAAAAATCTAATTATGTTATTAAGCTTAATTTTTATGTTGATTCGTACAATAATCACGTAACTTGATCTTAAATTTGCATTATTTCTCCAGTTTTGGATAAAATAGGGTGCAATTAGGCTCCTGATTCCATCCAAAATTGCAGCTTTATTTTTTCTACATTTGAAATCCTCTCAGTTTACTTTTATCAAAATGCTAGTCTTCTTACTATTATTATTTTATTTTTATTTTGAAAAGAAAGAAGATAAATTTAAGGAATAACCCAGAAATAGGTTATGATATAAAAAAAACATAATAGTAACAAGTTCCATTAGTTGCTACACAAAATTAAACATTAATGTAGATGATTATTTGGTAATATATGTTTATTTGTATAAAGATGGTAAAATCAACTTATGTGACAATTCATATACATAATCACACCAAAGTTATGTCAAATAAAATTGTTTGATTTGATAATACAAAATCCAAACAAAGAAAAGTTAGAGGAAACTTGTATACTAGCATCTCCTTTTAGATCTCTGAGTTAATTCTTCTTTATAAATTATTACAAAAACAATAAATGTGATTTTTTTATAATGCATATTGATAAAAAAAAAACTTATTTATATTGTCATAACCCAAATTTTAAATAAATAATAAAAAATGAATGGATAAAAATATATTTGAGAATTGGGTTAAAACAACATAAATTCGAAGTTCAGAGATGAAATTATCAGATTTGAGAATAAATTGGTCAGAAATTGAAGAATTAATAAGTTTGGAAATTTAATTAAAATTTGGATTAGTTTAATTTAGGAGAATTAATAAGTTTGCGGACTTAATTAAATTTTAATTTAATTGATTAAATAAATTCAGGGATTTAATTGAAATTAATCAAAAGGGCAAAATTAAAATTTATTGATTAAGGGACCCAATTGATATATTTCAAAACATCAGAGACCAAACTACAATTTGTCATTTTCCATGCCAAATGACGCCGTTTTAGATCCTACTGTTCTTCATCTGTTTGCCAAAGACCAGTTCAACAGGGGAAAATCCAGCAGATCATGGCCACTATACCCACGATGCGGCCATGATCTCTCGCCTCCACGATGCCCACCATTTCTGGAGGCAGGGACACCAGACCTTCTCTGGCTTTATAAAAGCAAGAGAAAGGCCTCAGAAAAAAAAAAATAGAGGGGAAAACAGAGAAAAAAAAGCGTAAATTCACAGAGAAGAAAAAGAGAGAAGAAGAAAAAAGAACGAACCAGGAGAACGTAGAAAAAAAAAACAGGGGACGAATGGAGAAGCAAACGAGACAGAAACAGAGAGAAGCATTGGCCAGCCAACGCACGAGCGCCAGCCTTGTCTCGGGTTGCACCGCCCCCTGAACAGACGGACGCGGACGAGCAGGAGGACGACGAACGAGAAAACCAGAGGCAACCAGAGAACAAAGGGGACGTGAACAAAAAAGAAAAACCAGGAGGACGAAGAAAGAAAGACAAGGAAAACGCAAGCAGAAAACACAGAGACCAATATCAACATCACCATCGTCTTCACCGTCTCCAGCAGAACAGAGACAGACAGACACACCAAACAGAGAAGAATAAAACACACAAAAGCAGGGAATATCGGGTAGTCGTTGCGCGGTGGCCATCCCTTTGCGCTCGTTTATCTCCAGAGCCATCTCTGGTAAGGTAAGCTTTCCTCTTCCTTTTCATTCCTTTTCAATCTCAGTGCATTTAGCATTGTGCGCGTGAACAAGTTCACGCGTGCTTTGCCCAGCCGGGTCTAGCACAGCCCATATGGGCTGAGCTGGACCAGCCCCAAAAGATAAAAAATAAAAAATAAAAAATAAAAAAATATGTATATACATAAATAAAAAAATAATATAAATTTATTGGTTTATTCACTGACGCCAGAGTCAGGAATAAAAATACTGATTTAAATTTATTTTTATTTTATTGTATTTTATTTTATTTAGCTAAAAACAATATGTGTATGCGTAAAAATAAATTTATTTTATTGGTTTATTCATTGACGCTAGAGTCAAGAATAAAAAAATATTAATTTAAATTTATTTTATTGTATTTTATTTAGCTACATAAAAAATAAAAAAAATATGTGTATACATAAAAATAAATTTTATTTTTGTTTTTATTCACTGATGTTAGAGTCAGGAATAAAAATACTGATTTAAATTTATTTTATTTTATAGCTACGTAATATTTACCAACGCCGGAGTTGGAAGTATCCATAATTAAATATTCACTGGCGCCAGAGTCAGAAATATTATAAGCAAATCATCATAGCATAAATTAATAAATGTTAGCAATTTAAGACAAAACCAACAATGTAGTATGCTTCAGACAGAACGTTTAAGGGGTGATAATATCTTCCATTTTACGTAACCAGTCCCGTATCATAGAATCTCTGTTGACCAGTTAGGGTTCCTAGCGACCATAATACTAGGTGGCGACTCCTTAAATAATACCATTCCCCATCAAAGAACAAGATGTCAGAAATTCATTCTTTTCAAAGATTTATTTTTAAGACCGCCGCGATGTCGGGTGTAACATATATTAATATGTTTTACCGTGAAATATAAAAAAAAAACAAGTTAAAATAAAATGATTATTATAGAGACCCAACTCAAAAGTTTTAATTCTACAAATTTAAAGGTCTCATGGCTAGTACAAGGGAAGCATAAAGTGCTAAAAAAAATACCGAAGAAGAAGAGTTACTGGTTAGCATCAAGCCTGTTTTTTAGCTTTACATCAACTACAAGAAAATATATAGGGATAGCCTTAGATCAATCCCCGATATATAGACTTTTTTTCAAATTGATTCCCTAATTTATATATTAACCAATAGAGTCCCTAAACATATAAGAAAAACCCTATCCCTAATAGAATCTTTACATCAACAACAAGAACAGTAAATTCTACATCTAGCAAGGATACATGAATTTTATTTGATTTTCTTTAATTTTATAAGTTTTTTGCTTTTCTTGATTTGACAAATATAACCCTAATCGGCAGCAAATATCATAAACTTGATCTGGATTAAGACTATTTTATTGTTATTACAGGGTTTCAACTGTTTTTCGATTTACTAGATTTTATAAAGTCAAAAAGGTCGATTAACCTTTTCCTTTTATCATTCATTCTATAAACTTTCAATTGAAACCTTCTCTAGAGTAATCATTACTTGGATTTCTAATTCAATCCTCGTCACATCCAAAGTTTTCTCATCCTATTTTCCTAAAATAATTGGATTATGAGCATTATTTACCATTTCAAGAGCAAGCCCCAAGCTTTTCTAGTTCTTTTAATATATATATATATATATTAACCTAGATTTCAAACTTTCTTCTAACAAAATCCACATTGGTAAGAAATCTCTTCATCTCAAATCTCTCCATAATAATAATGTTAGAAATTTGATTTGACAATGGGATTTCTTATTCTTTAATTGTTGTTGTTGGAAATTTTAATTACAAAAATACAATATTTATAGGAAAATGCAAATAACGAAAGAGTTCATATGTTCTTGTGGGGTGGCATTTGTTGCCGTTAGTGATAAGCACGTCTGGCAACACATCATTCCCTCCAACTCCCATCTTTCTCTCTCTAACTTTTTTCTCTCGCTCTATACTTCATTTGCTATTCTCGCTTCTTTTCTTCTTCTCTTTACCCCCACCTTTATCCCTCTCTCTCAACTTTCCTTTTAGCCTGTCCAGCTTTTCTCTGTCTTTGCTACTAAAACAAGGAGGAGGAAATTAAGAAAAAAAAAAGAAATTTCTAATTTTCTCTTAATTTTTTTTATTAGATTGGATCTGGGGTTGCTTCTTTATTGGATTATCAGCTTCAAAGACCAGGTATTTTCATTTGCATTTCAAGATTTTGAATTTCCCATGTCTTTTAGCATCTGGGATTTTTGAATTATCATCTCTTTTGCTAAATCCAGTAAAGTAGACCACAAATTTTGACTGTTTTGGTTCCTGTCTGGATGTTTGACATGTTGGGTTTTCTTGTTTTTATTGAAAGTAGCAAAAAATTGTATTGTTTATACTTTGGTTTCTTTGTTTTGGATGCTTTGGGCTTGATCTGGTGTTTTTAGATTATTATTATTATTATTATTATTATTATTATTGATCTGGGTCACGTTAGCTTATGTTGGCAATAGTGGGCTACTTGATCAACCCAAAATTGTATCGGTTGATGTGTGTTTGAGTAAAATATTGTTTTATATCTGAATTTCGGTATTTGGGAAGTTTTAGATTGTTGGGTTTTCAATGTAGGTTTTGTTAATATGTTATTTTCTAATATTTTGGTTCTCTTCTAGTTTTGATTTGATCATTGGTTTGTGTGCCAAGATGTTCTTGTTTTTCGCTCCATGTTCTGATGCCGATGTTATCCGAGGTTCATTGATTTCATATAACGGCATTGTCTTGGTTTTTGAGTGTCATTTTTATTGTATTATTTTGTCTTGGTATTTTGTCATTTATTGGTTGGTTACCTATTTTAATACCACCATGTGAGTATACAAAACATCGTACTATTTGATGTTGGGGTCTACTTGGATTGGTGGCAAATGTTTTATGGGGTTGGCCGAAGTAGATGGGAGATAGAACCAGTTGTTCCTTTGAGTTTGAGGCTAATTTCACATTTCAAAATCCATATTTTTCGTTGGACCAGTTCATATTCCGAATGGCATTGGCATCTTGTGTATTATTATCCTAAACATAGGTCTAGAATTTATAGCATAGATCTTTCAATTATGTTTCAGTATCTATCCTGCTGAGGATGGAGTTCTTTGGTACTTTTGTGGAACTAAGAACCTGAGCAAGAAGCTAATGATCATAGTATTATGAGGTGACTATGGATGATTGATTTCCTCTATAAATGTGATGATAGGGACTTAGTTACTGATTATCTCAGATATGAGAAAACATGTGGAGTTGCTGAAACCTGTGATAGATACTCTATCTGGAAAAGGTAGATGTGAGTACATATGTATCAGGGATTTCGTAGTTTTAGTTTCTCAAAATTGAATGATAATATCATCCACCAAAGCTCTTTGTCTGGGATTCAGAAAAGGATTCAACATACAATGTAGTAATGGATTTGAGACTGCAAATTTTGTTGGAACATCTGAGTCATTAACAGAATCTAAACATATGCATAATCTGTGGAAAGTTCTTATGGTAAACTTTGAATTTGACTATAAAACATTATTTGTAAATGGGGATACTCAATTTTAGAATTATCTTAGACAACTCTTCTTGGGAAATTATATACTTCCTGAGCTTCTGCCAATGAGGTTTATCCTACAAGGTATTTGTTTCCACTGTTTAAGAGGTTTCTGTAAAGTGTTAGTAAACAGTTTCCTGTCAGTCTCCTCCTTTTCCATAGACAAATTTTATCATTGATGCTCAGTTTTGGAGATAAAATATATGTTTAAGCATGCATTGTCTGATTTAAGAGTTCATGTTGAGCAGCTATTCAATCTGGAAATAGTTCAGATCTGTCATACTTTACTTGCAAAATTAAGTCATGCAAGCATGTTGGATTTATGATGAAATCTTTACCTGTTTTGCATGGTTTTGATTCAAATTGTACTATATGCATGGGATATCAATTATTTTTTACTTTAATCTATTTTACTTGTGAAATTATTTTGTTTGCTTCATACCAAGAAGTTTCTGAGTGCCATCTTCTTTCCATTCTACAAAGTTGTTGCCTGCAATTATTTAGTTATCTATGCCTTTTCAAGTAGTGTACATCTTTTCTTTTCTATTCCATTATCTTACTTAAATGCTGCTAGTTCTATTTCAGGGTAATCCTTTCTCTATATTCTGCCTGGAGTTGTGGCAATCCAAATAATTGAAGAGCAGAAACAGTATGGCTGTTTCCATGAGAGATTTAGACTCGGCCTTTCAGGGAGCTGGACAAAAGGCGTATCCTTTGTTTGATAATATATCAAGCATATTTGAATTATTCACTTATGAATTTCTTTTTTCATGAGTTGCTCACTGGAAGTTCTGATTCTTGAAATGTAGCATATATTTTAGTTGCATAGTAACACTCAAGGGATTAGAATTATTACATCCTAATGTAGCATATACTTTAGTTGCACAATAACTCAAGGGGTGAGAATTATTACAATCACTTATGTTAATCTTAGATAGATATAGTTGCCAATTGATTTGTTTCTGACCATACCGTCCTTGACAATATATAGTGGACTTGAAATATGGCGGATTGAAAACTTTCGTCCTGTTCCTGTGCCGAAGTCCTCTCATGGAAAATTTTTTACTGGGGACTCCTATGTAATTTTACAGGTTGGTGCTTTGTTTCCTATCCACTGTGTTTCTTGTCTATGTGCACACACATCTGCACCTGCATCTGTGTTTTATATTTGGTTGCAAAAGGAAAGGGTTCATATGATCATATCATTGAGTGAGTTGTTGGTTATATGATTTTGGATGTTTGGAGGTCTTTCCTCTAACTTCAATCATGAGAAAGATGACTAATCAAGTAGAAGTTGTGGGAAGGTTCTCGAAGATGGTTTATCCATGTGCATTGATGTCCTTTTTAATGTTTCTGTACTTATTAGGAAGTTGACTTAGTGAACAGGGAAGACAGGATAAGTAGATGACAAATGATACATTAAGAAGTAATTTTGTGTGAGCATAAATAGAATATAGCCTTTGAAAGACAGGGAAATGGGAAAAAACAAGGATCTGTTGATTAAGATCTTGTTGAGTATGAATGGGAAGAAGGCTCATGTTTCATTCTCAAGCAGAAGACACTGGCAAGTGGTTTTGCTTCTGTTTTGAGTCTTATCTGTTTGATCTCTATCATGCGCACTGTTTTAGAGCATTAACTAATTCTGTCTATAAATTGGTAGACTGTTTTGTTGAGTGAGTGATATAGCTGTTTCTTAAACCTTTTTTTTTTAAAGGTGAAGCCAAATCTTTGATTTTCTGATATTTCAGAGTGAAAAACTTTTCATTAATTTTTATTATTATGATGCCATATTTGTTTTTCTCCCTGCAGACAACTGCACTAAAAAGTGGTTCCTTACGTCATGATATTCATTATTGGCTAGGTAAAGATACCTCTCAGGTGAGTCTTTGTTTTTCATTTTCCAGATGTTTTTCATCGTCTGCCTTTCATCTTGTGACCACACTCTTTTAAAATAGGATGAAGCAGGTGCTGCTGCCATTAAAACAGTTGAACTAGATGCTGCTCTTGGAGGCCGTGCTGTGCAGTATCGTGAAGTGCAGGGACATGAAACTGAGAAGTTCTTATCTTATTTTAAACCATGTATTATACCTCAAGAAGGTGGAGTCGCATCTGGATTCAAACAAGCTGAGGCCATGGAACACCAGACACACTTGTTTGTTTGTAGAGGAAAACACGTTGTCCATGTGAACGAGGCAAGTCTGTGAAGTTACATTTTGTATTTATCAGGAAGAATTATCATTATTATCTATTATCGTCTCTATATTAAGCATCTAACCTTTTGTTGGCAGGTTCCTTTTGCTCGATCCTCACTCAACCACGATGATATTTTTATTCTTGATACAAAGTCAAAAATTTTTCAATTTAATGGCTCCAACTCATCCATTCAAGAGAGAGCTAAAGCTTTAGAGGTGGTTCAGTACATCAAAGATACTTATCATGATGGAAAATGTGAGGTGGCTGCTGTTGGTAAGTAGAGAATTAGACTGGAGACTGCAATATTGATAGTTTACAACTATTGCTCTTTGATTCGAGTTATCTGTCCTTTTCGCATAGAGGATGGAAAATTGATGGCTGATGCTGAAACTGGAGAGTTCTGGGGTTTCTTTGGTGGCTTTGCTCCACTTCCAAGGAAAACAACTAGTGATGAGGATAAGACTGATGTTTCTTTTCCTACTAAGCTGTTTCAGTAATGTCTTCTCTCAAATTCATTTCTCCAATGACATATCTTTGCATGCCATAAGTCTGTTATCTACTCTACTAATTGTTATCATCTAGTAGAAACAGATATATCCGTATGCATCATTACCTTGAATTATATTTGTTTCCTTTTTGATTTCTCTGAACTGTTTCTGAGGGTTTTCTATGAAAGATAATAGTTAGCATGAATCACATTTCTTTTCAGCAAAAAAATTTTCCAAAACTGTATAATTATATACCGAAACTTTTTCTTTGGCGTCTTGTGTTAAATACAAGATTCACTGTTTTACTGAATTATGGAACCGAACAATAATATTTAGAGTTGTAACAATATTATTTTATCCTAATCAATTTATGTGTTGCCTTTCAAGTGTTGAAAAGGTATAACTTGTTGGGTTTAATTATTTGGAGATAATGAATGAAAATATATGGCAATCAATACATATGCTTTGATTTTCTGCATTTAATATTGAGTTTGATGGGAGATATGATGGATGAACTATCATGTACAATAATGATGTAGTTCTGACAAATTACCTTTTACATGAAAGTGTTGAGAAGGGACAGGCAGAACCTGTTGAAGCTGATTCTTTGACAAGGGAGTTGCTGGACACCAATAAGTGTTACATTCTAGATTGTGGAGTTGAAGTCTTTGTATGGATGGGGAGAAATACTTCTCTTGACGAAAGGAAAAGTGCCAGCGGAGCAGCGGAAGTAATACTTTATCCCATCTTCAATATGGAGATCATAGAATGTCTGCAATGATATAAATTCTCAATTTTCTTTGCTTGTTGTTGATCCCGCTGATCAGGAGTTAGTCCGTGCTGCTGAACGTCCAAATTCCCGCATTGCTCGTGTAATTGAGGGGTTTGAGACGGTGATGTTTAGATCAAAATTTGAATCGTGGCCTCAGACAACTAACGTGACTGTGTCTGAGGATGGTAGAGGAAAAGTTGCAGGTCAGCAATTGAATTATCTCATAGATTTTATTCTTGTATTTGGTTTTTATTCTTGAAGCAATCATGACCATCATTAGTGTTAGGTATCATTCATTCTTATCACCATTTTCCAATGCTCATGGATCTTCTTTTCAATGATTCTACAGCACTTCTAAGACGCCAGGGGGTTAATGTCAATGGTCTGTTGAAAACTGCTCCTGTGAAAGAAGAACCTCAACCATACATTGATGTCACTGGGAATTTGCAGGTGCTGTATATATTATCCTAGTTTTGCCAATTGATTAGGTTTGGACTTTGGATCCTAGGACTGGCAGGATGCCCATTGTTTATTCCCAACCCCCACCCTGAATTCAGATCTCATTTATAATTTTACTATGTAAAAGAACGCAAATCTCAACCTAAGTTGAACAAAGAGCTCAAGTCTTTCCTGTATTGTTTCATTTCAAAGTAAAAAGATTCCAAGTATTTCTGAAATGCTTCTTAGGCATTTTAGATTTGTATTTTTCAATGCAATTCCTCTCCGAAATCAAATTTATGTTCTCTTGTTCCTCTCAACTAACGATACTTCTTAATTCACTAGTCATATCCACAGAAAATGCTTTCTGATTAGGTTCTAATTATAGCTCCACCATGATTGCACAGGTTTGGAGTGTGAATGACCAGGAAAAGATTCTCATTCCTGCTGCAAATCAGTCAAAATTTTACAGTGGAGGTTGCTATATTTTTCAGTATTCATATCCAGGAGAAGACAGGGAAGAATATCTTATAGGAACATGGTTTGGGAAGAAGAGTGTTGAGGTGAATGTCAAGCATCCTAGACTAACTCGTGCCCCTATTTCATTTTGAGCATTTGGTGCTGTCATTAATACCTTTTGGAACATGTCACAAAATAGGAGTGGGGCATTCCAGTATCTAGCACAGAATGCTATCATTGCATTGTTTTCTTAGTTTCATTTCATGCATTATGCTCTGGATCTCTTGTTTATTGGGAAAGTGAAAGTGTTTTAAGCATAAAATGTAGCTTGTTCATATGAAATGTTTTAGCACAAAAAACAGCTTGTTCACACTGCTCATCAGTGATATAGTATTAGCCACAGTTAAGCAATGCTCTGTCTGGACTTTTGGTACAAATAAAATCACAGTGTTAATGTGTTTAATTAATCGTGGTATTGGCATTGTAGAAACAAACATCTGATAATTGTTAATATTTGTATGTGCCTCCTTGTGTTAGAATTCATGGCTTTTCTTTGTTGTCCCTACAACTTTCACTGGCTTAAGAGCTTTTCTTCCCCTTCTCTCTTTTGCTACTTGTGCATTTTTATGTTTTTCCCAGTTGTTCTCATTTTGAGTGGTATAGACACAAATATATTCGTCAAATATATTTTTATTGTCATATATTCGTCAAATCATTGGCCATGCATCTGCTAAGCTAAATGTGAGGTGGAAATAACTTTATTGATTCTGGTTAATGGTTTTTTTTTTTTGTTTTAATCTCAACAGAGGTTGGCTCTATTGTATGGAGAGGGTGCACACTTGTATATATTTAAAAAAATGAGCTCTTAATTGTGAATAGTGGATGATTACGCATGTAAATATTTTTTCCTACATATAGTATTCTGCTGGAAGCAGGATGGGTGCTCTGTGCAGGCTACAATTATTTATGTATAAAACCCATATTTTCATATATTTTTGTACACATGAATTAGAGGTCTTGTCTTGCTTTCTTTGCCCTTTCTAGAAGTTTTGTAATGCAACCTCTTCTAGGTGCTGATATATGGAGCCTATTAGTTTACCCTCTTATAATACATTTCTCATTGAAAAATAGGAGGAAAGAGCTTCTGCTATTTCATTGGCGAGCAAGATGGTTGAATCATTAAAGTTTCTACCTGCCCAGGTAGTATTCTTTTTTCCAGTAATTACTTTTTTTTGTTGTTGTTGTAACGAGGAGATTGCTGTACATATTTGGGACCTTTTCTGATTCTATCTTGTTATTAATTATCAGGCTCGCATCTTTGAAGGAAATGAGCCTATCCAGTTCTTTTCAATCTTCCAGAGCTTTATTGTATTTAAGGTTTGTGAGTTTGTGACACATCCACTGAAACTTCAATCAAGAATTTAGTGTCAATAATTTAGTTTTTAATATTTTTTTCCAACTTTCAACCAAATCAGCTAATTGTAAAGTTTATCAGGGTGGTCATAGCTCTGGTTACAAGAAATATATTGCTGAAAATGAACTCCCAGATGAGACATGCAAGGAGGATGGTGTTGCGTTATTCAGGGTTCAGGGTTCTGGACCTGATAATATGCAGGCTATACAAGTTGAGCCAGTATGTGCCTTTATCATTGTTTCTACAGTTTGTTGTGCAGTGTGATATTGAATATCACTATTTTTACCTCACTCTTGATTGCCCTTTTTCATTCCTAGACAATTTATACTCAACATGATACAAATATCCATAATCTTTTGTTCATTGCTTTGGAGATGTCTTAGAAGTGGCCGTGAATGTTTTAACACATTTCCTGAATTGAATTGCATTTCCAGGCTGAGTTGCATAAGTCTACTCATTAGGAAAAGGGAAGTGATGGAGAGAAAATAAAGAATAAAAATTAAATTGACTTGTCAAAATTGCTCTAAAATTCTTTGCCAAATTTACTAAAATTTTAATCATATTTGTGGTTATATTAAATTGTCTCGTACATGTTAAAGTGTAAGCAGTTTATGAGAAGAGTGTTTAATATTTTTAAACAGGTCCTAGTAATATGGTATTACCAAATATAATTCCCTAAAGACTTCAACTTTTGTGTAGTATGTAGTTTTTCAGGTTCCTTATAGATGATACTTACCCTTTTATCCTTTTCATTTAAATTCAATCAGGTTGCATCATCACTGAATTCCTCCTACTGCTACATATTACATAATGACTCCTCTGTTTTTACGTGGTCTGGAAACCTTACTACTTCAGAGGACCAGGAACTTATTGAAAGGCAGCTGGATTTGATAAAGGTTTGATATCTCTTCCTAATAAGTTCTTTAAGTAATTTGATATAGGATGTACAGATTTCGTTTTATTTACTTAACTAATTATCCATAATGGATGATATAATTACATGGAGATGCATCATTTTTATGGTCAGATATGCTCGTACTAAGAATTATTCTTATATCAAATTAGATTCTTGAATTACTTTGTCTTCCAAAATTTTTTGTTGCATGCATAAAGAAGCTCATTTTTAGTTTTCAGGTTATTTTGGTGTAAACTGGGCTCTTTAATGGTCTTGTTTACCTGTGAAATTTCTGCAGCCAAATACGCAGTCTAAGCCACAAAAGGAAGGTTCAGAATCTGAACAATTTTGGGATTTGTTAGGAGGTAAATCTGAATATCCCAGCCAAAAACTTGCAAGGGAAGCTGAAAGTGATCCGCACCTATTCTCTTGCATATTTTTGAAAGGTAGGGAAGATAACCTTTCTGTTTTTAGATTTGTTTTGTTGCCTTTCACGTTTGTTCGTATCTCATGTAAATTGTAAAAGTCTTTCTTTTCCTTTTCTCGCATGGCTTTGTTGCTGCAAAAATTCATGGTCGTCTGCAGGAAACCTGAAGGTGTGTTTCCTTTCTAGTCAATCATTTCTAGTGCCATACCGCCCTAGGTGTTATTCCAAGTTCTGCTTGTTTTAAAGCTGTGGTGGTTTTTAAAATTCTCATTTTCTTTATGTATTCATGTGTTACGGATTGGAAGGGTTGTGAGTTTTCAGATGTTTTCCAATGAGTACATTGTCACGAGACTTCTATGTACTTAAGTCTTGTGCTTTGGCTTTTATAACAAGTTCTTGTCATTGCAGGTTTCTGAGATATACAACTTCACCCAGGATGATTTAATGACTGAAGATATTTTTATCTTGGATACTCACTCTGAGATCTTTGTCTGGGTGGGGCAACAGGTTGACTCCAAAAGCAAACTGCAAGCCTTAAGTATTGGAGAGGTACCATGTACCATTTATTAGGGTTTAGATGCAATAATTATGCATTACTTTGACAGTTGTAGCTTGCATTTGAACTACTGCACTTCTTTCAAGTTTTTGGTCTGATGTCCATAGTTGGCTACCACTCAACCAGTTTTATCATTTATGGCTCAAAAACTCAATTAAACGTGATTTGACTTGACCCTTGGTTAGATTGTTATGACAGGTAGTTTACAATAATTTACTGCTCATATCAGCTCTGTTTTAATTTCGTTTTTGTTCTCACTTTCTACAGAAATTTCTTGAGCATGATTTTCTGTTAAAGAAGTCATCCCGTGAAACTCCAATATATATTGTTATGGAAGGGAGTGAGCCACCTTTCTTCACGCGCTTCTTCACATGGGATTCTGCAAAATCTTCAGTGAGTTAAATTTCAGTTCTTGTTCAGCAATCAACTCATATTTTTGATTTCTATGTGATCTTAATGCTTTCATTTTGAATGCAGATGCATGGAAACTCATTCCAAAGGAAACTTGCAATTGTAAAAAATGGGGGTACTCCACTTCTAGATGTAAGATATCTTCATTTCTTTTATCCTGTGTACAAGTATCTCAGAATATCATGTAGGTAGTTTTCTTAGTTGCATATTCGCTTCATGTATCTTTAATTAATGTTGGTAGTTTGTTTGCCGTCTTTCTTCACATCTTTGATCTTTCCAAGCATCTCATTTCTTTGATCTCAAGTGTGGACCTCTTGTTGATTAAAGCAATAGGACATAGGTGATCTTGATATTACAGTGATTAATTTGGAAACTTGCTCTTATGATTTTAATTGAATATATATATGTGAAAAAAGAAAGCATCGGTAAGAATATGCAATTTCCTACTTGGAATTATACAATAAAAGGTATGGAACAAATACACAGATGAAGTCAGGAAAGAAATAGAAAAGGTGTTTTGTGTTTGCCACTAGACATGATGCTGGTGCAATTGCTCTATCTTCATTTATGCTAGCTTTAGACCGATGTTAGGTCGCATGTTAGCTCTTTGGTTACTAATCTTCAGGAGTCTGGGTTAGCGTTTGTTATCCACCACCAACAATAAATAGACAACTAATGAATGAGAAGAAAGTTGTTAAATTTTTGAAGAGCACATAAACTCTACGGTCTGAGCCTATCTTGTGATTCTTCATTGAATCTAACAATCCATCGACATGCTTGCTGATTTTAGTTCCCATATACTGTTGTCACCACCATTCAATTTCTGATTAACTTATGCTATGCATTTTTAGAAACCCAAACGTAGAACAGCCGTATCTTATGGAGGCAGATCTAGTGTACCTGACAAATCACAGCGTTCCAGAAGCATGTCTTTCAGTCCTGACAGAGTTCGAGTTAGGGGAAGGTCTCCAGCTTTCAATGCCCTAGCTGCTAATTTTGAGAACCCTAATGCCAGAAACCTTTCAACTCCACCACCAGTTGTAAGAAAGGTATATCCAAAGTCTGTGAGCCCTGATTCAGCAAAACTGGCTTCCAAATCTGCAGCTATAGCAGCATTGACTGCAAGTTTTGAACAACCGCCACCAGCACGACAAGTTATTATGCCGCGGTCTGTCAAGGGTATGCACCTTGCTTCTTGGAAGCTATTTACTTCTAAATCTCCAATCTGTATAGGTGTGTAAATTTGATATAACTACTTGCCATGTCTGAAGTGAGCCCTGAGACTCCAAAATCGACACCTGAGTCAAACTCTAAGGAGAAGCCTATAAGCATCAGAATAGAATCCCTGACCATACAGGAGGATGTGAAAGAGGGTGAAGCTGAAGATGAGGAAGGGCTCCCAATTTATCCATATGAAGGCCTTAAAGTTAACTCGCCAGATCCTGTAACTGAAATTGATGTGACCAAGCGAGAGGTAAAATACAAACAGTTAGACAATACTTTTCTTCAAGCATTCATTGTTGACTTTGTTCTGAGATATTTCTGCTCGATTGCCTGCAGACTTACCTCTCAGCAGCAGAATTTAGGGAGAAATTTGGGATGGCAAAGGATGCTTTCTATAAGTTGCCCAAATGGAAACAGAACAAGCTCAAAATGGCCCTTCAATTGTTCTGAGTCTCCATCATGCCTCAGCTTTTCCTTCAGCTCGCTGCTACGGGGGCTGCCGGTGGAAAAGCTTGCTTGTGAATCTGTAAAAGTTGTTCCTGTGCAATAGTTGTATTTTTGGCATCCTCAATTTCTTCTATTCTTTAGTAATCTAAATGACACTTTTTGTTTCTTGCTGCAGTGAACGAACTTGGTTTCTCAGAATTTAAAAGGGACAGCATCAGTGCTTTTTTAGCTGCTTCTGCCCCCAGGAAGCTTGTTTTCTCGATTGTCTAAACAAATCAGAGATTTTTGCCATTTCTCACTCTTTTCCTTTTCTTCCTTCTCCATATGGTGGTTTGAATGTCAAACTCTACATATTTTTTCCCCTTCCTTTTTTCGGTTTGAGTTAGTTCTTCGGTATTCTTTTATGGTTACAGGTTGATTGCGAGCTTGAGTTTTTGTTTTTCATTTTCGGATCACATGGGATTGTTTTCAGTAGAGTAGGGGCTTGAGAATGAAGAAGATTTAGGTTTATTGTACAACTGAGGATGTAAGTGTGTAGAGCAGTGTAAAACCAGTCCACTCATCATTTGTTTCCAATTAAAGTGTGTTTCTTTCCTTCTTGCTGTTCCTTTTTTTTTTTTTTTTGAGTTAAGGATACCACCCAATTATATATAATACTTAAAAAATATTACTTTTATCCCATTCAAATTAAAAATAATCATGAAAAACTTATACTTATTAACTCCAAAAAAAGAATATTTTATTTTGGATTTGTGATAAAAAAAATAAGTTTATGATATTAACTAAATAAAAAATATGAAAGAAAATAATTATATAAATAAAATATTGTATTAATGACCCTTTTAGTTTTTTTTCTTCATATGAAAAACAGTGAAAATGTTATAAAAGAAAACTATAAAAATATCAAATATATGATTTTAAAACTTATTGTAAATTTGAAAATATGGATTTTCAATTCCTAGAGCTATAACAATCTTGATTGTAAATTTCATCCCTTCTCCGGCCAACGGGCAACAGTCAAAGTTGAGTAATAAAGTAATAATTTAGCATAAAATAATAATAAAAAATGAAAATAATTAAAAAATAAACATAAAATTTTACATATTCTAAAAATAAATATAAAAAGAACTAGAAAACACGTGTTCTATAAAATGAAAAATTCATTTTTAGTCAAGAACACATTTTCTTTGATTTTCCATATTCTAAAAAGATTTTAAGAAAAAAGGAAATATAAAAATTAAAAATAACCAACAGAACAGATGCTTTTAATTGACAAAATGGATAAAGGGAGTCGAGGGCTTAAATTATACATAATCACATTCAAACCGCAGTTACTGTAGAGTAATTTACTTTTTACTCTTTAACCTTCCTATGAAATAAATAAATAAATAAATAAATATCACAAATACAAGAAAGAAAGAAAGCAAAAGCAAAAGTGCAGTGCTGTTAGTACCATATAAAAATATCGCCAAACGAGAAGACAAAAAATACAGAGAGAGAGAGAGAGATAATAATAATAGAAGAAGAAAATAAAAGGAAAGGAAACTGATAGTTTAGGCAGTGGAATTTGGAGTACTGGTGATATAATAATAATAAAGAACGAAAATCTAAGACAAGTGCGAGAGAGAGGGGGAGAGGGAGAGGGCGGAGGGAAAGGGGTGAGAATGGCGGGGAGTGGTAGCGAGAGAGTAGCGGTGGAGTTGTGTAAAGGCATCAACGGCCTTGATAAGGTTGTGCTCCGCGGGCCACGTGGCTCTTCTGCTGAGGTATTGCTTTATAACAACAGCAATGACATACGCCACCTCTTTCTTTCATTTTTATGATCTGATAGATTTTTGTTTTTATTTTTGTGTAACATTTTTACTTTTATTATCTTTTTTATGATCTGGAAATTGTAATTTTATTCTGAAAGATTTAATTCAAGATTGAATGGCTTTAATTTTCATGACCAATCTCTGTGATTCTTGTTCATCTTGATTTTGTATTTGGCGAAGGAAGGTATGAATTTTGGAGAAACACTTGAATTCTTTCAGCATTTCTTGTATATAATAAAAATGCATTAGGGTTTATAATGATTGATTGTGCTCAAATTTAGGGAAAAAAAGCTTAGAAATACCCCACTTTTAATCATCAGAACTGTGCTTTTTCTCTTTTGATAAAGTTAGACGTCATAGTGATTAGGGCGTCTTTTGCATGTTCTTCAATCCGAGAAAACTGAAGTAAATGCAATCTAACCTGTTTCTAGGAATTTAGATTGGATTGGGTACTTTCCATCTAAAAGAAATATGTTGGTTTTTTTTTTTATTTTATTGTTGCACAAATAAGGAGAAAGATTCAAAGATGATTGAACTGTGCTTAATCATTGTTGTGCCAAAATGTTGTGTTGTATCATCGAGTTGTGGCCAAGAAAAACTAGCATTCAAGTTTATGTAAATTAGATAATGGTGCATGCCAAGGTATTTATTTACATCAATGATAATATTTTTCTTGTTTCTCGAGGTGTATTTGTATGGCGGTCATGTGACATCCTGGAGGAATGACCATGGAGAGGAGTTGCTTTTTGTCAGCAGTAAGGTGCTATGCAACATTCTGTTTATTTGCACCATTCCTCTTTGTTGTGCACATTTCGTTTTGGAATTTCATGAAATTGTTTCCCATTATCAATCCTTAAGCAAATATTTATAATATATGTTTTTTTGTAATATTTGTAACCAGACTGTAAATTAGATGCAAAGAATGATGAAGAAATAATTAGTACGCAGTTTTCATCCTTTAAACTAGAACACAAGTGGCACCCTGGAGGAATCCTGTACTCAAACTATCACTTGTAAAGGTATAGTTAAAAAATAAAAAAAAGGATAGGGAAATATAAATTGGTTCACAGAATGTTAGGGTATCTAAATGCTTCTTTCACATTCACCCCGCTGTGCTGAACTCCATTGTTTTTTGAGAAAATAAAACCTCTAATCTATATAAAGTGAATGTAGTGCCTTAACTTCAGATTGCTAAAAATCATTGGAGATTCAGTTACGGGATTTGGTTCTCCTTGCACTGTAGTGAATACATTTAATATCTTGCCATCTTTTGTTGGCCTGGATTTTTGTATTTGCTTATGCTGTTATCACAATACTGCTATGTTCTTTGTCACCACTTTGCTTAGATGATGGGAGAAGGGTTAATTGACTTGTGACATCTTTCCTGAGTTTACTTTGATGTTTGTCCTCTCCTCTGAAATACTGTATGAAAACTAAACTGACTATAATCAATGTCTCGTGCAGGCAATATTCAAACCTCCAAAGGCAATTCGAGGCGGTATTCCAATATGCTTTCCTCAAGTATGTACTTACTCTGCATCTTTCATTTTCAAGATTTTCAATTGGCTTCATCCTCCCTTCTAAAGCTTGCTCTAAATTTGCAGTTCGGAAGTCATGGTTCCCTTGAGCAGCATGGATTTGCCAGGAATAAGTTTTGGAGCATTGACACTGATCCACCTCCATTTCCAACAAATTCAAAGTCCTTTATTGATTTGATCCTTAAGCCGTCTGAAGAGGATACGCAGAAGTGGCCTTACAGGTGAAGTCATTTTAATCTTTTATCCCTTGCATCCTTATTTATCAATTTGGGTTCTAGAGTCTTTATTACCATTTCCACTCCATATTCCCAATGGGATGAACAGTCATTTATTAGATCATCTTTCTCTTTACTGTTAGTTATGAGTTTCGTTTGAGGGTAGCTTTGGGACCCGGGGGAGATCTGATGCTGACATCTCGCGTTAGGAATACGAATGCTGATGGAAAGCCATTTACATTTGCATTTGCTTATCACACATATTTCTCTGTTTCAGACATCAGGTAATTAATTAACTTGCTACATACCTCCTAATATCATTAAAATTGTCATTGTTTTTCTATCCATGCTTACAGATAGCCTTAATTGTCTCTTAGTAGAAGTCACATTTTTCTGTATTATCAGTCTCTTTATCTATGTATAGTTGTGTCTGCATTGGTTTCATAAATTTATTCCTTTAGCTACCATTTAGATCCTTGATCAGAAAGTCTTAATATGGTAACAAGTTTGATGTCATCTTTGACAATAATATGGCACGGAAACTGGAAGAGTATTCTGTTCTATGCTTCTAGCTAGAAGAAATTGTGTCATATATTTTTTGACTTGAATGATTTTGTGCATGTATTTTCTTAGTATTCTGTAGGTTAGAATCCTTTATAAATCTTATTTGCTTGTTTACAGTGAAGTGCGGGTTGAAGGTTTAGAGACACTGGATTATCTTGACAACTTGCAAAATAAGCAACGTTTTACTGAACAAGGGGATGCCTTAACATTTGAATCAGAAGTAGGTTAAGAATACAGGTTTCCCTTCTGCTTGCGTTCTTCTGCTTGCAATGTCTTAATTTGCGCATTTATGCATGTATAGGTTGACAAGATATACCTTAGCACTCCTACTAAAATTGCAATTCTGGATCACGAAAAGAAGAGAACCTTTGTACTACGCAAAGATGGAATTCCAGATGCTGGTAAATTTGACAATTTCTTTTCAACTTTGTTAAATTAAAGGGACCTTGTTAAGAGTAAGGATTTGTTTTCTCCCTAGTACTGATGAAGTAGCATAGCCAATGGACTGATTAAAAAATTAGATACAAAATCCTGATCTACTACTAAACATGGAAATACTTTTTCATAATGATGCTACCATATCCTTTTGTAATTTAATCCCTGGTTTGTTGTTACCCTCCCACCATTACTTTTTTTGGCAATTGCTTTCCAAATTGATTTAGAACCTGTATACCTTTCACATGGGAAAATATTTGGCGCTACTTAGTTCTACTTTCTGCGGTTCCTTCCAGCTATTGTAGCGGTCAACTTGATCCTCAGAAAGTTCTTCAGAGCAGCTAACAAGGATCCTTGATTTTGATATACATATTTTGTACAGCTACATGGGCTGAAAGTTTAAAATTCAGCACTCTGAATATGTAGTTGGTGCCATTCAGGACTGGAATTCACTCACATCTGTGTAGATGGCTCAATTATGCCTTTGCTTGAGAAGATGTTGAAACTTGAATGTTGTATTTTCTGTAGATCACTGCTGTGAAATGAGATGGTCCTTCCCTTTTATATATGGTCCGGCGCTATGCCGGGGTTTATATTTTTCTGTGTCAAAAACAATTTTAAGTACTGAAAACACATTTCAAATAATTGTTTTTTTAAAAACAAATAACTCAAGTTATAGCCCTAACCAGCTTTGATAATCTGATTTTATTTTAATGAAATGATTAAAAAATTTGGCAATGATAACAATCATACAAAATAGAAAAAAAAAACCTAGGAAAAAAAACTTATTTCCAATAAGAATAGACAAAAATATCTTATTAGAGCTAATTGGAGATAATGTAACATGTAATTTAAGTAATAAAAAATAAGCTAACTTATTAATTCTCATCATTTCATGATCGAGGTTATGATATTAAACTAACTTCATAAAAATAATAATTAAAAAACCATTTAAAAAAAAGAAAAACTAATATTGAACAATAATATCATAAAAAAAATATCGATCCAGATTAACTTTTCAAACTCTTGTAATTTGACTTATTAGACTGAAAATATTATATATTAAAAAAATAACAAAATCTAATCCCAAACAAATTAAATATTAAAAAATCAATTACTATTATTATTACTATTATTATTGTATATGTAAAGACTTCATGGCTACTGATATTATTGCATGTAGTTCCCCCAACTACAAGCAATAGGGTTGGCGTATTATGATCCTTTCAAAGTCGGATTTGTATTAAAGTCGACAATTTCCAAAACATAAGCATGTTCTTGCTAGAACAATAACCTTGTATTAAATATATTTCCTTTGGTCAGTTCTATGTTAACTCAACCCTTAGTTATGCTAACTTCTTTGCTAATTAGTATTATATTGGAAGATTTCTTTTTTAATGGGACTTTAGAATCACACACACACACTCATATACAAATATATAGTTGTCCGCTTTTGATGTTTGCTTTACCAAAAAGTATCATAATAACTTACTGCTGTTTTTTTGGACCACTTTTAGTCTTTTTCTTAGTTGTTAAATTGGATTTTTAGTTTCAATTGTGTATTTAGGTTAAAAATCCCCTTCCCTCAATTTTTTTTTTATAACCCGGGCTGTCCGAGTCAGCTTACGCGCACCACGACTAATCCTCAAACCCACTGAACACTCTGCAAGTCTAGTGGGCAGGTAAAGCACTATGGAGGTGACAAACATGCAAATAAAGAATCGAACTCGGATGGAGAGAAAAAGAATAAAACCTTTCTCCATTAGAACATGATCCCAAGTGCATTTTATTACAATGGTGGTCAAATTTTGAATAAAAATAGATAATGTATTTTTTTTTATTATTGAACAACAAGTCATCAACCTTCTTTTTAAAAAAGATGACCTAGGCCTGCGCTAGGCTATGCACTTGTGCTATTTTAAAAGGCTCAAATGCTTTTGGCCACCTAGAATCACATGGCTATGATTATTTTTTTTGTTTATTTGGTTTTTATTTTTAGATTATTTTTTTAAAATTTTATCCTATTTAATTTTTTTGGTTTTTTTTTAAATTTTATTTTTTAACATTTGATAAATTTTTAATTAGTGTTCATGATTTATTTTAATTTGCTTTTATATGACTATTATGATTTCAAATAAAAGTTTTGCGTTTGATTGATACTTAATTTTACGAGTGTTTATTTTAGTTATTATATAATTAAGTAAAAAATATATTAAATCCAATGGAGTTCATGATCCAGGTTACAAGTTTGGCGGATTAAGTTGTGAAACTTGGATGGATCCAATATTTCACAATCTTAATATTTTTTTTTAAAGCCAAATCATTTTTTTAAAAATTGTTCAGGTGTTTTTGAATCCGATAAATCAACTAATTCATATCAAAATAATTTCAATACAATTTAATTTAAAATTGAAAAGTTAGATTGAATGCTTTTAAGTATCATAATACTAAAACATTCCTTGCAACACTAAATTTTTTTAAAATATACTCACACCGTAGCGCGTGACAATAGCTTTATATTTTGCAACAATAGCTAGGGGATGGCAATTTCACACACTATGGCACCTGCTAGCTGTAGTTAAAGCTCAAACAATGTAGAACTGCTAGCTGTAGTTAAAGCTCAAGAATTATCGTCATTAATAGAAGATATGCTTGGAAGGAATATTATAGTAGAATATGAATCTGCTAACGTGGTTAACTGGATGCATAAACTTTGTAATAGGCTATGGACTGTTCATCTTAGCTAACTTCGATCTCTTCATATATGGGGTCTTGTAGTTTTACTCATACTTTGCGTGAAGCAAATCACATGGCAGATTAACTTGCAAAACAAGGGGTTTATAGGAATTGTCAATTTGTGGCATGAATGTGATTTACTTTGAAAAACCACTAGTGATTGGTGCTTAGTAAATCTGCAGGGAGATTGTTTTCTTTGTATATATTGCTCTCTCGTTGTAGATGAGTTTGAGAAGCTATGTTCTATGTTCTTTGGAATTGAGAGTTCCTTTTCTTGGCTGGTGGTTTCTACTGGCTAATCTAGTGTCAGCACCACTTTTTATTCTAAACAATGCGGCTTCTTCTGTTGATTATATGCTTTGGGTTTAAAAGTGGTCGAGGCTAGTCATTAGCATGAAACTGCAGTTAAGAAGGAGCCTTCGTGAATGGGAGTAGGAACAACTACAGCATTTATACGCTGTACTTATTTAGTTTAAACCAGAGGAGGACATCTTGGTATAGTTTCTTAACAGTAAAGGGCTGTTTTCCGTCTGGTCTTGCGCTGGTATAATAGGAATAACAGCATCAATGGTAGAGGTTATTTGTCTGGCTGGTGGTTCTACAAAAGCTAAACGCTTGGGATTCTGTGCAGAGGAGAGGCGTGATTCATGCAAGTATAAATTTTAGCTCAATGGAAGTTATGGCTTGGTTTAGGTGCTGATGGCATCTTCCTCGGAACAATCCTCAAGTTGAAGTCATTGAGAGAGGTCAGAGTTTCTCGGTCCTTCTTTTAGGCCTATAAAAGGAACCATGATAGCAGCCCATGGCATGTTGTTCTCACTGTCATGTTTTTCTTGAAGTATCATTGTCCTTGCTGTCATGTTTTCCTCGTATTGTTGTTGTCGAAGTGTGAATGGGTCCTTGTATTAGAGTCATCACTGCCGCGTTAAAACACAATTTATTTGTTTTATTTATTTTTCTATAATGGCTTGCTCAGCAGTCTGCACCATACCAGAGTTTTTAAACCCAGCATAGTAAGGGATATTATCGAGTTTTATCTGGATTATTTGGATTAATTTTAATTTTTTTTATAAATTAAAATGATGTTATTTTAATTAAAATAAATAAATAGTTAACGGATTATAACTAAATTTTTGACCAGGTCATCCAGGTTTGTAATTTTTTTTATTTTTTTTTAAACCTAACCGGATTCCAATTAATCTCAAATCAGCTGGATTCTAGATCAACCCATCAGACTAGATCGGATTTTAAAACTATAAACTTTATACAGGTACTTGTATCTAAATTTGGGGCTTGATACTTAGTCATATTGTGCACAAGAGATGGGATGGTAACCCTTAAGTCTAGATTTCCTTATGGTTTTGTTCTCAATGTAATAGAAGGCTAAAAGAAGGCTAAAATCTTCTTGTCATTTTTAGTCGTTGTGATTTAAAGTGTATTTTTTTTTAGAATTGTATCAAAATAAAAG
>Ga0307517_10003182_pt1 | contig 25805 bp, 20 predicted proteins | sample 23_EM_MG_FD_194515 | JGI IMG/M metagenome (GOLD analysis project Ga0307517, IMG submission 194515) | Populus trichocarpa ectomycorrhiza microbial communities from riparian zone in the Pacific Northwest, United States - 23_EM | ecosystem: Host-associated > Plants > Roots > Unclassified | place... | reverse complement strand
CGGTCCAGCAGCACATGGGTGAGCGCGTGGGCGCGCAGCGTCGGGTCCTGCTCGACGGCCGGGAGCAGGGACCAGCGGCCCGCCGTGGTGGGCGGGCCCGTACGGGAGGCGGTGGCGCGCGGGGCGCGGCCGGCCAGGGAGCCGTAGCGGCCGCGCGGGACGGCGCGGGGCGCCCGGTGGGCGGTGGAGCCGGCGGTGCGGCCGGAGCCCAGGAGGGCGCGCAGCGGGGCGAGGGTGTCGTTGGTGAGCCGGCCGGACCAGGCCAGGTCCCAGACGGCGTCGGCGAGTTCGGGGTCGGCCGTCTCCATGCCCGAGGCCCGTACATGGTCGGCGATCTGGCGGAAGAAGAGCCCGTAGCCCCCGCCCAGGGCGTCCAGGACGGCCCCGTGCAGCGGCGACAGCTCCAGCGGCTGCGCCGACGCGAGCAGCAGCGGCGCGGAGTCGGCCGGATAGAGCGACAGCCAGCCGTCCTTGCCCGGCAGCGCCCCGGCGCCGGCCCACAGCACCTCGCCGGAGGCCGTCAGCTCGTCCAGCATCGCGGGCGTGTAGCCGGACACCCGGGACGGGAGGACCAGCTTCTCCAGCGCCGAGGCCGGCACGGCCGCGCCCTGGAGCTGCTCGACGGCCCGTACGAGCCCGTCGAGGCCGCGCAGGCCGTGCGTGCCCACGTGCTGCCACTGCGGCAGGAACGTGGCCAGGGTCGTCGGCGGCACCGGCTCCAGCTCGTGCCGCAGCGCGGCCAGCGAACGCCGTCGCAGGCGCCGCAGGACCCCCGCGTCGCACCACTCGTGCCCCGCCCCGCCGGGCCGGAACTCGCCCTGGACGACCCGGCCGGGCCCCGCCAGCCGGTGCAGGGTGCCGTCGGCCACCGCGGTGCCCAGGCCGAAGCGCCGGGCGGCCTCGGCGGAGGTGAAGGGGCCGTGGGTGCGGGCGTACCGGGCGAGGAGGTCGGCCAGCGGGTCCTTGACCGGCTCGGTGAAGGCCTCGGGGACGCCGACCGGCAGGGCGGTGCCCAGCGCGTCCCGCAGCCGCCCGGCGTCCTCGATCGCCGCCCAGTGCTCCGCGCCCGCTATCCGTACCCTGATCGCCCGGCGGGCCGACTCCAGGGCCCGGGCCCACCCGGGCTCGGCGCCCCGCGCGCCCAACTCCTCGTCCGTCAGCGGCCCGAGCAGCCGCAGCAGGTCGGCGACGCCCTCCGCGTCCTTGGCCCGGCGGTCCTCGGTCAGCCACTGCAGCTCCCGCTCCAGCTCGGCCAGTACGTCGGCGTCGAGCAGTTCGCGCAGCTCGGCCTGGCCCAGCAGCTCGGCCAGCAGCCGGGAGTCCAACGACAGGGCGGCGGCCCGGCGTTCGGCCAGCGGCGAATCGCCCTCGTACAGGAACTGCGCCACGTAGCCGAAGAGCAGCGAGCGCGCGAAGGGCGACGGCTCGGGGGTGGTGACCTCGACCAGCCGCACGCGGCGGGCCTCGATGTCCCCCATCAGCTCGACGAGTCCGGGGACGTCGAAGACATCCTGGAGGCACTCGCGGACGGCCTCCAGGACGATCGGGAAGGAGCCGAACTCCGAGGCGACCTGCAGGAGCTGGGAGGCTCTCTGCCGCTGCTGCCACAGCGGCGTGCGCTTGCCGGGGCTGCGGCGCGGCAGCAGCAGCGCGCGGGCCGCGCACTCGCGGAAACGGGACGCGAACAGGGCCGAGCCGCCGACCTGGTCGGTGACCAGCTGCTCGACCTCGCCCTTGTCGAAGGCGACATCGGCCGCCCCGACCGGCGACTGCTCGGTGTCGGACCCGGCGCCCTGCTTCGCAGGGTCCATGTGCGTGTCCATGTCCGTGTTCATGTCGAGCAGATCCATGCCCAGCATGTCCGCGTCGGGCAGCCGCAGCACGATGCCGTCGTCGGCGTGCATGACCTGGGCGTCGAATCCGTAGCGCTCGGCCAGCCGCGCGCCGAGCGCGAGCGCCCACGGGGCGTGCACCTGCGCGCCGAAGGGGGAGTGGACGACGATCCGCCAGTCGCCCAGCTCGTCCCGGAAGCGCTCGACCACGATCGTGCGGTCGTCCGGCACATGGCCGCAGGCCCGGCGTTGCTCGTCCAGATACGCCAGGACGTTGTCCGTCGCCCACGCGTCCAGCCCGGCGGCCGCCAGCCGCTCCCGGGCCTGCGCCGGAGCCAGGCGGCCCACCTCGCGCAGGAACGCGCCCACCGCGCGGCCGAGTTCGAGCGGGCGGCCGAGCTGGTCGCCCTTCCAGAAAGGCAGGCGGCCCGGCACGCCGGGGGCGGGGGAGACCAGGACCCGGTCGCGGGTGATGTCCTCGATCCGCCAGGAGGTGGTGCCGAGCGTGAAGACATCACCGACCCGGCTCTCGTACACCATCTCCTCGTCCAGCTCGCCGACCCGGCCGCCGCCCTTCTTCGGGTCGGCCCCGGCCAGGAACACCCCGAACAGGCCCCGGTCCGGGATCGTGCCGCCGGAGGTCACCGCGAGCCGCTGCGCTCCCGGGCGGCCCGTGACCGTGTTGGCGACCCGGTCCCAGACCAGGCGCGGGCGCAGCTCGGCGAAGGCGTCGGAGGGATAGCGCCCGGCCAGCATGTCCAGGACGGCGGTGTACGCGGAGTGCGGCAGCGCCGCGAAGGGCGCGGCGCGGCGGACGACGGCCAGCAGCTCGTCCACGTCCCAGACGTCGAGGGCGGTCATCGCGACCAGTTGCTGCGCCAGCACGTCCAGCGGGTTGGACGGCACGCGCAGCGACTCGATGGCGCCGATGCGCATGCGTTCGGTCACCACCGCCGACTGCACCAGATCGCCCCGGTACTTGGGGAAGACCACGCCCGTGGACACCGCCCCGACCTGGTGCCCGGCCCGGCCGACCCGTTGCAGCCCCGAGGCCACGGACGGCGGCGACTCCACCTGGACGACCAGATCCACCGCGCCCATGTCGATGCCCAGCTCCAGGCTGGACGTGGCCACGACGGCGGGCAGCCGGCCCGCCTTGAGATCCTCCTCGACCAGGGCCCGCTGCTCCTTGGACACCGACCCGTGGTGCGCGCGAGCCAGCACGGGCGGCGCGCCCTGCGCGGCGCCGGACTGGGCCATGATCTCGGCGGGCGGGCGGCCGGTGTCCGGCAGCGGCTCGCCCGTGGCGCGCTCGTACGCGATCTCGTTGAGCCGGTTGCACAGCCGCTCCGCGAGGCGGCGGGAGTTGGCGAACACGATCGTGGAGCGGTGCGCCTGCACCAGATCGGCGATCCGCTCCTCGACATGCGGCCAGATCGACGGCCGCTGGTCCCCCGCCGCCGCAGCCCCGCTGTGGTCGGCCACCGGCGAGCCGCCCAGCTCGCCCAGATCCTCCACCGGCACGACCACGGACAGGTCGAACTTCTTCTCGGAGGGTGGCTGGACGATCGTCACCTTGCGCTGCGGCGACAGGAAGCGTGCCACCTCGTCAACCGGCCGCACCGTCGCCGACAGCCCGATGCGGCGGGCCGGACGGTCGAGCAGCTCGTCCAGCCGTTCCAGGGAGAGCGCGAGATGCGCCCCGCGCTTGGTCCCGGCGACCGCGTGCACCTCGTCGAGGATGACGGTCTCGACGCCGCGCAGCGCGTCCCGCGTCGCCGAGGTGAGCATCAGGAACAGCGACTCGGGTGTCGTGATGAGGATGTCCGGCGGCCGCGTCGCCAGCGCGCGCCGCTCGGCGGGCGGAGTGTCGCCCGAGCGGATCCCGACCCGCACCTCGGGCTCCGGCAGCCCCAGGCGTACGGACTCCTGCCGCAGCCCCGTCAGCGGGCTGCGCAGATTGCGCTCCACGTCCACGGCCAGAGCCTTGAGCGGCGACACGTACAGCACCCGGCAGCGCCGCTTGGTGTCGGCCGGCGGCGGCCCGGCCGCCAGCCGGTCCAGGGCGGCCAGGAACGCCGCCAGCGTCTTCCCCGAGCCCGTCGGCGCCACCACCAGCACGTCCGACTCCTCGGCGATCGCCCGCCACGCCCCGGCCTGCGCCGCCGTCGGCGCGTGGAACGCCCCCGTGAACCACGCCCGCGTCGCCGGCGAGAAGGCGTCCAGAGCCGCCACCGGGTCCTGCGGCTCCGGCGTTCCTGGGCTGCCCTGTGCGCTCCGACGTGACATGCCTTCCATCCTGCCTCGCCCCACTGACAATCCGGGCCCGGTGCCTCGCCCGGGCACGAACCGCACAATGGAGTCATGGCTCCCGCATCCGCGTCCGCACCCGCGCCGGCATCTGTGCCGGCGGAACGCGCACGCCACTGGACGCACCCGGGGCTCCCCGGCGTCGACCTGCTGCGGGCGCACTACGTACGGCACACCTTCCCGCGCCATGCGCATGACGGATATGTGATCGCCGCCGTGACCCGGGGAATCGAGGTCGTGGGCCTTCCGCAGGGCGAAGCACAGGCCGGGGCGGGCAGCGTCGTGCTGATCAACCCCGAGACGCCGCACACCGCGCACGCGGGCACCGGCGAGGGCTGGAGCTACAAGGTGCTCTATCCGGCGGTCGAAGTGATCGCCGACGTGGCCGCCGAGATCTCCGCGATCCGCGGCACCCCGTCGTTCACCACGTCGCTGCTCGACGACCCCGAGGCGGCCCGGCTCATCGCGGACGTGCACCGGGCGGCCGAGTACGACAACCCGCTCGCCGCGGACTCCATCCTCCGGCTGGCCGCCGCCGGACTGCTGCGCCGCTGGGGAGCGGCACCGGCGCGCAACCGGCCGCCGGGGGCCGGTGAGCTCGCCGCGCGGCGGGCCAGGGAGCTTCTGGAGGCGAGAATCAGCACGCCGCCCAGCCTGGACGAGCTGGCCGCCGAGGTGGGCACCAGCCCGTTCGCGCTGCTGCGTGCCTTCCGGCGGGCGTACGGGCTGCCGCCGCACGCCTGGCTGACCGGGGAGCGGGTCCGGGAGGCGCGCCGGATGCTGGAGGCGGGCAGGGCGCCGGCGGAGACCGCGGTGGCGGTCGGTTTCACCGACCAGCCGCACCTGAACCGGCACTTCACGCGCATCGTCGGCGTGCCGCCGGGCGCGTATCAGCGCGAGCGCAGGAACGTACAAGACCTGGCGGGCCGCGCTCCCTAGTGTCGGGTCCGTGACCGCGACATCCGCAGAGCCCGAAGAAATACCCGAAGACCTATCCGAAGTCGAAGAGCCTGCAGCGCCCGAAGGGCCCGGGGCGAGCGGCAGGCCCCGCTCCGCCGTGATCCGCGACGCCCTGGGGGTGGGGATCGCCGTGGGGCTGTCCGGCTTCGCCTTCGGCGTGACCTCGGCGGGGGCCGGGCTCGGCGTCGCGCAGACCTGCGCGCTCAGCCTGCTCGTCTTCACCGGCGCCTCGCAGTTCGCGCTGGTGGGGGCCCTGGGCGCGGGCGGCAGCCCGCTGGCGGCCGCTGCCGGGGCGTTCTTTCTCGGCGTGCGCAACGCGTTCTACGGGCTCCGGCTGTCCGGGCTGCTGCGGCTGTCGCCCGCCGTGCGCCCGCTGGCCGCGCACTGGGTGATCGACGAGACCTCGGCCGTGGCCCTGGCCCAGCCGGACCGCGCGAGCGCCCGGCTCGGCTTCACCGTCACGGGCATGAGCCTGTACGCGCTGTGGAACCTCACCACCCTTCTCGGCGCCCTCGGTGCCTCTGCGCTCGGTGATCCCGGCGCCTGGGGGCTGGACGCGGCCGGTCCGGCGGTGTTCCTGGCCCTGCTCGCGCCCATGGTGCGGGGCCGCCAGGAGCGGGCGGCCGCCGGGCTCGCGGTGCTCCTCGCGGTGGTGTGCCTGCCCCTGCTGCCGGCCGGGGTACCGGTCCTCGTCGCGGCGCTGGCCGCCCCGCTGGTGCTGGCGGTGGCCCGATGAACACCTGGACCACCTGGATCGCCATCGGCGTCACCGCCTTCGGCTGCTACGCCGTGAAACTGCTCGGCCTGTCCGTCCCGGCCGGCTTCCTGGAGCGGCCGCTGGTGCGGCGGCTCGCGGCCCTGCTGCCGATCGCGCTGCTGGCCGCGCTCACCGCCATCCAGACCTTCGGCACGAGCGGCCGCACCCTGGTCCTGGACGCCCGCTGCGCAGGCCTCGCCGCGGCCGCCGTCGCCCTGCTGCTGCGCGCGCCGTTCCTGGTGGTCGTCGCGGCGGCGGTCCTGGCGACCGCCGCCGTACGCGCCCTGGCGGGCTGACTCAGACGCGCCCGTACGCGCGCAGCGTGCGCAGGGCCTCGATCGTGACGATCGGCCGCCCTTCGAGCCGCGTGCCCGGGGCCCATTCGCGCCACAGGATCGGCCAGCCGCCGTCGTCCTGCTGCTGGGCGGCGAGGAAGTCCAGGGAGCGCTCCAGTTCCGCGTCCGAGAACCACCGCCGGCCGAGCGAACCGGGCGTGCGCGCGAAGTCGTACGCGTAGTGGTGCTCGCCCGGCGCATAGCCCGGCGGAACGGAATGGCCATCTGCGCGTGCCGGGTCGAGCACCACCAGCCGCTGCTCGCGCAGGAGCCGTCCGATACGGTCGGCGGCCGCGCGTGCGCGTACGCGATCCGGCGCGGAGTCCAGGAAGGCCAGGGCCGCGAGAACCTCGTAGGGGTGGGTCTTGTCCAGCGACTCCACGACATCCCAGCAGAAGTCCGTGGCCCGGAAGAGCCAGGCGTGCCACACCTCGTTGCGGTGCAGCGTCCCCACCACGGGCCCGGTCGCCAGGAGGTCGCCCGGCGGGTCGTCCACCACCGGGATCCAGGGCGCGGCCGGATAGCCGCGCAGCGAGGGATGGACCGCGGGCAGCGCGCCGTCGGGCGCGGAGACCGAGGTCAGATAACGGCACACGCGCTCGGCGCGCTGGCCGCCGCAGCGGCCGATCTCATCGAGCACGCGCAACGCGTACGCGGTGTGCAGCGGCTGGCTCACGGGACCGCGCAGATCGGGCTCCAGGGCATGCCCGTAGCCCTCGTCGTCATTGCGGTACGCGCTCAGCGCGGCCTCCACCGCGTCCGGCGCTCCCTGCAGGAAGTGGTAGGCGAACCTGCGCTGCTCAAGCACGCGGGCGGTGAGCCACACGAAGTGCTCGGCACGCGCTAGCGGGGTAGCTGGCATGTGCGCACAGTAGGGCGCTCCGCCGCCGCTGCCTACGACCGGGACGAGGGAGCACCCGGCCGTGCGACCATGCGCCCCCCGGGACGGGATACTGGTGCGCATGAAGTTGACGGTCTTCTGGGAACGGATGCGCGCGCATTTCGGCGACACGTACGCGGACACCTTCGCCCGCGATCATGTGATGGCCGAACTGGGCGGCAGGACCGTGGTCCAGGCGCTGGACGAGGGCTGGGAGGCCAGGGACGTGTGGCGCGCGGTGTGTGCGGCTGTTGACGTGCCCGCCTCGAATCGCTGATCCGTAAGCCAGACTTGGCCCGTGGCAGGAAACGCAGGAGACGCAGTGGACGCCGGAGACGCGGCACGCGCAGGAAGCGCGGGCGGTACCGGGAACGCCGGCGGCGCAGGGAGCGACGGGGGTGGCCGGGCGGCCGGGGAGCCGGAGCCGGGCACGGCGCCCGGCGGAGGCATGCCGCGATGGCTGCCGCGGGCCATGGTGATGGCGCTGGCCCTGCTCGGCGCCTTCCAGCTTGCGAACTGGGCGTTCCACCAGGTCATCGGGCTGCTGGTGAACATCCTGATCGCGTTCTTCGGCGCGCTGGCGATCGAGCCGGCGGTGGACTGGATGGCGGCCCGCGGGGTGCGCCGGGGGATCGCCACCGGTCTGGTGTTCCTCAGTGTGCTGGCGGCGGGCGGGCTGTTCGTGGTGCTGCTCGGGTCGCTGCTGGTCGACCAGATCACCACGATCGGCCGGAATCTGCCCAACTACGTGGACGATGTCGTCCTCTGGCTCAACCAGACCTTCGGCACGGATCTGTCCGTCGGCAAGCTGCAGGACAACGTCCTGCACTCGGACTGGCTGCGCAACTACGTGCAGAACCAGGCCAGCAACGTGTGGGGGCTGTCCGGTGCCGTCCTGGGCGGCGTCTTCCAGTTGTTCACGATCACGCTGTTCACCTTCTACTTCGCCGCCGACGGCCCCCGGCTGCGCCGCGCCCTGTGCTCCGTACTGCCGCCCTCGCGCCAGGCGGAGGTGCTGCGCGCCTGGGAGATCGCGGTGGCCAAGACCGGCGGCTACCTGTACTCGCGGGCACTGATGGCGCTGATCTCGGCCATCGCGCACTATGTGCTGTTCCAGGCGCTGAACGTGCCGTACGCGCCCGCGCTCGCGGTCTGGGTGGGTGTGATCTCCCAGTTCATCCCGACCGTCGGCACCTATCTCGCGGGCGCGCTGCCCGCTCTGATCGCGTTCACCGAGGACCCGTGGGACGCGGTGTGGGTGCTGGGCTTCGTGGTGGTCTACCAGCAGTTCGAGAACTACGTGCTCCAGCCGCGGATCACCGCCAAGACGGTCGACATCCACCCGGCCGTGGCCTTCGGCTCGGTGATCGCCGGCACCGCCCTGCTGGGCGCGGTCGGCGCGCTGGTCGCCATCCCGGCCACGGCGACGCTGCAGGGCTTCCTCGGGGCGTACGTGAAGCGCTACGACGTCACCGATCCGCGCGCTCACGGTCCGCAGCGGCGGCGGGGCCGCTCCCTGGTGGCGAGGATCAGGCGCAGGCTGCGACGGGGCTGACACGGGGGTCCGACGGTCCCCGTGTCACGCTTGACACGAAAATCGAACATCCATTCTCATGAGTGTTCCAGGCCAGATTTCCCGCGGACTCAATGGGGACTTTCCGTTGGTTATCCACAGCCCGGAAGGACGTCAGGACGCATTGTCAGTGGCAGGCAGTAGCGTCATGGACGTGAAGCGATCGACTCAGACATCCCGGGTGGAACCCATGGCAGGAACCGACCGCGAGAAGGCGCTCGACGCCGCTCTCGCACAGATTGAACGACAGTTCGGCAAGGGCGCGGTCATGCGCCTCGGCGAGCGGCCGAACGAGCCCATCGAGGTCATCCCCACCGGGTCGACCGCACTGGACGTGGCCCTCGGCGTCGGCGGCCTGCCGCGAGGCCGCGTCGTGGAGGTCTTCGGCCCGGAGTCCTCCGGCAAGACGACCCTGACCCTGCACGCGGTGGCGAACGCGCAGAAGGCCGGCGGCCAGGTGGCCTTCGTGGACGCCGAGCACGCCCTCGACCCCGAGTACGCCAAGAAGCTGGGTGTCGACATCGACAACCTGCTGCTCTCCCAGCCGGACAACGGCGAGCAGGCGCTGGAGATCGTGGACATGCTGGTCCGCTCCGGCGCCCTCGACCTCATCGTCATCGACTCGGTGGCGGCCCTCGTGCCGCGGGCCGAGATCGAGGGCGAGATGGGTGACTCGCACGTGGGTCTGCAGGCCCGGCTGATGAGCCAGGCACTGCGCAAGATCACCAGCGCGCTGAACCAGTCCAAGACCACCGCCATCTTCATCAACCAGCTCCGCGAGAAGATCGGTGTGATGTTCGGCTCGCCGGAGACCACGACCGGTGGCCGCGCGCTGAAGTTCTACGCCTCCGTGCGTCTGGACATCCGCCGTATCGAGACCCTCAAGGACGGCACCGACGCGGTCGGCAACCGCACCCGCGTCAAGGTCGTCAAGAACAAGTGCGCGCCGCCGTTCAAGCAGGCCGAGTTCGACATCCTCTACGGCCACGGCATCAGCAAGGAGGGCGGCCTGATCGACATGGGTGTCGAGCACGGCTTCGTCCGCAAGGCCGGTGCCTGGTACACGTACGAGGGCGACCAGCTCGGCCAGGGCAAGGAGAACGCCCGCAACTTCCTGAAGGACAACCCCGACCTCGCCGACGAGATCGAGAAGAAGATCAAGGAGAAGCTGGGCATCGGCGTCAGGCCGGAGGTCATCGGCGAGCAGCCCGGCGCGGACGCCGCCACATCGGCAGCGGCTGCCACGGCCGCGGCCAAGGCCGAGGTGCCGGCGCCCAAGGTGGTGAAGGCGACCAAGGCGACCGCCGCCAAGGCCTGACCCATGGCACGCACGGCACGCTCGGCACGCCGATACACAGACCGCGGCGGCTCCGACTCGTCGAGGGCCGAGAAGGAGCCGCCGCCAGCAGAGCCGGCCGACCCCGAGGAGCGGGCGCGGGCACTGTGCCTGCGTCTGCTCACGGGGACGCCCCGGACCCGTAAGCAGCTCGCCGACGCCATGCGCCGCCGGGAGATCCCGGAGGAGGTGGCCGAGCATGTGCTGGAGCGGTTCCAGGACGTGGGGCTCATCGACGACGAGGCCTTCGCCAACGCCTGGGTGGAGTCCCGGCACCGGGGCCGGGGCCTCGCCCGGCGGGCGCTCGCCCAGGAGCTGCGCACCCGGGGAGTGGACAACGAGCTGATCGGCCGTGCCGTCGAGCAGCTCGACTCCGAGCAGGAGGAGCAGGCCGCCCGCGCTCTCGTGGACCGCAGACTCGGCGCGACCCGCGGCCTGGAGCGCGACAAGCGCATCCGCCGCCTCGCCGGAATGCTGGCCCGCAAGGGGTATTCGGAGGGAGTCGCCCTGCGGGTGGTCCGGCGTGCGCTGGAGGAGGAGGGCGAGGAGCCGGAGTTCCTGGAGCCCTTCTTCGGGGAGTAATGCCAGGGCCTGCCCGGGCGAGCGTCACCGGACCGTGCGGTGGCCGGTTCCTTGACCATGTCTGTGAGTCGACTTAGCCTCACAAACGGGTGAGGGAAAGCGGCCTCAGAGATACGGGAGTTGGTGCCATGGGCATCGCGCTGGGGACCGGATCCATGCTCTCCCTCGGGTTCGTCCTCGTGGCTGGGGCGGCGGGCGTCCTGCTGCACCGGCTGCGCAAGGAACGCGAGCGTCTGAGGACCGCCGCCGAACGCGAGGTCCGGGAGATCCGGGCCGACCTGGAGCGCCGTGAGCAGCGGCTCGCCGACCGCGAGGCCCGGATCGATGCCGAGTCCGAGCATCTGCACACCCGCAGAAGGGAACTGACCGAGGAGCGCGAGACGCTGGAGCGCCGCCGCGCCGAGGTGATCCGGATCGAGGAAGAGCGGCGCGCCGTCCTGGAACGCGCCGCCTCCTACACCGCCGTCGAGGCACGCACCGACCTCGTCCGCTCCGTGGAGCTGCAGGCCAAGCGTGAAGCGGCCATGATCGTCAGGGACATCGAGCGGGCCGCCCGCGAGCGGGGCGAGGAACGGGCCCGCCGGATCGTCGCCACCGCGATCCAGCGGGTGGCCGGCGAGCAGACCGCCGAATCCGTGGTCTCCGTGCTCCACCTGCCCGGCGACGACATGAAGGGCCGCATCATCGGCCGTGAGGGCCGCAACATCCGGGCCTTCGAGGCCGTCACCGGTGTCAATCTCATCATCGACGACACACCGGAAGCGGTGCTGCTGTCCTGCTTCGACCCCGTGCGCCGCGAGGTCGCCCGGCTGACCCTGGACGCCCTGGTCACCGACGGCCGCATCCACCCGCACCGCATCGAGGAGGTCTACGAGCGCAGCGTCGCCGAGGTCGAGCAGCTCTGCGTACGGCACGGCGAGGACGCGCTCACCGACACCGGCATCACCGACATGCACCCCGAACTCATCGCGCTGCTCGGCCGGTTGCGCTACCGCACCTCCTACGGGCAGAACGTGCTCGGCCACCTGCTGGAGTCCGCGCACCTCGCCGGCATGATGGCCGCCGAACTCGGCGTCGAACCCGCCCCCGTCAAGCGCGGCAGCCTGCTGCACGACATCGGCAAGGCGCTCACCCACGAGGTCGAGGGCAGCCACGCCCTCATCGGCGCCGACCTCGCCCGCAGGCACGGCGAGAACGAGGACGTGGTGCACGCCATCGAGGCCCACCACAACGAGGTGGACCCCCGCACGGTGGAGGCCGTGCTCACCCAGGCCGCCGACGCCATCTCCGGCGGCCGCCCCGGCGCCCGGCGCGAGTCCCTGGAGAGCTACGTGCGCCGGCTCAAGCGGCTCGAACAGATCGCCGCCGCCCACGCCGGAGTCGCCAAGGTCTTCGCGATGCAGGCCGGCCGCGAGATCCGGGTGATGGTGCGCCCGGAGGACGTGGACGACATCCAGGCACAGGTCATCGCCCGCGACGTGGCCAAGCAGATCGAGGAGGAGCTGACCTACCCCGGGCAGATCCGGATCACGGTCGTACGGGAGTCGCGGGCTACCGAGTTCGCCCGCTGACCGGTTCGGACGGCTCGGAGGACGGCGTGTCCGCCTGTTCCGGCCCTTGCCCCGGCTCTTGCTCCGTCCCCTGCGCCGGTACCGGCGGTCCGCCGCGCGCGAGGTCGGCGTACGAGTAGAGCTCGGCCGGCCGGCAGCCGGTCATCACGGTGACCAGGTGCCCGTCCGGCCGGATCAGCAGCACGCCGTGCGCGGTGGAACCCGGATAGGCCTCCGCGACCAGCAGCTCGGCGCGGGTCGGCAGCGCCGCCACCGCCTTGGCCAGCCGTGGCATCAGCCCCGCCGTCAGCCAGTGCCGGCTCTCCCACACCCCGGTGCCCGGGGCGATCAGCACCACCAGCAGATGGCGGCCCAGCCGCTCGTACAGCCGCGCCCGCGAGCCGTCCAGAGCGGTCACCTCGACATCGGTGACCGCCGCGCCCACCGGCGTGGCACAGGCCGCCACCAGCGGCGAAGCCGCGGCCCCGGAGGCCCCTCGGGGCGCGGGCAGCGCCAGCGGGGACCGGGCGTACACCGGCGGCGCCCCGAGCGGCCCGCGCCCGAGATGGCCGTCGGTCAGCAGCTCGGCGTACCGCCGCCCGGATCCCGACACGCCGGACAGCATCGAACGCCGCACGCTGTGCCACGCCCCGTCGGCGCGCAGCAGCGGCAGCACCTGGTCGGTGGCCCGCAGCCGGGCGCCCACCGCGCCGCGCCGCTCGGCCTGGTAGCTGTCGAGCAGGGTGCCGGAGGCGCCGTAGTGCCAGGCCGTGGACAGCTTCCACGCCAGGTTGTCGGCGTCCCGCAGTCCCTCCTCGACGCTCTGGGCGCCGAGCGCGCCCGTCAGATGTGCCGCGTCCCCGGCCAGGAAGACCCGGCCCGCCCGCCAGTCCCGGGCCAGCCGCTGGTGCACCGGGTGCTCGGCCGATCCCAGCAGCTCGTACGGGGGCACCTCCCCGCCGTTCCACGCCGCGAGCGTGCCGCGGATCCGGGCCACCAGGTCGTCCGAGGTCAGCGGGCCGCCGTTGGCGGGCAGCAGCCAGTCGAGCCGCCATACGCCGTCCGGCAGCGGCCGGGCCGTCACCTCAGGTCCCAGGCCCGCGCCCGGCGGGTCGAGGTGCAGCAGGGCCTCGGTCGGCGCGGGCAGCCCGACCCGCAGGGCCGCCACCGCGTAGCGGTCCACGGCGGTGCGGCCCGGGAAACGTACGCCCAGCAGCTTGCGCACCGTCGAGCGGGATCCGTCGCAGCCGGCCAGATAACTCCCGCGCCACCAGGTCGCGTCCGTGCCCTTGGTGTGCACGGTCACACCGGAGCCGTCCTGCTCCAGCGTGTCGACCCGGGCCCGCGGCACGATCCGCACCAGGTCCTTGGCCGGCGAGGCCGCCGCGGCTGCTCGCAGCCCGCGTTCCAGCCGTGCCTGCGAGATGTGCAGCGGCGAGGCCGGATCCGAGTCCGGGGCCGGTGCCGAGCCCGGCTCGAAGTCAACCCGTACGGCCTCCTGCCGGCGGCGCACGGTCCGCCACGCCGTCCAGGACAGCCCGTCGCCGTGCACGCCTGCGTACCCCAGCCGGGCGACCAGGCCCGCCGTGGGCGGGCTCAGCACAGCGGTCCGCTCCGCGCCCGCCCGCGCCCCCGCTCCGTCCGTCTCGTCCAGCACGATGCTCGGCACCCCGTGCCGGGCCAGCCCAAGCGCGAGGGCGAGTCCCACCGGACCCGCCCCCGCGATGATCACCGGGTCCACAGCGCGGTCCCCGGAAGTTGTGCAGTCACATTGTGTATGCAACCCACTGCGGGTGCGTGCGTCAAGTGACGTCCGCCGGTCGGCGCGGTGCGCGGGCGCGAACTCTGACGCGGCGTCACTCCGCTTCGGCCACCGCGGCCTCCGCCTCCGGCGCTTCGACCGGCGCGCCCTTGGGGCTGCGGCGGCTGCGGCGTTCGATCCAGGTGGCGAGCCCGCTCAGCGTCAGGCACATGGCGATGTAGATCGGGGCGATGACCAGCACCATCGGGATGTACGGGAAGCCCTGGCTGGTCTGGGCGATGAGCTTGCCGGTGTACAGCAGCTCCTCGTACGTGATGATGAAGCCCAGCGAGGTGTCCTTGAGGGTGACCACCAGCTGGCTGATGATCGACGGCAGCATCGCGCGGACCGCCTGCGGGATCAGCACGGTCACCATCAACTGCGTCTTGCGCAGGCCGATCGCGTATCCGGCCTCACTCTGGCCCTTCGGCACGGCGTTGATGCCGGCCCGGAAGATCTCGGCCTGCACGGCGCCGTTGTAGAGCGTGAGGCCGATCACCAGCGCCCACAGCGGCTCGGTGGTGAAGACCCCGACGTACAGGGCGAAGATCATGATGAGCAGCGGCATGCCGCGGAAGAGCTCGACGACGGTCGTGGCGGCCCACCGCACCGGAGCGTGGTCGGAGAGCCGTCCCGCAGCCAGCGTGGCGCCGAACACCAGGGAGAAGACGGCGGCAAGGGCGAAGGCCTTGAGGGTGGCGACGATGCCCTCGCCGATGCGCTGCTGGATGCCCGTGTACTGGAACGGGTCCCACAGGGAGGCGTCGAACTGGCCGGCCCGGTCGAGGCGGTACCAGACGAAGTACAGCAGGCCGAGGATGCCCGCGATCGCGGCCGCCCCGATGATCTTGTTGCGCGCCCGGGCCCTGGGGCCGGGGGCGTCGTACAGGACACTCGCGCTCATCGGGCCACCGCCATCCGGTTCTCCAGGAAGCGGAACAGCGCGCTGATCGCGAACGCGAGGAGCAGATAGGCGGCGGCCACCCAGACGAAGATGGTCCAGATGCCGTAGCCCTCCTCGCTGAGCGTCTTCTGCACGCTGAACAGCTCGAAGACGCTGAAGCCACCGGCGATCGCGGAGTTCCTGGTGAGGGCGATCATCAGGCTCCCGATGGGCGGCAGGGCGGTGCGGGTGGCCTGGGGCAGCACGATCAGCCGCAGCGTCTGGGTGAAGGTCATGCCGATACTGCGGGCGGCCTCCGCCTGGCCCAGCGGCACGGTGTTGATGCCGGAGCGCACCGCCTCGCAGACGAACGCCGACGTGTAGGTGCTCAGGGCCAGGATGGCCAGCTGGAAGAAGCTCCAGGTGTTCAGGCCCAGCCGTGGCAGGGCCAGCACGACGACGAAGAAGAGCAGCGTGAGCGGGGTGTTGCGGAACAGCAGCACCCAGGTGGTGCCGAAGTACCGCAGCGGCGGGACCGGCGACACGCGGAAGGCGGCTATGACCACGCCCAGCACGAGCGCGATCAGTCCGCTGAGCGCGGTCAGTTCGACGGTGCCCAGGAAGCCTTCACGGAACAGCGCGAAATGGTCGAGCAGTACGTTCATCGCTTTTATCGATTCTCCGGAAGGCCGGGAGGGGGCGCGCCGACGGCCCGTACGCAGGGCCGTCGGCGAGTCTCAGGCACGGTCGCCGGTCAGGAGCCGCGGTCAGGAGTCCAGCGGGGGGATGGTGGCCGTGGTGCCCGCCTTGCCCAGGGTGGCGTCGTAGGCCTTCTGCCAGTCGCCGTTGTCCTCGTGGGCCTTCAGCGCGGCGTTGACGGCCTGCTGGAGCACGGTGTCGCCCTTGGCGAGGCCGATGCCGTACGGCTCCTCGGAGAAGGGCTTGCCGAGCACCTTGAGCGAGTCCCCGTACTTCCCCGCGAAGCCCTGGAGGATCGCGTCGTCCGTGGTCACCGCGTCGACCTGGCCGGACTGCAGGTTGTCGACGCAGAGCGAGTAGGCGCCGTACTCCACGGTCTTCGCGCCGGGGACCAGGTTCTTGATGCGGGGCAGCGAGGTCGAGCCGGTCACCGAGCAGACCGTCTTGCCCTTCAGGTCGGCCTTGTCCTTAATGGTGCTGTCCTTCTTGACCAGCAGGTCCTGACCGGCGATGAAGTACGGACCGGCGAAGGAGACCAGCTTCTTGCGCTTGTCGTTGATGGTGTACGTACCGACGTACAGGTCGACCTGGCCGCCCTTGATCGCGTCCTCTCGGGCCGACGACTCGATGGTCTTGAACTTGATCTTGTCCAGGCCGTAGCCCAGGTCCGCCGCGACCATCTTGGCGATCTCGATGTCGAAGCCCGAGTACGTCTTGGTGGCCGGGTCCTCGAAGCCCAGGTTCGGCTGGTCGGCCTTCACGCCGATGGTGATGGAGCCGTTCTTCGTGATGCGGTCGAAGGTCGGCGAACCGCTCAGCTTCACCCCGGACTTGGTCGGATACGCCGACAGGGTCGCCGCCGCGCTCGCGCCGTTGCCGCTCGCGCTCGGGGCGGCACTGGCGCCGGGGGAACCGGACTTGCCGCAGGCCGTGACGGACGCGGCGAGGGCCACGACGGCGAACGCGGCGGCGGTGGTCTTGCGGAGGTTCATGTGCGGGCATCCTTCTCGAAGTTGTGGGGCATCGGAACCCTGGTCGCTGCGGGCCTCGCCCACCGTCAGTGGTGGAGGATCTTGGACAGGAAGTCCTTGGCCCGGTCGCTCCGAGGATTGCTGAAGAACTGGTCCGGGGTCGCCTGCTCGACGATCCGCCCGTCCGCCATGAAGACGACACGGTTGGCGGCGGACCGCGCGAAGCCCATCTCGTGAGTCACGACGATCATCGTCATGCCGTCCCTGGCAAGTTGCTGCATGACCTCCAGAACCTCGTTGATCATCTCAGGATCGAGGGCGGAAGTCGGCTCGTCGAAGAGCATCACCTTCGGATCCATCGCCAATGCGCGCGCAATCGCCACACGCTGCTGCTGACCGCCCGACAGCTGCGCCGGGTACTTGTCCGCCTGGCTTCCCACGCCCACCCGGTCCAGCAGGGTACGGGCCTTCGCCTCGGCGGCCTTCTTGTCCGACCTGCGCACCTTGATCTGGCCGAGCGTCACATTCTCCAGCACCGTCTTGTGCGCGAAGAGGTTGAACGACTGGAACACCATGCCGACATCGGCCCGCAGCCGGGCCAGTTCCCGGCCCTCGGCGGGCAGCGGCCGGCCGTCGATCGCGATACGGCCCGAGTCGATCGTCTCCAGGCGGTTGATGGCCCGGCACAGCGTCGACTTACCGGACCCGGACGGCCCGATGACGACCACGACCTCGCCGCGCGCGATGGTCAGGTCGATGTCCTGGAGCACGTGCAGGGCGCCGAAGTGTTTGTTGACGTCCTCCAGTACGACCAGGTCGCCGGGCGCCGGCGGTACGGGTACGGCGTCCTCGGTCACCGGGACTTCGGTCATCGCCAGGCGCTCCATCCTTGTCGGTTAGGAAGACCCTATGAATGATCACCACGCTCGGTCACCACATCTGAGCGGAACTTGAGGATTACGATCCGGCCACCGCACATCACAATGGGTGATCGCGCTTCCGTGACGCGTACCGGCCGTGTAACAGTCACCCGAACGGTACGGAGCGGCCTTGACGGACCTGACGATCATCCGTCTGTATTCCGGGAAGAGGCATCATTGCCGAAACGCCGGGACACCGGAATGTGCGGCGTGACCGAAGCCGGGACGTGAAGGGAGGGCTCGCGATGCGACTGCTGCTTGTGGAGGACGACGAACGGGTCGCCGCGGCGCTGGCCGCCGTGCTCGGCAAGCACGGCCTGTCGGTGACGCACGCGCGCAACGGCGAGGAGGCGCTGCACGCCCTGCTGCCCGACCACGGCCCCGCGTACGACGTCGTGCTGCTCGACCTCGGCCTGCCGGACCAGGACGGCTTCGAGGTGTGCAGCCGGATCCGCCGCCGGGCCACCATTCCGGTGATCATGGTCACCGCGCGGGCCGACGTACGCTCCCGGATCCACGGCCTGAATCTCGGCGCCGACGACTACGTGGTCAAGCCGTACGACACCGGGGAACTGCTCGCACGCATCCACGCGGTCGCCCGCCGTCATGCGCAGGACGCGGCCGAGGCGCTGCCCGCCGCCCAGGACCCCGTCATGCGCAAGCCGCCCGGCGCGCTGCGGCTCGGTGCGATCTCCCTGGAGCTGCCGACCCGCAAGGTCACCGTGGACGGCGAGGACATCGCACTCACCCGCAAGGAGTTCGACCTGCTGGCGCTGCTCGCGCAGCGGCCGGGCGTGGTCTTCCGCCGGGAGCAGATCATCAGCGAGGTCTGGCGGACGAGCTGGGAGGGCACCGGCCGCACCCTGGAGGTGCACGTCGCCTCGCTGCGCTCCAAGCTGCGGCTGCCCGCGCTCATCGAGACCGTACGCGGGGTCGGTTACCGCCTGGTCATCCCCGGCTAGGCCCGCACCTTGCGCTCACGCCTGCTCCCGCTGCTCATCGTCCTGATGGCCGGTGTCCTGCTCGCCCTGGGCTTCCCGCTCGCCGCGAGCCTGGCCGCCGCCCAGCAGCAGCGCGTCGTCGTCGACCGGATCGACGACACCACCCGCTTCGCGGCGCTGGCCCAGTACGTCACCGGGGGCGCCGACGACGAGCGCCGCAGCACCCTGCAGACGGAGCTGAGCCGCTACCACGAGCTGTACGGCATCCAGGCCGGGGTCTTCGACCGCAACGGCAAGCCGATCGCGGTGGCCCCCAGGAACTGGACGCTCCCCGCGCGGGGCGAGGCGCAGACCGCGTACGCCGAGGCCCGGGCCGGGCGCCGCAGCCACGACCCACGGCAGGTCTGGCCCTGGCAGCACGGCACGCTCGCCGTCGCCTCGCCGGTGGTACGGGACGGCGACGTGATCGCTGTCGTCCTCACCGACTCGCCCACCAGCGCCATGCGCTGGCGCACCCTGCGCGGCTGGCTGCTGCTGGCCGCCGGAGAGCTCGCGGCCATGGTCGTGGCCGTCATGGCCGCCTTCCGGCTGGCCGGCTGGGTGCTGCGGCCGGTGCGGATCCTGGACCGGGTCACCCACGACATCGCCACCGGGCGCATGAAGTCCCGTGTCGCGGCGGCCGGCGGGCCGCCCGAACTGCGCCGGCTGGCCCATTCCTTCAACGAGATGGCCGACAACGTCGAGGAGGTCCTGGACCAGCAGCGCGCCTTCGTCGCCGACGCCTCCCACCAGTTGCGCAACCCGCTGTCCGCGCTGCTGCTGCGCATCGAACTGCTCGGCCTCGAACTCCCCGACGGCCACGAGGAGATCGGCAAGGTCCGGGAGGAGGGCAAACGCCTCGCCTCCGTCCTCGACGACCTCCTCGGTCTCGCCCTGGCCGAGCACGCCGAGGCCGACCTCGCCCTCACCGACATCGCCGATCTCGCCGCCGAGCGGGTCGAGGCCTGGCTGCCGGTCGCGGTCCGCGAAGGCGTGGAGCTGGACTACGCGGGCGTGGCCGCGGCCACCGGCTGGGCGGACCCGGTCGCGCTGTCCAGCGCGCTGGACGCCGTCGTCGACAACGCCCTGAAATTCACCCCACAAGGTGAGTGCGTCCGGGTTTCGACCGAAGTGCGTGGCGAAAGCGTCGCCGTGGTCGTCGCCGACGGCGGCCCCGGCCTCACCGACGACGAGATCTCCCGCATCGGCGACCGCTTCTGGCGCTCCTCCCGCCACCAGAACATCGACGGCTCCGGCCTAGGCCTGTCCATCGCCCGCGTCCTGCTCGGCCAGGGCGGCGGCACGATCTCCTACGCGCCCGGCGACCCGCACGGCCTGCGCGTGACGCTCACCGTCCCGCGCACGGCGCCGTAGCGGGCGGCGCCCCGCTCAGGAGCACTCCGTCTGCTCGGGCGGCCGCTGGTCGTTCAGCTCCTTGTCCGTCAGCGGCTTCAGGTGCTTGGCGTAGGAAGCGACCCAGGCACCCGACGCGATGTCTTCCTTTATCGCGTCGCAGACGACGCTCTTGAGCGCCGGCTCGTCCTTGTCCAGCCCGACCCCGTAGAACTCCTCGCCGAACGGGACGTTCAGCAGCCGCAGCTGCTTCGGGTGCTGGGCGCGGTAGCCGGCCAGGATGATGTCGTCGGTGGAGACGGCGTCGACCTGTCCGGCCAGCAGCTGGGTAACGCACTGGCCGTAGGAGGCGCGCAGCTCGGTCTTTATCTGCGGGTACTCCGTGCGCAGCCGCTCGGCGGGGGTCGAGTCGGTCACGGTGCAGACCTCGCGGCCGTTCAGATCCTGGGTGCCGTTGATGCCCTTCTCATCGGACCGTACGAGGAAGTCCTGGCCCGCCTGGTAGTAGGGGCCGGCGAAGTCCACCGACTTCTTGCGCTCCGCGGTGATCGAGTAGCTGGCCACTATCAGGTCGACCTGCCCGGAGCTGAGCCGGTATTCGCGGCTCTGTGTGTCGACCACCAGGAAGTGCACATCGCTGAAGCCGAGCCGCTTGGCGATGGCCCAGGCCAGGTCGATGTCGAAGCCCTCGTAGCCGCCCTTCGCGGTCTTCGAGGCCTCGCTGAGGCCCGGCTGGTCCTTCTTGACGCCGATGAGCAGATAGCCGCGCTTCTTGGCCGCCTGATAGGTCGCCGAGCTGGACAGCGCAGGCCCGTCCGGCGTGCGCATGCGGTCCACGGCGAACCAGCCCGCCGTCGCCAGCACCGCCAGGCACACCACTCCCGCCGTGACCGCCAGCCAGCGCCGCAGGGGGCGTTCCTGCGCATGCGGCGCTTCCGCCTCCTCCGGCGGAGGAGGCGGGCCGGGCGGCGCGGTGAGCTGGGTTGCCTGCGGGTCGTAGCCCGTCGGGTATCCGGCCAGCGGGGCCGGGGTCTCCTGGGCGACGTGCTGCAGCAGCCGCTCGGCGCGCTCCGCCGTGAGCCGCTCCGCCGGGTCCTTGGCCAGCAGGCCCTCGATCAGCGGCCGCAACGGCCCCGCGTGCTGCATCGGCGGCGGCTCGGTGGTGCGGACCGCCTCCAGCACCTCGTACGGAGTCGGGCCACGGAAGGGCGCGCGGCCCTCGACCGTCTCGTACAGGGTCACGCCCAGCGACCACAGATCCGCCGCCGGGGTCGCCTCACGCGGCGTCCGGTCGGCGGGCAGCGCCAGCTCAGGGGCCAGGTACTGGGGTGTGCCCACCGTCTCGTGCAGCCGGGTCACCTGGGCCGCGCCCTCGAAGGTCGCGATCCCGAAGTCCATGAGCACCGCACGGCCGTCGCGCCGGAAGAGGATGTTGTGCGGCTTCACATCGCGGTGCAGCACCCCCGCCGCGTGCACCGCCCGCAGCCCGCGCAGCACCTCCAGGCCGATCCGCGCCGCGTGCAGGGCCGGCAGCCGCCCCTGCTCGCGCAACTGGTCCGCCAGCGAATGCGGGTTGACCTGCTCCATCACGATCCAGACCTGGCCCTCGGCCTCGATCACGTCATGGACCGCGACCACATGCTCATGGCCGATCCGCGCGATCGCCTGCGCCTCCCGCCGCGCCCGCTCCACCCACTGCGCCTGCGTGTCCGGGTCCATCGCGCCCCGGAACAGCAGCTCCTTCACCGCGACCTGCCGGCTCAGCCGGTTGTCGTACGCCTCCCAGACCACGCCCATGCCGCCGCGCCCCAGCTGACGCTGCAACTCGTAGCGCCCTCCGATGAGGGTGTGCGGCAAGCCCCCAGAACTCATGCGTGTGCCCCCATCGGTACGTGGTCGGCAACAGATTATGGGGCGCCGACCCCGAAGAACATCGGCCCCGGGGCGAAAGATGATCACATGTCGGGGCGCAATGACCCGAAGCGGGCTACCAGTTGCAGGAATCTCCTACGGTTTTACGGATCGGTAATAGCGAACGGCCCCCTCATGAAGCTCCAGCGGATCGGTGAACACCGCCGTGCGCAGGTCCACCAGTTGCGCGGCATGCACCAGCGCGCCGATCCCGTCCCGGCTGTCGATCACGGTTCGGGTGATCCGCTCCACCAGCCCCGCGTCCGCGCGGTCGGTCGTGACCAACAGGTTCGCCACCGCGAGCGTCCGCACCGCCTTGCCGCCCTGGATGTCCTCGTACGCGTCCGCCGGCATCACCGCCGACCGGTAGAAGTTCTGCCCGTCGCTCACCGCGGGCAGCTTGTCCACCAGGTCCCCCAGCTGCACCAGCTTGATGTCCATGTCCTGCGCCAGGTCCGTCACCGCCTTCGTGGGCAGTCCGCCCGACCAGAAGAAGGCGTCCAGTTCCCCGTTTTTCAGCATGCGCGGCGCGTCATTGATCCCCACGGTCTCCGCGTGGAGGTCCTTCGCCTTGTCCAGCCCCGCCGCCAGCAGCAGCCGCCCGGTGATCAGATTCACCCCCGAGTCCTTCTGCCCGATCCCCACCCGCTTGCCGCGCAGATCCTTCACCGAGGCGATCGGCGAGTCAGCGGGCACCACCAGCTGCATGTAGTCGTCGTACAGCCGCGCGCACGCCCGCAGCCGGCTCGCCCCCGGCCCGTGATAGCTCGCCACCGCGTCCGCCGCGGCGATCGCGAAGTCGGCCTTGCCCGTCGCGACCCGCTTCACGTTGTCCACCGACCCCTGCGAAGGCATCAGCTCGACCCGCACCCCCGGCAGGTCCTTGTCCAGACGGGTGCGCAGCAGTTTTCCGTAGGTGTCGTACACCCCGTTGCGCACGCCGGTCGAGAAGGCCACCGGGCCCTTCGGATACGACGGCCCGTCCGCCGGCAGCAGCCACCACACCAGCAGCGCCAGCGCGGCCGCCGCCGCGAAGGCCGCCTGTACCGCGCGGCGCCGGTCGATGTGGGGGATCTCCATGCCTCGCGATCCTGCCAGGCCGCGCGGACAGGCGGAAGGCAGGGCGGTTACGCGTGGGAAACAGGCCATCTCCGGCACGAAATCTGAAAACGTTATTTTTCCTGCCGACACGATGGAGGCACAGTGACCGACATGCAGCAGTTCATCTCCCAGGTGCCCAAGTGCGAGCTTCACCTGCACATCGAGGGGACCCTCGAACCGGAGCTGAAGTTCGCCCTGGCGGCCCGGAACAACGTCGAGCTGCCGTATACCGATGTGGACGAGATGCGCGCCGGCTACCGGTTCCACGATCTGCCGTCGTTCCTGGCCTGCTACTACGAGGGCATGTCCGTACTGCTCACGGAGGCGGACTTCTACGACCTGGCGTGGGCGTACCTGACCAAGGCCCAGGAGCAGAACGTGCGGTACGCGGAGATCTTCTTCGACCCGCAGGCGCACACCTCCCGCGGCGTCCCGTTCGGAACGGTGATCCGTGGCCTGCGCCGGGCGCTGATCGACGCGCGGCGGCTGCTGGATGTGCGCGCACAGCTGATCATGTGCTTCCTGCGCGACTTCACCGCCGAGTACGCGATGGCCACGCTCATGGAGTCCCTGCCGTACCAGGAGTGGATCATCGGCGTGGGGCTGGACTCCGACGAGCGGGGCAACCCGCCGGAGAAGTTCGCCAAGGTCTTCGCCCGGGCCCGCGCCGAGGGCTACCAGCTCACCATGCACTGCGACCTGGACCAGGAGAACTCCGTGGACCACATCCGGCAGTGCCTGGACGTGATCGGGGTGGACCGCATCGACCACGGAGTGAACTCGCTGGAGAGCGAGGAACTCCAGAAGGAGATCAAGGCGCGCGGCCTGGGCCTGACCGTCTGCCCGATCTCCAACAGCTATGTGCGCGGCTCCGCGTGGCAGGACGCCGTCCGCCAGATGCTCGACCGCGGACTGCGGGTCACCATCAGCTCCGACGACCCCGCCTACATGAACGGCTACGTCACCGAGAACCTCCTCGCGGTGCAGGCCGTCACCCCGCTGACCCCGGCGGAAGTGCTTCAGCTCCAGCGCAACGCCTTCGAGATCGCCTGGCTCCCCGACGCCGCCAAGGACGGCTACCTCGCCGAGCTGGACCGCTACGCGGACGCGAACTGAAACGGGTCGCTCCGGTGCCGGGCCCGGCGGCCCGGCACCGCGGCGGAGGCCGCTCCGGGCACCGCCTACCCTTGTGTCATGAGCAGCGGCGACCGGAGTCAGGCAGTGGGCGTGAATCACAACCGTTCATATGAGATCCGTACCTACGGGTGCCAGATGAATGTCCACGACTCCGAGCGGCTGTCCGGCCTGCTGGAGGACGCCGGCTACGTCCGCGCCTCCAAGGGCGCCGACGGGACGGTGGCCGCCGACGTGGTCGTCTTCAACACCTGCGCGGTGCGGGAGAACGCCGACAACCGGCTGTACGGCAACCTCGGGCAGCTGGCGCCCAGGAAGACCACGCATCCCGGCATGCAGATCGCCGTCGGCGGCTGCCTCGCCCAGAAGGACCGGGACACCATCGTCAAGCGGGCGCCCTGGGTCGACGTGGTCTTCGGCACCCACAACATCGGCAAGCTGCCGGTGCTGCTGGAGCGGGCCCGTATCGCCGAAGAGGCCCAGGTCGAGATCGCCGAATCGCTGGAGGCGTTCCCCTCCACGCTGCCGACCCGCCGCGAGTCCGCGTACGCCGCCTGGGTCTCGATCTCCGTCGGCTGCAACAACACCTGCACCTTCTGCATCGTCCCCGCCCTGCGCGGCAAGGAGAAGGACCGCCGGACCGGCGACATCCTCGCCGAGATCGAGGCACTGGTGGCCGAGGGCGTCTCCGAGATCACGCTGCTCGGGCAGAACGTCAACGCCTACGGTTCCGACATCGGCGACCGCGAGGCCTTCAGCAAGCTGCTGCGCGCATGCGGCCGTATCGAGGGCCTGGAGCGGGTCCGCTTCACCTCCCCGCATCCGCGTGACTTCACCGACGACGTGATCGCGGCGATGGCCGAGACCCCGAACGTGATGCACCAGCTGCACATGCCCCTGCAGTCAGGCTCGGACACCGTCCTCAAGGCGATGCGGCGCTCCTACCGGCAGGACCGTTACCTCGGCATCATCGAGAAGGTGCGCGCGGCCATGCCGGACGCCGCCATCTCCACCGACATCATCGTCGGCTTCCCCGGTGAGACCGAGGAGGACTTCGAGCAGACCATGCACGTCGTGCGCGAGGCGCGTTTCGCGCAGGCCTTCACCTTCCAGTACTCCAAGCGGCCCGGCACCCCCGCCGCCGACATGGACGGGCAGATCCCCAAGGCGGTCGTCCAGGCGCGCTACGAGCGCCTGGTCGCCCTCCAGGAGGAGATCTCCTGGGAGGAGAACAAGCGGCAGGTCGGGCGGATCCTGGAAGTGCTCGTCGCCGAGGGCGAGGGGCGCAAGGACGACGCCACCCACCGTCTGTCCGGGCGCGCGCCCGACAACCGGCTCGTCCACTTCGAGAAGCCGGCGGAGCCCGTCCGGCCCGGCGACCTGGTCAGCGTCGAGATCACCTACGCCGCCCCCCACCACCTCCTCGCCGAGAAGCCCGCGCTCGCCGCGCGCAGGACGCGCGCCGGCGACGCCTGGGAACTGCGCAACGCCGCCCCCGCCGCCAAGCCCGCCGGCGTGATGCTCGGCCTGCCCACGATCGGCGCCCCCGCGCAGGCGGCGTCCGCGCCGGCGGCCGGCCCGGGCTGCGGCTGCGACTGACGTGTCCGGCCGGTTCCCACCGGGCAGGCGATAGGCTGCCGATCATGCTGGTTGCCGCTGCCGTCTGCCCTTGTCCGCCCCTGCTCGTTCCCGAGGTGGCCGCAGGCGCCGCCGCGGAGCTGGACCCGCTGCGCACGGCATGCGCGGACGCGATCGGCGTACTCGCCGCATCCCGGCCCGACCTCCTGGTCGTCGTCGGCGCGGGCGAACGAGGGCACGTATGGGAAGGCGGCGGCGAAGCCTCCCTGCGCCCGTACGGCGTCGACCGCACGCTGCGGCTCGGTACGGGCGAGGACCCGGCGCCGCTGGCGAGCCCGTCCCTGGCGGTCGCGGCATGG
>Ga0307517_10003181_pt1 | contig 25813 bp, 16 predicted proteins | sample 23_EM_MG_FD_194515 | JGI IMG/M metagenome (GOLD analysis project Ga0307517, IMG submission 194515) | Populus trichocarpa ectomycorrhiza microbial communities from riparian zone in the Pacific Northwest, United States - 23_EM | ecosystem: Host-associated > Plants > Roots > Unclassified | place... | reverse complement strand
GGTATATTATAGGGATAATTGCCTATACCTGAAAAAAAAAACAATCTTTATCCAAAAAACCCATCAAAATATTTTTATATTTATTTATCTTTTTTAAAAAATCTTCATATCAAAAAACTCAAATATCTAACTCTTACTTATACCATAAGCTATTTTGGCTTTCTTCGTATGAAAACAAACATATTTATAAAATAAGCTATATATGAATATAGGATATAATAAAAAAATTTCATCATTATACTTTTAAGATTTTATTCTTTTATTGTAAGTGATTAAATATTTATATTAAATATTTTTTATATATTAGATAAATTTGAAAAAAAATTAAATTCATTAATAAATTATTTTCCATAACATAACCAAACACTGGAAAGTGTTTTCCAGTTTATTTTTCATTATATTACCAAACATCAAAAAATACTTTTCTGGAATTTACTTTCCTCGAAATTCATTTTCCAAAAAAAAACTACATTCCTACAAACAAATGAAGCCTTAATCTACATCAAAATCATAGGAAAAGGAACTTTTAACAAGAAACCAACTTTCCTTTTTCCACTTGTTCTATAGCCTGCCACAGCATTTTGTGAGAAGAATTTTTAAATTTGGAATTACGTTGTCAAAATGCCAACGATGATAACACTGAAAGAAACTAGACTTCGAAAGTGATAAATCGACATGCTTTTCTTTTTTACCTGAATTCTTTATTTTAAAGAAAGTAGAGGAATGATGATAATTCAATATTTTTGTGCTCGTCTTATGAATAGATTTGACAAGCTCTTATATCCAATAATTTTAAACTCAATAGAGCGTTAAGCTAAGATATTTAAAAAGTTTAATTAGCTATCAAACCTATTATTATTAGATTTAAAAATGATTGGGAACAAAGTACAAACCGTGTTTTTAAAAAAATTATTTATTTATTTATTGCTAAAATTTAATATAGTTTATATGTTTTGGATCGTTTTGATGTGCTAATGTTAAAAATAATTTTTACAAAATAAAAAAACATCATTAACATATATTTCGGCACAAAAAGTTATTTGAAAAGCAACCACTACCACATTGCCAAACATACTCTAATATCAAGTAATGAGCCCAAGCAATGAGCCAAAATATATACAAGTCTAATAAGATGTCAAACCCTGTTCTTGAGCTTAGTCAAGTGCTAAGCCCAAACATGTATGGATCGAGCTACCAAACCTAATATCTTTAAATTTAGTTAAGTGTCGAGTCCAAGTACTCGTGACTCTGAGAATCTTGTTAGACATGTTGGATCACAAAATTTTAATGAGTTATAAATATATTTTTTTGACACAATAATTAATATTAAATGCTATGATTGAAATATAAATTTTTAGTATTGTTCTTTGCCAAAAGATCAGAATTATGAATTATAAAAACTTACTGAGTCATTGAAATAAAGGGTTTCTTGATCTCCATTATTAACTAAATATTTATTTTTAGAATGTTTTTCTGAAATATCATGAGCTTTTTTTAAAAAAATATATTTATTTTAACATTAAAAATTTCTTAAATTCACCGTAAACAGACCTTAGATATAATCCGGTAACGGAGTTACTTGGATTTTTGGGTCAGTTGCCGTTGCTTGCTACCAAAATTCATCACTCACAATACTGTACCCCGATTCCCGCCCTGACGATGGTCATCAAAAATTATTTTCCACTCTGGTGCATCGTAAATGTGCTCCAGCTATGGATTTCTTTATACGCGAGTATGGACTTTATTTGCCAAGCTTAATTTCCTGTCCTATCACATTTACTCTTATTTGACGACAGGAAAATTTGGAGCTTCAGGGCCCAGTAGTCCTGCATAAAGTTTGTGCTGTAGTTTCTCCACGTGATCCACTTGTTCAAATTTTATTCACTATCCTGTTAGGGGTAGAATTTGTGCGCCAAATCCATCGCACGCAAACCAACTTTATGGATAAACATTTTAATGCTATAAGATTTCACGAGAAGTATAAAATTGTAGAGAGAATTATGCTTCTGGTAAGATTAGAATTCTTGATGATTAACCATCTAGGTGGTGGTTCAGTGATAAAAGTTTGGGATTAAGAGGTTTGCTTTCTTTGTGGTCTCGGGTTCGAGCCCTGTGGTTGCTCATATAATGACCACTAGAGGCTTACATGGTCGTTAACTTCAGGGCCCGTGAGATTAGTCGAGATGCGCGCAAGCTGGCCCGGATATCCACATTAAACTAAAAAAAAAAGAATTCTTGATGACTAGAACTTACTAGCTTCAAGGTTGTTATGATGAAACTCATTAACTTTAATTTTTTAAAAAATATATTTTGCGCAAATTTTTTTGCAAATTTCAATTTTGGTGTGAAAGAACAATTTTTATTTAAATTAAATTGAAAATTAGTCCAAAAAAATCACTCAACTGTAACGCATGTGATTCACCCATTGAACTTCTAGGATTTTCATTTAGGGTTATTTAGAATGGTGTTTTAAAAAACGTTTCATAAAATTTGAATTTTTTTTAATTTAAAAATCAAAAAAATATTTTAAAAAAACTCCAACGAAAAAAAAAAAAAAACAAGGAAAGAGCAAATTTAATTGATGTACAGATTTATCTGCCTTGGATGACGGCTCCCAAGTAAAATCCAACAAATATCATACCGAGAAAAAAAAACGACTTCTTGTCTGAAACGAGCAGTATTGTTTCAGATCCGTTCGAAGAAAACTTAGGTATTAAGTTAATTTATGGGATATCGTGTAAATTATTTTTTATCAAACAGAGTATTGTTTCGTTCATATGAATTTTGATACCGACCTAATCTATTTTCAACCGATAGATCACATACAACTCTAATTAAATTTAATAGGATGAGTATTTTTTAATTTAAATTAAAATCAAACACAAATCAATTAGTAATATTTAGTATTGCATTTTGAAAGTGTTTTTAAAAAAGTTTAATTTTTGTTATTTTAAATTATTATATATTTTCATATTATTTTAATACACTAATATAAAAAATAATTTTTTTAAAATAAAAAATACTTTAAAAATAAAAAAAAATACTCTAAATAAAAATAATTCAGTAAGAAGCGCGTAGTGAAAGTAAAAACTTTCCGAAGTGGAACAAACAAAGAGCAACATCGAAGAATGTTGCACGCTCATGCTCTCTTCCTTCCACGAACTTTCCTTTGACTTGTCTAATCTCTTATTAGTACAATCGCTCACACATACGCCCATTCTCTCTCTTCTTTCCACCTTCACCAGCAAGTTCCAAGTTCTAAGTCCTAACCATGGCTTCACCTATGGAAGAAGGTACTGTACTAATCTATTCACACATCGATTTATGTCTCTATATTTTATCTAATGGTCAAAGATCAACATCCCTTCATATATTTTCTTGCTTCTTCTGATCTTTTTATTTACTTATTCATTTGCTTTGTTTGCTTATTTGATGGTACGAAAAAGTGATGTATTTTGCAGCTAAATTCAGTAGTAATCGGAACAAAGATTTAATTTTTCTGGTTCTTTGTGATTTTCCCTTGAGTCAAAGAGACTTTTGAATTTTTCCCTGATCAATTTACCTTTTTTCGCTTTTTGAGATACATATAAATATTCTTTTAAATTCAAGCCTATATCTGCCCGATTTTGAAGGAAATGGAACTAGAAAAATTGGGTTGCTGAATTCTAATAGAATATTACATCCTCGAATCTAGCAAATCATGTGTCTTACTACAGGACTACAGCCCATGTAAAATTTTTTCCATTTTCTCCGAGAACAATATTAAATTTCTATATCCTTTTTCACTTGAAACAAAGCAGAGTAAAAAGAACAAATTTTGTTGTAGTATTTGTTTGACTTTGCATAATCTCTGTGATTGATTAATTGATGGATTTTTGTAGGGTCGGAGAGGGATTTAGAGAAGGGATTAGTGCAGCCACAACTAAACCAAAACCCTCTCACCGACCCATCACCGACACCATCACCATCTTCAACATCAACTGCCCCAGCTTTAGTTTTGTCGAATTCTGGCAAACGAATCGATCAAGCAGGAAAGAAGAAGTATGTAAAACAAGTCACTGGTCGCCACAACGATACTGAGCTCCATCTGGCGGCTCAGCGTGGCAATTTGGCTGATGTGCAGCATATACTTAATGATATTAATTCACAAATGGTGGGGACTTTGAGTGGAGCTGATTTTGATACTGAGGTTGCAGAGATAAGGGCATCGGTGGTTAATGAGGTGAATGAGTTAGGGGAGACCGCGCTGTTTACTGCCGCAGATAAAGGGCATCTTGAGGTGGTTAAGGAGTTACTGAAATATTCGAATAAGGAGTGCCTCACGAGGAAGAACAGGTCCGGGTATGATCCGTTGCATATTGCTGCCGTCCAAGGGCACCATGGTAATAATCTAAGCTTTTCGCATTTCCTCGTTGCACACAAATTTGTAGATTTTGATTGTTAAAATGTAATTAGGTGTTGCTTGATGGCAGTATATTATCTTGCAATTATAGGTAGCTCAATTATTACTTACATTATCTTTGCCATAAAACAATCCCATATATTTCAAGCAATCTGGCTTTTTGGTTACTTGTAGTTTTTTGATGATGAGTCTTAAGGTTCATGGTATATTATGATTCTTCAATAAAGTAGATGATGTAGCTTTCTGACCTTCTGTTTCCTTGAGAAGATACGAAGCAAATATGGTGAATTGGGTTCAGTAGTGTGTTTATAAGATCTCCTCCACCCCTCAAATGATGAAGTATATTTTGTTATACTATTATAAGAACTTCACATCTAACCTCTTACCAAGAAAATGAAATATATCCTAGCACGACTAGGCTCTTTTCTATTACCTTTTTCAGTTTTTAATTTCATCATTTAGTATGAGGTTTTTTATTGATTTTGATCCTTCAATATTGGGCTGAGGATTAATCAATTTTTGTATTTTTTTTATCATATACTAGAATAAAGAAATTAATTCGACCTAGGCCAATCATCATTTGCTTCTAATAAAGTGTCCTCAAGCCATTGAAATTCAAGTGGCCATATTAATAGTGCCATAACCACGATGAATCATCTTTCTTAGCCATCAAGCAACTTGGATAGTCTTGATCATTGCTGGAAATAATCTTAGTCATGTTGCTTACTCAAGTTGTGAATCATGAGCGTCATAAGTAATCTCTTTAGTTCAAAAGAGAAAACAGGAATATAATTAGAAAGATGATTATGTCTCGAAGTGGCTTTCCCAGGGCTGTAGTCCATAGAGCATGTCTCATCTTTTAGAAAATTCCATTTCAAGAATCATTGTCCTTTCACTCCTTCCCAGAAAATTGCTAGCACTGGTTTCAACCATGCCTCTACTTTTAGATCGAATACTTTTAGTCTTGGGGGTAATGTTTTGGTTTGTTTTCTGTAAGAAGTTTCACAGTGAAATCTGATGTCACAAAAATCTTGATATAGGCTACAGTTTTCCCATTACCTATAACATTTTATAAAAATCCTAGGGAAGATGTTCTCACTATAATACTTTTATTACAGCCATTGTCCAAGTGCTACTAGATCACGACCCCAGTCTGAGCCAAACACATGGCCCATCAAATGCAACTCCTCTTGTATCTGCCGCAACAAGAGGGCATACTGCAGTAGTCATCGAATTGCTGTCAAAGGATGGTAGCTTATTGGAGATTTCTAGATCTAATGGGAAAAATGCCTTGCATTTAGCTGCCCGACAAGGACATGTAGATATTGTAAAAGCATTGCTTAGCAAAGATCCCCAGTTAGCACGAAGGACTGACAAGAAGGGGCAGACTGCTTTGCATATGGCTGTAAAAGGGCAGAGCTGTGAGGTGGTGAAATTGCTTCTCGACGCAGATGCTGCGATCGTGATGCTTCCGGACAAGTTTGGCAATACAGCATTACATGTAGCAACTAGGAAAAAGAGAGCAGAGGTGATAATTTTTAATCTTTCTCCCAAAACTAGAAGCAATATCTGTGTCAGAATGCAATCTCAATTTTTAATTTTGATTATGTATTCTAGAAATGCATGCATCATGCTGGTGGGTTTTCCCGGGTGTGATTCTTTCTATGATATGACACACACACCCAACCCACTTAGGTTCTGGTATTATATGGATTGCTCATTAGTTTCCATCTCCCTTTTTAAAATACACCACGAATTCTAAAAAAATAATAATCAAATTACTTTTAGCGGATTAACTAACATCTCAAGGTTGACTCTTCTTTTGCAGATAGTGAATGAGTTGTTATTACTTCCTGACACCAACGTCAATGCTCTGACCAGAGACCACAAAACAGCGCTTGATATAGCAGAAGAGCTTGTCCTTTCTGAAGAATCATCAGATATAAAGGAGTGTCTTTATCGCTATGGTGCTCTTAGAGCTAATGAACTCAACCAACCAAGGGATGAGTTGAGGAAAACTGTCACTCAAATTAAGAATGATGTTCACACCCAGCTGGAACAAACCAGAAGGACCAACAAGAATGTGCATAATATTTCAAAAGAGCTTAGAAAATTACACCGTGAAGGGATCAACAATGCCACCAACTCTGTAACTGTGGTCGCTGTGCTATTTGCAACCGTTGCTTTTGCAGCTATCTTCACTGTACCTGGTGGTGATTTAAATAGTGGGATGGCTGTGGTGGTGAGCCATACTTCTTTCAAAATTTTCTTCATCTTTAATGCTATTGCTCTCTTTACATCCTTGGCTGTTGTGGTGGTTCAAATTACTTTGGTCAGAGGTGAGACAAAAGCTGAGAGGCGGGTAGTGGAAGTGATTAACAAATTGATGTGGTTGGCTTCCGTGTGCACATCAGTGGCTTTTATGGCCTCCGCTTACATAGTGGTTGGCCGTACACATGAATGGGCTGCAGTGTTAATTACAATTGTTGGCGGTGTTATAATGACTGCAGTTCTTGGAACCATGACTTATTATGTGGTGAAGTCGAAGAGGATTCGCTCAATGAGGAAAAGGGATAAGCATTCAAGGAGAAGTGGATCGAATTCTGGGCACCATAACTCGGAGTTTTCCAATTCAGAAGTTGACCGAATTTACGCCCTTTAATGTGTGAATTTGCAACTTTTGGCAATTGTACACCAGAAACAATGGGAGTTCAGCAGGTAACCGAAAGCTTTATGGCTAATAAAAAGTAGTACTTTCAAAAGTTACTTCTATGCATGTTAGCGGATGACTTCTTTCCCGAACCCAAAGTTGATATCTGGGAATGCAAGGATGAAATTCGAAGGCCTCTGCAGTTGAACTAGGTCCAGGATAAAAAAAGCCACCCTTCCTAGTACTATTTCATAGTGGTGAGACTTTCTTCTAGAGAAAATGTCTCAATGCTTCGAGGATTGCTAATTAGCCTAAGTTTCTGATAGTGCTTGGAACACAAAAAACGCGTCTGCAAATTATGGGGCACTCCTGTTCCCCTTGAATATAAAATTAAACTATAATTCTTACAAGAATACAAGTGCAGTACAGGGTTTGTGTTAACTGACCCTTTTTGTGTGTGTTTCAATCATAAGGTAATTTCTGGCCACCATCCTTCACCGGGAATGGGAGTGGGATTTGTATTAAATTACTGCTGTCAAATGGAATATATTTATTTGATGGTACATCACTTTTAACAGATCAGATATCATGGACTTGATGTTGTTATCGAGCAGGATGGTTCTTGAATCTTAACTAGGCCTAGGTTTTTCCTTGGCCTAGCATTTTTTCACTCCTTCCTTGACGCAATGAAAGGTCCCTCGAATAAACAAGAAAAAACAAATGAAGATAGAAAATAGAATTGGTGCCCAGTGTCCTTGACGCAAAATTTAACAAAAAATCACCAAAGAATATTTAGTGCCTGCTAAAATATATAAATAAACTATATTATACATCTGAGCCTTAAATTATTGAGTGAGTGTCGTTTGAGATTATGATAATGATTACTTAACGAATTAAGAACTAGAATTCTACTCTTGAGTGCATCATTTTGACTCTCTTTTGTGAAAATGACAGGTTTTTTTTGTTTCGGGATGATAAAGATGTCTTGGAATGTATTAACGATTGTTTTTTAAAATATTTTTTATTTAAAAATATATTAAAATAATATTTTTATTTTATTTTTTAAAATTTATTTTTAATATCAACGTAAATAAAAAATAATTTGAAAATATAAAAAAAATTAATTTTAAACAAAATTTTTTTAACTAGCCTTGCATTTCCAAATGGATGTAGTCGGGATAGTTATGCCATCACAATGTGTTGCTAGTAATCCCTTTTATTTTTTAGCTTTATGCCCCTTTCATCTATCAAAATAAAAGGAATCTCATTGTGTAGCTATTATTGCACCTTCCCATGAAAAAATAAAATATAACTCTGGGTTTTGCAAGAAAGCCCATATTTATTTACTGGGCCTACTAGCAATAGGTTTAGGGAAACTTTTGAGCCATTTTCTCCATCAACTTTCAGGCCCTGAGCCCATTAAAGTTTTTGAAAAATATTGTTCTCGTAAAAGGTTTTAGAAAGGGCATCTAAAAATAAATAAAACGGTGCGTTCAGAGTCCTCTTTTTCATTGCTCGATAAAAAAGAGGAGGATCCAAGTGAAGCCTAAACACAGATAGTGCTTACACCTTTATTACATTCCTGACTACAGATAGTGCTTCGATTGCAGCCTAAACACGCGTCCTGATTTGTTTTCAGATCTTCACTTTTATGCTTGCTGATATGCTATTGCATGAGTACAACAACCTGTGATTCTTGCTGTCAACCTCTCCTGACCATTTTAATCTGCTTTTCCAGCTCTATAGCTAAAGGGATGGCTTCTAGTGACCGGAAGTGGCCATTAGTTAAAGGTATTCCCAGCGATTCTTTCGGGCCCCGATGAGTTTCCATTCTAGCATTGCATTTCGGCCTAATCATGTGAATCCGTGGCCCAACCCATGTGACCGGACAGCTTGCTGTCCTGTCTAGGGGCTGGGCAAATGCCCCCTTAAGCTGACCGGACAGGCACAGCAAAGAGGACTAGGCCAACCAGCCCACCAAGCAAGCTGTCCGGTCTTGCCTTTTCCTCTCTCGGTGTGTTATCAAAGGTGTTGCAAGGCCCATATGAAATAAACTTTGTAGTTGTTTGAACTTCACCTAGATTATCTTACTCGACCGCCAATAGACACGAATGTGATTTTTGTTCTGATTTTATAACCTGTGTGGCAATAGTAGTGGGCGATTCTTGATGGGGCTGTGATCATGTCTTCTTTCCCTAAAAACAATTCAATACCCAATCATAAGATAGTGCGATAGTGAGATTGAGTGCATTAACCTCTTAATCACCCACAGAACTTAGATTTGTAATTTCTAATTAGCCAAATAGGCATGTGAAGTGGTAGATCTTAGTTTATTGCAACTTATTTAATTGGTTCCCAGTAGGTATGTGAGGCCGCCTACCTTTACTTCTCCTTGTAGAAAAACCAGGAAGTTGGGTGGGGAAAAGTGTTTGTTAATATATGCTTTATGGCATCCCTTAGTGCTCAACAACATCAATTAGCCTTTTCACTACTTTCTTTGGCTCTAATCTTGCCAAAATTCTAGCTGACATGTTCACTTATTTTAAGGTCTAGTACACCCACTAAGAAAATTAAAAGAAGGGAAATGAGCCGCCTGAAGATTTCTTGTTTCTCATTTTACGTGCTTGTAGTATATCTTTCTCTACTGAACTCAGTAGGCTTGACATAGAGCACCCTGGGCATGTATAGGGACTGGCTACTGTACGTATCCTTTTCCACATCTGGTAATTAACCTTTTATATATTTTTTTTAGTTTAATGTGGGTGTCCGGGTCAGCTTGCTTGTACCTTAACTAATCTCATGAGTCCTGAAGTTAACGACCATGTAAACCTCCAGTGACCATCATATGAACAACCACAAGATTCGAACCTGAGATTACAGAAAAATCCACCTAGATGATTAACCTTTTATGTATTTTGTTGGAAGAGACCGTGCTGCTTCTTCTTCTTCTTATTATTTTTTTTACCTATCTGGAATCACTTTTCCTTGTTTACATATTAAATACAGGTAGGTGTCTCTTAGTTGCGATTAAGAGGCAGACAGGTGGGGTTTTTTTTCCAATCCTAATCATGATTAGATCCGTCATCCTATCATTGGCTTGACATAATGATGTTCAACTTTGCCTAATCTGCATTACTTTCCACTTTTCTCTGCTTTAGGGTTTTCAAATGAATGCTTAGTGAGATACATCTATACTTTACAGGAAAGCAACGTCAAATTACTAGAGGAACTTGATGATGGTAAGAAGATTGATTTTCTTCTCCTTGTCATTGAAACAATTAATGGTAAAAGTACTAATCTTAAAGAAACATTTTAGGTTAGCCGAGGGCCAAGTAAAATCCTACACCTCTGGGAAAATATACTTAAGAGAGTTGAAATCAGGATTCTTAAGTAATTCTATTCTCCCCTGAAAATTGGAAACCTGTAACAACGCTCTTCAAAACTGCTGGTATTTTATAAGAAGGGAATATAACCCTGCATATGTTAAAAACATGTGTTTGATTTTCAGCTTGTATGATTGACTCGTTTTTATCTTTGGCATTTGGCTTCAAGATGAATAATGCTACATTGTTTATTACATCGTGACTAGTGAGTAAAAAGCTTCGGCATTCTCTTGAGAAGTACCTAATTCGCTAGCACTCATTACCACATATAGCCGTGCTCATTATACCTTGGCGCTTTAAGGAAACGAGAATTTATTGGGCGTTTTCAGAAACTACAGCAGCATGGTCTGATCTAGCAGTTAAAACACAGGCATTAAGAGTTTTACTCCTTCCCCGAACAAAGGATAGACGTACGATCAATATAGAAAAACCAGAGAAAGGAAAGCATTGGAAACTAGGTTAGAATTTATGCTTTCTTTTTTGTTATAGGTGAAGATCAGCCTCTGCAAAGAACTGGCCTTTCTTGTTCATCACATATGGAAATTCTGGAAGCTGATAATGAGTATAACTTGGCTTCATTTACAGTCTTCCTCGAATGGAACAGCTGCTGGGACTGTTTGCAATGTGCAATTGCTCCCTGGATTGGATTCTCTATCTCGGATTTTGCACTGCTGCTTCTCTTTAGAAATGGCAGCCGATGAAACCCATTTGAACTAGTCGAGCTTGAAGATGATGACGAGTCAGATGATGATGAAGACTTCTTTGTTGAATACCGTTTGATGGACATTGAGAATGATCTCCTGTGGAGGCGACCACTACCGTCCTCGCTGATCCTTTGTTTGTTCTGCAATGCAGTAGTTGAAGTTTGGTATTTATCCTTCTGGATTTGCCCACAAGGCGTCTTCTTTGCTGGCTTCACATATTTGTTCGAAGTCTCTTTGGCTTTTGAAACTGTTACTTCATCTGCAACTTTTGAAGCCACTGTACATGAATCATCTGAGCAACCAGACTTACCGAACAAAGACTTGAGGTAAGCCCGGGAAGCCTTAAGTTTTGAGCTAAGTGAGGACTGTTTGATCAGATTAAGCTTTTTGGTCCTAGACGGTTTTGGGTTTTCATCGATAAAACCACCAGTTTCACTTGAATATTCAAAGAGATACTCTTCTGGATTTAGTTCTCTACTGACATAACAAGACTCGGCAGGTGAAATATTGCAGGATTCAAATGGAGTGCTGGTCGAAGTCGGTGTAGGGGCAGTTGTCATTAGCGGGGTGCTGAAGAATTCTTCAAATGTGTCTTTTCTATGATCATATGAAGAGTTAGAGTTTTCTAGGATTTTCTCTACCATTCGTAAACGTGGAGGAAGGTGAAGGGGAAGGAGCTTGCCTTTGTAGAAGAGCTCGTCAGCTGGGGAAGTTGTGGTGTCTTTTTCTAGTGAAGCTGTGGACTTTTGGAACTCGAACTCTTTTGGGAATGGAGGCGAGCCTATAGATTGGCAGAAGAAGGTGGAGTATGAGCTGACTTCCATGTCAATGTAGTCATCATCATCGTGGTCATATGATAAGAGGTGGTTCATGGCCATTTCTAGCAACTCACAGTATTTCAAGGCAACTCTCTCTCTCTCCGGGTTGTATGTTTGTGCCTGTGGAGTGACTAGTGGGAGCTGAGTTTGGTGAGGTGGGAATGAAGGGAAGTGCACCATTTAATAGACTTGAGATGATCATGAAAAGTTCTACAATGAAGACAATTGTCAGAATTTTGAATGCTTCCAAATATAAAATTCGAAATATAATCATCTAATGGTTCAGCACTGAAGCATTTCTCAACTTCTCTTTTTCCTTGAATTTATATTTAACGGCTCATTCCCATGGCTCTTTATTTTTATGTCACTTATCATGTTAAAGTAGTAATAAAATTGAATAAAAGTTTACTGGATGTTCTATCATTTACAAATAAGATATTAATTTTTAAAAATGCTGTGAAAACTGTATTTTTTAAAAATTAAAAAAAATTTATTAAAAATTTATTTTTTTATATATTTTGGATCATTTAATGCGCTGATTTAAAAATATAATTTTTTAAAAATAAAAAAATATTATTTTAATACATTTCAACATAAAAAAAATATTTTAAAAATAACTATAATTATACTTTCTAACAAAATATTTTGCACTGTTTTCCTTTGGTAAAGTTGATTTTAGAAAGAAAATTGTGCAGCTTGTTAGCTTAAAAAAAGGGTCAAATTTTGATTCGTTATTTCACAGTTTCTGAGAATTATAATTTTAACGAGAAATTCAATTCATGAAGCATTAATTAAAATTCAATTTTAAAGCACGTGACATCATTCACTGGGTCCGCAACGCACGTGTCAGCAATCCGAGCATCTAGCTCGTGGGGTATGTAAGTATAATTGAGTTCCACTTCTCGCTTCGCTAGCAGTAATCAAATTCAAGTTGTCATAGAAGCTCAATCCCCATCATCACAACCACAGCATCCAAAAAAAAAATAATAAAAAATGAGTCTTTTCAAATCAATCTTCGCCAAAACTACCACGTCTTAAACAAACACACGCCCAGGTCCTCTTGTCTCCCTCTTAAAACCCCGTTCTGTAATTCGGTTCAGTGGTCCAGACACAATCAAGTTCTTACAAGGTTTTTTAACACACAATGTTAAAAAATTCAGTGAAACTCCCTAGCGAGACAACGTCGTATGTGCCCACTCCGAATTTGGCTTCTGTCTCTGTCCCTCCTATGTACGCTGCGTTTTCGACTCCACAAGGGAGGTTCTTGTCTGCTTTGTTTTTGTACAGAAAGCCCCGAGGCGAAGAGAAGCTTGATGGGTCCGGGTCAGGTCCTTGTGGGGATTTGGAGTTGTTTGCTGATGTGGATAGCTCTGTTCTTGATGAGCTATTGCAGACTTTTAAAAAGTAAGTGATCTGTTTCTCTTATTTGGACACTTCATTGTGAGATTTTTTATTTTTAGAGAAAGTTTGATTGTTGTAAGATACTATTTCAATTGATTTGGCCCTTTTAGCTGGTGAAAGGAAAGAACCTTGCGCAAGTAGGGGATGAACTGAAGGGGGCGGACATGCTTGCTTGGTTTGCGGGTTATAGTGATGTTGGATTGAGGAGATATATTTTTACACAGTTGTTTGATTTAATGTTCATAGCCATACTTGGTTGCAATAAATTTGAATAGTTATCAATTTAGCGTGGGAATTTTATTTGGGAAAGTTGACAAATGCGGTATGCTAGCGGATGATTTAGTATAAATGTATTTGTAGTCCCATTATGGTGTAGAGCAAAAGGTTGTGGACCGTATAAGTTAAGGACAAGATTTTTCAACTAGGATGTTTCAAAATTAAAACTTAGTGGTTGTTGTTTATTTTTTCTTCTAAATTGTAGTAGCTGATGCCCCACCCTCAAAACTGCAAAGGAAGAAGAGAGGGTGGGGTTTTAGGAGCTATGTAGGTATCAGTAATGAATGTCTCATTTGCACATGCACCCACCCTCAGAACCCTAAAAGATTTTTTTTGGCTGGATTTTGCACGCAGGAGCTATTTAGGGATCAGTCATGGATGTCTCATTTGCACAGACCTTACTATGACCTCAGGCTTGATCTGATGTTTGGAGAAACATTTTCCAAAAATTGTTCTTGTATGCTCATTGCTTTGTGGAATGACGGTAGTGGATAATTTGGATCAATTATGGGCTTTCCTTTTCAAGTGGCAGTGTAAGCATTAACTTATTTTCGATTCTGCAGATACCGGTTAAGGTCTAATGTTGAAATTGATAATGTGGCAGAAGACTTCTTTTGCTGGCAGCGGTTTGTTGGAAACCTTTCTGAAAAATCAAAAGCTGAAGAAGAACCAGAGGCAGCTAGTGTTGGCTGGGGCTCTGGGGTTGATCGTTCTGCAATGTCATCTTCACATGGGAATGATGTTGGATGGCAATGGTTTAGGGATCCTAGACGAGATTGTCTTGGTTTCAGGGGGATCTTTCTATCCAATGAAATTCGTGGGTTTTCTTAGCCTTCATTGGTTGCTTGATGTTAATATACAACAGCACATACGCTATGAGGCTGAAGAGCTCATTATGCATTAAACTTTCTGACTGATTAAATCAATAGTTATTTTTTTAGTTTTAATTTCATTTTCCCCCAACTATTTTGGATGTTACAGCACCTTTGGTTGAGCCTGGCAATAAAACAAAAGAGCAAAATTACCTGCTATGGAGAATTGAGAATGAGGTTGCAGAAGGCTCAACTGAGATTCCCAAAGGTTGAGGCTATTAGACCAAAACGGTGGCCCGCTGAATGGTTTTCAGAGCATCAACAACATAGTGCTGTGAAAGGGTAGAGCACTAACTCGAAGGATAGGGTTCGCTTTTCTGAACTTGAGATAAATCCTGCTCGTGTTAGCCTCTTTTATGGCGGTGCAGGTATTCCATATGGTTAAAACTTGTATCTTTTTATACAGTTAGCTTTATAAGGAAGAAATAAATCGTTTTTTCTTCTTTTAAAAAAGTAGAGCTAATAAAAGGAGGGTGTCAAACTCGTGTACTGATCTGAATACATGCATTAACACGACGACAGTCTTTTCAATATTGGTTTTTGCCCTAACGTTCATGTAATTCTTTCTAACCGGTGATTTTCAGGTAAATGATTCATGCTATATTGATTGTCTTCTACCTATGTTCCTTTCTTGTCTTTTCTTTGACTGGTCCTAACAGCGCAACCAGTTAAATGCTCTGATTCTAACAGCGCAATCTGTCAGTCGGTGTTATTTTTCAAAATCTTTTTCCATCCATTTCTTCTTGAAAAAGTGCCATATAAAAAAAAAATATTGGGACAAAGCTAATTCAGTGACCCAAAGGAACTGAGATTTAAGCCTTACAGCTCAAGGGGTCTTGACTGATTAATTCTCAAATTTTTACGGCTGGATCGAATGGTGTTTGAATGAACAGTTGATCTAACTCTACTCCCCCTCCTCCCTCTCTTGTTTACTCTGTTTTTTCAAAGAAAAATGTCATGGATTTCACATTAGTAAGCTTAATTAATAATGTTGCTGATTCAATCAGCTAAGCAAATTAAACTACAACCACAGAAGCAAAAACAAATACGAGAAATTAAGAAGATGCAAGTGAATTAAATAGTTGGCATGCCTAATTGGGGAGTCAAGGGATAGAATCCCCACATCCTGATGGCATTTTCTATTTGTTAATGATTCAATTACTCAAAACTTAAAAGCATGCTCATGGAAATTATATCAGATATTTATGTTATCTTCTGGAACACTGACCAAAGCTCTTTTCAACTAAACTCGGATCCAAAAGCAGCTCATGTCTTCATCATACAATAATTCATTGGTTTCTCTTCCTTTACTGTGCCCCACAACTAACCAAACCAGCTTATAAAAAACAAAATCCTTTCTTAAGTATTATAATACTTGGAGCTAAAGAATCACTTTATACTTTACCTGGTTTCACTACTTTTACTTGATTCCTGGGTTTGTCTTTTCACTTTGTTTCTTTCTTGTATAATTGATCGATACTTTGTGCAACTTTTGTGTTTTCTTCTTTTTCATGATTCTTATGGCCATCAATCAACATTCCCTAGTTTCTTTGGTTACATTTGATTAGAAGATTTTAAGAGAGAGAGTTGTTGACCTCACCAAGAAAACAACATGTGATCCGACATTTGATGGTGGAGAGAAGGGAATTATGGATGGAATGCCTGCAAAGCTCGAGACTTTTGTTTGTCTTTCCTTTTAACACACTCCCCACAATCAAGATCTTTATTTTTTTCTATCCTTTTTATTTTTTTTCTCATCATTCAAGAACTCGAAAACAGTTTGTTATATATAGGTTAATTAGCTGTTATGTTTTGAAACAAGCATAGAAAAACACATCTAACTACTATATCTTAGAAGCTGTTTCTAGTCTATGTTCAAGGTACCATGCATCATGTGTATTGTCATGAGCAAGCTGTTAGCCTATGCAAATCCAATAATAATGCTGACCTATATATATATATATATATATATATGCACACGAGGCGTTTGCTGAAAATTGATAAACCCTTCTCCATTTCAACTTAGATTGATTGTATACAACAGCAAGATTCAAGGGTTCGTAACTCATGTTTGTGCTGACTTTAAAACTCTAAAAAGGAACAATTTCTGTATTGTTTTGCTGTTGTGTTTGTTTGTATTTTTTTTTTTTTTTTTGCCAAAATATGTAGAAATAGCGACAATGTCTGTCCTTGGAAGGGAAATCAAGAAAGGCTGTACGGTCCCGTCAATTGAGAGAATAACAGGCACGAGAATATGCACTTTGTGTCATTTTTAAAGTCTGAATGGTAATGAATGTTGTACTTTGTCCCAAAAACAATTCAAGGGAGTTTACACACATATTCTTACAAATACATCATGTTGTCTAATCCTTAAGATTTGGCTCGGGTGTAATTAAATTTCCTTCTTAATTCGATATAGGAGTTCTTGCGAAACAATTCAAGCCCAAGGCTCCTTTTTCTCTTGAATAATGAACTTGGATTCTGCTGGGACACAAAAAGTACAAGCAAAGGATAGCTATAGATACCTGGAAAATCAGGATGCTAAGTGTTTTACTGGAATAGTTTAACCAATTAAATTTTAAATTTATTTTTTAATAATTTTAAATTTAAGTTATTTCATGGCCATTAAAGATCTACATGATTGTTAATTTTAAAACTCATAAAATTAGTTGAAATACACGCAAACTGATCCGAATATCCATATTAATAAAAAAAAATGCAAAGTTTCTTTCATTGGTTCAACAATTGACATGCAGAACCTCTCTGTTTTCGATCGAATGGGTTCCATTTACCGGGTGTCCTACTAGGACAAACGAAAGACGGTTTTAGTAGTTGTTTTAGGTTTTAGTTTCCGAGCAGGTTAGGTTGGTATCGCTTGTTTATTAAAATATTTTTAAAAAAAATAAATTAAAATAATATTTTTATTTTTTAAAATTTATTTTTAACATTAATACATTAAATAATTTAAAAACATAAAAAATATATAATTTTAAAAAAAATCATTTTTTTCGAATATGCTTCTGTACTGCAAAAATAAACAGTGCATTGGTAGTTTTAGTGACGGCCTTTATAAGAGATGATAGGTGGAGGGGCTAGCAATCCACTAGCTTCTGTACTCGTGTGTTGAAAACCCAACACGATGATGGTGCTCTCCAAACTCCAAAGACAAAACAAATTCCGCCTACTAGATCAGGAAACCTTTTGGCTATACATAATACAATCTTTACAACTTTCCATAAATTCGAATCAAGAAGATAGCAAAGCCCCCACCTTCTCTGGTTTTGTTCCAACATCCCTCTGCAAGGGGATGCATGGCGGGTCACCTTCGAAATCAAATGGTCATCACAACTTCAGAACAAAAAGTAACAGTCAAAACTAGGATGTTCATGGAAAAAGGATACCGTGAATAGTGCACAAAGTTGTGGTGAGCCCTTGACCACCTCGCATAAACGCGCATGTCTACTGCAAGTGAATATTGTTGATCCGAGTGAGGTTCAGACTTTTACAAGCAAACAAAGACTTCCATTCGTTTGTTTCATCAGTCACATTTTACAACTTTGAGAATTTACAGAAGAATTAACAAATTGAAACTTTATCCAGTGGAAAATATTAGTTACACAAAAGCTTATGATCTATGATCCAGCTTTTGGATATAGATGCATGTCATCAAGACACAGGCTTGCATGATTAGAATTTCACTACAGGTATGGCATGTTCAAAGAGCTAGTTTTTTGTTGCTGTATCACCGGATCTCAATTCCCTTTCAAGCTCATCAAACTCCCAGTCACCAATCTCCTCCGTTGAGTAGTCTTGAGCATCTTTCCCAAACTCTGACTCTAACTTTGCAAGTTCTGCGGCAGGGTCGAGCACCTCACCTGCCTCCACTGCAGGTTCCGTGGGATGGTTATCTATATTGGATTTAAGGGTAGTCACATTCTGTGATGAGGTATGAGATGGACTTCCCAGTGCCTTCTCAGATGAATTATCAGCCTTAGGGGTTGGAGCCTCCAGTTCTAGATTTGGTCTCTCAATTGACTCGAATTCCACTCTCAACTTTTCAATATCATCAAATAGCTCTTTAACCGAGGTATCATCTTTCCTGGATAGAGGAGGCCAGGAATGACATTTTTCAGGCAATGTATACCACAGTGGAATAACATTATAGCATGTAAATAACTGATGAAGAATTCAAGGACAGAACCAAAATCCCACCTAGAACTTGCCTCTTTTTGAGCATAAAACTGCTCTCTTATGTTGTCCACCACACTGAAAGTGGTTATAATCTGGAACAAGACAGCCAAACTAAGATATGAATCTATGCTTGTAATGCTTTTACCAGCTATGTATGTGCAGGAACACAATAAGGCATGCCTCAACAGGTGCAGCTATTTAGCACCTTTATGCAACTTTTTAAGTTCAACAAATTGCAAGGCACATATAAAACAAATGGAGAGATTCAAATTCAAAAGGTACAGAGAAGAAAATAGAAAGAGTAAAAACTTGGAAAATAGTGAGAAAGAAACTTTAAACCAGCAAGACAAGATATTATGGAAGTGCCAAAATATTCTTCAAAGGAAACTGCATTAGAGTTTTCTGCTCAACTCTTACTGAAAGAGAGGTTTTTACAAGAAGTTATGTTGATAGCACAAAATTAAACAGTTGATGTGGATAGCCATTTGATTCTGATCATAAATTATAAGCATGAGCCAACAAGAATTATTTATGCAAACCCACCTCATTCATGACTCTTTCATCCAAAAGTTGGCAAAATTACTAATACTTACGATTAAAGTAACCCAATGTTAGGAAAATCATCTACCAAAAAGGAATTTAACAGCAAAATAGCATTTTACACATGGTAAAGCAGAATACTGTGAATAAATCAGTCACGTGCATATTTGACATGAGAAGCATTAAGGAAGCACTTCCATACCTTTGCTTCACAATCCAAAAATTCCTTCTCAAGATTTTTCCTTGGGTTTAATTCTTTAGAATCTTCATTCCCCACACTAGATGCTATCTCTAACCTGCATTGTCAAAAATAAATGAACAAATGGGATAACAAACAATCAGAAACCTATTAGTGAAGCAAATTACATTACCCTCCACTTAAATTCTTTAGGCTTTCCACAAATTTCTCTATACAGATGATAGAAGGCTCCAACTCTTTCTGCATAAAACACACAAGTTCAATCACAACACAGAAGAGCATGTCTCTCTCTCTCTCTCTCTCTCTGTGCGAGAGAGAGAGAGAGTCACAGCCATAAGTTCAGTTAGCCATAAGTTAAGTTTGTGGACATTCTTCAAAAAGAATATAAATTTACCTTGTATTCAGAGAGAAGATGAATAGCCAACTTCACAAAATAGTCCTCGTGTCTCTCCAGTTCATCACTTGAAAGTGAAATAAGTAACAAGTAGCAATTATGTAGGAAATAGGTAAGAAGATGGATAATACAATTTTCAATATTAGAAATTACAAGACCAACATACAGAAAAACAACTAGTCATAGGAAAATGCAAACCACAATGATGTACATACTTGACCTGCTTCTCCTTAGCTTCACTGTAAGATCGCTGGAGAACCCAGGTATCTTCCAGAAAATTGAGCCATGTAGTGAGAATATCTGCTTCTACTTTGCATGCAGCAATTGATTTTGACACCTCATCTTCCTATATACTCGTAGAAAAAGATGTATCACATGGTTGAATATTGAGTACCAAAGACCATAAATTATGCAATTATTTCGGCACCTAATTAGGTAGAAAGAAACCAGAAGAGAAAATCCAAACCTTTGTTTTCAAATGCTCAACAATCTGGCTGTTAGCTTCAACAAACTGATCCCTCTCTTCTCTGGCATTGCGAAGGCGCGCATTTGCAGCAGCTAAGGAGATATTAACCTATAAGGTGAGGACAGTCTTTGAATGCTTGTGATCAATAAAGGGCAAATGAATGGGGAACAAGAAAAGAAAGCGTGAACTAAAAAGATTCAGATAATCAGTTGTAAATATAATCTCATATTTCCAGCTCAAAAATCCAAACTTAAGTTCAAAATTATGAAAATACATGTTTTATAAAAGCAAAAGGAAATGAGATAGAGAAGTTAAACCTTTTTCAATTCAGCTTCAAGTTCATCTCTTTGTTTTTCAAGTACTGATATCTCAGCTACTATTTCCTGGAGGGGAATCAAAGAAAAAAATCAAAATTTCCATCAAATCAAATACATTAGCTGCATGTTAGAAGCATGCTAGCATTCCTACTTTCTACACATATCCCAAAGCTTCAGAGAACACAGATCATGGATAAATTTACACCCACTATAACCACAAGTTTCACATGGTGTTTGCTTTAGATGAGTTACTAACTGATACGTAACCATGCAATGCTAAAAACAATATGAACTAACAAACAAGAACTCTTGATAAGCCAATTAAACTGGGCAGTCAATAATCTCACAGTATATACGGACAAGCAGGCAATCCTAAAAAGAAAATCTCTACATATAGAGTGAAAATATAAATCACAACCATGCAGACCATCACAACATAAGATAGCACTATCAAAAGAAGGCTTGACATAGCTATTTATACAAGCATACAAATGTTTATAGCATTACATAAAACAAGGAAAAACTAAAGCAGCTTTTAAGATAACCCATGATGTGATGGCAATAATCTGCATTCCAAACCCCAAAAGAATGAGAAAATAATCACTTTCCCTTTACCTTGAGATCTAATAATAACTAAGTAGAACAAAGGCATTGTTACTGAAGCACATTACCTTCTCCTTTTCATTTGCTTCATCAGCTTTGGCAACACGAACTTTCAGTGCCTCTTCTTTTTGCAATCTGTGAATTATGTGGGAATGGGATGGGGGTTAAAAACCACCATAAATTCTAAAAGCAATGATGGGTTCAATGATATCTACTCTCAAACACTGGAAGTCAAACAAGTGGTTCCCAAGAGAATCCCTAGTAAGTCTTGTTTCTTGGTCTTGAGGTGTTACAATTTGACAATCGCCTTTGCTTTTTACCAGAGAACTTCCCAAGCACCAAGAAGACAACATATTTTAAGAGAACCAAGGTGACTGTGTTTTCCAAAGATGTCATCATAACTTGAGCAAGAATAACGACTGCTCAGTAGCTTGTGGGAGAATGGTGAAGTTCAGCCACCTCAACAGAACTTGTGAAGTAGTTTGGTATGCAGTGAAATGGAAAGCAAGGAGTCCACAAGTTTTAAGAGTATAAGGGCACAGCCATTTTGGCTGCATAAATAATACTTCAGATTGACTTCTTACCTGTGATCTAAGATACGTTTTACAGCTTTTGATGTAGAGCTAGCAAGAGATTCCGATAAGACCTTCAACTTGTCAACCTGCTCATATAAGCAAAATGTTGTTGGCGACAAACTGGCACAGCTTTTACAAGAACTTTTCAGACTCATATGAAAAAAAGAGAGAGTTGGTAGTTGGGACTCAAAAGAAAATAAAAACATCTGTCACCACTTAAGATACAATAGAAAGAAAGAAAATAGAAGGGGAGAAGTAAATTTGTGAAGCAGACAGGTGTCATTATAATAAGACAAAAAGATGCATATAGTTTATATATACATATATAAAGTATCCAGAATAAAGATGACAAAAAAACAGGCCTCCCAGAAATTGCAAGCAATTAATCCAATGATGAAAACGCAAAAGGAAATGATTACAGGAATGAGAGGTGTAGATATGCTAATTACTAACAGCAAGTGGCAAAGACTTCTTCAAATCAATATTTAGCATGTCAAAGACTTGACACATTGCAACATCCACCTGCTTCGGGAAACAATTCACAGAAAATGACTTCATTTGGGAATCACTCACTTAAAGATAAGGTACTTATTAGAGTTATTCCTCCAGTTAGTGCTATTGCCATTATTGACCTTAGTTTTGTAATTGAGGTACCTAAATTACCATCGTTGCCCTTTTTTTCTTTCTCTCTTTTTTGATAGGCGATATTGTTCATTATCAGGATTTGAACCCATTTAACCTGTGTGATGCTCCAGGTATCTAGCCCTTATCATTGCATATACTGCTATCATTATCATTGCTGTTTTTCACTTCCAAAGCTTCTTACGCGTAAAAATTTAAGCCTGCAAATGTCTTTTATGTCTCGCATAGAAAATTATCTCACTTCCCCAGACACGCACTTGTAAATATGCTCCCTATCTGTAGTTTAGAAAAATGAAGGATACAGGCTCCAGTAATGCATATCCATTCTGAAATGGACACTAGTCTCTATATGCATGCTGACAGACAACATGAAAGAGAAACTTGAAGGGCAAACATGAGATAGCTAACAGATAATAAAAGCTGGAAAAAACAAACATGATGCTAAGATTTCAGAAACACAATCAAGAAACAATTCGACAGCATGAGTGTAGCATACCTTTTGAGCATGAATCTCAGGCGAATCTCCCAAGCTCAAAGTTTTCTTTTTCAACAGAAGCCCTTCCAATCTGGAACAAATTCGAATTTGTGCAAGAGCTTCTTTCAGTGCCTACATAAACAGGGGTCAGATCTTTAGTTAACAGCTTTCTACTCGACAAAATACTAGACAGACCAGTTAACGCTTCCAGAAACATAAACAAATACACTAAACATCCACAGCACTTTAAGACAGTAAGAAGAAAAAGGAAATCATTAATTAGGCAGTGATTTTAGTTCACGGATTTCTTGGTAACTTAATTATAGACATTGTGTTGTCCAAATTAGAAGAATAAGAAGTGGAGACCCAGGCAATCTTTTCCCTGCCTTCTTATTGCACAATGCACACCTTTCCAGAACAACCATGACAGCACAATATGTGCATTGATAATGTACAATTCATAAATTGCACTATTTTGAGTTTCATTTCATACTTCAGAGAAAAATCTAGAGTTGATCTGCACTGTGCAAGTCATTAGCATTGAATGCATCCAATGAAGAATCAAATACCCACGCAATCAGTCTCCTCGCATAAGATCAACACTCATATTCTATCATAGAAAAGCGACAAAATGAGGTAGTCACAAACTAAAGCTCACCTTTATAGTTGCTTTGGCCTTTTCATCAGACACCTTTTCCTGATCTTCAATTGATGGCTTGTCAGAATGCATACTTCCATCGAGTTTGTTCTTCAGAACCTTAGCTTCAGCATCTATTCTGTGGACAGAAAGGATTCAATAGGCAAAGAAAGAACTAGATAAACAAACCATTGACCGCATAGCTTCATTTCATAATGAATAACTATATCACATATAGTACCTTACATATCAAATTACTGAAAAGTGTGTGTGGATGATTTAGACAGGTGACAGCATGACAAATCCTAACTGAAGCACAAGTTCTAGCACTAGTTTACAAGCTAATAATTCAGGTTCCCAGTCGTTAAAACTTGAGACTTCCAACATGGAGAACTGTATTCAAACTTGAGGATTGTGAATCAGAATGCAGGGGAAGGAGAGGCCAGCATGTCCGTTAACTAAATCATGCCTCCATGTATAGACATCCATAGTAAGGAAAAAAAATGGATGGACAGTATTATATAGCATTCATAGTCATTCGTAGTTCTGAAGGTAGCAAATTGAAACCTTATATCCATGGGAAAAAAAGTCACCAGTTTATACATCTTCTTAAGAAGATGGAAAAATGTCAACTAAGTTTAAAGAGGTTCAGACTCAGTTCAAAAACTAAATGATAAAAACTCCATGATGTTAATAACCTTGCAAGATCAGTATTGATTTTCAACCCTGTAATTGCATCTTGTGCAAATTGGAGCAATTCTTCGCGCTTCACCTAGAAACCAGAAGAAGAGAGGAAAATTGTCAACCTAGCAATCTTCATATACAAGCTAAAATATGAAAATAGAAATCTCAAGCGTGAATGCTAGATGCAGCTGCAACAGTCAAAGCAAATTCCCCTGCATATCTAAACATGTACTTTATACCAGACTGCTTCCAAGATACGGAAAAATAGCCTTTTTCTTTTTTAAAACACCATCGCTTGACAGTCAGATAATCATTTTTGTACTACATGTTCAAAAGTGATTCTGCGCCTAAACATGATTTTTGTATGCACAACACATCAGCCTGTTTTCTATAGTTTGCATGGCAATTAGCCTAAATCAGAAATCAATCTGCATTCTTAAGTCTTTACCAACACTTCATCTTGGTAACTTGCAAAAGCAGAAGCCAGATCCTGTATACTGCTCACGATTGCATTATGAACTTCTTGTCCTCCAGTTAGACAGAGCCTGCAAGTAACCAGATTATGAAAAGGGATTCAAAAAGAATTCACGCTCATCCCATGTATTGATCATAAGCACTAAGTTTCTATCATTTAAAATATATCCAAGACAATGAATATGAACCCCAAAACAAAATAGGTGTATTTCCTTGCCACATTAAGGCTGATGTAATAATGATTCCATGAAGCCAAGACCATTAAATGTAATTTGCATGACCTATACCAAGAAGAATTCCAAATTGGTCCTGGAAAGCCCCTAAAATATATATGTGCTGGCATTTCAGACCAGCATTTATGCATTGAGCAGTCTGGAAGACTCACCTAAACACCTCCAGGAGCAAAGAAATTTCTTCCTCATTTGGTGCTTCAAGAATCTGAGTCAGAGAAAAATGTTAACCTCCACGATCAGAAATGGCAAGAAAGAAAGCATGGAAGCCTGTCCAACTTAGCATATTTAGAGTCCGTTTGTCTACGCGGCTGCGGCTGCGGTTAAAATAAAACGCAGCAAATATATGTTTGGTTACAGAAAAAAACGTTGTTTGCTATTCATGGGTCCCACCTTTTACTGCGTTACAAACTCAGTAATCGCGAAGCAGCAGGAGGCTACTTTTGTTTCAACAGTAAACAATGGGCAACACATATTTACGCACTGTGCATGCTAATTAATTCGCATGAACAATGTAACATGCACACAGTTCCGGCTGGACCGGTTCCGGTTCAAAGCTTAAAATACATTGAATCAGGTTCAACTTAGTAAAATAAAAATTATTTTTAATTTTTTAATTGTTTTTTATTCGAAAAACTAGTGTTTAACATTATTTAATGACACTACATAAATTAGACAGAGATCGCTTGATAAAGTAGCATTTGCAGAATTTGATCGCAATCCTAATTTCATTCTTGATTATATTTTACCTGATGTTATTGCGCGCTTAAAAAACCAAAAAAACTGTAGTCCTTGTCGGATGTATTTCATACGTGATGGAATTGTAGATATTTTAATGGAACAATAAAAAATATTTTATATAAAGTATTATTTATTTCAT
>Ga0307517_10003180_pt1 | contig 25815 bp, 15 predicted proteins | sample 23_EM_MG_FD_194515 | JGI IMG/M metagenome (GOLD analysis project Ga0307517, IMG submission 194515) | Populus trichocarpa ectomycorrhiza microbial communities from riparian zone in the Pacific Northwest, United States - 23_EM | ecosystem: Host-associated > Plants > Roots > Unclassified | place... | reverse complement strand
AGGTCTTTTTAGCTAATAAGTAGTCGTGTTTCAATTTCTCTAGGTCCAGTATCCAAGCAGCAGTAGTGGAGGCCGAATCGGAAGTGATCTTTCCCTCTCTCCCACCGAGCTTCATCATCGTCATCATTATCAGCAATGGCAAGCAGGACCTCCCCAGTTTGCAAATGCTGCAGCATCATCAGGATTCTAACAGCAGATTAGGACTCCACAAAATTGGCTGCAGAAAAATGGGTTCGTCTCACGAGACCCTCTCAACCCATGTATAAAGTAGCCGTTCATCTTCCTTGCGAATGCAATCTTTCAATCCTTACCATGCTTGCTAGCTGTGACATGCAAAGAGCAGGCTTTTAACTATGAGGCATATCTTTCTTTTCACTGTCCAACCATTCCCAAGAGAGCCACCCCCAACAAACAACAAATTGTTGGCCAAGAAAGAACCAAGAGATAAGGAAGTTCCAAGTCTTTGGGAAAGGTTGGTCATCAGTTTGAACTAACAAAGGGACGAAATCTTCAACTAGATATAAATTTATTTCTGGGTTCTGACTAAAACTGTTGGCTTTGCTTTTCTTCATTTTTAATAATAATACTGTTTGTTGCTCTTGCTTTGCCGCCCTATGTGCCATACGGCATTTCATTGCTGCTTTTCCTTCGGGGCTACACATCAACACATATGTGTGTTTGCCTGACCTCATCTTGGTTGCCTGATACTATTTAATTTTAGTCCCAAAGAAGTATACATGGACTAGTGGCATTTTTTGGTGTTTCTTTTTAGCTTTTTACCGTTCTCCAGGTCTGAAAAAACTGTTTCGAGACTAATTCTCTAGTTCCCAAATTGAGTAATGCCTTACAGGGAACAAGCACGATACAAGATATAGCCAAAAAAGTGAACTGTAAGCTTCAGTTTCACCATCAAAAGAAGAGAGAGTAGAGAAGTAATTCGGGTATGAAAAATGGAAATTGTTTTTGTGCCTTGGAAATGCCACAGGATGGTGATGAATAGTCACAATCTTTCATGTCCTTGGAATCAGTTCTCTTGGCCAAAAGCAGTCAGACACGGCTATTATGACGAGAGGGACCTGTCAATATTAACCCCAATCAAAGGACAGAAAAGGGTTGAGCTTATGTGCAGCATGTAGAGAGAGAGAGAGGGAGAGAGAAACCCAAAAATAAAAAAAAATAGTTTCCTTCACAAGGGCACAAAACTGTTCTTCTTTCCCCTTTCTTTCTTCTTATTAAGAGAAGCTAACGCAAGGTAAACGCAAAGTAAAGCCACAATTATTATAAAAAAGAGAGGGGGATTTATGGTTCTTAGTCTCAAAGTGAAGAGGAGATAATTCGACATGCTAAATTAACGTGTAATTTAGTCTTATTTCTTGTGATCTTTTACCACAATCGGTATGGTAGATCAAGGAAAAATAATAATAATAATAAAAAAAAGGGGCTGAGAGTACGTACTGTTAAAGTTGTGTGGCCTGACTGATGCCAAGAGGAGAAGGGCCAATGACTGCGACGGAGACTTGACTGTAGGGTGTTGGGTTGCTGCTATTTTTCACACATAATTAGAGATAATTGTACCGTTAAGTGTTAGATCGCTTTCATCATTCACGGAGCAAAACTGCCCCTTGGTTTCCCTTTCTGGACACCGACGCACTTGCCTGTTTGCTACTCTCTCTCTCTTGCACCGACCACTCCTTGCCTTTTATGGCATTGCTTTCAGTTTCAAAATTGTAGCATCTGATTATTATTTATATTTACCTGTTCGAACCTTTTTTTCTAACCTTTCTACAGTAAGCATTTAATTAAGTTTAGAAAGCGAGTCCCCACTTCCTGAGGATGGCATGAGTACCACGCTCCCGTTGATTTTTCCTTTTCTTGTCCTTTCTCCCTCTTTTTTCTTCTAATATGAAAGGTAAAAATAAGATAAATTAAAAAGACAAAAACAAAAAAAAACATTGTATAGCATGATAGATATATAATCTGGGATTAAGGGGTGAGCTGCTCCATGTTATGCCAATCAATATCGCGTTCCAAGTTATGAAATCAGGATAATTCGATAGAAACAAAATTAAAAAAAATCACAAAACCAATTTTTTTATATATAAAAACTGAAATCGAACAATGAAATCATAAAAAAAAATAAGATTAAAAAAAGAAGGATGTTAACCCCTATTAACTTTTCAAACTCGTGATTCAGGTCTAATGCATGGAAAAACTGTAAAACCCAATCCCCAAAAAATAAAACACTGAAGGATGAAATCGGAAAAAGAATCACAAAAAAAGATTCAAAATAAAAAATAACAATTAAAAGAATAAGGGTTAAAATCGAATAAAAAAATAAATTAAAAGGCGACAACAAATTTTTATTTGAGGGTTAAATTGAAAAAAATAATAAATTTAACAAAAAGATTAAAAAATCAAAAGAATTAGTATCGAATTGTAAAAAGTAATATACCATAAACTTGGATTGAAAGGTGAATTGAAAATCAATAACAATTCTATAAAAGGGATAAGAAAAAAAATAAAAAATCAAAAGAATAAGGACCAAATTAGAAAAAATAATTTGTGATACTTTGGGATTGAATGATAAAATTGAAAATAAATAAAACTTTTATAAAATGGTTAAGAACAAGAATAAAAAATCAAAAGAATAAGGACTGAAGTTGACAAAGTAAAAACAAGACTAACCTATAATTTTTAGAGGAGGTTAGAGAAAAAAATAAAAGGCCCACAAGCAACAAACCATCTCATCTTTGCCACATGTGCCATCCAAAATGCACAAATAAGATTTTCTTCATAAACCCAACTCATTATCTCCTCTAGAAAATTTCATACTCATTTGCAAAAACCATAGAATTTTCAAATAAGATATGAGCCGAAACCCCTAAACTCTTCCAAAATTATTAATGGAAAATAATTAGGTCATTCCACTATATTTAAAAAAGGTGAAAAGACAATTGTATCCCTCCACAAATCTTTAATGATTAATGCGCCATGTAATAGTACTACAGTGCCCCCAACACAAAGGCATTTAGTATTTTTGGGAAAAGCAAAAACATCATTTCATTATTGTAGTGAATAGTGAAATGAGTCTATGTACAATGTTTTTGCCTTCAACTTTAGCTAATATATATATATATATATATATATATATATATATATATAATTTGATCTTCCACCATTCCTTTATCATGGGAATAAGGGTAAACCTCGTTCTCTTAAATTAGGTAGTTATAAGGGTTCGAATCAATGCTTAAAGATCTGACAAGCACTAGGAATAAAAGAGAAAGAATTTACCCTTGTTAATTGATTAATTAACTTACAAGTTGTTAGTCTTCTAATTAATTATGCTACTTGTTAATTGTTCTTCCTTTCTATAAAAAGAAACTACAACTAGGAACTGAACCTTGAGTAGAGATAGGTTGCATCATGAAATTAGATGGAATATAGGGTTTGAAGATTTTAAACCTTAAGAAAGATATTATCTCAAGTAGCACCACACAAGAACAATAATAGGTAAAGAAGAACAAGAGTTTAAAGCAAAAAAAGGATAAATAAAGTATGAAAGTAAATAAGTACTTGTAAAAGAAAGTCAATAAAAGCTATAAATAAAGGAGATATTGAAAAAAAAAAGGAAAAAAAAACTATATATTGAATAAATTATAGAAAAAATGCATATGTGGGGTTGGACATTGTTTCTAGCTATTGGATTGCCTATTTATATTGTTACAATGTTTGCATTTTATCTAAATATTAAATTCTAGTCCTACATAGAATGTTTATATTAGATTAGAAGTATATACATGCTGATAATCACATGAATCCTACATAATTGATAACTCTAACTAATTTAATCTTTAGAGGACTCCTATTATGAATAGGATTGAACCTTTTGGTTACTTGTGCATGCTTAAACTTTTATGGTTGATTGGTTTTTTTTGGTTGATCATGACTTTAAGATATTTCATCAACCATTTTCTAATTTGCTTGGTTAATTAGGACTCTTCGAGCTTGGATGATTCTACTAATCATGATCTATTTTAGCCTTTCTTTATATGTTTAAATATGAACAATTATTGTTCTTATTTGGTCAACACATGAATATTTATTTTTAATGTAAACAATGCCCCATATATTCTTTTATTTTTTAATTGAAGGAATATTTTCCTATCATATTTGTATTGAAATCGATCAATCGATTTGACGTCAATGACATGGCAAGTCACATTATTCATAAAAAACTATGACCATGTTCTTAGGTATATTTGACATGTCATCAAATCAAATCAAAAAACACAAGCATACTCTCTCTATTCTAGGTGTGACTTGTAGGATTATATGAAATGTATGTTTATCCTGCAATCAACCTACAAAACCTACAATTGATGCCCAACTCATTATCTACTTCATAAAATTTCCTGCTCATTTCAAATAAAATATGATCTAAAAACCATCAACTCTTTAAAAAATGACACCTTCATACTCCTCCCTTTATTTTACTAACTATATCCTCCTTATCTATTGATGCCCTAAACAATGCTCTAGTAAATATGTCTGGAGAACCCCCTAGTCTATACTAAAAAAGAACTCACGAGGATGAAAGAAAAAAAGGCTTTTTCTTCGAGATCCTTAACATTAAAAATAAAAAAAAATTCTTTCATGGTCTTGAATTGTGAAAGCAAATTCTATGAGCTAGATAAAAAAAAATACAATAATGCTTTAATGAAAAATGAAAACACTATTTTTAACACGATTCAACGGACAACTTCTTACTAAGTTTGAAAAACCATTGACTATCAAATTCTTATTTCATGTTTATGTGCAAGAAATTGTATTTTGCTAGTTTTTTTTCTTTAAAAAAGAGATAGTAAAGCTCATAACCATTTGAACATCTTAGACGATCTACTCATTTTCCATATCACAATTACTAATAGAAACACCCGCACATAAACCTTTATTTGATTAGAAATTCATGGTTGCATTAGTCTTATCATCCAATGAACCAATAAATAGAGGAATTTATCATGGACTATAAAAAACAGAACCTCTTTCAAGTATATGGAAATAAAAGCTAGATGAAGAGTGACTAATTTATTTGCTAGGAGTTGGTCGCTTTTAGTATGAAATATCTAGAAACTTTTTACGTAGGGTCTTCTAAAAAAGTTTTAATTTCCTCACTCCAATCCTTAAATGGATCAAGAACACTAGTATTGTTAAGACCTTCTACTTGTACTTTATAGAAAATTTCAGTAATAGTTTTGTTACTACTGTTTTGTGTATTTTTTTTTATCGTGGAATCTATGTTGCCTAGTCATCATCGCATCCTTGTTGGACATCAATAATAATTGATTAATCAGCAATCCTTTTAAGAATGATAACAATAGTTAATTAATAAATAATCCTTACAAGGATGATGCCATGATGATCCAAGACTACTTTATATCCTGACCTGTGTTTAGCTAAGCTGTTAGCCTCTATGTTATTTCCTCTCACTATAAGAACAAAAACAAGACCATAAAACCTATGAATAAGGTTTGTGGTCAATACGTGGTATAAAAGTTAAGGTAAAATGTTTACACTTATATTTCATAACTAACTAATTAATAATAACTTACAAATCTCCCATCATTGTAATTGATTTAGCTCCTAAATCTAAGAGTATTTCCAGCCCTATGTTTAAGGTCTTATATTCAACTTGATTGCTAGTGTAAGGAAAATTAGGCTAAAATAATAAGGTCACTTTATAACCCACTAGGATATTATTAACACCCTCGCACCAATCATGTTCTTTGTTTTTAACCTATTAAACCATAATTGTCATGGAACAAGGTTTTCCATAATGATGTTGATGCCTTGTTCTATCTCATGATTGATGTTGGTTTACAGGTGATCAACTAAGAAATCTACCAAAGTTTGGCCTTTAACTATATTTTATAAAATGTAATGTATGTTAAATTCAAACAATGCTAAAGCTTATTTTTCAATATGACCTCTTAAGAAAGGTTTTATTGTATTTTATTAAATAAATTTTACAAATAACAAATATATCAATTGGTAACATATACTAGTATAGCTTAACAAAAGTGAGATACAAAGACATACATAGTTTTGCTATCAATGTATAACATTCTTAAACTTTTGTAAGGATATGACTGTGATAATGCACATCTTGTTCATGCGCAGTGTCATTTTATTGTGTCAATATGTTGCCAATTCACCCATCTATTATTGAAATGTATAGCCTCAGGGGTTTCTTAAGCCTTGGTAGGTCATATAATTGAGGTTTAGTGAGATAAGTCTTTATGTTTTGAAAAGTAGTTTGTTGCTTTTTAGTCCATTAAAATCATTAGAGCTCTTTCATTTCAACAACTTAGTAATAGGCATAATTTTCCCTATAGTGTTTGTGATAAACCTCCTTAGAAAATTGATCTTGCTAATAGAACTTTGAAATTATTTGTTATTCTAAAAAGGTTGTACTTTCATGATTGCTCTTGCTTTATTTTTTTTCTATATTTATGCCTATTGATGCATTAAAAATCCTAGAAAAATTCAAGATGTTGAGGGCACATTAAACTATGCGCTAAGAGCTTGCCAAGCAAGCCGAGAGGTCTCAAAACCTTAAATGGTGGAAACCACTGCAGGAGATAAAGAAGAAATAATCCAGCCAAGTACCGTTTGGTCCTTATACTGCCATACCATATAAGCAGAACTAAGAATACCTTAGGCTTTTTGTTCATCACTAGAAAATTAAAGAGGACTCAGTTCGGAACCATCAATGATTCTTATAAGACCATAGCTTCAGAACAGAGAAATTAATTGAGCACTCCAAGCAAGGAAGTTAGTTCCATCAAGTTTGATGGAGATAACTTAAGATGGAAGGTGAAAGGTAGTGGAAAAAAAAAGCATATGTAGTAGTAGCCATAGGATCGACAAAAACGTTAGCTATAAATGGCTTTGATACCTTGAAAGAATTGAAAGAACTTTGGAAACCTTGTTAGAGACATGTATATTCTCTTTCATAAATAACCAAAGTTATTACAAGAGATAAGAGAAAGAGCTTATGTGTTCGTTACAAGAGATAGAAATTACATGAGATATTTCAATACAAGTTAAACGATAATTGCTCAACATTATGCTAAGAGGCAACGTCGTTTGCAAGCTATCCAGTTTAAAATCAATGGTTTTTATCCTTATCAACATGTTTGTGCAGATTCTCACTCAACTATAAAAGATAAGAAAACAACACAATAAATAAATAAATGACTAGAAACCAAGAAAATCCAAAAGAAAAATACCTTAACATGGCAATCTCCATCCTAAATAGAATTGTGGAGACACCATATTCATACATTAGGAAAACACAATAGCACCATTCAATAACAAAGAAGTGTATATGCATTAAAAATCAAGGCGAACTAAGTCCAAAGAGAAAAGAACAAAACTAAATAAATAAATAAAACAAGATCACTTTTAAAAAAGAAGAAGAAGAAAAAGCATACAAAGATAAGGATAAGTAATCAATGAAAATACCTCACGTGAACAAACAGATATAACAAGCACCCTAACCTAAAACAATGGTGAAGGGCAACGTCCTCCACAAATATACAAGGGAAATAAATTGAAGAAAACATCATAAAAGCATAGCGTGAAAGGAAAAATGAAAAATAGATTTGAAGGGAAAAAATAATACACTACCTAGTCTTATAATAAAAAATCCACAAGAAATTGAAAGACTAAACGTAACACAGAAGAGCTAGAAATGATTTTAAAAGCACAAACATTTAATATTCAATCACAACAATTGTACAAAGAAGGAAAAAACAAAAATATAAAAAGCAAGACACTAATTTCAACCAACAGAAAAAGGAATAACATTTTCTCTCTTTCCAAAGCATTTTATAACCAGAGTTGCGAGTGTGGGAGCTTTGGTATTGAAGGAGAAACACCCCTGAGGGCATAACGTGGTGATAAAAAAGAAAAGAAAAGGGCATTTGACGCAGAAAAATCAACGATCTAGAAAAAACCAAACCATGTTGAAAAAGAAACTTTTATCTGGTTGCACGCCACAACCTCCACATCCTCCACTCTCCCATAAAAAAAGCATTGAAACCCAAAAACTAACCAAAAAGTCAAACAAAACAAAGACCAACAACTCTCCTAACAATATTGAGAGAAATAACATCCACACTTATCAATCAATAACTTGCCCAAATAATTCTCATCATATCCCTACCGAAAACCCTAGCCACCAAGAAAACATTGTGTCGATTGAGTGCGGTTTCTTTGTATAAAACACATTAGAGCCCAACCTAGCTAGAATTAAAGCTAAGAAAGCCATGCATTTGGCTTAGTGACGGTCGAGTTCCCTCTCCGTCGACAATAACTAATGATAAACAAGCTTAGCTGACCTCCACAAACTACTCTTCACTGAGCCTCAGTAGTAGCGGGGAACACAATCGAAGCATGAAATGAACTGTTGTCTTATGAAATAAATAGGAGAAAAAGCATGAAAAACATGGTTGTAGACACGCCACGTAGCCTAGGGCCTAAAACAGAAGGGGGAAAAGTGCAAATTCATAGTAAAAACACTCTTGCTCTACAATTGTATTATTCAACGGATTAGCTTTTTTTCTTAATGTGGAAGACATGTCATTTTTCATCACAAAAAATATAATCATCAATAACTTTCATCACCATAAATACAATTGAGTTATAAAATGCATCATCTACATCAAGGTGGAAAAGGAGACATATACCAATTAGCCTAATTATACCACTTTTCTAAACAGGCATGTATCATAAAATAATCAACATAAAATTTAAATGAGCAACTAATGATTTGATCAAAATATATTTTAAGCTAAATTGGTTTGATGTGGTTGGGTAAGGGCTGTAATTTGACCCCTTTTATAAAATATAGCCCATGATTTTTTCTTGTTAATATTCTTTTTGATGTTTCAAATTTTGGTACAATTTATTTTAGTTATAATATATTTTTCATACAAATAAAACCTTCACTACCAAAAAAAATAATTAAAAAAAGAAATGAAAATGTCAGCGGAAAATATGATGTCGCTATTTATCGATGAAAATTACAAAGAAGAAGTTATATTTGTAATTTTTTATGGAAACAAAGATGAAATAAAAAAGATGATGTTTGCTATTCTGTTGGCATTTTTATTTGTCAAATTGTCGATGGAATTTCCATCGGCAATTTTAAAAGCAATTAAAACCTGACAGTCCTCCCCCTCCCTTTTTATTTCAATTCAAACTAGAACCCCATTTCTTTAAATTTTTGACAAGCCCCCTCTAAAACTTGGCCACCTAACCCATCAGTACCAATGCAAGTTCAATTTCATAGTTCCATTTCTAGTCAAGCTTCACTCCACCAAGTAAGAAAACCCGACCATTTTTATTGTAACATCCATTTATGTTTAAAGTTAATTTATTGATATTTGTTTGTAGAATTTGTAGTTTGTATGTATATTTAGGTGTTTAAATTGTTTTGAAATGATAATTTTTTTTTATATTAATGTATAATTCTTATTTTAGTGTTTGTTTGGGATATGGAAGAAATGGACTTAATTTTTCACTTGATGAAATTGAGGATGATTTTGTAACTTAGATGTATTAGAATTGAAGAAATCATGAGTAATCTAATGGGTACCAATTAATTTTTTTAATCAATTTTATAGTTAAGTTGGAAATTTAAAGAAAATCAATTTTGTGTGAGATTGATAACAATTAGGTTGAATTACCTATCATTAATGAGTACCTATTGATTTTTTTTTTGTCAATTTAGTAGCTAGAATATGGCTAGTGTAGTTTGAATATTAAATTACTGGCTGAATTCAGATATCTTTATCCAAATCTTGTTGTGATCATTATATAATAAAAGAGGTATTTTACTAAGGTTATTAAATGGGCTTTCCACACTCTAATAATTCAAATTGACGTGTATATGGCTTTCCTTCTTTATATTTTATTAGGGAAAAAAACAATTTTTAATGATGAGAGGGGAAGAAAGAACTATAGGTAAAACTTCATGGTCATGTAATTCTCAATTGGATAGCAAATCCATATTAAGTTTAGTTTCTTTAAAATTCTTAATGATGCTTAACTTCCTAAACATTTATATGGGAAAGTTTGCATACATTCATAGATTTAGCATATACATGTTGATAAATTTGTTAAAACATAGTTAATGGGCATATTTAAGGTGAAATTAAAAGTGACATCCTCTCACTTTTTGGATTAAAACTTTGTTAGAATTTAATCTTCAACATAAGTTCTTTAACATGTAACATTAACATGATGTAAATAAATTATGGGTAAATGAGAAATTGATCTCAAATATTCTTAATGTTTATAAAGTAGAAAGTTGAAAAGTTAAAATTAAGCCCAAAAAGCACAATAGCTTTTAGAGGAGAGAGGTCCTAAGCAAAATGGGCTTTGGACATAAACCCACACGTGCACGCGTGCTGGTTTAGCCCGATTCATGCTCAAGCTTTAGGCCGAGCCTGGACTTTGCCATAGTCAATGATGAACTATTTTTATAGCCTATTATTTGTCCAATCTAGCCTGTGAATGTTAACAGTCTTTTCTAGAAGCTTTTATCGCAAATCTGAAAAGTTTTTTCAGCTAAAAAAAAATTAGATTTATGGCCACTATGTTTAAATTGAACTTTTAATTTATGGTGATTAATCAAAGATTGATAATGGTGGGAATTAATTTTGATTATTACTAAAATTAATGCTTTAACATTTTAGCTTCCAAAATCCACTATAAAATAAGGGTGAAGGAAGAGTTTTACATAAGTTTTTTTTTCCAAATTTTTACTCACTCTTCTTCGCCTCATTTTAATGTTTTTCCCTTTTCTTTTATGTTTGGTTTTTCTCCTATAACTATAGCTTAGGTTCATCTTGTTGAGATATATTTGAGTTACATAATATTTGGTTCAAAAACCTTATTTAGAAGTGCATTTAAACTAAGGTGGTGTTGTTGATATCTTGGAAGACATATTGCAAACATCTTAGCTGCATAAGTAAGGAGCAATAAAGCTTTAAGAACAAATGATTCATCCTTGACAACAATAAATTTCATTACTTTAAAGTGTTTCAGCAAGTAAGTGCCCTCATTTGTTTTAATTTAAACATAAATATTTTTATTGTTAGTATGCATGTTAGAACTTTAAATTGATATCAATTGCAAGTTTAAGTATATGTTTAGTATGTATACTAGTTCTATTATTATAATTGTGTTGAAAACATGTTTGCCATGAGTTTTTACTTTGCATGCTTATAGATTTAAACTTGTATGAAATCTAGGTTTTTCTTGAAATATTCTTATATTTAGCATGCCTTTTTTTTTTAAAAAAACTAGACAATATTGCTTAATTGCTTAAAGTTTTTATTTATAATCTTAAGGCTTTAGTATTAGCATATCTTTTGTTTAGTTTGTTCCCATGCCTGTTATTTGTTTTAACCGGTCTTGAAAAAACTTATCATATGTTTTGATGCATGTTAAACTTCTTTTAGAACAAATATTTTAAAAAGATTATTTGGTTTTTACCAACTTTAATTTTTAATTGTTATAGTTTATCATTTATTTGTTTTGCTAAATTCTTGCAAATAATTTGAATCTATTTGATTTGTTGCATGATATATATTTTTATGAACTACCCTTTTATAAACCATGTTTATATAATTGTTCAGTTTATACATGTTACTTGCAAACTTGTTGGTATGATCATGCATTTTGTTATTCTTGTTTAAACATATTATTTTGACACAATTCATATTTAATTTGAACTAAAATAAACAAAAGTTTTTTTTTAATCTTTCATAGTTTATATATATTTTTTACTTAAATTGCTTTGTTACAAGTTTTGTTTTATATTACTTGCTTATTGTGAAGCTGAAAGATTTATTTATAAATATTATTGGCTATTGCTACACAAAAAAAAATTTATATTTATCTTGATTTTATTTGGAATATTGGTTGTTCTAATCAATGTTGCTTTGGTAATTACTGCTTCAGAAGTGAGGATTCCACCATTATCTTTGTGATGCATTGTGAGAAACCTACTAAAGTTGCTTCGGCAACTACTAGTTCAGTAGTGAGGATTCTACCATCACATTTTAATAAGAATGGTGAGAAGCTAAAAAGTTCAAAGGATTGAATGTTAAGAGGTGACAATCATAAAATATTGTTTTATGTGACCACTTTGAACATGTCTAAATTCTTGTATAAAGAAGTGCTAAAATTTTTAGATGATGAATTCGATCCCACTTTTATAGCAATTATGGATGCTTGGAATGTGCAAGAACTACATCTTTAATGGATTGCACAATACACTATATGATATTTATAGCTTAATCAAGAGAGAAAGGCACTTTGAAAAGCTTTGGACAAAATGTTCAAGACTAAAGTTGTCAGTATGAAAAGGTTCATAGTCATAAAATTTCTTTGAGAGTAATAAATTTATACACTCTAAGAACGACATCAAAGTTATCTAGTAGGGCTTATTCACATATACAACACTATTCACATATACGATATAATTCACATATATGGAAAGTTAGTGCGGTGAATAAATATGGTATAAGAAGTTATGTACAGGGAGATTGAGTTTTAAGCAAGACTGTTTATGAACCCTCTAACCTTTCATGAGAACTTAATTATTGGAAATTTTAGTCACACGATACTATTTCTATACACAATACAATTTTAAAGTGAAATGGTGATAATTGAACAAATTATAATGAACAAAATAAGGCTTAGCAAAGTAACCCAATAAAAGAAATGATTGTTGAAGCCAATATTAATGAGGTTGATCACCTCCTTGATAAATCTAAAAAATGAACATTTTGTTGTTGTTGTTTTCGAAGTCAATCTAATTATTTTTTAAAAATATCTTGAGCAATGGTGGGTTGACACTAGCATAACTTGAAATGTATGTACCGAGAAAATGATTGTCTCCATATATAAAGAAATGGATGGTGAACACGTGTACATGAAGAATTCATCAACCTCTAAGGTACTACGTGTTGAGAAGGTCATTTTAAAGAAGACTTTCAAGAAACTTCTAACCCTTAATAATGTGTTTCATGTGGTTGACATTAAGATAAAATTAATGTTTGGATCATTGCTGAGCAAAAATAGTTATAAGTTGGTCTTTAAATGTGACAAATTTGTACTCTCTGAAGAAAAAAAAAAGGAATGTTTATACGAGAAGGGCAACACTAGCATAACTTTCACTATCAATAATCATAGAACATACCTTGTTAGTTATGTGGCATCTAATATGGAATATATTTTTCCTTTATTGCTTTATATCATTGTCATAACTCATTTCTGGGTTATTTCTCAAATTCACCTTTTTTTTCTTTCCAATAAAATAAAATAAAATAAAATAATAATAGCAAAGAGATTGATATTTTGGCAAAATTAAGAAAAAAATTAAGCTACAATTTTGAATAGAAACGGGAGCCTGATTGTACCCTATTTTACCCAAAACTAGAGAGACAATGCGGATTTCAAGTCAAATTAAATGATTTTTGGATGAATCTGCATAAATATTAAACCTAGGGACATAATTAGATTTTTAGTGGGCCAATTTGATTTAATCATGGGCCAAATTAAAGTTTAATTATATTTAAAAATTAATTTAGGTTCAATTAAAGGATTTAATTAGGTGCAAGTACTTAATTATACTTTAAATAAGTCAAATTAATTTTATTAGGGGCTTAATTGGTGAAACAATTAGGTTTGGGAGCTCAATTTGAGCTTAATTGAGAAAATTAAAATTTTAGGAGACCAAACTTAATTTTTACAAAGTCAATTAGTTTAAATCAGAGGTAAAATTTCAACAAAATTAAAGTTTTGGGGGTCAATTAAGGGTTAAATTAAAGAAATTCACAACCAATGATCATTTTGAAAAAGACATCTAACTATAGGGACAAAATTCAATGAAATTAGGGGTGAAATTCAAGAGATTTGAAAGTTTAATGGTCAATTAGGGACTAAATTAAAGAAATCCAAGATCAAGGACCGAAATGAAAAAGATGTTGAAATCCAGAGCTGAAATTGAAGTTCGTTTGGGTAAAATTGTACAAAATTAAAATTTTAAAACCAATTAAGGGTGTAATTGAGAGAAATCAAAAATCAAATGACTAAATTAACTTTTACCAAAATAACACCGTTATGGTTACTGTTCATCTTCTTCTTTAATTTTCATCTGAAAAGGCTGCTCGGCTGGCCTTATTTTCAGGGCATTTAATGCTTCATTTCTCCACCAAATTTGACAAAACTTCACGCAAACAATGACCTGACATTTAACTACACCTTAGTATGGTCTTTTCTGGCCAATTGACACCACAACGGTTGTAGTGTCACCCCAAAGTGGCCAACTCGACCAACCCTTCTACAACAACTTTTTCAGGCCATGATTACAACTTTAAGCCAATGGTTAAGATCCTTCCGAGTTGAATCAAGGATCAAGATTTGGCACTATTAAAGACAAAATATTCATCTTCCACCATTATAAATAGGGGTGAATTTCATGGCTTAAAGGGGAAGAAAATCGGGTGCAAAATTGAAAAAAAACTAGCCTTCCCCCTAGTTTTTCTGCCACTATCGCTTTTCTCCTCCTCTGCCACGATGACCTCGGTCTCTACAGTAACTAACCACCTTACCGCTTGCTTCTCCCTTGACACATCCACAACGAGTTGCCAATATGAGCACCAGCAAGCCACCTCCGTGTAGGGAATCGCCGTTGTAAATTTTTTTTGTTCTTTTCATCGTAGGCTTTTCTTCCACCAGCGCCACATCTAATAACCAACACTAACCGCCGACTTCACCACCTCCAGCCATGCCGTGCATCACTAGCAGGACCACCAACCATGACCCCCTACTCTAGGTGTAACTCTTATATCCCCGCCACAAGACTAGCTACTGCATACAGAACGAGAATTCGTTCTGCACGCAAAAAGGTAAATTATGGTTGCTAGGTCGAGCCAACAACCATGTGGGCTGGACCCATTTTGGCCCAGCCTAAAAGGGTGGGCTAGGTCCAACCCAACTCATATTTATAAAATAAATAAAAAAAAGCTAGGTTTGTTGGGCCACAATCGGCCCAACCCAACTCGGCTGGGTCTAGCCTAGATGGTTGGGCCGTCCCAACCCAATATATTTAGTAATAATATAATAATAAAAAAATAAAATTTTCCAAGAGTCATTTTAAAAATATTTATGGGCCCCTCGTATGTGTTTTCCAACAATTTTGCATAATATCAAGCTGTAGATTTACATTGTAAGATTCAGATTTGGTATTAAAAATATCTGACTTCCTCTGAAACTTTAAAAAAAATACAAGAAAAATAAAAAATAAAGAATTCAATGAAAATAATTTTTCATTTAAAAAAAAATATTTGTTTTTGCATACGGTCAAATCCTAAAAGTTTTCCAAGTATATTTTTTAAAAGATAAAAATCACAGTATTTTTACAATGCCTTGTTTTAAAAAAAAAACAGATATTATAACCAATTTATGATTATCCATTAGGGTTTGAGTAAAATACAAAAAACACATAACAATTATTCTGTTTGGAATGTTAGGAATTAGTTAGGAAATAAATGTGATGCTATAACTTTGAATTTAGAAAGATTAGGATCTCACCCAATAAAGTAGAGACTCTCATAAAGAGAGATCTGCCTTGGACATTAGAAAACAATAATGGATAGAAAAGCGACCTAGAAAAACAATTAAACAATAATGCAACTTACCTTAGGTAGGGTGCACTGGGGTGATACATCTTTCCCTTGCACAACTAGTTCCTTACTTAGACTCTCATAGACCATAGGTTTCCTAGTAACTATAATACTAGGTGGCGACTCTTGAACTTTATTATCATAATTTTATGATCATACCTAAAACCCTTTCCTTTCCAACAATACCTCTCAAGAGGCTAGCACGCCATTCGACGTCACCTTGCGACAATCATCATCCTTAATTTGAACATTAAGTCATCTTTTAATCACAAATATCTCCATCAATTGGATAGACAACATTACTATAATCCTTAAGTTGTGGCATCTTATCCTCCTCTGATGTGTCACTTTTGAATTCAATCTTCTTATGTTCTCTCATAACCATAACCATTTTGTTTGGATATTGCGAAATCGTGTGTCCATTACCCAAACACCTTAAATACTTAGTATAATGGTTACAATTAGTTTAAGTTTTGGTTTTATCTTGGACAACAATGGTTAAATCCTTCTTTATAACTTTAGAAGGTTCAACTTTGTTTCCTGTTGTATTTGGATTTGATGGAGCAACCCTCTCCTTTCTATAATTTAGCAATCAAGCTAAAACAAAATTGAATTACCTTTTTAGTGCGTATTGCTCTTTCTTTTCAACTATCTCTCTATCTTGGTAGCCATTTGAGTCATATCTTCTAACTCAATATAAAGCTAAATTCAACCATATTAGTTATCTCTCTATTCAATCCATTCAAAATTTTTGTCATTATAGTCTCTATATCCTCTATAGCATTAGCTCTAATAATTAAAATTTGTATCTCCTTTATACTCTTAGACCTTTAAGTTAAACTCTACAATCTCAAAAATAATTTCTTATAAATAATGTCTATGAAGAAACCTTTTTCTCATTATTGTTTTCACCTCATCTCAGTTCTCTATAAGTCTCTATCTATTTCTTCTTCTCCGTAATACAATCTTATTCCACCAAATAATAGCATAGTCAGTAAACTCATTTACCTTCTTTTCCTCATAATAATAGTGACAATCAAAGATCAAATCTACTTTCTTCTCCCATTTCAAATATGCTTCAGGACTAAAAAATCATTTCATCTATAATAATATCTAGGAAGAAATCTTTTTCTCATTATTGTTTTCACCTCATCTGAATTCTCTATAAGTCTCTATCTATTTCTTCTTCTTCTTAATACAATTTTATCCTACCAAATAATATCATAGTCAGCAAACTCAATAACATGTTTTATCATCTTTTCCTCATAATAATGGTCACAATCAAAGATCAAATCTACTTTCTTCTTCCATTTCAAATATGCTTCAGGATTGTTTTCCCCTGAAAAGCTAAAATCTTCATCTTAATACTCCTTGAAATTTTATCCAAACCAACACAAAAACCATCCTCCATATATGCTCTCTTACAGACAAAATAATCATATGGTCAAACTCCTATATTTCTGCAAGTCTTAGCTGCCGAAATCTAATACCATGTTCATGATCAAAATCCTTGGCCTCCTCATCTGTATTTTGGGCTATAAACTCTTCTAGAGATGAAATAACTCATCTCATAGGCCTTATATCCTCAGGACCTCTATGGACTGGCCTGTCTTAAAGGATAACTACTTTGATTCTCAATCCAACCATCCTATTCATAACCTCTCCAAACCTCAAGTTCATCATCTTTACTATTATTACATAGCTAAATAACCCTATTAATAATTATTCTTATCATTTGACGGTGATGATCCTCAGATTTGAAAATCATGTTAATAACAAGCAAAATATATCCTCACACATTTCCTCACGTGTTTACAGTCAATAGATGTCATTGCTCTTGTGTTTCACATAAATGTTTAGCCTTTCGCTGTAATAAACTCACTTTTCACCTTTTACCACTCAATCTAGAAAACTTCAGTTCTTTAAGGAGCTAATTCACAACAAATAAGAAAAAAAATATCAAGTTAAAGGTGCAATCCAAAATAACATATAGACTCAAGAAGCAATAAAAAAACAAAAAACTATCAACATGAAACCGCAAATCCAAAATCACAAATAGCAAAGAGAATTCATGCGAAATGAGAATGATATGAAGGCGCACAAAAACAATTATAAAATTAGAAAAAACTAATGAAATAATACTCAAATAACTCAAGCTAAGTAAAGATAATATATATATATATATATATATATATATTTTACTTTAGCTAAAACTAACAAAGAAAGAAAAGTATTGATGGAAAACTACCCATTAGAAATTGTTTTGTTGTATTTTTAGAGATATCTCACAAATAATGTCTAAATAATCCCAAAATCAAGATATGACACTAAGATATCCCAAAAATAAAGAATTTTTAGATTTGAGTTGTCGAATCCAAGATTTGATAAAAATTCTAATTTACAACTACACCCTAATCATTCCTTTTGTGATTATTTTTTTTTATCTTTGATCGTTTTTTTTTTTTTTGTAATTGGGAACAACCATATCACAAATAATCTTTCTTTTTTTAACTTATTTTACAACTAGGTTTTAGATGATGACAATGATAAAATAACACGAAAACCAAAAGATAAAGGAATATAACTTGATTTTAGAGTCTTATTTTGATACCAATTGATATGGACCCTGTGAACATAAAGATCCAAAAACCACAATTAAATCAAAATTTCCCAAGAAATCTAAATTCATGCTTGTGATTGAGATAGACACAACGATAACTTGTACCAAGATATCAAGACTATAGAAACTGAACCCCCACCCAATGTCCATGTAGAGGCAAGAATGAATAGTATGGAAGACATCATGAAGCTTGGTTAACACTTTAATAAGTTAGATTAGTTCATTGAAGAACCAAAACAAGAGATTTCCTCTCTCACACACACAATAGATGTGGCAATAATGTATTAATCAACCTAAAAAAGTATTGTCTTACAAAATAATATTTATACTAGAAATAAAATAAACCCTAGTTGATCTAATGAGTTAACATCAACCAAAATTAAAATAAGCCCTAAAGTATCTTGCCCTATTATAATCCAAAAAAAATAAGGAAAACTCTTCGAATTAATTCTTTCATATTCTCCTATGTTTCCACATAGAATAAGGAATTCTCTCATAGTTTGAAGTCCATAAAACACATGGAAATACATAATCTTATAGTTGTGCTCCTTCTATGGATAGCCATGATGCCAAAATTAATTAAGCCCGTGAAATAGATTGATCAGACCCCTCTTGTACATAGATTAGGTTGACTAAAATCTAATCATCATTGTTAAACTTATAGTATCCTTGAAATTTGCCTTCACGCAAATACTCTAAATAAGCTCATTAAATGCAATTTTGAGCTTCTTTGCCCTTGATCTTGTAATTGACCCATCTGGGACTTCTATTGAATTTTTTGGTGTAGTTTGGATCATATCAAGTTTTAAAGTCAATGAACTTGAAAATTTTGTTTATATGAAAAACTCAAATAAAGGTTTATGACATTGTATGTCTTTATGTGGATGATATGATAATTTTAGACAACAATGATTATATGATCAAGTTTACTAAAAAATATTAACCAATAAGTTTAACATGAAATACTTGAGTGTTGCGAATGTCATACTACGAATAAAAATTTCTAGGACATCAGATGGATTGGTATTGTCCCAATCCCATTATGTTGAGAAAGTTCTCAATAGATTTTCTAAAGGTGACCATAGCACCGTTAAAATACCAATTGATATAGGTGTACATATGTCCAAGAATAGAGGTAAAGGAATAAACTCATTGGAATATTCTTGAATAATTGAAAGCCTAGTGTATGTTATGAACTGCATAAGGCTTGTTATTGTATACTCAATTTGCAAACTAAATGATTTACAAGTAATCCAAGTATGGATTGTTATAAAGCAATACAAAAGATACTCAAATATTTGAGGTACACCTTAAACTATAGACTACACTATACTAGTTACCAAGTGGTACTAGAAAGGTATATTGATGTTAATTGAATGCTTGACATTAAGTGAATATGTCTTCATACTTGGTGGAGTAGTTTTGTCATGAAAATCATTTAAACAAATGTACATCGCAAGATCCATGATAGAATAAAAGTTTATTTCTCTTGATAAAGCTAGAGAGGAAGTTGAATGGCTTTGAAATTTCTTAGATGATATTTTATGTTGGCCAAAACTAGTGCCATTTATTTGTGATCATTGTGACAATCAGTTAGAAATTAGTAGGGCATAACGTACTATATATAATAGTAAGTCTAGAAATATATAACATAGATATAATATCGTTAAACATTTACTTTTAAATAAAATTATTTTTATTGACTATGTAAAGTCAAAGAAAAATATTGTGGATCTGCTAACCAAATATTTATCAAGAGAGCTTGTGTATAATTTATAAAGAGAAATTATTTAAAGCCTTTAAAGATAAAAGAGTGTGATGATGGTAACCATACCTCGTTGATTTAAGATCCTAAGATTTATATTCAAATGAAAACCTAAGTCATATAACATTTTTGTAACACTAAAAAAATATTATTTTATATTTATTTCCATGATGAAATAAGTATTAGATGCAGCGTGATGAAGGGTGAGTTGTGCTCTTAATGATTTTTATATCTAGTTACACCTTGTGTATTATAATAGAATACTTTTAATCAAAGATCACCTATATGAGTGAAAAATGTGACTATTTCTTTGAGAATTTTGATAAAAGTTTGATTCTCTAGAGCACTCATAAATTCAAGAGTTGTTTCGGGCCAAAATAAACACAACAGTAAGAACCAAATGAAATCTCTATGTAAAAAACTATATGATTACTATTGTCTTGGTTGAATTATGTGTGTATACAAAAGGCTGGATAGCTCAAAACATTGCATTTACTATTTATCTGTGTAAATCTAATGGTATTTCACTAAGGAATGTTCAAAACCAAAAGCTATCTATCCTGATATAGTAATCTACTAAATCAGTATCTCTAAACAAATCTTCAATAAGCTTTCAAATTAGTTAAACAATTTCCATTCATGTGGGGGTTTGTTGGAAAATTTGTTAAAACATGGTTAATGGAAACATTTAAGACCAAGTTAACAGTGGGGCCCACTCACTTTTTGGATTAAAACGTTTTTGAAATCTAATATCCAACATAAGGTTTTTAATATGGAACATTAACATAATTTAAATAAATTATGGTGAATAAGAAATTGATCTCAAAGAACCATTGGTTGACAAGTTTTGGTAAAATCCAAAACTCTCTAAAAGAACTTCATCCCACATAAAAAAGATACAAAAGGTTCTTGGTGTTTATAAAATGCGAAGTTAGAAAATTAAAATTGGGCTAAAAGGGTTCCTAAACTTTTAGAAGGTAGATGTTTTAAGCAAAGTGGAATATAGGCTTGAACCCACACACCTACTATGGATTTAGGTCGAGCCTGAGTTTGAGTTTGAGTTTCTTGAAAAATAATAATTTGGTGCCTTCTAAAATCTGCACTTAGGCCTGGTCCATGAAGAACTATTTCTTCCAACCCATTATTTGTTCATTATAGCCCATGAATGTTAACAGTCTCTTCTAGAAGCTTTTGTTGCAAATCTAAATAGTTTTGTCAACTCAAAAAATTAGATTTATGACCATTATGTTCAGATTTAATCCTTGATTTATGGTGGTTAATCAAAGGTTGATAATAATAAGAATTAATTCTGATAATTACCAGAATTAATTCTTCAACTTTTTAGCTTCTAAAATCCATCATAAAAATGGGCTGAAGGAGAATTTTATATAAGTTTATTTTTTTCCAGATTTTTACACACTTCCTCACCTCATTTTAGTGTTTTTCCCGTATCTAGAGCTTAGGTTCACATTGTTGAGAGATATTTGAGTTATATAATATTTGGTTCAAAGACCTTGTTAATTTAGAAGTGCATCTAAACTAAGGTGGTGATGTTAGAATCTTGAGAGATATATTGTAAACATGCTAGTTGCACAAGTGAGTAGTAATAAAGTCTTAAGAACAAATAATTTATCCTTGACAACAGCAAGTTTAATTACTTTAAAGTGTTTCAACAAGTACCCTTCTTTGTTTTAATTGATATTAATTGCAAGTTTGAATATATACTTAGGATGCATGCTAGAATTCTATTATTATATTTGTGTTGAAAGCATGTTTGTCATGATTTTTTTATTTTGCATGTTTATAAATTTATATGTTTTTATGAACTCTTGGCTTTCCTTGAAATATTCTCATGTTTAGCATGTTTTTTTTTTTTGTTAAACTAAACTATATTTCTTAATTTCTTAAACTTTTGGAATACAATACATTCTAGTTCAATCTCTTGTAGTGCTGGCTGTAGTATAAATTTGCAGTAGATATTTGAAAGCATGCAATTATGGCAGCACTTGAGGGAAGTGAAGTCCTGCTAGGCTTAAGGTTTATGATCAATTGTTTGATTGATTTAAGTTTTGTTCATCCATGGAAAACATGGGTAATTGTCGTCGTGTTTATCACCTAAATGCATAAAATTAGTCTATGTGGGACGTTTGCTTACACGTTCCCAAAAAGGATAGTCAGAGCTAGTAGAGTTTTAATTAGTTTACCAAAGCAGATTGCGTTCGTCCACCGCAGCTGAACTGCAAAACGTACTTGTATTTGATTGGTTGTTAAGAAAAATTGAGAGAGTTTAGTGTTTCTTTGACAGCGTTTAACGTAAGTGCTAGGCTGCTAGCTATCTTGATTTGAATTGTGAAACTCAAATCGTTTTCAAGGCTAAAGATGGTTTTTGAAGACTTCCCATCTTTGGAAAGATAGCAAGGATCAAGCCAGCGAGGCTCCAAAAGCAATCATCTGTGGCCACTGGTCTGCTTTATAAGCAAGTGGGAACTTTAAGGGCAGCAACATGACATTGAAGAATCAGAGGCCTAAACGTGAAAGGCATGATCTGCGAGTAGGATCATGATTCATGCACAAAATTTGGATGCTTGGTTCTCTTTTTTTCATACTGTAGCTATTTCTTTTACTTACTTATCAATCTTTACTTTCTTGCCATGGATGATGGTAGATGTTTTTGGAGCCAACCTAGGATATTCGTTCCTGTAAAAAACGTTATGAAGAGCCCTTCTTACCATCCTTGATTAAGGAGAGGAAATATCCAGGTTGTTCTAGTTAATGGGTGGAAATCAAATTAATAAAAAGAAAAGAATTGTTATTAATTTGCTGGGTATAGAATCCATGGTAAGACAGACGTTATCGACGAAGCTTTTTTTTTTTTTTACCTCTCATCACGGTGCATGTTAAAAGTGATTAGATTCTTCGAAAAAAGGGAAGATTTTCCATTTATGAAGAGAGATGGATGGTAACGTAGTTTCCATAATGGGAAGACGACTTTGCTATATTTCTTTCAAACGATAATTTTCACTTAAGAAAGGTCGGTGTCTTGTCAGTTAATAGTCGTGGCAACCACCCATAAAGGAGTAGTGCTGCGACCCACTTTTCCAAATTAAGCAAAAGTGCTGGATGTGAGCGCGTCGAAGGGTTTATTCTAGATTGAGCCAATCGACTGTGATTGCACTCTTGCTTGCCCTGGACTTTTAATTATTATTATTATTATTATTATTTAAAAAAAAAGGACTTTTGAGGTACACCCACATGTGGAAGAAGCTTGGTGTTTAACATATTCTTTTTATCTTAAAAGTAAAAATGCATATAGTTTTTAACTACAAAATTAGCATAATATTTCGCTAAGTTAAGCATAGATTTCTTCATAGTAGTTATTTTATGCTCCACCTACGAGTTATGGATTATAATGCTCTTCTCATTGTATGTCATGTTTGTATCTTTTTAACTCGGAACAATATATTAATGGGCTAAAAAATCGAAAATATAGATTACTAGTTAGAAACTACTTAGACATGGGCTTGCACTATGCCATGGGTGGTGCTATTTTTTTTCAAAAATTATTTAAGCGTCGCAAGCGCATTTTAAAGAAAGAAGAAAATTCCAATGACTCGGGTGTTAATAAATATGTCCTATAATCAATCGATTGATTACACGTGACACTGATTTTATTTATGTAAAACATGTTTATTATTAATAAAGACTTTTTTTATTTTTAATATTAATTTATATTTGATTAATGAATCTAATATTTAATTTATGAATCTAGAGTAAAGATAAAATTCATGGGACAAAAATATTTTGCAATGAAAATTACAAAGTTGTTATAATTATGATATTTTCATTGCATCAAAACATTGTTCCTAAATGTTTATGGTCAATGTTCTATCAAGACTGAATATTAATTACAATTGTTAAGACGAGTATAAATCATGTTCCTTCTTTTATGAAAGGATCATAGATGCTCTCATAAACTGAGATATGAAAGATACCTGAAACTAATATATAGGTGCTTATCAGATGACATATACATTGAACTGGCCCGCAAGAGAATTCTATATGGAGAGATCACTTATATCTCTATGGAAAGGCTCACATGATAATTGTGTAAGTGATCCTTATACTTAATATCACTAAATTATCTTATATAAGAAGTGTTATGCTTTGATCCTAACCACACGTTGTCCTAATTAAGGGTAACAAATTGACAGACATTGGGTATAAAATAAACTATATGAAGGTATTTAAGTAATTAAGACATAATTCATCACCCTATATGAAATAGGAAAAACATTTCATTTGTTCTCAAATAGTATTGATTGTGAAATCCTTAGGAAATGACTTTTGAAAAGATTTTCAAAATCTTATTCAAAAAATCAATGACTATAATGTTGAGAACTAACATGATTTGACAAAACACGCATACTTCATACTATAATTTTAAATCTAAACATTCTTAATCAATGGATAATAATTATACTAAGAAACTAGTCACTAAAAGGTTAAGTCAAACCACTTATGATTTTCTTAACATTTGAGAGATTATGATAAGTTGCTGGACATTGTACTTGATTTTCAAATATAAATCAATCAATTATTGAATTGATAATAAATTAAATTGTTTAATTTATTTAATCTTATTTTTTTTAAATTATGATTTATATTTGGACTAACTTATTAGGGAACCTAATGGGTCACACAAATAAAAACTATTTGTTAGAAATTAAAATTGGATGATTAATCAAATGTGACTTGATTATAAATAAATTTTAGAAATTGAGGACTAGATTGTATTTAATACAAGGGATTACAATTATAGACCTAGAAAAAATCAAGTAAAGACTTGATTGAATAAATTTATAAAATTATCCTAAACTAATATATGTGATATTATTTAAGAGGCATGTTGATATTTTATTATTTATAGGGTTTTTAGATTTCTCTATAAATAAAATATTATGCCTTTTTTTTTCTAAAAAAAAAGAGTGAGAAAAGTACAATATGAAAACACATAAAACATAAAAGAAAAGAGTCATCATTCTAAGGTATAACAATCTCTCTCTCCTAAAAAGGTTTAGGATATTTCTCAATGGTGGTTCATGTAGATTACCGTTAGAGACCGAATACTTGGACGACTTATGATTTATGACAACCCATCCTTGAAGCAAATATTTAAAGCCAAAAAAAATATATGATCCTCAGGTACTCATCGTATAGACTGTAAACAACTCTGGATCTGTCTAATAGGATTCTTGAGACTATTGAAAAATTTTAAGTTTACCATTTCCATTGTGTATATATGTTTTGGGAAACCCAATGCCGGGTTACGATCCCGACCATCCAAATCAATTGGTTTTATTTGAATCAGGTGAAAAATAGGCAATGGTAGCAAATAGACCAAGATTTTTTTTTTTAAATAGATTTTTTTCTTTTTCTCTTTTTTTCTTTTGAAAGCTCAACACAAAAAATAAAATATAAAAAGTGCTAAATTTTATAAAATGACCATAATTTAAAAAATAAATTGATCAAATTTCACAAAAAAAAAAACATTTTTAAAAAATGCTTTTTAATTTTTTTTAAAAAAAGGTTAGGAAAATTAGGATAAAAAGGGATTAAGACAAGCTACATTAATTCTTTTGATAAAATCACATGTAAAGAACAAC
>Ga0307517_10003179_pt1 | contig 25821 bp, 30 predicted proteins | sample 23_EM_MG_FD_194515 | JGI IMG/M metagenome (GOLD analysis project Ga0307517, IMG submission 194515) | Populus trichocarpa ectomycorrhiza microbial communities from riparian zone in the Pacific Northwest, United States - 23_EM | ecosystem: Host-associated > Plants > Roots > Unclassified | place... | reverse complement strand
ATTTGGAGATACTGTACTCACACGACCGTAGCGGCAGTCATCAGTCATCGCCAAGTCTGCCGCTGCCTTCCAGTCACACCTGTCATCAGTCATCGCTGGAGCTGCCGGACCGCCCTGAAGGCGTCATCGGTCGCCCAAATCCGGCCCGAACCCGCCCGACGCGAGCGCCTATTTCGTTTTTTCACCCTGGAGTAAATCTGCGAACGCCCCCTCCTTATGAGGCGCAGATAAATCAATAGAAAGTATCAAGAAACGTTAGGGGGTACTCCTGGATACTTTGCGAAGGGAAATACGAGGATTCCAAAAAATGTGCACATCATGACTCGAACGTAGTGGTGACCAGAACTGATTCGGGTCGTTAACCGCTACACCATCGCGGCCTTGCCAGCCGGTTTCTCTACCGAGGTTTTATGTGGCTCGCCAAAGTAACATACAACGCGATGTGTTTTCGAGCTCTCCAGGGCACTGGAGAGACTCCTCTATATACCATTTGTCCCTAACTATAAGCCTGCTGCCACTGGGCCAGCTGTGCCCCTACCGGCAGTTGTCATCACTGGACCTGCCGGTCAGACTCGGGAGTTTTCGTCATCACTGGGTCTGCCGGTCCCCTCATGGGCGCTTGTCATCACTTCGGCGATTGCCGTTGCCGCTACGGTCGTGTGAGTACAGTATGACTATAGCCAATGGCTTTTGGTGGCTCTGGCTCTTGGAAATGGCTTACCGCCAGTGATGGCACAACACTGCCGGAACACGTCTACGCATCGTTCGACTCTCTTTCCGCAAACATCCTAACGAAATACACTTCAAGGCAGGAGTCCGTACAGAGGTCCTAGAGAAGGACGGCGACCACTGGTGGCGGGTGAGTCCTTTTCTTTTCAATAAGCGGAATCTTCCCGTTCGATGCGGAGGGGGCTTTGTGTCTTGTTTCACCGTTACCCCACCTCCGTCCGTTAGCATGTGTCTGCGAGGGCGTATACCACCTCGCCTCCTCACCTGATCCTCCCCCATCGTCTTGTTTTTTTTTCCATCTCAGCTAACATAGGGTGCTTACCTTCTTCTGTTAACAAGGGTTGCACAGAAGCCGGCGAGGTTGGTATGTTTCCACAAGCGTATACCACACCGAACCCCTCGGAGGGAACTCCAACATCTCCAGTTGTCGAGGTCCATGAGCCAGAACCAGAGCTGCATTCGCCTACCACCGTACAAACGCTGCGAGAAGAACCAGCACCCGGTTCAATGGGGCCTCCTGAATCCCGGTTCCTCCAGTAGCTCCACTCCCCGAGCGACAGATCGGGATCTGACCACGAACACTGACGGGGAGATTGACGGCTTGCGCCTGGTCGCTGGACAGAGACTTGCTGAGAATTCTAGGACAGTCAATGAGACACTAATAGGTCCGTCAGCCCAAATGCGTATCTCGGCTCCCCCAATCGAGGTCGAATTAATTCTTCAACGATGATGTAGCAGTATGGCGCGGCAACACTGGTCGTGAAATGGGCCTCCCTACGTCACCTGTATTCACAACCCCGACGAAAATCTCAAGCCCCAGGTTCCACACCCTCCTCCACTTGAATTCATCACTGCCTCAGAGACAGACACGGTTCCTGGATCTCCCATCACTCGGTCTCCGTCCACTAGCATCTCCGCGTTGTCCGACTTCACGATCGAAGATACATCTGATAAAGAGCCTCTCGTCGGCCCCACGACAATTTCTACCTTGAGGACGGGAACGTCGAGGTTTTGTGCGGGAATACGCCGTTCCGTACCCACACCAACATCATGTTATCTCACTCTCCTACCTTTCGTCAGATGTTCGCTCAGACCAGCCTGGCAACGGCAGAATCACCCAACGGGTGCCCGCGCATTCCGTCCCTAGACTCGGCGACGGATCTCGCCATACTGCTCAAGATGATATACTTCCCATTGTATGCCGCCCTATCCTTATGCTGACGGATTGTTCCATTGACCGGCTCCGTCCACAGGTTTCTCGAATGGAGCAAAGTGCCAGATTTCGCAACATTCTCATCCCTCCTCCGAATTACGGCAAAGTATGAGATGCCTGCCGTCCGGTCTCATCTACTCGAAACCGTCCGTGATGCATAATACCCGGGGGCCTTTGGAGGCCTCGATCCTTCCAGGGCGCTTGGGGGGTGTTTTCAGCGGGCCGGCACCACCCGGGCGCAGTAGAAGTTTACGTCCGCACTTCCGATGGCATACTGTGGGGGTTCGGAGGGGTCCGGATTCATTCATGAGTCGGTGTCTCCCAGTCAGTGCGCGGTTGTCCCCAGACATCCTTCGAGTAGCAATAAGGGGACCGATCGCACTCCGCGGGATGGAGCTCAGAACTTGGTACGGAAGCAACGGATCGCAAATTGGCCGGATACTTGCAAAATGCTGGGGACTCCGGATAAAGATTGACCCTCTCTCTGCGGCACGGGAGCCCGCGCAGTTTGTTGTTCAGAATCAAACTACAAAATTTGTAACGGCCTACTGGGCCGAAAATAGAATGGCGAGGGTCCTGATCTGCGATTCAATAGATGAAAAATGGAGAGTCTAAGGCCGGAGCACTTGCACTCTTTTTTGAATCGACATCTTGCAGTACTCGCAACAGATACGCCGCAATGCGGTAAGTCACGGGGGTCTATCAAGACATCGATGTGGAAAGGGGAATACAGACACCAAAGGAACAAGCGCAAAGACACAACGGACCCAAAGTTCGGCGCTCGCCCAGGATAGCTGATGATGGGAGCACTTGCGATTAAACTGCGACGTGTCGTACCATCCGACGCATACGTGGGGTTATTTCCAAAGCACAATGTTTTCTCCGGGAGTCAAGCGCAAGACTACGCCAAAGATACACCGTCGGGTTCAGATTTAGGGTCACGATATCAAAGCGTTTATGTGGAAGGAACATTCGGGGTACGTGTTTCCCACAGGGCAATGTATTGTCAACACAGTAAATTGTTCAGATATCTTGATTCCAGCGGCAGACTTACGTGGCAGACTGGAACCGCCTTCAACCCATTCAGAACGGCCGAGTGACCACAAATATTAAGTGATCTTCAGCAACATTCCGTTCAGCCTACGACGAAAAGTGGGTGTTCGGCATTCACTACTCCACCCGGCACGGCGTATCGCGCCTCAGCGTTACCGTTCACCGACCGGGTATAAATCTGGGGTCGGACGGACGACACCGATGGCTGCCCGCCCGCCGAACCTCTCCTCAACTTGCCTCTCGACATGACAGATGAAAAAACCCTGCTTGCGGCTTCGCTTTGTGCCGCTGTACCCTTGGCTCTGGTCTGGAAATGGCAAAAGAATAGGAGCAGGCCGCCATATCCACCGGGACCGAAGAGATATCCCCTTATCGGCAACATCTTGGATATCCCTCGGGATGTTCCAGTATGGGAGACATTCATCGCTCTGGCCAAAAAATCTGGCAAGTGTCCGTTCTACCTTCACTGAGAACCATCCAACTAAGATTCTACCGGTTCAAGATACGGATGTGCTATATCTCAGGCTACTAACGACGGACTTCGTGGTACTGAACAGCACCGAAGCTATCACAGATCTGTTGGAGAAGCGGTCCAACATTTACTCCGACCGAGTGAGCACCATCGCGAAGCTTACAACTTAACTTTCTCTGATGCATGAGATGGGAGATCAGCCACGCCTGCCGATGCTCGAGCTGTAAGCCATCTCTACACTCCTAACTTCTTCCCTCGCTAACTGCCAACCCCAAGCATGGATGTGTACACGTGGGATTTTATCTCGTTTGGTTACGGAAGTCAATGGAGAAGATGTCGCAGGCTCTTTCACGAGTTCCTGAACGTGAATGTGGTATCGAGGTTTGACAGTTATCTGAACAAACATATGTACCACTTTCTCTCTCGTCTCGCTGAAACTCCCGGCGACTTCCTTGGTCACACTCAATTGTTGGTTCTTCTGCGTCCGTTCCTCACTACATGTCCCACACTCACTGCTGATCCCTAGTGTCACCGGGGCTCTTATCATGGAAATGACCTACGGTATAGAAATAGAGTCCCACGAAGACAAGTTCTTGCAAGCCGCGGAACGGGCAATGGAGCACCTCGAACATGCTGTAGATCCTGGCGCGTTCCTCGTTGATACGTTCCCAATATGTTTGTGCTTGAATTTCCGACTCCCTGCGATACCCGACTGATAATCAAACCTCAGTGAAGTACGTTCCAGACTGGTTCCCTGGGGCTGGGTTCAAACGATTCACCTCGGCTGGTCGAGAGCTGTTTGATGTCGCCGTCAATGGCCCACTAGACCACGTCAAGGAGTCTTTAAAGGTGGGTTCATCAATGCTCCATACATATTTCTCCGTTCTGGGACCGAAAAATTACAAGGTTAATGAGGCCAATTTCTCCATTGCCGCCTCGTGTTTCGACCGTATGACAGAGCTTGCGGATCAAGGAATCGATGAGAGTGTAATTCGATCGGTGACCGCGACGATGTACATAGGTGAGACAATTCATCCGAGATACACTTGGGAATGCTCATTCGTGATGTTTCGATAGCCGCGGCGGATACAGTGAGGATTCTGTCTTCCGATATCCGAATCAAAGCTTATTTGTGCCCAACGGCAGAGCAACACAGTCCTGCGAGCGTTCTTTCTTGTTGCGGCTTTACACCCCCACGTTGTGAGAAAAGCACAAGAGGAGCTGGACAGGATTGTAGGAGTCGAACGTTTACCACAGATCTCAGATCAGGAAGACTTGCCGTACATCTCCGCGTTGATCAAGGAATTGCTCCGCTGGAGTTGCCCGATTCCGTTTGGAGTCCCGAAACGTGTCATGGAGGACAACATATATAAAGGGTATTTTATACCCGCAGGCGCCACGATCATCGATAATGTCTGGTAAGTGTTATGTCTTATACAGTGACGGTCGCAAAACAGTGCGTGGGTCATCTGCTTACTATGCTGAATATACAGGGCAATATGCTATGACGAGACTGTATACCCTGCGCCGCACACGTACGACCCTGAACGGTTCCTGAAGGACGGGAAGCTGGATCCCTCTGTGAAGGATCCCGAGGATCGGGTTTTCGGATCGAGCAGACGGTGCGACCCTGCACAGGTTGCAGTTCTTGCCCCTTTCTAACGTATATTGATAGGATATGTCCCGGAAAATCGTTCGCTCTTCGAGCCCTGTTCCTTAATATCGCTTGCACCCTCGCCGTGTTCGACATCGAGGCACCAGCTGGTGAGAAATTGGAACCCAGGTTCCAGGAATCTCACGTCCGGTTCGTCATGCCTTTTGGTGTCTCGGTTAAAGCAATCTGAGGGAGTTTACTGATTTGATACGTGTCTCTTGTCTCTGTAGGCATACCCTTCCTTTCAAATGCGTGATCAAGCCTCGATCAGAGGCCACAATGAAGATTGTTAGGGATGCGATGGCGGGTTTGAACTAAAATGAAGTGGTGCATGTCGTAATGGTTCAATCTTTTACTCGACTTGTGGTTCCGGATCTGTATCACCACGGAAAACCCGCAGACCAGCGGTGGTAATAACGCATGAGAGGAACCGTGAAGCTGGTATTCCTCGATCCATCGAACGTTAGCAGCCAAAACCTTTGGGACACCGATAGAATCCTCAGGTTCAATAAGGCCAAAGTGTCTTACGACCCGTTTGATAGAAGGCACAAACACCATGGGGAGCCGCCTGGGTGAAGCCAATCGACTCGAGGACGATGGCAACGATAGACATGATCCACACACTGAGAATGAGAGAGATAAACGTGGGGTGGAAGCCAGCGACGCGACAAGAGTACTAGATGACACCCACGGGAAACCGTGCACGATACGCAGTGACTGAAGCACTCGAGCGATATCACGAAGGAATACTCATCTGCATCAGGAAGGGGAGTCTCCACGACCAAGGGGCGCTAGGCAACACTAAGTATGCGAACAAAATTCCCCAGGCCCTTGGTCACGTAGCATCGGGTACCGTCATCTCGAATGCTTCTCGGATAGAAATCCCAGCCAGATTCCAAAACATCGAAGTTTGAAGTTCCCGAGCGGTGACAGAAGTATCCGATCAGGAAAGATCCGGATGACACGACGAAGGTCGACGGGATTTTTTACTTGAGCATTTTCGACTTGAACTCCACTTGAACGCTGTCGTTTTCCCCTGGTGCGCCCCGAGGCTCTCAGGTCTCATGTATTATTATTGCTGTTTGTCCGCAAGTTTTCCGTAGTGATACAAATCCAAACCATAAGCCAAGCGCTTGAAAGCACAAGAGTTAACATTGAACAACCACGACATCCACCACTTCCTTTTAGTCCAAACCCGCCATCGCATCTCTGACTAGTTTCATTCTGGCCTCTGATCGAGGCTTGATCACGCATTTGAAAGGAAGGGAATGTCTACGGGGACAAGAGACATGCAACAAATCAGTAAATCCCCTCAACTCGCTTTAGCCAAAACACCGAAAGACAAGACAAACCGGATGGGAGCTTCGCGGAACTTGGGTTCCAGCTTTTCGCCGGCTGGTGCCTCAATGTCAAACACGGCGAGGGTGCAAGCGATATTAAGGAACAGGTTCCGGAGAGCAAGCCATCTCCCGGGGCATATCCTGTCAACATGTATCAGAGAGGGGTAAGAACTACAGCCTGTGCAGGGTCGCACCGTCTGCCCGTTCCGAAAATCCGGTCCTCGGGATCCTTCACGGACCGATCCAACTTCCCGTCCTTCAAGAACCGCTCAGGATCGTACGTGTGCGGCGCAGGGTATACGGTCTCGTCATAGCATATAGCCCTGTACGTTCAACACGGTAAGTAGGTGACCCATGTACCATTTCGCGACAGTCACCGTATAGGACATAACACTTACCAGACATTCTCGATGATCGTGGCACCCGCGGGTATGAAATACCCCTTATATACGTCGTCCTCCGTGACACGTTTCGGGACTCCAATCGGGACCGGGCAAACCCACCGAAGTAATTCCTTGATCAACGCGGAGATGTATGGCAAGTCCTCCTGATCCGAGATCTGTGGTAAACGTTCGTGTCCCACAATCCTGTCCAGCTCCTCTTGCGCTTTTTTGACGACGTGAGGGTGTAGGGCCGCGACAAGGAAGAAGGTTCGCAGGACTGTCTGGGTCTGCCGTTATTCACATATGAGCTTAGATACGGATGTCGGAAAGACAGAATCCTTACGGTATCAGACCCGGCTGTTGCAACGTCGTGAGTTAACACTCCCGAGTGTATCTCCGACAAATTGTCTCACCCATATACGCCGTCGCGGTCATCGATCGGATTACGCTCTCGTCAAATCCTCGGTCCACCAGTTCTTCCACACGGTCGAAACACGAGGCGGCAATGGAGACATTGGTTTCATTGGCCTTACCATTCTTCAGCCCCAGAAATGAGATGTATGTATAGGCCATCGACAAACCTTCAAAGTCTCCTTGAGGTGATCGAGTGGGCCATTGACGGCGGCATCGCACAGTTCTCGACCGACCTTGGCGAATTGTTTGAACCCAGCCCCAGGGAACCAGTCTGGGATGTGCCTCACTTGAGGCCGGATTATCAGTCGGGTGTCATGAGGATCCGGAATTCTGGGACAAACTTATTGGGAATATATCAACAAGGAACGCCCCAGGTTCTAAAGCCCCTCCGACGAGCGCCGCTACCCGTTCCGAGACTTGCAGGAACTTGTCTTCGTGGGACTTGATGTCCATACCGTAGGTCATTTCCATGATAAGAGCCCCGGTAACACTAAGGATCGAAAGTGAGTGTGGGACATGCGGTGACGACCAAACATAAATGAACCGACAATTTAGTGTGACCCAGGAAGTCGTCGGGTGTTTCAGCGAGACGAGAGAGAAAGCGGCATGTATGTTTGTTCAGATAACTGTCAAACCTCGATACCGCATTCACGTTCAGGAACTCGTGAAAGAGCCTGCGACATCTTTTCCACTGGTTTCCGTAATCAAACAAGACAAAATCCCACGAGTACACATCCATGCTTGGGGTTGGCAGTTAGCTAGGGAGGAAACCTAGGCAATGTAGATGGCATACAGCTCAAGAATCGGGATGTGTGGCTGATCTCCCATTGTATCAGTGAGCGTTAACTTGTAGGCTGCACAACGGAGCTCACCCGATCAGAGTAAATGTTGGACCGCTTCTCCGACAGATCTGTGATAGCCTCAGTGCTGTTCAGAACCACGAAGTCCTTTGTCAATAGCTTGAGATATAGCACGTCCGTATCTTGGGTTGATATAATCTTAGTTGGACAGTTTTCAGTGAAGGTAGAGCGGGCACTTGCCAAATTTCTGCGCTAAAGGGATGAACGCCTGCCATGCTGGAATATCCTGAGGGATGTCCAAGATGTTGCCGATGAGGGGATATCCCTTCGGTCCCGGTGGATATGGCGGCCTGCTCCTATTCTTTCGCCATTTCCAGACCAGAACCAACGATACAGCGGCACAAAGCGACGCCGCAAGCGGGGCCTCCTTCAAGTTGATCATGTCGAGAGGTAGCCAGTAGAGGTTCGACAGACGAAGAGTCATCAGTCTCATTCGTCCGACCCCAGATTTATACGTAGTCGGTGAGCGGTAATACGGAGGAACAATACCCCGCGCCAGGTGGAGCAGTGAACGCCGAGCCATTCATCATAGATTGAATGGAGAGTGTTGATGCCCGTGGTCACTCGACCATTTTTAATAGGCTGAACGCGGTTTAGTTCTATCACATAAGTCTACCGCTAGAACTGAGGTGTTTGAACAATTCATTGTGTTGATAACACATTGCCCTACGAGGGAACACGTACCCTGCACTTCCATTATCTCCACGGCAACGGTCCTGAGCAAGCTTTCAAGACCTTGGGCTTTAACCCGACAATCTTGGGCCCGAACCGGCGAGATTGAAACAGCGTGCTTTGGAAATAAGCCTGCGTGCGCGCGGGATGGTTGCCGCTCGGGAGGAGAGGACGACGCGTCGCGGTCCGATTGCACCGATTACATCGAGCGCTTCTACCTTCCCCCGTTTCTCATCGACATCTGTTGACCGGATATCAGAACCCTTGCTACTTCATTCAATCTACCAGACCGCCGTCCCCTCTGTAGTTTATTGTAGAACAGTGTCGGCTCCCGTGCAACTTCCGCAATGCGACTTTACCCGGAGTCCAAACATCTTCATTCGCGTGTTGCTCCTTGTGACATCATGTTACGGACCCTTGGCTTGTAGGCGCATTTCCGTGGCGTATCTTCCATGGCCAGTTGTTTTCCCCTGGCGCGCCCGGAGGCTCTCATGCATTATTACCACCGTTTGTCTGCGAGTTTTCCGTAGTGATACAAATCCAAAACCATATGTCAAGCGCTCGAAAGTACAAGAGTTAACATTGAAAAACCACGACATCCGCCGCTTCCTTTTAGTTCAAACCCGCCATCGCATCTCTGACTAATTTCATTTTGGCCTCTGACCGAGGCTTGATCACGCATTTGAAAGGAAGGGAATGTCTACGGAGACAACAGACACGGAACAATCAGTACACCCCCTCGGATTGCCTTAACCGAAACACGGAAAGACATGACAGACCGGATGGGAGTTTCGCGGAACTTGGGTTCCAGCTTCTCACCAGCTGGTGCCTCGATGTCAAACACGGCGAGGGTGCAAGCGATATTAAGGAACAGGGTCCGGAGAGCAAACCATCTCCCGGGACATATCCTGTCGGCAGGTGTCAGAGAGCGACAAGAACTGCAGCCTGTGCAGGGTCGCACCTTCTGCCCGTCCCGAAAACCCGATCCTCGGGATCCTTCACGGACTGATCCAACTTCCCGTCCTTCAAGAACCGTTCGGGATCGTACGTGTGCGGCGCAGGGTATACGGTCTCGTCATAGCATATTGCCCTGCACATTCAACATGGTAAACGGATGACCCACGCGCCATTTTTCAACGATTGCCGCATAAGGCATGACACTTACCAGATATTCTCAATAATCGTGGCACCCGCGGGTATGCAATACCCCTTATATATGTTGTCCTCCATGACACGTTTCGGGACTCCGATCGGAGCCGGGCAACCCCAGCGGAGTAATTCCTTGATCAACGCAGAGATGTACGGCAAGTCTTCCTGATCTGAGAGCTGTGGTAAACGTTCGACTCCCACGATCCTGTCCAACTCCTCTTGCGCCCTTCTAACAACGTGAGGGTGTAGAGTCGCGACAAGGAAGAACGTTCGCAGAACTGAGTGGGTCTGCCGTTGGTCACAAATGAGCTTAGATACAGATGTTAGAGAGACAGAATCCTCACTGTATCCGCCGCAACTATTACAATGTCATAAATGAGCACTCCCGAGCGTATTCCGAAAAAGTACCTCACCCATATACGTCGTCGCGGTCGCCAATCGGATTACACTCTCATCTAATCCTTGATCCACAAGTTCTGTCATACGGTCGAAGCACGAGGCGGCAATGGAGAAATTGGTTCCGTTGACCTTGATATTTTTCGGTCCCAGAACGGAGATATATGTTTGGAGCATTTACGGACTCACCTTCAGAGACTCCTTCGCGTGATCGAGTGGGTCATCGACGGCGGCACTGAACAGTTCTCGGCCAGCCTTGGCGAATCGTTTGAACTCAGCCCCGGGGAACCAATCTGGGACGTGCCTCACTTGAGGTTTGATTATCAGTCGGCTATCGCGGGGATTCAGAAATTCGGGGACAAACATATTGGGAATGCATCAACGAGGAACGCTCCAGGTATTACGGCACCTTCGAGGTGCTCCATTGCCCTTTCTGCGGCTTGCAAGAACTTGTCTTCGTGTGACTCTATTTCCATACCGTAGGTCATTTCCATGATGAGAGCCCCGGTGACGCTAGGGATCGACAGTGAGTATGGGACGTGCGGGTCGGACCGAACGCAGAAGAACGGACAATTGAGTGTGGCCCAGGAAATCATCGGGGGTTTCGGCGAGACGAGAAAGAAAGCGGCAGGTATGCTTGTTCAGATAACCGTCAAATCTCATTACCGCGTTCACGTTCAGGAACTCGTGAAAGAGCCTGCGACATCTTCTCCATTGGCTTCCGTACCCCATCAAGGCGAAATTCCGCGGGGGTATATCCATGCTTGAGAGTGGTAATTAGTGAGGGAAGCATGGACGGTGTAGACAGCTTACAGCTTAAGCATCGGCATGTGTGGCTGATCTCCCGTCACATCCATCAGTGAACGTTAACTTGTATGCTTCACAACGGAGCTCACTCGATCGGAGTAAATGTTGGATCGCTTATCCGACAGATCTGTGATAACCTCAGTGCTGTTCAGAACCACGATGTCCTTCGTTAGTAGCCTGAGATATAACACATCCGTATCTTGGATCAATAGAACCTTAGTTTGACAGTCTTTGGTGAAGGTAGAGGGGACACTTGCCAGATTTCTGTGCCAAAGGGATGAATGCCTGCCACGCTGGAATGTCCTGAGGGATGTCCAAGATGTTACCGATGAGGGGATATCCCTTCGGTCCCGGTGTATATGGTGGCCTACTCCTATTCTTTTGCCATTTCCAGATCAGAGCCAGAGATGCAGCGGCACAAAGCGAAGCCGCAAGCAGGGCCTCCTTGTTGGCCATGTCGAGAGGTAAGCTAGGAGAGGTTTGGCAAACGAGGAGTCATCGGTCTCATCCGTTCGACCCCAGCTTTATACGCGGTCGGTGAGCGGTAATACGGAAGAGCAATACCCCGCGCCGGGTGGAGCAGTGAACGCCGAATCTTCCATCGTAGGCTGAGCAGCGTTGATGCTTGCAGTCACCCGGTCGTTTTGAATGGGCTGAGCGTCGTTTAGGTCTGTCACGTAAGTCTACCACCCGATTTGAGGCACCTGAACAATTCATTTTGCTGATAACACAGTGCCCTGCGGGAAACACGTACCTCGAACTTCTGTTCTCTCCACGTCAACGGTCCTGCGCAGGTTTTCGCGACCCTGGACTTTAACCCGACGTTCTTGGGCCCGAACCGGCAAAAGCAACGTGCTTTGGAAAGTAAGCCTGCGTACGCGACGGATGGTTCAATGCCGCCTGGAAGGAGAGTACGACGCGTCGCAGCCCGATCGCACCGAGCGCTCCTACCTCCGGTGACCCTCCATCCCCGTTTTTCGTCTGCTGACTCGGATATCAGAACCCCCGCTGCTTCGTTCAATCCACCAGACCGTTACATTTATTGTAGAGTAGTGTTGGCTCCCGTCCAATCTCCGCAAGGCGACTCTATCTGGCCCAACATCTTCATTCGCTTGTTGCTTCTTGTGACGTCATGTTACGGACTCTTTGCGGCACGAAGAATGATCCGGCACGTGCTCCCTTTTCGAGGACACCACCACCTCCTCGCCCTCCGGTCTTTCCTCCGCTTTTCCTTTTCTTTTTCCCATCCCCCACACCTCCTTCTTGAAGACTTTCGCCACCCACGAATGCCTTCAAACTCACTGGCCACAACCACCTAGGCAACGGGAGATTGTTTCCGAGCCAGCTTCGTGGGACCCACCCGCTCACGCAGCTGACCTCGGCACCCGGATTCCGCAGCCTGAAAGCCCTGCTTGCTATACACAGCTACATACGAACATCCATGGCACAAATACAACATATCTGTCAGATCTTTACCAAATTACAAGAGTGATCACAAAGATAGTGTTCTGTCAAGTCAAATCCCGTCGACCCTCGCCATGTCATCGGGATTTTCCCCGATCGGATACTTCTGCCACTGCTCGGGAACTTCAAATTTCGATGCTTGGTATCTGGCTAGGATCTCTATCCGATATTTGAGACGACGGTACCGGATGCCACGCGACCAAGGGCACGGGGATTTTTTTCACATACTTAGTGTCCCCTAGCGCTGCTTGGTCGTGGAGACCCTTCCTTCGTGATATCATTTGACTACTTCGGTCACCGTGTTGTGCACAGTTGTCCGTGGGGTCACATAATACTCTTGTCTCATCGTTGGCTTTTACCCACGCACGGTATAACTACTGCCCACTATCATGGTATTTTTTACTCCAAGCGACCACAACGCCATGTTCATCTATCTCATCCTCGTGTTGATTGACTTGACCCAGGCAGCTCCCCATGATGCCTGTGAGTGCTTTCGAATTTCAAACCCCTCGAGGTTCTGATTTCATCTGTTCCCTTGCTCGTAACGAAACACTTGCCAGCCCCTCGATATTGGCGGTGACGCCGGGCCCTGTCCTCCCCCCCTCCCCAGCCCCCATCTTCCGCGTGCCCTCATCCGTGGTTCTACCCATATTAGAACGAGTGCTGCGTTCTCGTTCCTTCGTACCGATCACCGTTTGTTTGTTGTTGTCTGTATTCCGTATCGATAGCGTTATATTCATCGTTTGTTGTCCATCCTCTCCCAGTTCTTACTTTCAACTGAGCACCTAATCTAGCTACGTCTAGATTGTAATAACCTCCGTCTGAGGCACCCTCATTGTGTCATAGCCAATGGACTGTGATCAAATAACCATGTTGGCTCATTCCTGTTTATCGCGGTGGTGTTTCTTAGCGGAATTAGCGATACCCAAAATTCATGACGAACGATTCAATTACGACGCATCACTGCACGTATGTTTTGGTCTGTGTAAGGTATCCCTGTTGTTCGTTGTATGCGCGCGCGTGTGTAACAGTGTGATCGAAGGATCGAGCGATATGACCTCGTCCCTCTCGCTTCGACTCTTAGCGTCCGATGGAATCACTTCCACGGGTCAAACAGCACCTTCCCCTACCTCCTTCTACCGAACGGGCCGTAAAATACTTTAACCTCAAACCCGACGATTCCATCGATATCCCAAAGATTTCGGCCGCTACCGTTTGATGGAGTGAGGAATACTAGCTTCGCGATTCCTCTGATGCGCTGTTACCACCGCTCGTCTGCAAGTTTCCCATAGCGATACCAATCCAGAATCATAAGTCAAGAGCTTGAAAGTACAAAGGTTAACATTTAACAATCACGACCTCCACCACTTCCTTTTAGTTCAAACCCGCCATCGCATCTCTGACTAATGTCATCTTGGCCTCTGATCGAGGCTTGATCACGCATTTGAAAGGAAGGGGATATCTACGGAGACAAGAGACACGCAACAGATCAGTAAACCCCCTCTGCTTGCTGTAACTTGCAACCGAAACACCAAGAGACACGACGAACCGGATGGGAGTTTCGCGGAACTTTGATTCTAATTTCTCACCAGCCGGTGCCTCAATGTCAAACACGGCAAGGGCGCAAGCGATATTAAGGAACAGAGTCGGGAGAGCGAGCAATCTCCCGGGACATAACCTGTCAACAGGCGTCAGAGAGCGGCAAGAACTGCAACATGTGCGGGGTCGCACCGTCTTCCCGTGCCGAACACCCGATCTTCGGGATCCTTCACGGACCGATTCAATTTCCCGTCCTTCAAGAACCGTTCAGGATCATACGTGTGCGGCGCGGGGTACACGGTCTCGTCATAGCATATTGCCCTTCACGTTCAAAACGGTAAGCAGATGACCCACGCACCGTTTTGCCACAGTTGCCGTAAAGTTATAACACTTACCAGACATTCTCGATGATCGTGGCACCCGCGGGTATATAATACCCCTCATATATGTTATCCTCCATGACACGTTTCGGGACTCCAATCGGATCCGGGCAACCCCACCGGAGCAGTTCCTTGATCAACGCGGAGACGTAAGGCAAATCTTCCTGATCTGAGAGCTGTGGCAAACGTTCATCCCCCACAATTCTGTCCAACTCCTCTTGCGCCCTTCTAACAACGTGGGGGTGAGGCCGCGATCAGGAAAAAGGTCCGCAAGATCGAGTGGGTCTGGCGTTGGTCACAAATGAGCTTAGATACGAATGTTAAAATGACAGAATCTTCACCGTATCCGCTGCGGCTGTTGAAACGTCACGAATGAGCACACCCAAGCGTATCTACAGTAAATTGTCTCACCTAGATACATAGTTGCAGTCACCGATCGGATCACACTCTCATCGAGTCCTTGATCCGCAAGCTCTGTCATACGGTCGAAACACGAGGCGGCAATGGAGAAATTGGCCCCATTGACCTTGCCATTTGTCGGTCCCAGAACGGAGATATATGTATGAAGCGTCGACGGACTCACCTTCAGAGACTCCTTGACGTGATCGAGTGGGCCATTGACGGCGGTATCGAGCAGTTCCCGACCGACCTTGGCGAATCGTTTGAACCCGGCCCCAGGGAACCAGTCTGGGACGTGGCTCACTTGAGGCCAAATTATCAGCTGAGCATCGCAGGAAGTCAGAAACTCGGGGACAAACATACTGGGAATGTATCAACGAGGAACGCCCCAGGTATTACGGCATCCCCGAGGTGCTCCATTCCCCGTTCTGCGGCTTGCAAGAACTTGTCTTCGTGGGACTCTATTTCTATGCCGTAGGTCATTTCCATGATAAGAGAGCCGGTGACACTAGGGATCGAAAGTGAGTGTGGGACAAGCGGTGACGGTCGAACATAGAAGAACCGACAATTGAGCGTGACCCAGGAAGTCGCCGGGAGTTTCAGCGAGACGAGAGAGAAAGCGGAAGGTATGTTTGTTGAGATAACTGTCGAACCTCGATACCGCATTCACGTTCAGGAACTCGTGAAAGAGCCTGCGACATCTTCTCAATTGACTTCCGTAACCCATCAAGGCGAAATTCCGCGAGGCCGCATCCATGCTTGAGATTGAGAATTAGTGACGGAAAAATCATGGACGGTGTAGATCACTTACAGCTCAAGCATCGGCAGGCGTGGCTGATCTCCCATCGTATGCATCAGTGAACGTTAACTCGTAAGCTTCACAAGGGAGCTCACTCGATCAGAGTAAATGCTAGACCGCTTCTCCGTCAGATCTGTGATAGCCTCGGTGCTGTTCAGAACCACGACGTCCTTCGTTAGTAGCTTGAGATATAACACATCCGTATCTTGGATCAGTAGAATCTTAGTTGGATAGTCTTCGGTGAAGGTGGAGCGGAAACTTGCCAGATTTCTGTGCCAAAGGGATGAACGCCTGCCACACCGGAATATCCTGAGGGATGTCTAAGATGTTACCGATGAGCGGATATCCCTTCGGTCCTGGTGGATATGGAGGCCTGCTCCTATTATTTTGGCATTTCCAGACAAGAGCCAAAGATGCAGCGGCAAAAAGCGAGGCCGCAAGCAGGGTCCTTTCGTCGGTCATATTGAGAGGTAAGCTGGGGGGAGGTTTGACGGGCGGGGAGCCATCGATCTCATCCGTCCGACCCCAGCTTTATACCCAGTTGGTGAGTGGGAACGCAGAGGAACAATACCCAGCGCCGGGTGGAATAGTGAACGCCGAACATTCTATCGTAGACTGAACGGAGTGTTGATGCATTGTAGTCACTCGGCCGGTTTGAATAGGCTGAACGCGGTTTAGGTCTATCACATAGGTCTACCACTAGAATTGAGGTGGCTGAACAATTCATTGCGTTGATAACATATTGCCCTGCGGGGAACACGTACCCTGAGCCTCCGTTCTTTCCACGTCAACGGTCCTGCGCAGACTTTCGCGACTCTAAACTTTAACCCGACAGTCTTGGGCTTGAACCAGCGAAGGTAGCGTGCTTTGAAAGTAAGCGTGCGTACGTGGGACGGTTGCTGCCCGGGAGGAGATATGACGCGTCGCAGCCCGATCGAACTGCTCCTGTCTCCGACTCCACCCCCATTTTCCGTCAGTCGGCTCAGATATCAGAACCCTTGCTACTTCATTCAACTCACTAGCCCGTTACCCCCATTGCAGAGCAGTATTGGCTCCCGTGCAATCCCCGCAGCGCGACTTTATCCGGAGCCCAAACATCTTCGTTTGCCTGCTGCTTCTTGTGACATCATGTCACGGACCCTTTGGCTTGTGGGCGCTTTTCCGCCGCGTTTTCTTTTTTTTCCCCTGGCACGCCCGGCACCTTGATCACGTCGTCCAGTCCCCCGGCGGTCGACCACACATCGCATCGGTCCCGTATTTTTCCTGTCGTCAAACCGTAGTCGGCGCGACAGTACGTAGGACCGTGTCCCCCACATCCGGCGCATTGCCCTCGCGAAAAAATCACTGTTTAGATGGACAAAACCTTTCGCGATGCGACACGGCGGTTTCAACCGGAATCTGAACGATCATCGAGCAAGAGTCATGGGAACAAGCAGACAGGCAACGACGCTCATGTTTCGTACTAGGTGTTCTTCGATCGTTAGCGCTCGCCACGGTGTCCCCAGTTCGGTTCACACTAATCTCACTGTATGTATACTCGAATCCAGCAATATCCAACTCTCCTTCCAGATCCTGGATATGACGCCCTCTCCGGATAAGACACCCTCTCTGGATGGATTGCGCTTTCTGGATCGAGAGAAAATCCAGGTACCGTGTACCCTCTGTCTCCTTACCTCGCGCCACGCCTTATCTTGTGAATGAGGAATTCCGCGAGCTTCACGCTGAGTGGTTGGAGCGGAAGGAGGAAGAACAAGGGTTCACTGCGGGAACCGGAGAGAGCAATGTGGAAGTGAAGGAAGACTTGACCAGTGTTGACGTTGAGGTTTCCCCTGCCGCTTTCGTTCCCCGCGATCTCCCCGTCACTCCGATCGATATCTCCCCTCCCGTCTTGCAGGATGTGATCTCTTCCTCCGAGACCTTCACTTCCATTCAAGCAGTCACAGCTTCCCCTCCCGCCTTGACCATCTCAACGATTTCTAACTTGACCCCAACCGATCTGGACGAGGATACCGGGGTCGGTAAAGAACGGGCTCTTACTCGCCACGAGACATTCTACCTCGAGGACGGGAACGTGGAAATTGTGTGCGGACAGACAGTATTCCGGGTCCACTCCCCATAGTCTCGTTCTCCTCTCCAAAGCTTCGAGGCATCCTTTCCCCGACCACCCTTCCCAATGCACCAATGCCAAAAGGATGTCCTCGGGTCGCGTTCTCGGACACCGCTGAGGATTTCGCAATCCTGCTGAAGATGATTCGCATCCTGGGGTAGGCCTCCTCCCCTTGACATGACTTCGATAAACTGACTGCCTTTCTGGTGGCCAGATTCCCCACGAGGCACGAGGTCCCAACATTCGCCGTTTTCGTATTGCTCCTTCGGATGACGGCAAAATACGGTTACTCCAACGTCCGTGACCAGCTCTTCAAGGACCTCAAGGGCGCATACCCCACCAAGCGGGAGGCGTATCAAGTGGCAGAGGTTCTTAGTGAGGGCATCTTTGAATCACCGAAGCCACACCCCGATGCGGTCCTGAATTTGTTCTTGGAATAGAACGTCAGGTTCGCATTGCCTTTTGCCGCCTATTGCGCTTCCATCGCCGGTTTCTCCGCCTTGATGAGTAACAAACCTGGTACGGTACTTCCGCGTCACGCTATTGCCACTATCACCCACGGCATGCATTTGGTACGAAGTTTTATGGACCGAGCCGCACGTGTAATCGTCTACGAGGAATGTCCGGGTGTGTGTCGAGAGGGGGTGCATGTTGAGCGTTCGTGTAGACGAACGTAAGCGGAGAGCAGAAGCGCTGAAGAAACTCTACCATGCAATATCCCTCGCCGGGAGGGACTGTGGTATGCTGGGACCCCTTTCATTGGGGTATATTGTCTGCGCCAGTTGTACGGAAGATGTCGAGGCGTCCCATACCAGATGGCGCTCGACATGTTGGGAACAATTTTCACGCATATTTTCTCTCGCGCAGAGTTGGGGTGGAGTGTGCATGTGATCGGCCGTTCACACTCGCGATTTCATGCGCTCGTCTGTTTTTCCCTCGAACTACAAAATGTAAGAAGTAGCTTGGTGTATGCGTATTTGACTCATTTCTCCCTCCCGGGGTGTCGGCTTGGCCTCGGCCGTGACTCGGGAACCTTCAGAGTACCGGCACCGAAGATATGGGGCCAACGGGCACGATCAGGTTGGGAGGTGCAGTTTGAGGAGATCGCATGGGAGGACGTTCGCCCTAGCTTGAACCCTTCGGGAGTTGGTGGGAGCGGGGTGTACGATGTGTTAACACAACCCGCGCGTGCGTCAAGAGGTGGTGTGAACAGACCCTCCGTCCCAGCCCATTCGTGTAGATCTCACGAGATTATGACACGAGAACCCGGCCGAGCAAGAGTCTATCTGTAGATGGCCTTGGCCGGTGCCTCCGTCGACTGTGGCATCGGGTGGTATGGATTTAAATTACCGCGCTTTGTTGCCAGTTTACGTAACAATCCAAGTTCACTCCTGCTGCCATAATCGCAATGGGAGTCATCAAGGATGCCTTGGATTCAGCGGTCGAGGAGATATTGTCCGACCAAAACTACGAACAATCGTTCAACTTTTATCGCTCTTGGTCCGATATAGGACAAAATTATGACAACATCCCCTCTGACCAGATCTTTGACGCTATCTGGTCCAAAAGAACGACAGGTTTGAAGATGGACCACGAGCGTGGCAAACTCACCTACTCGACCGCTAACTTAATCCTTCGTTTCACAAGCGATGCAGAGTCGGATCACATTCTTTCCCCACACGGCTCCGGGTTGCAGGACCGCCTCTGCAAAAGCTCCCTACAAGAATTCTTCAGGAGTAATCTGGCGATAGTGCGGAGCGTGTGCGGTTCCTACAGTAACCCCTGGGAGGAGTTCTACGCAGCCACTAGTCTCATTGCACACTGGGCCAACCTCGGACACGTAGAGGAAACTCCGATCCGTGATCACATCCTCCAGTCGCTTATCTCTCACACGAAGCTGTATGATCACCAAGCTAATGCGCTCATCATCCTGTTCAAACTTGCGGGCGCAACATTTGAAGCTTTCGCCGATCCTTCGGTGGTCGACCGCTGCTTCGAGCTCCTCAAGGGTGGTTACGGCCGTGGTTCGGCGAAATGGAAGTCGGTAGAGGTGTGTGTGATTCTTACGATGATGGACGGGCATAGAGCTGAGGCGAATTTTCAGGAACTAGTTGCGCTACGGGAGCGCGGGTGGGAGGGCCTTCCTCCCCCACCTGTATTCACGATAGGGAAACAGAAACCAGCCAGTGCGAACCAGAAAGACCCCGGCGCAACCCCCGTCGTAACATCCCTGGGATTCCCGGACTGTGATGTAGAGTCTCAGATTCCCCAGCCCCTTCCACTCGAACCGGTCGCCACTCCGGAGACAGACACAATCCCCGGATCCCCCGTCTCGTATTCCCCGTCAATCAGCATCACCAGCCTGTCGGATTTCACGGTCGCCGATACCTCTGATGATGAGTCCCCCCTCGACCCCACGACCATAACCCCCCACGACACCTTCTACCTTGAGGATGGGAACGTAGAGGTTTTGTGTGGAAACACCCTATTCCGCGTCCACCCCGGTACCTTGTCGTTCCACTCTCCTGTGCTCAGTCAGATGTTCGCAAAATCGAACCTTGCGACAGTGGAATCGCCCAACGGTTGTCCCCGCATCCTGTCATCGGACACGGCCACGGATTTTGCCACTCTTCTCAAGGTCATATACCTCCCAGCGTATGCCACCCTGCCCCGCTACGAATGTGTTGTTCCGCTGACCACCCCCATCCACAGATTCCCTGAACGGAACAAAGTGCCAGATTTCGCGACATTCTCATCCCTCCTTCGAATCACGGCAAAGTACGAGATGCCCGCCATCCGATCTCAGATACTCGAGATCGTCCGTGATGCATATCCGGTGACCTTCGACGGCCTTGATCCTTCCAAGGCACTTGGAGAAAACGTTTTCAGTGGTCCGACCCCTCACCCGAACGCGGTCCTCAATCTGTTCGTCCAACAGCGAGTCACGTCCGCACTACCAATGGCATACTATATGGCAGCTCGGAGAGGGTTAGATTCGTTGATGGGCAGACGTCTCCCGGCGAGTGCAAGATTGCTCCCCGAAACACTTCAGGCCACGATACAAGGCCTGTTCGCGCTCCGTGAGATGGAGCTTAAAGAGACCCATCGCTTGATCTTTGGATCAAAGGGCTCCCGGTCGTGTTCCCGGCCGAACTGCCCGTCGCGCAATGCAACGAATCCGGGAGTTTCGGAAGCACGTCAGAAGGTTGCTGAACAAATCATGGACTCCGCCAAATCCGGGACGAAGTTACTGCAAGTGCTCTCCCTGAGGGACTTCTGTGGAGACGACTCTCTTGGGTTTTGCGAGGGATGTGTAGGAGGGTGGGAGTCTGGGCATGCGGATGTGAGGAAGAGGGCTTGGGCTGCGTTGCCGGTTGTGTTTGGGTTGAAGGCTTGAATCCTTGTTGGGGTTGACGTTCAGCGTTGTTCGTCCACGAGTGTATCATATGGCTGACTTTTTTTCGTTTGCTCTCCGTTTGCTTTCTTTTTCTGTATTTTGGTGACTCGTTTCCTTCAGGATGAATTTCGATACCGACGGGAAATGTGAACTTAACCTCCCCCTTCTGGACGATTCCCCGGACGTTTGGGCATCGCCAAAGTTGTAAACTGTCCGAGGGAGAGTTAAAATCACGTCATACGCAATGGGTCCTGCTGCTGTTTCGCAGTCCACTTGGTCAGGGATGCGGGTTTTCGATTAAAACCACGGCGTAGGTTGGGAATTAAGCGGGTTGAGACACGGTTTGCATTTTTGCATTTTGTGACTGTTCAAACGTTCAGACGCGCGGTGTCGTTCGCTTACGTAGCTACAAAGATTTCCTCTCGTACCGCCACAATCGCAATGAGGTACATCCAGGCAGCCTTGAATAACACAATCGTCGGGTTATCCGACCAGAACTACGATCAATCGCTCGCCTATTTTCGTCGTTGGTTTGAGATTGCACAGACTCATTCCACAATCCCCCCTGATGCAGTCCTGCGTGCGCTGCAGACGTACAGATCGAAGAGCGTTACAGCTAGTTACACCCACCCGACTGGCCACTTGATCCTCCGTTTCGCCAGCGACGCAGAATCGGACCATATCCTCGCCCCATACAGCGCCGGGCTTCAAAGCCGCCTCTGCGCAGAGATTCTCCAACTATTCTTCGACACTGATCTGGGAGTTGTGTCCGGCCAATGCAATTGGAGCGACCCCTACTGCGCGGATGTCAGTCTCGTCGCGCACTGTATTAACCTCGGATGGGTGGAGGAAGCTGTGATCCGTAATCAAATTCTCCAATCGCTTATCTCCCACCCGGCACTGCACGATCACCAGGTATACGCGCTCGTCGTTTTGTTTCAAATAGCGGGGGCCACACTCGCAGCGTATGGTGATCCTACAGTGGTCGACCGCTGTTTTGAGCTGCTCAAGGGCCCCCGCAAATCTTCTTGGCCGAGAGAGGAACTGATTCAGGTGAGCACGCCCTCTGTGAAGGGAGTAACATTAAGACTAAGGCAAAATTACAGGAGGTCATTGGGCTACGTGAGCGTAGCTGGGAGGGTCTCCCTCCACCGCCCGTATTCAGAACCTGGAAACCAAAACCGGCTGGCGTGGACGAGAAAGACCCTGCCGCGACTCCAGTTGTCACTTCGCTGGGACTTCCAAACAGAGATCCTGAACCTCAGATCCCAGACCCCCCTCAACCCGAGCCGATTGCTACCTCAGAGCCGGACATCGTTCCTGGATCTCCCGCCACTCAGTCTCCATCCATCAGCATCGCCAGCCTGTCTGACCTCACTACCGCGGATACCTCTGACGACGAGGCTCCTGTCGACTCCACGACTATAACCCTGCATGATACCTTCTACTTCGAAGACGGGAATGTCGAAGTGTTGTGTGGCAACACCCTTTTCCGCGTCCATACCAGTATCTTGTCACTCCACTCTCCTGTACTCGGTCAAATGTTCGCGAGATCGAACCTGGCTACCACAGAATCACCCAATAGTTGTCCCCGCGTCTCATCCTCGGATACAGTCATAGATATTGCCACACTTATAAAGGTCGTATATCTCCCAGGGTATGCCACCATATCCCTCTACAGTTAACCAATTCCGCTGACCGTTTTGTCTGCAGGTTCCTTGAACAGAACAAAGTGACGAATTTCACAACATTCTCATCCCTCCTCCGAATCACAGCAAAGTATGAGATGCCCACCGCCCGGCCCCAGATACTCAAAATCATCCGCGATGCATATCCGGCCACCTTCGAGGGCCTTGATCCTTCAAAGGTGTTCGGAGAGAATGTCTTCATCGGCCCGACCCCTCATCCAAATGCAGTCCTCAATCTCTTCGTCCAGCAGAACCTCACATCCGCCCTGCCAATGGCATACTACATGGCAGTCCGGAGGGGCCCTGACTCGTTGATGGGTACACGCTTGACGGCGAGCGCACGGCTGGCCCCAGAAATCCTTCAAGTGGCTATAAAGGGTCTGATCGCGCTGCGTGAGATGGAGCTTAAGGAAACCCAACGCTTGATCTTCGAACCGAAAGGTCCTCACCTCCCCCCGTTCAATTGCTCTTCGTGCGACACAGTGGGTCGAAGTGTAAGAGTGTCGGAGATGCACCAGAAGGTTATCGATCAGATCACGGATTCCTGTCGGTCTGGGATGAGACTGTTGCAGGTGCTCTCGTTGGGTGAAATTTGCGGTGGTGATTATCATGGATTCTGTGAGAGGTGTGTGAAGGAGTGGGAGCATGGGCATGCGGAAGTGAGGAGGAAGGCTTGGGCCGCGTTGCCGGATGTGTTCGGGTTGGGCGTTTGATTTCGTGTCGGGAGTTTTGTGTCAAACGGTAGCATTGAATATCTTAAAAATTTGGCCTCGGGATTTACGATGCATTCTGTAACTTGGTTCGTATCCTAGGTTTCTTCCCTCGTACACATGTGTATCAGGTGCCAGTACCCAGAGCCATCACATGCGTCCAGCCTCAACGTCCAACCATAAGGCTCATCAGGAAAATGTCTATTGACTTTTTCGACGCGCACTTTCCCCCGCTTTTCTGACACTTTGTTACTATTTTTGATGTCAACCCTTCCGGGATCATGACACAACTTCCAGAAGTGCGTACTTTTCCCTTCCTACCGTCCTTTATTACGAAAACATTGGAAAAAGGCGGGGTCCAGTCGGTGCTAACAATCCTGATGGGGGCGGGAACCTGCGAGAACGAGCGCGGATGCCTGAAATTTCACGGGAAAGGCGCCTGGCAAATGACATTCAATGATACAACCATCTACTGTAGTAGTACATAATAACAAGCTGTCGGTACGGACTTGATCCTTTAGATATCAGAGCTTGAACCCAAACACATCCGGCAACGCAGCCCAAGCCTTTCCCCTCACTCCCACATGTCCGTGCCTCCACCCCCGCACATAATCCTCACAAAACCCGTAACAATCGTCACCACGAACGTCATCCGGCGAGATGACCTGCAGTATTTTCGTCCCGGTCCCACAGGAATCCGTGAGTCGATCGACGAAACTCTGGTACGCCTTCCATCTTGTTGGTCCCACTGCGCCACGCGAAGGGCAGGCCGTCGAGGAACATTGGTGAGCAGCTTCTGGTCCAAGGATCAATCGGTGGGTTTCCTTGAGCTCCATCTCACGGAGTGCGATCAGGCCCCTCATTGCTACTTTAAGAGTTTCCGGGGGCAACCTTGCGCTCGCCGGGAGACATCCATCCATCAACGAATCCAGCCCCCTCCGGACCGCCATGTAGTATGCCACTGGCAATGCAGATGTGAGCTTCTCCTGGACGAATAGGTTGAGGACCGCGTTCGGGTGAGGAGTTGGGCCGCTGAAAACAGTCTCTCCAAGCGGCTTCGATGGATCGAGACCTTCAAAAGTCTCCGGATATGCATCACGGATGACTTCGAGCATCTGGGTCCGGACGGCAGGCATCTTATACCTAGTCGTGATACGGAGGAGGGATGAGAATGTTGCAAAGCCCGGCACTTTATTCCGCTCAGGAAATCTGCAGACAGAGCCAGTCAGCGGGATAATTCATTAGCATATGGATGCAGCGCACGATGGGAGGTATATCATCTTGAGGAGTATGGTGAAATCCACTGCCGTGTCCGAGGACAGAATACGGGGACACCCATTGGGCGATTCTGCCGTTGCCAGGCTGGTCTGGGCGAACATCTGATTAAGGGTGGGAGAATGGAACGACATAATGCTGGTGTGGACGCGGAACAGCGTATTCCCACATAACACCTCGACGTTCCCGTCCTGAAGGTAGAATGTGCCGTGGTGGGTTACGACCGTGGGGTCGACGAGAGGCTCTTCGTCAGAAGTATCTTCGATTGTGAGGTCGGATAAAACGGAGATGCTGGTGGATGGAGACTGAGTGATGGGAGATCTGGGAATCGTGTCTGTCTCTGAGGTGGTGATGAATTCGAGTGGATGAGGCCGTGGAACCTGGGGTCCGAGATCTTCGTTTGGAAGTCCTAGAGATGTGGCAACGGGAGTTGCAGCGGAGTCGTTCTGATTCGCATCAGTCGGCCTTGGTTTCCCAGTTGAGAATACAGGTGGGGGAGGGAGGCCCTCCCACCCGCGCTCCCGTAGCTCGATTACTTCCTGGGACATTGACTCAGGTCCAATGCCGTTTTCTTCATGGAGAGAGCTCACCTGTACCGGTTTCCACCTCGTTGAATCGCCCTTGGAGTATCGCTCGAGAAGGTCGAAACAGCGGTCGACCACTGAGGGATCGGCGTACGCTGCGAATGTTGCGCCTGCCAGTTTGAACAGTACGATGAGCGCGTACGCCTGGTGGCCATACAGTACTTCGTGAGAGATGAGCGACTGGAGGATATGATTACGGATCGCGGCTTCCTCCACATATCCACGATTGGCCCAGCATGCGATGAGGTTGGCGTCTGCCACGAAATCGATCAATGGCCACGTCGTGCAACGACTTTCGTTGTAGCACACGAGTACCATATTATCGTTGAAGAATTTT
>Ga0307517_10003178_pt1 | contig 25823 bp, 29 predicted proteins | sample 23_EM_MG_FD_194515 | JGI IMG/M metagenome (GOLD analysis project Ga0307517, IMG submission 194515) | Populus trichocarpa ectomycorrhiza microbial communities from riparian zone in the Pacific Northwest, United States - 23_EM | ecosystem: Host-associated > Plants > Roots > Unclassified | place... | reverse complement strand
ATTACGATATTCTTCTTTTACTTTATCAAACAAATTCTTCTTGAGCCTTCCTGACCTATATCCCGTTGTCTCGAATATCCTCGGCCTAGTTAGCTCGGAATCCTACCGTGTTAGCTACCCCGTAACAGTGTGATAGCTATGATGTCAAAAGGCCTAAGTGCAACAGTAAAATGTGATTTAAGTACAGGCTACAAATCTTGCCACTATTGTACTCCCACACACAGGCACTTTAGGATGAACAAAGTCCCCCAGGGAACTCCAGAGGGCCACTGTCCACAATGGAAAAACTCATGAGAAGTAGGTCCATAACGGAGAAACTCAGGGGGAAGAGTGGCCTTACTGGAGGCAGTGTGGGACTTCAGACACTACCAGACCACCAGTCTGTTACCCCTGAATTATGTGGTTATAGCAATATTCCCTGCATTTGCCATGCATAGCTTAAGCCAACTGGTAAGGCCCTGAATTATAAGTAAACTATAGTTGTCCCATAGGGGCCACCGGGGTCCCAATCAATACCAAATATCTTATGTGATATGAGAGGTATAGTGGTCCCTAGTAATACCACCTACTACATGAATCAAACTGTGATATATATGAAGTAAAATATTTTTTGCTGATGTATCTATAAAGACAACTCTCACAAGAGTCAGCGATTTCCGGAGTTATGATGCTACAGAGACGTCCTTTATACTATTGCGTAGCAGGTGTCGAGTTCAACATTCTTCCGCAATCAGATCGAGGATCGGGGAAGCAGTTGTGGAGGAATCTGCTATCGAGTTCTGGGATTGCCAGCACCTGACCCTATTCAGCCATGTAACTTCATGAATAATAGCCCTCTGGGGATAAATCTTATATCACTGTATAACAGGCATTGAGCCCTGGAACCTCCAGGTGTCAGATTCAGGATCGACTTTATGGCTATGGTAGCGTGTTGCAGCTGTTGCCCAGGAGTGTGGATGTTAAGTGTTGTGATGAAAAGAGTGTATCGCGTCGCGTTTAATTTGAGGCTGAGTGCCAAGAAACCACCAGGTACTATGCTCGACTTGTGAGTCGTATGACAATCACTCACTTTCAGACTGGAGTGAGCTGGCATTTTTGCTGCCTTAAAGATGAAGTTCTGAAAATAGAACTTTGAGTCTAACCTAGAGTCTTTAGCGCAAATTAAGATTAAGTATACAATAGCTTTCTTACCTGGCGCCAGAAGTATTCATATCTTTTTTGCCAGGAAATACCCCTTTCGCACCCCGGAGCTGGGAGGATACTCAGGAGTAGAGGTAAATCCTAATGTGCGATGGTGTTGAGGTAGGAGTCTAATTGCAGGGGAGGCAGAGTTGCTTTGTTGCATGTGTCCGGACGGAACCCAGTATAGAGAAGGGTCTCTAGACGAACCAGACACAACCAGATGTGGTGTCTGAGTACAGGACGCATAGGATGCACAGGACTCAGTATCCAGACATAGAGAGTCAGGACGCAATACTATTGTATCTGATGCAGTATAGCTTTTTGCTAATGTAGTGCAGGCCTTAAGATCAGCCGCTTGCACTTCTTAGACCCAATGTTTAAGAGAAATCCTGGCATCGAATGTGGATCTCTGAGGGAGGCTGCCAGTTTGTCTTGTTGAGTATGGGTTGTTTGCCTTAGCAAATTTTATAACGCTTTGGTTGATTATGCGTTCAGCTATCTTTGAGAATGTTTGCATCAGCTCGATAACTCTGTAGCTTGCAAAGGCATCGTAGTCCCCTTTTGCTGGTTTGGGAAGGAGTATTCCTACTGAATCCTTGAGTGATGGTGGGTGTATGGGCCATCTAAGCAGGTGGTTGACAAGGGCAGGTATAATGTTACGGTTTACACTGTTTATACCCTTCCATACGCCATATGGTACCTGGTCTGGTCCTGGTGCGGATATGTTACTGCACTTCCGGAGAGCTTGACCAAGGTTCCGAGTATACCAATTGAAATTATACGGGAACGGCTCTCTCTTCCGAAACCCCCTTCCCAATTGCGCCACCTTCACACCACACTTCCAAACTGTTTGAGGAAGGAGCCAACCTGACCCGCTCACTCACGTCGGTCGGTTCACATCGCCCCAGATCCGACTTCCACCATTGGTAAGGGACCAGACTGAGTCTGTGATCGGGGATGTTACCACTTCCCATCTAGCAGAATCGGCTCACTGGACTCTCAGCGGTCCACAACTCCAATTCTCACCCATCTACGTGGGGAAGCAGAGTAATTACCAGTTGACTATCCCCTTGAGCCCAATCAACAGTAACATGTCGGATATGAATGTCGATGTGGTTCTCACAGGGGTGATGCCGGGGCTGCATGGGCAGTACTTGAGTTTGTTGACCGAGTTGCGGAAATCGTTAGGCGGCCATTGGATGCTAGACGGGGATCGGGGCCAGCCAGGTGTTAAGAATGTGCTTGAAGCACAAGAGGAGGTAAGGAGGGATGGCCTTTCGGAGAGAACAGGGAAGCCGATACCTGGACCGGGTGGGAAGGCTCTCCTGGTGGCGAGAGAAAGAGTAGATTGCGGGCTGTTGTTGCTGCTGGGCCCATCGCTCTTAGAGAGAAGGATTCGAAGCTCTTGGACGATACTCGGTTTATTCCCTGAGTGCCGAATATCTACTTCGAAAGCCTACACCACATGCTGGGTACCCCGACAGAGAAGAATAAGGCTCAGCCGAGAAACTCTACTGTCTGATGATTGCCACAAACGGACTCCTCCAGATATTGAAGTCGCTTTTCCGCCGCCGTTATTAAACAACTCTGGTCGCCCCAAAATCTGAAGCTCAGCGTTCTTTTGATGACCGAGAAGGGCCTGCCAATGGGCTTCGAGGCTATCGCCTACGTCCGCCCCACTATCTCAAAGAACTACATCAATGACGTTGACAGCTTTTCAATCCCTTCCACCCAGGAATACCTATTGCTCCGCCGACCCCGCTATCAAAAACGAGTCCGGCTCTATAATCACCCCATGCGCGAACCATGAACAATGTCCTATGTTCATCTCGGGCTCCACGGACGGCCCACAATGCAAATACGACTGCTGCTTCTCACAGTGCGATGAGAACCCCAGCTATCTGCAGAGACTCATAGCGGAGCTATCCAAAAACAACGAGGACTGCGAGTACTCATATGTCGCATTCCGCCGTGGTATCAACCACCGCATTGACACGAAGAACAAGATCAGCCCAACAAAAGACGACTTTGGCACAACCCTTATCGACGGTGAACAGGGCACGCCAGTTCAACACAGCGTCACAACTCCGCAATTGCATTCCAACCCTCCCATGCATCATCCATCATCCCCTGCCCATTAAATGCCGCAGACATGTCATTCTCGACGTGTGAACTCCGCCCGGCTCCATCGAACGACGGGTTGCCCCTAAAAGCCCCGGAAAACCGGAGTTCGGAGACATAAGAAAGAGCGGATGGGGCGATCTCTGGGCGCTTGGAGCGAAGTCTAGCACAAGGTGGAACATAAAGATTGGCAATGGCAACAAGAAGGTTAAGTCAAAATTGATTACCATCATGGATCCTCACGGTGATCGGGTGAGGGCTATTATCAAGGATAAGACGACCACCTTCCTGAAGGCCTGGAGGAAGGAGTTGACGAAGGTGGCAAGGCTTCAGAGGAAGTCGGAGGGTAGGGAGAGGCATGCCGAAATGGATACCAAGCAAAAAGGAGAAGGGAAGGAGGCTGCAGGAGAAAACAATTGCGGAGAAAGAGACCAGAGAGATGCACGAAGAGATGATTCGGATGCATAGAGGGGGGAAGGGAATGAAACAGCGGGAGATGCAAATGCGGAAAAGGGAGTAGGAGGCGACAAAAGGGGGGGGGGTGCAATCGCAGTTTGCGCTCACAATATAACCGTATTCTCATATCCAGAGCGTAGGCTACTGGTAGGTAGAGGTATATATAGGGCTTCCCGATTTTTGTAAAATTATTAATCTAGCTCCGGGAAAGCGTTATCCATGGCAGCCATTGGTACTGTTTCATTGATTGGTGGTGCGTCATTCGAAAGGTCGTGTAATCATTGATGCAAAGGTACTACTACCTCACTATTCCTGAATCCCGGATCTCTTCCATTTGTCCAGTAAAGGTGAGAACCAGGAGGAGTATGCTATATATCGGTGTGTTTGTGGTATACTTGTACACGGGCAAGTGCTCTCGACGGTGGGGTTGGCTGGACCCCAGAGATGGTATCTTTCGCAAATTTCTGCTAAGGACTGGGGAATGCCGACGTGGGTTTCTCCATTGAAGAATTCTATCATGTCGTATATTATTTAGCGAGTTTTCCATACATTCCTGAGTTAGGCAAAACACCCAGCTGAGCCGGTGCAGTGTTCTTCGGGGAGCTTGGACTTGGAAAAAAAGGTGTTTTTTGCATCGAGTGATGTTTTGTGATCTGGCTGAATATTGTTATTAACTCAAGGCGTGAGTGGTCGTACGGGACCCTGAAATCGTCGCAGGATGGCCCCGGCACAGGGGGTGGACAGTCTCTCCGTTCGCTTCATATGTGCTATCCGAATGCTTTGCCGAGGGCGAGAAATAGGCGCGGGGCAGCGAAGTATGCCAATCCCGGATTTTTCTTCTACTACTGTATCTAGTTCTTTATTTCAATGGAGGGTCTTTCGGGCGTGGCCTCGTCCGCCACTGCGCAGTTCATTTACAACGGATAGCTTAATTTACACCGCCGAATACAGTAGCAACACAGTATTGGCTGTAATGAAGCTCTATCGTATCGTTCCAAGAAGAAAGAAAAAACCCCTTCATTCGACTTTTCCTCCAATTCACTCGCAGGTGGAACTGTACCGCGGTGGTACCCTTTTATGCACCGGTAAGGGTATCAGTATGGGAGTTAAATGATTCCCTTGGTACTTTCGAATTGTGAACAGGGAGGGCTTTGTCATTGATGAATTGCCTTTCAGCGAGACTTGGGGAGGAGCTCTTTCCAATCGATCTTGTAATGTGTACTATTGGGGGTTGTGGTTAATTTGTTTCCGCTAAATATGATATGATATCGTGCTATTCGTGGAGCTGTGTCATCAAATATTTACATAGTTGCACACAATTGTCTCAAGGATCCTTGCGCTATCGTACACCACATTCCTTCCATCTGAATAACACCCTATAATATTATGTTTATCTATCATCCTGCAGAGAAAAAAACTGGTTGGGCAAGAATATACAGCTGGGAAAAAAATCAAATAGGATCGGATGAAAACTACGTGGTGTAAACTAGGGTTTGTCGCGGTTGTGGAACTGGTTCCAAACTCTGCCATACTCGGGAAAGGGGGAAACTCGCAAACCCACGCCGGATGCCACTAGTAGAAGCAAGACCCCAGGGAAGTTCACGTCGGTGAGGTGACATATACGTGCATTCCGAGCTCATCTCATGTAATTTCCCTCGACTACAAGGGGGGATATCCAAAGACAACTTATATTTGCATCCCAGTAAAAGTATGGATTGCGCCCCACCGATTTATGGAATATTAGTGGGTAACTGTCCATTTCTCACACGAGTATCTTAACTTTATTATTAAGACCAACTTCTCCCGCCCACCCTGAAACACTCAAGATCCTGAATATGCATGCCGGGGTTCGAGCCAACTACTACAAAAATCGGACTGATGAATTTTATGAGAAACTTGCACCGTTTATCATAATGTTCCAAAAGTTGAAACCAAAAACAGGCTATTTAATTGGCGGGTCTGTGAACTCAACTCGGGCCGCCTAGGGGTACTGCTTAAGTAGTCCCACTGCCACTACCAAAGCCCACATGGTCTCACTACTCACACATCCCGGATGCAACTGTGTGTAAACCCTTGGAGAAGGCTGCTGCAAAGACAGTGAAGCTGTGAAAGAAGGGTGGAAGGTTAAAGAGGAGCAGTTAAGACTGGAAGGGGGCAACTGAGAAGACTGAGCCGGAGAAGGGCAGAAGGAAGAGGAGAAAATGGGCCACTCAGCACGACGGCAAGGGGGAGAGACTACTGTACAGCTAGAGAAGGAAAGAATGGAATGGAACCGGGAGGGGTGGGGGTTAGGAGGCATTCCCGAAGGGCCTGTTTACAACCCAACCGGGGAAAGTATCATACTACCTCCCTGAAATGTTCTGTACAGTTCCCCTCCCCGTCTCTGTCGCTAACTCCTTACGCATACCTACCCCTTAACACCAATGCCCATAAACCCAAAAAGCAAGAGTTATAAGTGGAAGATGCCTGCTGGGTCCAGGTTAAAATGATGGGAGTGGACGAGATTGGTGCTCTTTGTGAACTCTTATTTTTGGAAGATGGGTATGTGAGGTTGGTTGGAGATGTTGCCGGGAGGATTGAAGAGTGGGTAGGAGGCGAGACTACTAGGCGGTAACTAGAGGTGGTGCGAGGGAGATGGTGTGGACAGTGGGTTTGCCGGTGGTTGTTGGTTGGAGGGAGGGTGGAGACCGAAGAAAACAATCAATAAACAGAATTCCGAAAAGGTGAGGAATTTGAGACTTAGACTCCTCCGTAATAATTTCGCTAATTCCGAGGGTCGTAGCAGGCCACTAGGTTGTATATCAAGCATTTCCAGCCATAGCTAACATTCCATTCTCAATATTCTATCAATAACATTCCAGCAACGACATACCATCAACGACATACCATCAACGACATACCATCAACGACATACCATCAACGACATTCTATCCTTTGTAGGTTATTAGGAAGTCCGACAACCATACCATTCAAGAGAGACCCATGCTACCTTCCGAGTGATAAACAGTGACCAGCAGCTACCCCCTTTCCTTCGACAGCTCACGGTGGAGGATACCGGCGATTTAATGACACGGGGGAGGTAAAAACAGCACAGTAAGCCTACAACCTCTAAGCGGAGGCTCGGTACGACCAATGGTTGTTTGAAGGTGCACTGACTGGAAATCGGGTATGCCTAGCGGAATCAACCAATGCCCGAACCCACATTTATTACGCACTATACACCGAGCCGGGGCCTCTTTTTCTTTTTCTAGGTGTGATATCACGCCAGCAGGGGAAGGGAAAACGATGTACGAGTACTTGTAAGGTCAGGATCTGCGCAAGGGCAGTTTCAACCATGAGTGATAATCGATGACCACCTATACAATCAATCAATCAATTTCAAGCTCAACACAATCTAGTACTAAGTTGGAAAAACGGTAGCTAAAAAGCACCACACTAAAAGCAAGTAAGTGGGTAACGAAACATTTTCCCCCAATTTTACGTGTAGGTACAACCACACGAACAGATTACTGCGCGGGTCTGGCCTTAGGCTTGATCTCTCCCCTAACCCCAAGTTGCGTGCCAACCACCACACTGACAGCAACATTCAGATCAAGGTCCGAGCCGACGTTGATAGTAACTTCGACTTTCCCGCTTTTCGTAGTGCCCTTGATGGCTGCTTCGGGAGTGACTTTGTGCACTTTTAGTACACGATTGCAGACTTCTTCCTCCTCCACTTCATCATCTTCATTCGCCTCCCCGTCATCGTCCTCGCTGTTCCCACCACTGACTTGTCGCTCAACCTTCTCAACCACAATTTCTCTAATACCCTCGGAGATTCTAATGATCACGTCGCTGTCAGATGGAACATCGGATTGAGCGATCCTCCAAGCGGGAGCAGCGGTCTGGGTTTTGAGTATTGTTTGGAAGCTATTATCTTCGCCGATTATGACACTGATTGGATGCGAGAGTCGGGGGGGCTAGGCTCACTGCCGGGTGGGTAGATTGCTCGATGCCTTGCTTGTCGAATTCACCATTTAGTGAAGCTTGGGTTGCTGCGCCGCGAGCCGAGAGTTATGACGGACTGAGTGCCGTTGTGAGTGTTGCCGGGACATTTACGGGTACCGAATCTGAGAAGAGGGCGGCAATGCAAGAGGCGATTTTGAGAGTGTGGGAGGTCCCGCCTGAGAGGATTATCTAGATCGTGGTTAGAATTAGATAGCGAGTTCTAGAATGAGGAGACAAACCTCACCAATGTCTAACGGATCCAACTCCGCTTTCTTCGCAACATTCTCCACGAGTGACACAATTTGGTCAAACACCTTCTTCGCGGAGAGCTCGTACCGCAGTCTGTTAACGGTAAAGGGGAGGTCGTATCCATCAGGAGCGACTCGATAGAAATGGTCACCGAGGTGCCCAGCGACAACCCTCATGGCCCCCTCAGCCCCCAGCCTCAGCTTGGCAAGTGGCCTCTCATTTCCTGGATCAACCTTATGCTTCTTGATAAACTCTTTCGAAAAGCGATTCACAAGCACCTCATCAAGCTTCAGCCTGCCAAGTCCATAATTATGAGCCGTCGCAAGAATGGTGTACATCCCATCCCCAGATACGACAACGGCAGCATCACACCTAGTACTGTACCTCCGGGATCGGCCACCAAAATATTCTTGTCAACGCCCTGCTCTTCGGGTGTCTGCCTCGCAGCATATGCAACGACAGCTGCACCAGTTTGTGAATGATGTACAAAACCTCAAGCTCCCCAGCCTTAGACGCGGCAACAAGCGCTTCCTTGGTGGTACTTTGTATCCGAAAAGTCGGTCGAAACAGTGATCACGGCACCGGTAACCTTGCGCCCAAAAGAGTCCGACGCGGAGTTGCTAAGCCTGAAAAAGGTGTCTTGTGGTGATCTCATTGATGCTAACGGTGGAAACAGTCTCGTCATCTGCCTGCTGGAGATTGAATGATGGCACGCCATTGGTGTCCATTGGGTGAGCAGAGTTGTGGCTATTCGTAGGATTGATCTCCGAGTACTTCTTCCCAAGGAAGTCCCGGACGTACGCTACCGTGGTCTTTGCATTCCGAACCAGATGCAATTTCGCCTGTGTTCTATGGTACTCTTCCGAACCGACCCATGATAGCACTGAAGGAATTTGTCGATCTAGTGTCTTCCGTCAGCCTCTCATCCCATCAACATCTGTAACAATCGAACCTCCTCCTTCATTCGCGATAACCTCTGCTTTGCCATCCTATTTGTCATCAGTTGAAACCACGGGGAAGCAGGGAAACAAGCACAAACTAGAGTAGTATAGGCAACAGAACCTGTAAATAGTATTCCCGAATGCGATCCAAATAACCGTCTGTGTGTCGTCATCAATCTCCGGACTCTCGGTGCTAGTGCAGAAAATTTAAACAGTAATGTGTCTTCTCCAAACATCATCATCCGACTCTCTGATGTCTGCCAAGCCCCATTTTTTTCCTTCGAAACTTCCTCACTGTTGACTTCGCTCACCCCAGGATCTTGCCGATCACTTTTTTCCTCCCTTTCCACTCCACACAACTAACCTCCATCAACTCTGCCTGGGGGCATTTCTCTCTATTTGCAAGTACAGTACGTGGCTGGGCCATCTCGTCGTATACTTACCTTGACCTTCTTTATTTTCCCTCTTCCTCAGCTCTCTCGTCGTCCACCCGCGATCCCGCCTCTGCTCCCCACTTCATTATCACAAACATTCACAAGCAAGCCCTTTTCCTCCTTTCTTTTTTCTTCTTTTTCCTTTTTTGATCCTCGTTACCAAACCCTTTTCTTTTTCCTTTTTTTCTTTTTTGGATCTGTCCTCTTTACTGACCGTTCCTTCCTAGTGACTAGTAACCCCTTCAACCTCGACAATGAGTTCTTTGAGTGGTGCCTAAGAATCCCCGCGCGATTCAAAAACCAGACGCCCATCTCGCCAGCCCCGACCCCCGTCCCACCTACTGCCCCCACGTTTAACAAGCCAAATGGGCTCAACGGGGGCGGCGTCGTCGCTCACTCGTCCCGTCTTATCGACCGTTACCCCGCCGCCTACAAAGACTTCTTCGGCATGCCCAGCGGGGCTCCCTGCATCTACAAGTCGGGTCCTGCTTGGCCGGAGCGCGAGGGTCCCGAAGCATACCGCTACATCCGCGAGGCACGCCCTGTGTATGGTCACCCCATCGCAAACGACTGGCTCAGGATCGGTACCGACATCTACCAGGCCCTCGAGGCCCTCGGCATCAAGTGGACCTCGATCGATCCCGTCGCCTTCGCCGACGCCGGGGAGAAGGCGCCGTTTTGCCCGCTCCTGATGTGGATCGGCGTGAAGTATGAGACACTGGCCTTCGAGGCTGCCGTGGCTGCCGCCGATGTCGTCAAGGACATCCTCCGCCAAGCCGGCTTCCCCAACATCGAGGTCGCTTTCCGTGAGTCGGAGGTGATGCGCTATGTGGGTGGCCCGAAGCTCCTCTCCTTCGACCCCCTCCGAGACCCCATCCCCGAGTTCCGCAAGGCCTTCACGCCCACGCTCGGCCTCTCCATCGCCCCGCTCAGGACGCCCCACTACGAGGGCACTGGCGCGCTCTACTTCCGCCTCGGCCGTGACGACGACCGCGTCGCCCTCCTCACCACTGCCCACGTCGCTCGCCCGTCTCCCGCATTTGCCAACACAGGCACGTCGCGCAAGGGCACCAGTCAGCCCCGCGAGGAGATCGTCGCGCTAGGCACCATGGGCTACCGGAATGCGACAAATGCCATGGTGGCCTCCATCGGCAACCTCGCTCGCTCCATCACCGTGTGGGAGAAGGCAGTCAAGAGGCTGAGCGAGCGCGTCGACGGTAAGAACGCAGCCAACACCGCGAGGCGCCTGGAGATCCAGGGTGAGGTGGAGAAGGCGACCAGGATGATCGACTCCTTGAACAAGCTCCACGACGAGGTTACCAAGCTTAGGACGAACCCGGAGCAGCGCGTCATCGGCTGCGTCCTCCATGTGGAGCCCATCGCAATCTCCGACGGACCCCACAGGTTCACGAGTGACTGGGCCTTTGTCCAGCTCTACAAGGAGAAGATAGACTGGGCCACCTTCCCGGGAAACAAGGTCTACATCGGTAGGTATCTTCCCCACCCCCCCCCCCCCCTCGGTCCCGCCGTTTCCGTTTCCATTTCCTTTTGCCTGACTAGTATGATCCCTCAGGTGGCAAGCTCTCGGTGCCCGACTTCGGCAATTTCATGTTCCCGCATCCTGAGGACCAGGCGGACTACGAGTACCCAGACGACGGGCTCCTACAGGCCTTTGGCGTCGTCAAGGACCACGAGATTCGCCAGCCACAACACCTTGACGTGCACGGCCAGAAGGTACTGATGGTGGTGAAGAACGGTCAGACCACGGGCACTACCGTCGGCCGGGCCAATGGACTGGACTCGTTCACTCGCGTCCACAGCCAATACGGCATCATGGGCACGTCCATCGAGACCGCCATCCTGCCCTACGACCAGCAGCGCGGCCCCTTCTCCGCCCCGGGAGATTCGGGCTCCATCATCCTGGACAGATCCGGCCGCATTGTTGCCTTGCTCACAGGGGGCAGTGGTTCCACCGACCAGACTGACATAACCTACGGGACCCCATACTGGTGGCTCGAGGAGCGGGTCAAGAAGGCCTTCCCGGGCTGCTTCCTCTACGAGGTTGTTGGCTAGGTTCGTGCAATTCTTTTTTTTCCCTTTCCTTTCGTGCATATGGTGCCGGGCAGCCGAAACTAACCTACCATCTAGTTTTCTTGCAAAATTTGTACATACTGAATTAACGTACTTCCCAGGGAAACCACCCATTCCCGTGAAACGCCCAAAAGCCACCCAAGCACAGATGCTACCTATACATAAAAGTTATAATTGAACAGGTTAGCATTCGTACCGATCACGTCCTTGACCTTACAAAGGAAAAAGAGGTGTATGCGTGGGGCAATGGTCAGCAATTTCAGCTCGGGAGGCATGCTCGCAGGAGACATCACCTTACCGAGCTGCTCCTCGCCAGGTCAAGTACGTCGCTACGGTGCGAAGTGTCTAAAGGTGGACCCTCCGGTGGAACAAAAATCCCGTTGCAGCCGATCAGAATTGAGCCAAGAATTGCCAAGACATGATGGGCAAAGTGAAATGATATCGTACATGTTTTAGAAAGAAGTAAAACAGTAAATAAGGCAGAAATAAATAGAGTAAAAATGTTTATACTTTTTGATAATTAATCTAATATTGTGAATCAAGTAAAGGAAGAATAAAAGAATACCTAACAAGAGACTTGAGCCATGGAAACGCGACGATTGTGTGATTCTGGTAAAGTGTATGGCTTTCTAGAGCGGCCTCCTTCGGATCCAATTGTGCGCATATGCTTACGCTTATTGCTCGTACGCCCCATACCTGTTATGAATCAAGAATTGTATTCAGAATTGTTGATAACAGTGGTCGTGTATTAGGCTCATAACTTGACAAGTGTTGAGTGTTGCTATGTCTTAGTCATCTACACTCTACAATATTTTTTGTAGATTCTATCCCTTGTTTCACTCTAACCAAAATTTTCACATTTTCATCTTGAATTACATTATTCTACAGCATTTAATTAAAAAAGGAAAAGCGCTAGCCTTTTCTCCTTTCCAATTTTTTATAAAAGTTGAGTGTTGTAGTTGACTGATTCAGAATCGCGTTTGGCCTATTCAGAGGGTCCAGTTTAAGCCAATTTGCACTACACGTAAATTTACTTGTAACCGGACACTACTTTTTGCTGGCCACTAAAATATACTCACATGGTATCACTCGAATTTCCTATTCTGGCTTAGTCTGCACTTAAATGCCACACCTCGTAATGGACGGGAACACGACTTTATCAACCCCCTAGTACTCGAGTACAATTCATGGTTTTAAAAATATTTGATCGATAATGACCAATTCTGTCTGGTAAGTGAAAAAGAGGGAAGGTACTTGTCCAAGGCCATAAGTACCCGAAAATGAAGGGGGATCATTTCTATGGGGGCACAGACACGCACGGATGTTTTGCCATATATTTCTTTAATCCGTGTTTTCGGGTACCGGTACCGTACTCGAGTACCGTAAAAACTCGGTAGATCCACTATCGGGGATCGGGGCTTGGCGGTTGCGCAAATGGGTGTGCTTAATGGTGCCGAGAGATTGAGTGATCGGCAATGATGCCAAAATTAGCTGTTTTGAACGTCAGTTTTCATACGGCCGTGATGAAGCAGAGGAGGAGGTCGATCACCGGTCATTTAAGAGTTAACCCGTATTATTAGTTTTGGTTTTCTACAAATTCTATAAGCTCATCATTCCCTTCATGTACATCTGCTCTCTCATCTGCTAATACAAAATCTTCTCTCCAATTCCCAATCTCCAAGTTAGTAAACCCTTTTATGTCCAACTCAGAATCCAAGCTACCATTGATGGGAAGAGACCCCGTTTTGCCAAAGAAACGCGAAATTAGATTAGCTTTTGTAGTATGAAATTGGTCAAAGGCCTCCCCCACGCAGTGGGTTGTCATAACCCTCCGGTCCCCCACTGTCCAACTCTCAAAATCCGCGGCTGATTCCAAATCAAAGATCCTCTGATCTGTGAGATCTCGTACCAGCTCCTTCAGTGGCTGATTAATAGACACATCAAGGGGCTGGACAAGACCAGTACAGCCAGAGGGAATTCGGGAGGGGGTAATGTTGCTGTTGTTGAGGAGTTCGAGCACAGCAGAGGTTTTATGAGAACCCATTAAATCGAGCGCGAAGAGGGTTGGTCGTCCGCCGAGAGCTGGGATGAGGTGAGTTGTGATGTATCTCTCAAAAAGCTTATCGTTCATGTATGCGGTAGGGTTATACTCAACCAAGACCCATGGATGATAGCGTTCTCACTCTCTTCCTAGTCTCTTTCCTGTTCCTCGAAATATGATCATTGGCGGTACCCGGGGCACGCCATCCGCAAAAACGCATAAGACAAGACTTGCTTGCCTTTTGTCCCATCCTAAGCTCTCCTTTACCCAGACAGTTTTTTCCTCTATGAGATCGTAAGTCTTCTCTTCCAAGTATTCGAATGGTAATGGTGTTTCGTCTAGGTTGCAGATATTCGACAACTCATATCGTCCAACTGGCCGCTTCAATGCTACCTCCCAATACCGATCCCTCCTAGGCTGAGAGTCCCGTCTATTAAATCGAAGCCAATTTAGGATAAGTACTTCGTAATCGCTGGGAATCTTTTGGGCTTTTTTTGTAATACTACCAAGGCTGATTTTATGGCGACCTAGGAATCCTCGAAACCATCGATTGCTAAACCGGAAAACAGCTGGGTTTACCTCCAGATATATCCCCCGAAATTGGAACTGGGACTGGATTCGAAACCAGCCCTGTCGTACTGTGCGTCCTCCTTTCCGCCATTCTATAAACTCGCTATAGAGTCTATCTTCTAACTCTGGCCACAGGACTCGCTTAGTATAGGCCACCCGATCCTCCTTTCTCACAGCTGAGTTCCTTCCCCTCCCCTCTATCTTCCCTTTTTTCCGTACCTAGTCGCTAATTGTTCGCTGGGGCACCTTATACAAGTCGGAGGCTTCTTGTTGGGTTGGTGGACGATATTCCCCTCCTCGTCCTAGGGGAATTCGATGGTGTTCCAGAAAGGTAAGTACTCGGAGTTTCTGGAATTGCCTATACGTTCTTTCAGGATACCGAATAGGTTGTAATTGATGCGGTAGCAGGATTTGCTCACTGATTGTCTTTGCTTTTGGTCCTCGCTGACGTTTTGGGCTTCGGATCGGTGGCATTCTGGCTGGTATTCCTCTCATTTTACATATGCTATTCTCCCAGCTTTATATTGTTCTCAATTCTTCTAATTTATTCGTGCTAATACCTATTTTACAGAATTTTAATTCAGTCATTATTTAACTATGACTACCACCTTCGTGTCTGCAAATCTTAGAGTCACAATGCATTTTAGACTATCCTACATTCTTCCTTTCTTTAAGTTTATACGAGACTTGCCATGACTCAAGGCCAATTTTATAGAGTCTGTGCGAGTTTCTCATTTCCCAGTCATGGACGATCACTCGATTCCTTGGCACTATCACGCACAACCCCTGTTGCAACCGCCAAGCGCTGATCCACGGTAGTGGATCTACCGAGTTTTTACTGTACTGTACTGTACTGTACTCAGGTGTGTCTGTAAAAATCGGAAACTAAGGGTGGCAAAACAGGGATTTAGGGGATCGGAAGATAAGGTTTTTTGGAAAGTTCTATTATGCAACCAGACATCATAAATAGTATGGGGTGCACCAAGAGATTAGAGCCTGTTTGGCTACAACAGTTCTGTTCCATTCTCCCATACAAATATCCCTTTTCCTTTCATTTCAAAAGGGAGAAGCGGTCATTTGGACAGCAGAAACGGCCGCCCAACAAAACAGAACCGTTGTAGCCAAACAGGCTTTTAGAGATATGAAAGATGTACGGGTAAGTCTATCACTCGTGCTCAAGGGCTATGAAGGGTCCTGTTTTCAGTGTGCTTGAGAGGTGACTGAACTAACTGGGGGTTTGAAAGACTTGCCTGTGAGACTTGGTAAAGCCACATTCAAACACTTTTTAAGGTAAAAGAAAGGGTAAACGAAAAAAGGTAGCAAGATCTTAAGCAATCAAAATCATTCCAATCTTTCATAGTCTGCTATGACAATGATCCTTAATCGCTATATTTGCCTGTGTACCAACCTCCGTATTGCTAATAACATAAAATATAAAAGAAAGATCGTGACAAAAAATGGAAAAGAAAACCCCCCCTCCTGATACCTCATATCTCATAACTATAAGAATAATCATAATACTCATAACAATAATAATAATAATCATAGTCATCGTAATAATCCTAATAATAATAATAATAATACAAGAATAAACAATAAAGATAAAAGAAAAAGAAAAAAAAGAGAAAAAAAGAATGAAAGAAAACTAAAATCGAGTATGCCGACCACGTAGAGTAATAAGTTCTGAAATGCGAGTAGGCATAGATGAGGTTAGCTGTTGGATATCTTGAGGGGAAAGGGCGGTCCACTCTTCATTAATTGCAGTAAGAAGAGTGGGTACAGTAGTGGGGCGGGGATGGCGTCTCATGATCCGTCGTTTGAGTAGACACCAAACACCCTCAATGGGGTTCATGTCCGGCGAGGTAGCGGGCCAAGAGAGGAGGTAGTTTGCTAAGCCAAGCTCTTCCATAGCATTGGTAGTGGTGCAGGAGCAGTGAGCTGGAGCGTTGTCTTGTTGGATATAGATATAGCCGGAGTTAGTGGTGCCAATTTGGTGAAGAAACTGCGACCAAGGATGTAAATATGGTCGAATGATACGATCAACATAGGTTTGGCTAGTAATCGTACCCCATGTATGAGTATCTCAAACAACGAGCGGTCCTTTTTGATTTCGGTAGATTGCACCCCATACCATAATCGTAGAACAACGAGCAAAGCGGGGAACTAAACAATCATCGAGATACTCTTCACCGGGGCGTTGTTTCACCCATACAGTCCCACAAACCTCCCCCACTGAGAAAGCGCACTCATCGCTCCAGATTACATCCATCCAATCATTTACACTCCAATCTTGAAACTGCTGCGCCCAGGCCAACCGCCGAGAGCGTGCTGTGGCCGAGAGAAATGGCTTAACCCGAGCTATTCTCTGGTGGTATCCAGCACTTTCAAAGACTTGGCGTCGGGCGTTGCGGCCTAGGTTTATCCGGCCAACTCAGCCACTTGGCGGTAAGGAAGCCGGCGATTCTCTGCACTAGCTGTTGCTGTAGCAAGCAGCCGCTCCCGTATATCTTCGGTTATTGTTGAGCGGCGACCCCGAGTGGGATATGGGCTAGGCGGATGATGGTGCGATGAGTAATGCGGTGGAGAGAACTAAGAGAGATATGGAAGGTAACTTGGAGTTGTGGATAGCTCCATCCAGCGTGGATTCGGAGAGCTCGGACGGTGTCTCGTGTCTGCTGGGCAACAGTTTGGTACTGCCTTGGTGAAGACGGCGGTTCTTCTGGGTTGAGATTTTCTTCGTTTTCGTCCTCTGGGCTACTCCCAGCAGTTGCGGTATCATGGCGAGTGATACACTACTGTTCACTAAGTTCTCGCACCCCTACATGTATTTGTGGCAGTGTTGTGGCTGGTGAAAATGTAGCATTCCAACCGAAGATCACAGGAGATCGGTGATAGTACGATTATACCAAGTCATTCCACAACGAAGACCCATATGTCTTATGAATAGCTTGAATAGCCACATGAACTTGAACTTAACCTAATGAATTTACCACTTGATATGACTTCCTCCAGCATTGACAATTGCCTGTACCCTCGATGGCATACTATCTATAAGCCTATCTATGACCCTCTGATCAATCGCATCCCATTCTGCTTCCATCATCTCCCAGAGCTGATCCTCCGAGTGTGGCCGTTCGATCTTGGAAAATCGCTTCCGGAGTCGCTGCTTGAAAATGTGCCAAACATTTTCAATGGGGCTAAGGTCGGGGGAGTTGGCTGGAAGAGGAAGTTTTTGAATCCCAAAGGCTGATGAAATTTCGCGATTTAGCCCAGCGAGATGGTATTTTGCACCGTCTTCGATGACCCTAAGCCTTTTGATTGGCTTATCCAAAGAAAAAAGAAAGGATATAAGGTGGGAATCATATATCTCAGTAGCGTACTGAGCTGAATTTAGACCCAGGCGGTCTCGTTCGGAGGTGCGTTCGGAAGGCTTGCGTTTTCTCACTCGCACTAGAGGCGTTCGACTCCCATATGCTATTGCAGCCCAGCAATTCACACTTATTCTCCCCGACTTGAAGCTTGGAACAAGGTTCTTTTCCAAGACTTCTTCACCATCCCGTATGCGTACCTTCTTTCCAGGCTGATATCGGCCAGTAAACTCTACCCGAGCTTCATCCAGCCAGACCCCCATCTGCCAGCGTGCAGTAGTCCACCGAGTGCGTGATCTGCACCAGTATTTTCGTCTGATTTTGGTGAAATTATCAAGGTATGGCTTCTTCCGTGGTATTCTTAACTTAAAACCCAGATCTTTTATCACCTTATTGACTGTTGTCTGGCCAATATTCAGATCTTGCAAGGTTTCAGTTATTTCTCGTAGAGAACTCCAAGGATTTTCCTCTATAGTGGACTCAATTCGCTGCTGAAGCTCAGGAGTTCTTTTGCTGGTAGGGCGGCCAGGCCGGGGGGCATCATGGACATTACCCCGCATTCGATAGCGTTAGACAACACCACGCACCGTAGATACTGGGACATTTTTGTATTTGGCTATTTTCTTATATCCCATGCCGAGGTCTGAGAGGAGAGCGATATCGTGGTTTGTGTCATACCGTGATTCTTTAATCTGTGAGGGAGCCATGCCGGTCTTCGTTGTAGGATCGCTCTCTGGAGCAGATCTTTGGTGATCTTTGGTTGCAATGCTACATTTTCACCAGCCACAACACTGCCACAAATACATGTAGGGGTGCGAGAACTTAGTGAACACTAGTGTATCTTGCGAAGCCATTCGGTTACTGGTTTAACGAACAAATTGAGAATAAAATAAAAACTACTATGGACAACTTTCCACAGCAGGAATCATGGAGCGCAACCTTCTGAAGTTACTCTGTGTACCTGCTGTGGTCTTTATGCTGAAGGAATACGAACACTCTACAAGGGCAAATCAGGTTTTCAAATATTTTCTCATAATTTGATGTCATTTGCTATAAGATCTTCAGTACAATCGGCTACTCGGAAGCCACTTACTTTTTATTCTATCATAGGTTTCACCAAGTTCTATCTATCCTGTAGCATCTTTCCTTTTTTGGCCTATGCCGGGTTCTTCATCTGCTGATGCTTATTCAAGTTTTCCAAATTATGTTGTTTCCTGCTCGCTAACCTTGCATAGCAGGGGTATTGATCTTTCCGACTTTTATGGACACACCCGAGTACTTATGGCCTGGGACAAGTAACCCTTCGGGTAGATCTTTTCTCTCCCTCATCTGTGGTATCATCATCGGCTATGCAGTGCTGATGACAGGATGTGCGCCGGAGTGGGGGAGCCTTTGTCCTTGGCAATCATTACGAGTACAAATACAAAAGGCTCCTGCCCACCGTTTCTTCTCCACCTCCACCGAACAAACCTCCATCAACTCTGACTGGAAGCGTTTCTCTCTATTTGTAGGTGCATGCCTGGCTCATCTCGTCGTAAACTTTTACTTGCCCTGTCTTTCTTCTTTGTTTTTCCTCTTTCTCAGCTCTCATAGTCCACCAGCGATGCCTTCTCTGCTCTCTTCTCCGTTCTCAAAAATATTCACAAGCAAGCCCTTTTCCTTTCCCCCACCGCCTTTTTTTTTTTTTGATCTGTCCTCATTACCAAGCCATTTTCTTTTTCTTTTTCTTTTTCTTTTGATCTGTCCTCGTTACTGACCATTCCTTCCCAGCGACTCTTAAACCCTTCAATCTCGATGATGATGAGTGCTTCGAGTGGTGCCGAAGAATCTCCGCGCGGCTCGAAATCCGGTCGCCCATCTCACTAGCCCCCACCTCCGTCCCACGTACTGCCCCCACATTCAACAAGGCAAATGGGCTCAAAGGAGTCGGCGTCATCGCTCACTCGTCCCGTCTTATCAACCGCTACCCCGCCGCCTACAAAGACTTCTTCGGCATGCCCAGCGGGGCTCCCTGCATCTGCAAGTCGGGTCCCGCTTGGTCGGAACGCGAGGGTCCCCAAGCACCGTGCTACATCCGCAAGGCACGCCCTGTGTATGGTCACCCTATCGCAAACGACTGGCTCAGGATCGGTACCGACATCTACCAGGCCCTCGACGCCCTCGGCATCAAGTGGACCTCGATCGATCCCAGAAGGCGCCGTTTTGCCCGCTCCTGATGTGGATCGGCGTGAAGCATGAGACACTTGCCTTCGAGGCTGCCGTGGCTGCCGCCGATGCCGTCAAGGGCATCCTCCGCCAAGCCGGCTTCCCCAACATTGGGCCGCTTTCCGCGAGTCAGAGGTGAGGCGCTCTTTGAGTGGCCCGAAGCTCTTCTCCTTCGACCCCCTCGTCGACCTCATTCCCGAGTTCCGCAAGGCCTTCACACCCACGCTTAGCCTCTCCATCGCCCCACTCAGAACGCCCCACTTCGAGGGTACCGGTGCGCTCTACTTCCGTCTCAACCGTGACGACGACCGCGTCGCCCTCCTCACTGCTGCCCACGTCGCTCGCCCGCCCCCCCCCCCGAGTTTGCCAACACGGGTATGTTGCGCAAGGGCACCAGTCAGCCCCGCGAGGAGATCGTCGCGCTAGGCACCATGGGCTACCAGAATGCAACAAATGCCATGGTGGCCTCCATCGGCAACCTCGCTCAATCCATCACCGTGTGGGAGAAGGCGGTCCAGCGTCTGGGCGAGCCCGTCGACGGTAAGAACGCGGCCGACACCGCGAGGCGCCTGGAGATCCAGGGTGAGGTGGAGAAGGCGACCAGGATGATCGACTCCTTGAACAAGCTCCACGACGAGGTTACCAGGCTCAGGACGAACCCGGAGCAGCGCGTCATTGGCTGCGTCCTCCACGTGGAGCCCATCGCAATCTCCGAAGGGCCCCACAGGTTCACGCGAGACTGGGCATTTGTTCAACTCTACAAGGAGAAGATAGACTGGGCCACCTTCCCGGGAAACAAGGTCTACATCGGTACTTTTCTTCCCTACCCCCACTGGGTGTCGCGGTTTCCGTTTCCATTTCATTTTTGGCTGACTACCGTTGGAACTTGAATAATTGGACGGTGTGCTATGAAGTCCAGAATTCCCTTCTCTGGAAAGGGGGCAAAAACACAGCAAAAACACGGCCCCTTTCCCCCCTCCGAGACAGAAAAAAAACAAAAATTTCTTGACCTTACTAGGAGAGGAAAGTCCAACGACATAGCACACCGTCCAATTATTCAAGTTTTAACGGTAGTATGATCCTGCAGGTGGGAAGCTCTCGCCGTCTGACTTCGGCAAGTTCATGTTCCCGCATCCTGAGGACCAGGCGGACTACGAGTACCCAGACGACGGGCTCCTACAGGCCTTTGGCGTCGTCAAGGACCACGAGATTCGCCAGCCAAAGCACCTTGACCAGCACGGCCAGAAGGTACTGATGGTGGTGAGGAACGGTCTGGCCACGGGCACTACTATCGGCTGTGCCAATGGACTGGACTCGTTCACTCGCGCCTACAGGCAATACAGCATCATGGGCACGTCCATCGAGACCGCCATCCTGGCTCACGAAGAGCAAAGCGGCCCCTTCTCTGCCCAGGGAGATTCAGGCTCATCATCCTGGACAGATCCGGCCGCATTGTCGTCTTGCTCAAGGCGGCTGTGGTTCCACCGACAAGACTGACATAACCTACGGGACCCCATACTGGTGGCTCGAGGAGCGGGTCAAGAAGGCCTTCCCGGGCTGCTTCCTCTACGAGGTTGTTGGCTAGGTTCGTGCAATTCTTTTTTTTCCCTTTCCTTTCGTGCATATGGTGCCGGGCAGCCGAAACTAACCCACCATCTAGTTTTCTTGCAAAATTTGTACATACTGAATTCACATACTTCCCTGGGAAACCACCCATCCCCATGAAATCCCCTATTCCTGTGAAACCGCCCGAAAGCCATCCAGGCACAGATGCTACCCATACATAAAAGTTATAATTGAACAGGTTAGTATTCATACTGATCACGTCCTTGGCCTTACAAAGGAAGGAGAGGAGTATGCGTGGGGCAATTGGTCAGCAATTCCAGCTTGGGAGGCATGCTCACGGGAGACATCACATTACCGAGCTGCTCCTCGCCAAGTGTCCTTCCTCCGGCGCCAGGTCAAGTACGTCGCTACCTCCTTATATCAACCTTTCGCAATTAACTAAGACGGTAGGGTTTGGGCGTGGGGCCCCAGCATGGCCAATGCGGGATATACGAACCCCAGCGTTTGGGCGAGGAAAGAGCTGTGATTCCGGTTCCCACTGTCGTCTAGGGTCATGTTGGGTACACGCCCATTTTCATATCTGCCGGAGACAAGCCTTCCAATGGGTTAACCCGGGCTCAAAAAAGGCCGACCCGACCCGGCCCAAGCCCAGCGAATGTTGAGCCCAATCCGGCCTAACCCAACAAAGGAAAGCCCGGGTTGACCCAACCAACCCAACGAACCCATTGGCCTGAACACCGGAGAAGTGCAGTAACCAGAATCAATCTGAATATATTAATACAAAACAATTGCGATACGGGATGAAAAATGAGAAATGAGAATGACTGAATCGTGAGTAGAAAAGTATATGGTATGGGAAGGGGGTGCTTTCTTCAACATCAAGGTAAATGTTTAGGAGGATTGCCAACTACGGAGACACTCAGTTGACTGGATTGTCTCTGGATTGAGAGGGTGGCGGGAGTCTGAAATTGTCCTCCGGGATTGCTTGTTCCATGAGACTTTTGATACCTCTGGGAACAATATATACATTGCCAATATCTATTACACAAAAAATAAATATTTAGTCTTCACTCCCGGATCTTGTATATGTTGGGTGTGTGGATGACTTACGCGATATTGTCTGCAATAACCAACCTTCCGTTTGGAGACTCCGGAGGTTCCCAAACCCAGGAAGCCGGATGGGGGCTTTTTCTTTTTTGTTGTGCCTGATGCGCAGCAGGCTGGGGATTTGGTGTGCATAGGCGATCATTGTCTAACTCAGCAATCTCTGAGTAATTGGCAGTACCAGGCTCAGGCTCTATGGTTTCTGAGCGAAGGAATTCAGGCAATGGACTTGGTGTTCGCAGTATAGCTGGAGGACTAGAGAGGTAACTCTCAGTACTAGAAGAGAAACTCATCTTTCTTGAATGTGAATCCGCACAGGGGAGTAAAAGTAATGGAGTAAGTTGTTAGGCATATGAGAAAAGTGTAGCTTTTCCACCTATGTTTGTATACCCTGGGGTTACCCTACCTTCACACCGTGGTGCTAACACCCCCCTCTGGCCCCGGCGTTGGGACAGAGATACAATACCTGACGGAGTCGCAGTTGCGTCCCAACACCAAAGGACACTATCATTGGAACCTATCTCATAACACCATATACGTTGCGGCCGTCCGTCCGACCGGATGCTGTTCGTAGGATATATGAGAGGGGACCTTTGGCGAGCTTATGCAAGTGTTCCGGGCGAAATCGGTCAACGTCGCATAGAGTTACAGACATAGCGGTACGGCACAGGAAACTATGTCACTAAGGTAACGGGACGTTTTCGTCATGTCTACTCTAGAATGAAATGAGAGTATGACTGCACCCACACCAATGGTATTGTACCATTCAGGATTATTGGGTAAGAAAAGACTACGAGAGAATTGTGCCATTGGTACGATTCCGACTGATAGTCTGACCGAAGCCTAAGCGCAGGAAGCAAGAGTGATATCTGCTACTGCAATAGGTCCGATTACGAAGTTGGCCACTTCGTTCGTCCAATGATGAGGACACTGTCTAGCATGCAGACAAGTTTCAGTTCCTCCTGACGGAAGAAGGATTGTGAACTCTAACTGGAGCGTGGTGCCACACCAGAGAAATCAAGCGCTCTCGAGTCCAGAAGTCAATGGTGGGGCGATATTATTCAGAGTCAAAAGGTGTTCGCACTAGAGCAGATGTTCGGAATGGTTAGCAGGTACTTAGTTAGTATGGTAGTTACAAGTAGGCCACCCACTCTATCGACGCAGGATATAAATATTGAAGTGCCTTCTGAGCTTTACTGAAATCATCACGCTACGGAGAAGAGACCTTCAAGTTATCAATATAATAAGTTATTACAAGAAAAATCTTTATCACTATTTTACGCACGTTTATATTGAGCCTTCCTAGACACACCTCCGTCTACGATAAAGTACCCTGGTCTTACCCATCTCACTTGTTCTTAGAGATCTGGTACCACCTAACATAAGTAAACCGAGAAAAAAAGGAGAATGTTGAGGGTTGGAAGTGTTAGGCGCACGGACTCCCCGTAAGGATTTACAGGGTAAAGTTACCCTACCTTGACGCACATGAACTTCGAAGGAAAAAGATAACACCCCCCTCCAGCCCCGGCGTTGGGACGGCGCGTCATCACTGGCCGCCTGGGTAGTTGCGTCCCAACACCAAAGACCACTATCATTGGAACACATCTTATAACACTGTATACGTTGCGGCTGTCGGTCCGACCGGATCCTGTTCGCAGGATATATGAGGGGAGACGTTTGGGCACCTTATGCAAGTAGAAGCAGGTGAATCGGACGACGGCGCATAAGGTTACAGACACTTGAAGACAGGCTGTCGGAAGAGTGGGTCGAAGGTAACGGGACGTTTTGCACGAAAGTTAGTCCCCTCGTACCTACAAAGTCGTGTAGTGTATCAAGGCGGTAACTATGCTCAGTAAGTGGATCGGGTGCATCCACAGAGGACTAGTTGGTAAAAGATGGAGTCCGAGGAAAAACACCTATAGGTACGATCCCGAGGACAAGTCGTGTAATGCCGGAAGACCAGAATACAACATGCAGTTGCAGGTTGAATTCTCGACGGAACCAACCAAAGAAGATTAGCCATCTTCTGTCCAGCGAGTTAGACTACCCTCGGTGAGCACGAGGGTAAGATGATTCGTAACAATCGTTGTCAACGGATAAACGGATGAGCTGACACCTGACGTGGTTTCCACACCATCAGGAATAATGAAAGCGCAGACCGATAAGTTGGCCTTGGGAGCAAAAAGTGTGGTAGAGAGTTTTCAGGGTCTATGAGTGTTCGCACTCAGGTGAAGTTCGCAGAGTTGCGGGCAAGGTACTTAGTTAGTATAGAGTAGCATGTATACCGCGATTGCTCAGACGCGGAATATAAATATCAAAGCATCTTCGCTGCTATTTAGACACAACAAGCACGGAGAAGAGATCTTATCAATATAATAAGTTATTCTACACTTTTATATCGTTACCAATACTTCGACGATCTATACCGAAGCGAATCATTATATCTAGCCTACATTACTCGTGTCTTCTTAACGAGTTCTCCGATATAATTACGATTAAGGTCCTAGCTGTCGGAATACCTCACGCCGAAGCTACCACCTAACAGGAAGAAAGATTCTGGGTTTGAAAGAGGCGCCCAAAATATATTCTAAGCTTCCGACCGTAAAACTAAGATACCGAGAAAGCTCAAGAGCACTCAAATCACCTTAAGTCGTATGCTTTTTTCCACACTATCTTCATTTGGAGAGCATTTGCCTTTGACCTTACTTCATCCAGTAATGTAGTTCTAGTGAGCGAGGTGCTCGGACTATCATTTCCCCGGTGATACGAACAGATGTGGACGATCAAAAGCCAAAAATCGAGGTGAAACATTCATTGGGTGACCCGGGCCGGGCCCCCTCAGGCCTGGCCCGGCCCAGGGAAGCTATTGAGTGAGCCCAGCCCAATGAACCCGGCCCAGCCCAACGAAAGACCCGGGTTAACCCAACGAAGGCCCAACCCATTGGAAGGCTTTGTAAGGGCTTGTTGAACTTGTTGATAACCCTGACTCTTACGTCTTTTTGTGGAGGATTGTGTATATGTTTGTGGTGATGGAGAGCGGATGGTTTAGGTAGTACGTTCATCTTATCAGTCCTCATCCCCCTTTTTTTCTGACTTGATCATTCGAGTCAATTCACTGCTATCTTCCATTCATCCTTCTGCTTCTATTACAAGCTTTCACTTTCTTTCTTTCAGTTTTCACTTGCCAGTCACCCGCATGGAAACCACTTGTGCCGAGATTGCCATCACCTGTAAAAGAACGCACGATGGTAGAGACCGGAAACAAGACTTTACTTGGCACGCCAGCTCAACCATAACCCCATGCTCAAAGATAATTTCCTGCTCAACGATAATTTTTTTCTTAAGAATAATTTGATGCTCCACAATGAAATTTTATAAGTAGAATTTCATACTTATAAATAAATCTATATAATAATTTTATTCCTAAGAATAAACCATAATTTGACAAGAAGGTTTTTTTTTTTTTTTTTTTTTTTTTTTTATAATATTTTAGTTTATTTAATTATAA
>Ga0307517_10003177_pt1 | contig 25825 bp, 22 predicted proteins | sample 23_EM_MG_FD_194515 | JGI IMG/M metagenome (GOLD analysis project Ga0307517, IMG submission 194515) | Populus trichocarpa ectomycorrhiza microbial communities from riparian zone in the Pacific Northwest, United States - 23_EM | ecosystem: Host-associated > Plants > Roots > Unclassified | place... | reverse complement strand
GGCGGGCGAGCTCGACGACTTCGTCGTGCGCACCCGCGCAGCCCGCGCCGCAGAACAAGGTCACGCGCTCGCCATGGTTGAGCAATGAAGCGAGGCGGCCCAGCTCGGCATCGTTCGGCCGGATGACGGGCGCTGCCGGCACGACCCATTTCGGCACCGCGGCGGCGATCGGCTTGAGCGCGACATCGCCCGGCACCACCACCACGGCGACGCCGCGCTGCGCGATCGCGACCCGCATCGCGCGCAGCATGATTTGCGGCAATTGCTCGGGCTGGGTGACCAGTTCGACGAAATGGCTGCATTCCTTGAAGAGATGCTCGGGATGCGTGGCCTGGAAATAGTCGATCCCGATCTCGGTGCTCGGGATGTGCGCGGCGATCGCAAGCACCGGCACGTTGTTGCGGTGCGCATCGAACAGGCCGTTGATGAGGTGGAGATTGCCCGGGCCGCAGCTTCCCGCGCAGACCGCAAGCTTGCCGGTGAGATGCGCTTCCGCGCCTGCCGCGAACGCGGCGCCCTCCTCGTGCCGGACATGAACCCATTCGATCTTCTTGCGGCGCCTCAGCGAGTCGCTGAACCCGTTGAGCGAGTCCCCGACGACGCCGAAAACCCGTTCCACGCCCGCTTTCTCGAGCGCCTCGACCATATAATCCGCTGCAGTCCTGCTCATCGTCGACATCCTCGGAAACGGGAAGGAACCTCGGGGGAAGGGCGGGGCCGCCTCATCGCGACCCCGTGCCGGAGGCGGGCTAGCCCGCGGTGCTCTTGAGGATGCGCAGATCGGTAACCGAATAGGCCATGCCGAGTCGGTAGCCGCGGCCCACCTTGAGCGGTGCGATATGGTGCATGTCCTCGCCGGCGACCTGGGGGATCTGCAGTTCGGCCGATCCCGCCCAGACATCGACGATGGCAAGATCGTCGGTCAGCGACAGTGTCAGCTGGTCGACGGCCGGCTGATCGTGATGCCCCGCGGTCAGGCGCGGGAAATAACGCCGCATCGTGGTCGGGCGGTTGAACACCGTCGAGGGATCGGCGACCTTCTCCTCGAGTTGGATGCGGGCGGTCGCCAGCCGTTCGCCGTGCGCGGAACAGCTCGCCCCGAAGCGGCTTCCCGCCGCGAGCGGTGCCGCCGCCGCGCTGGGGGCCGCGAAAGTCCGCGTCTGAAAGACGCTGGCAAGCTTCTTTGGGAACCCTTGCGTCCAGCCGCGTGCCACTGCGGCGTCGTTGTCGACGAAGATATAGGGGCAGTAATTGACCGGCATGCCGTCGATCACCGCCTCGACCAGCAGGAAGGCCTCGCGATATTGATAGCGCGCCGGATCGGTCAGCTCGTCATTGGAGCCGGTGAATTGCCAGTCGAGGAACCAGAAAAAGCAGCGCCCGTTGGACGCGGCGTCGGGCGACATGCCAGGCGGCAGGAGTGCGGCAACGGCACCCGGATCGGTCCAATATTCGATCGCGATGCAATCGCTCGAATAGTGCCAGGGCGGCATCGACACCAACGCCGACTCGCCCTGCGGGGTCAGAGGGACCGAAAAACCTTTGAGCATCTTGACCTGTCCTCGGTTGGCAGCCGGTTGTGTCCGGGTCTGCGGTGATTCCGGGTGCCTTTGCGGCTGGGTCGAGGACTAGTATCGCCGGGAATCTGATATCAGGGCGTTTTCCGTTAGCCGGCCGTTAGCCGCGGTTTCGCGCTCGCCAGGGCGGGCGGCGCCATGCATTTACAGCGGTCTGGAGCGCCGAGCCGGGCGGTCTGTCGCGGGGGCGGCCGGGACGACTCTCGCCAGCACCAGGATGATCCGGTCGTTGTGCGTGGCGCGTGCGGAACCGTGCGCAAAACGCGGACGGGTGCTTCCTTCCCCGGCGATGGCGAGGCGCTCGGGCGCGATGCCGGCGTCTTTCAGCAGGCCGGCGCACACTCGCGCCCGGGCCTCCGACAGGCGCTGATCCCCTTGCGCATCGCCGCTCGGATTGACGGCACCAATCAGCGTGACCCGGACAGCGGGATAGGCGCGCAGCATTTGCGCGAGGCGGCCGAGCCGGATGCGTGCCTGGGGGAGCGGCGACGTGTCTCCGGGCGCATATTGCAGGCCGCCGACCTCAAACCGCCGGGGGGTCGCCGCGGGGTCGCGCAGCCAGTCGACGAGAACGCTGGTAATCGACCCGTCGGGCGTCAGCATCACCGAGCCGTCGGCCAGTCCGGTATAACGGCCGGTATCGTCAACCTCGAGCGTGTGATGCGAACAGCCGCGAAAGGCCAAGCTCGCGCCCGTCGCGATGATCACGAAAAAGAAGAAGATGATCACACGCGCCATGTCGGCAGCATAGCGAAGCGGGCCACACCCGTGGCGTGAGCGGCCGTTACCGCGGGACCGCTAACGTCCGGCCGTTGGACGGGGCGGCGGCTGCCCGCCTAGAATTGACGCTGCATCAGCTCGGGAGACGCTCGTGGATGCCTCTCCGTTTCTGTCAGCCGTGGTCGGTCTCGCCGGCGTTGCGGTCGGCGGCCTCAGTTCCTTCGCGACGACGTGGGTCACCCAATTGTGGATCGCGAAGGAAAAGCGGCGCCAGCTCGAGGCCGGCAAGCACGAAAAGCTCTTCAGCGAATTCGTGATGGAGGCGTCGCGGCTCTACGCCGACGCGCTCAGCCACGAGAAGGACGATATCGCCGACCTGGTAAAACTCTATTCGCTGATCGGGCGCATGCGGCTCATCTCCTCGACGGCGGTCATCGAGGCGGCCGAGGAGACGATGCGGTCGATCATCGCGACCTATGCGGCGCCCAACCGGACATTGCTCGAGTTACGCTCGGTCGCCCAGGATGGCGGGCTCGATCCGCTGGTCGAGTTCGACGGTGCCGCCCGCAAGGAGCTGCAACGGATCTGGCATGCGACGCGCCTCTGACGGCGTCGGCAGGGCGGCGTCGGCCAGATTACGGTTAGCTCGCTTTTCCTCACTGCCGCGGGACCGCCGCGCGCCCTAGCCTCGACCGGTGCCCGCCATTGGGGCGATCTCGGAGTGGCTTTGCAATGCGACACGGGCAAATCCGCTTAGCGGACGGTTGCCGGTCATCACATGGGGGATGACCCGGTGAGCCCGGCTGCCACCTATGCCTTTGCCCCGTCCGAACGGCCGGCATTTCCCGGTTCACCCTATTCGCCGGCCCATCTCGGGCGCCGCCGCCTGTTATATCTCGCGACCGGGATGGTCGTCAGCCTGGCGTCCACCTTTCCCAACGCGCTGACCTCGGTGAATGTCGGGACGATCGCGGGCTCGATGGGGCTCTATGTCGCCGAAGCGAGTATCTTGCCCGCCATCTATGTCGCGATCAACGCGACCGCCAATCTGACCCTGGTCAAGGCGCGCGCCCAATTCGGCATCCCACAAGTGACCGGCGCGATGCTGAGCCTCTACGCGGCCGCAGGCGTGCTTCAGCTGGCGGCGCCGGGCCTGGCATCGGCAATCATCATCCGGGCGGCCAATGGCATGACCGCGGCGGCGCTGGTCACGCTGTCGATCTACTATCTGCTGCAGGCCTTCCCGGCAAAGCTGCGCCCGCTGGGACTGATCATCGGGATGGGGTTGCCGCAACTGGGCACGCCGCTCGCGCGCACCATTCCCGTCGACCTGCTGGCAGCGGGCGGCTGGCGGGGCATGCATCTGATCGAACTCGGCATCGCACTGGGCATCCTCGCGCTGATCGTCACGGTGCGCCTTCCGCCAAGCGATCGCAGCCAGGCGTTCCGTCCGCTCGATCTCGTGACGATCGCGCTCGCGCTGACGGGCTACCTCTTGTTGTGCCAGATCCTCGGGCTCGGGCGGCTCTATTGGTGGAGCGATGCGCCATGGCTCGGCAGCGAACTCGCCGCCGCCATCGTGCTGCTGGCGGCCGCCGCCATTCTCGAAAGCTGCCGCGCCGCTCCGCTCATCCGGCTCGACTGGATCGGCACCTGGGGGATCGTGCGCTTCGCCGCCGTCGCCTTGTTCCTGCGCATGGCGCTGGCCGAACAGACGTTCGGATCGGTCGGACTGCTCACCGCGGGCGGCCTCACCAACGATCAGCTTGGCCAGCTCTTCGCGCTGGTGGCGTTGGCCATGCTCGCGGGCATCGCCGTGGCCGCGCTGACCCTGTCGGAAAAGCGCATTCCGTACCAGGTCATCACGGCCTCGCTTGTCATCGCGCTCGGCGCATGGCTCGACAGCGGTTCGACCGCGCTGACACGCCCCCCGCAGCTTTATGTGAGCCAGATGCTGATCGGCTTTGGGACGACGCTCTTCGTCGGTCCGGCCCTCGTCTACGGCATTCTCCGGATGCTCGAGCGCGGCGGCGATCATCTCGTCTCATTCGTCGTATTGTTCAGCACCACTCAGAATGTCGGCGGGCTCTTGGGGTCCGCGCTGCTCGGGTCGCTGCAGACGATCTGGACGCGCAATGCCACGGCGGTCCTGGCCGGCGACGTCGTCGCCAGCGATCCCCAAGTTGCCGGACGGCTGACCACGGCGGGCGCGTCGCTTGGCGGAACGATCGCCGATCCCGCGCTCCGCGCAGCGCAAGGCGGCGGCTCGCTCGCTCAGGCGGTGGCGCAGCAAGCGTCGGTCATCGCGTTCACTGACACCTTCCGCTTCGTCGCCTTTCTCGCCCTCGCCACTGCCGGCTTCATCGCGCTTGCTCTCCTTCGCAACGCGATACGCGGGCCATTACCCCGGAACGAGAGCCATGCCTGAGCCCAAGACCCCAGCCGAAACCGTTCCCCCGATGGCCCCGCCGGAAACCGTTGCCGCCAAGGGCCCAGCGCAAGCCACCGCCAAGGCTCCGGCGCCGGTCGCCGCCGCGCCTGACGCTGCAGCCGCGACGCCTCCTCCAGCGGCGGCCGCCGAGGCTGCGCCGGAGCCTGCCCCCGAGGCGCCCCCGGCGTGGCAGCCGGCAAAACGGAACCGCGTCGCCATCGCGGTCACCGCGCTGATCGCGCTCGCCGCTATCATCGCCGTCCTCGCCGCCTGGCATCTGCCGCCGTTCGCGCGCGGCACATCGACCGACAATGCCTATGTGCGCGGGCGCACGACGGTCATCGCGCCCCAGGTCTCGGGCTATGTCTCGGAGGTGCTGGTCCGCGACTACGAAATGGTGCGCCCGGGCCAAATCCTCGCGCGCATCGACGATCGCCCCTATCGCGCACGCGTCGAGCAAGCGCGCGCCAATCTCGCCGCCGCTTTGGCCAATCTGGCGAATTCGAGCCAGGCGCGCGCTTCGCGGTCGGCGAACCTGCGCGGACAGCTCGCCGGCGTGGTCAGTGCCAAAGCGCAATTGCAACGGTCTCGCGCCGACATGGCGCGTGCTGCCGATCTCTCCAGCGATGGCTCGATCTCGCTGCGCGAGCGCGACCAGACCCGCGCGGCGCTGGCGCAGGCCGAAGCCCAATTGGGGCAGGCCTCGGCCACCGCGGATATCGGCCGCGAGGACATCAAGACGGTCGATGTCGGGCGCGGCGGACTACAGGCGCAGGTCGATGCCGCGCGCGCGCAGCTCGATGCGGCGCTCATCGATCTCGACCACACCGTCATCCGGGCCCCGGAAGGCGGCCGGCTCGGTGAAGTGGGCGTGCGGCTGGGCCAGTATGTCACCAACGGCACCCAGCTGATGGCGGTCGTGCCGCCGGACCGCTGGATCATCGCCAATTTCAAGGAGGCGCAAACCGCCGGTGTCATGCCGGGACAGGGCGTCCGGTTCACCGTCGACGCGCTCGATGGCGCGGCGTTCACCGGACACGTACTCGACCTCGCGCCGGCGGCCGGATCGGAATTCTCCGTCATCAAACCCGACAACGGGACGGGCAATTTCATCAAGATCCCGCAGCGCATCGGTGTCCGGATCGCGATCGATCCCGGGCAGCGCCTGGCCGATCGCCTTCGCCCCGGCATGTCGGTCGAAGTGGCCCTGGCCGGGTCGCAATGAAGCGGGCGCTCTCCGCCATGCTCGCCTGCTCGGTCATGACGGCGTGCGTCGGGCCCCGACGCGATGCCCCCGCTGCAGCAGCGGTGGTGCCGCCGCCTGCCTGGCGCAGCGGCGCGCTGGGCACGGATATCGCCGTCGATGCCAGCTGGTGGCGCCAATTCGATGACCCGGCGCTGTCGCAAATCGTCGAAACCGCGCTGGCAAACAATGTCGACATCGCGATCGCGGCGTCGCGCGTCGAAGAGGCGCGCGCACAATTCCGCCTGGCACGATCGCAACAATTGCCCGCGGTGAACGGCGTCGCCGGGGGCGATCGCGATCGCTCGGTCAACGCCTTTGGCCAGGGTGTCGACCAATGGGCCGGAAAGGGTGAGATACAGGCCTCGTTCGACCTCGATCTGTTTGGCCGGCTGGCCAACTCGACCGCCGCGTCCCGCGCGCAGCTGCTTGCCTCACAGGACAATCGGGACACCGTCCGCCTCGCGGTGGCGACCTCGGCGGCGCGCGGCTACGTGACGTTGCGTGCGCTGGATGCGCGCCTGGCGGTCCTGCGCGACACGCTGGCAGCGCGGGCTGCGGCCCTAAAGCTAACCGAGCGCCGCGCCAATGCCGGCTATTCGTCGCGGCTCGACCTGGCGCAGGCGCAGGCCGAATATCAGGCCACCGCGCAACTGATCCCCGCAGCCCAACTCGCCATCACGCAACAGGAAAATGGGCTCAGCATCCTGCTCGGCCGCGAACCGGGCCACGTTATGCGCGGCAAGCCGCTCAACGCGATCGGCCTCCCGGTGGTGCCGGTGCTGATGCCCTCGCGGTTGCTGGAACGGCGCCCCGACGTGGCGGGCGCAGCCAATCAGATCGTGGCAGCGGACCGTTCGCTCGATGCCGCGCGCGCCGCCTTCATGCCGGACATCAGACTGTCCGCGACGGGCGGCGCTGTCGCGTCCAGCCTGCTCAGCGACCCGATCTCGATCTTCTCGCTGGGCGGCAGCATTCTCGCACCGTTGTTCCAGGGCGGACGCCTGCGCGCACAGGCCGATGTCGCCACCGCGCGCCGCGATCAGGCAGCATTCGCGTACCGGCAGGTCGCACTTGGTGCCTTTCGCGAGGTCGAGGACGGCATGGCGGCACAACAGCGCGACCAGGAGCAGGAAATCGCGCTGGAAGCGCAGCGTGCCGCGCTAGCGACCGCGCTTCGGCTCGCCGACAACCGCTATCGTGCCGGATATTCGCCCTATCTCGAGCTGCTCGATGCGCAGCGCGCGTTGCTCTCGGCGGATCTTGCGCTGGTGCAATCACGGGCGGACCGGCTGGCAAGCGCGATCACCCTCTATCATGCGATGGGCGGGGGCTGGTCGGTGCAGCCCCCGGATGCTGCTCGCTAGGCGTTCTATGCCCAGAGTGGGGTTAGCGGGCGCTCTGCCTCACCGTTAGCTCACTGACCGTCGCGACCGCGGCACCGTATCACTCGGCTTGCGCTGACCCGGCATCGGTAATCCGGGGCGTCGGCGGGCTCGAGGAGGTTGACGAGATGCCACACGCGAGTCCGGGAGGCACTGAGCCCCGCGCTTTGCCCGCGCCCAACAGCGACTTCTATCAGCTCGTCGACGTTCTCACGCCGGACGAGCTGGCGACGGTCCGCAAGGTCCGCAGCTACATGGAAACCCACGTCCAGCCGATCATCAACAAATACTGGTCCGCGGATGCGTTCCCTTTCGAGCTCCTGTCGTCGTTCAAGACGTTAGAGCTCGGTGGGCTGGGCTATGAAGGCTACGATTGCGCGGGCGGCAGCCAGAAGCTGTTTGGCTTCGTCGCGCTGGAATTGGCGCGGGTCGACGCGTCGTTCTGCACCTTTTTCGGCGTCCATAGCGGGCTGGCGATGGGCTCGATCTATCTCGATGGGTCGGAGGAACAGAAGCAGAAATGGCTGCCGCCGATGGCGCGGTTCGAAAAGATCGGCTGCTTCGGCCTCACCGAACCGCTCGTCGGTTCGGGAGCGAGCGGAGGGCTGACAACTACAGCTAAACGCAACGGCGACACCTGGCTGCTCAACGGGCAGAAAAGGTGGATCGGCAACGCGACCTGGTGCGACGTGTCGATCATCTGGGCGCGCGACCTCGACGACAATCAGGTCAAGGGCTTCATCATCGAGAACAAGACGACCCCGGGGTTCAGCGTCGAGAAGATCGAGCACAAGATCGCGCTCAAGGTCGTCCAGAACGGCGTCATCACGCTCGAGAATGTCGAAGTGACGGAGGAGAACCGCCTCCAGGGAGGCAATTCCTTCCGCGACACCGCCCGGGTCCTGCGCATGACCCGGTACATGGTCGGCTGGGCATCGACCGGCATCCAGATGGGCGCGTTCGAGGCGACGCTGAAATACACGCAGGAACGCCAGCAGTTCGGCAAGCCGATCGCCGCGTTCCAGATGGTCCAGGATCTCTTGGCCAAGATGCTCGCCAACGTCACCGCATGCCAGTGTCTGATGGTGCGGCTGGCGCAGATGGATGACGACGGCAAGCTGGGCGACCACCATGCCGCGCTGGCGAAAGCCTTCTGCACGGCGCGGGCGCGCGAAACGGTTGCCTGGGGCCGCGAGTTGCTGGGCGGCAACGGCATCGTCGCCGACTACAACCTCGCGCGCTTCTTCGCGGATGCCGAGGCGCTCTATTCCTACGAGGGCACCTATCAGATGCAGAATCTGATCGTCGGCAAAGCCATCACCGGCATCGGCGCCTTCGTATGACCCGGCGAACCGGCCGGTGCCTTCCTCCACCGGTCGGTTCGCACCCTTTTATCGGGAGGTGAGGTGATGGCCTCGGATATAGCGGCACTGGTTCTGGCAAACGTCCTCTACGAAAAGCGGGACGGCATCGCTTATGTCACGGTGAACCGTCCGGATGTCCTCAATGCGCTGAACACGCCGACCTGGTCGGACCTGCGCGACGCCTTCGAGGACGCTCGCGACGACGATGCGGTACATGGCGTCATTCTGACCGGGGCGGGCGGCAAAGCCTTCATCGCGGGTGCCGATATCGGCGAGCTGGCTCAGGCCCGCGCTGTCGATGCCCAGCGTGCGAGCCGCTTCGGACAGCTAGTGCTCGATCTGATCGAGCATCTCGGTAAGCCGGTGGTCGCTGCCGTGAACGGCTTTGCGCTCGGTGGCGGCTGTGAAACCGCGATGGCCTGCACCATCAGGATCGCGGTCGAGACGGCGCGCTTCGGGCAGCCGGAAGTCGGACTTGGTCTTGTGCCGGGCGGCGGCGGGACGCAGCGGCTGCCCAGGCTCGTCGGGAAGGGGCGAGCGCTTCAGATCATTCTGTCCGGTGATGTGATCGACGTGCAGGAGGCGCACCGGATCGGGCTGGTCAACGAAATCGTTCCGGCAGCCGAGCTGATCGCGCGCGCCGAGGCGATCCTGCGCAGGATCGCCGCAAACGGTCCGATCGCGGTCAGGTTCGCGCTCGAAGCGGTCAATAAAGGCATGGAGACGAGCCAGGACGAGGGTCTGCTGCTCGAGGCCGCCTATTTCGGCCTTTGCGCTGCGACCGAAGACAAAAAGGAAGGCACGGCCGCCTTCCTGCAAAAGCGCCCTCCCAAGTTCGGCGGGCGCTGAGCGTGCACACCCTCCGACCCTGAAAGGCCAACCATGGCGAGCGACGACATTTTTTCCGGACTGAAGGTGGTGGACCTGGCGAGCTTTATCGCAGGGCCAGGCGCGGCGGTGATCCTGTCCGACTTCGGCGCCGAGGTCATCAAGGTCGAGCCGCCGAGCGGCGACACCTGGCGCATCGGCTACAAAATACCGCCGCAACCGCAAGCTGCGGACAATTATCCCTGGCATCTCCACAATCGGAACAAGCGCGGACTGGCGCTGGATCTGAAATCGTCCGAGGCGAGCGCGGTGTTGCGGCGCCTTGTCGAATGGGCGGATGTCCTGATCGTCAACACGCCGCATCCCGCCCGTGAGAAACTGAAGCTCAGCTATGACGATGTCGCGCCGTGGAATCCGCGCCTGATCTATGCGGACGTCACGGGCTATGGCGATAATGGGCCGGATGCCCAGCTGCCCGGTTTCGATATCACGGCCTATTGGGCGCGAAGCGGCCTTCTCTCGCTCACCCGCGACGCCGGCGCCCCGCCGACGCTGCCGGTGTCGGGCAGCGGCGATCACGGGACGGCGGTGAGCCTCTATTCCGCGATTGTCACCGCGCTCTTCCGGCGTGAACGGACCGGCCAGGGCGCCTATGTCACGTCCTCGTTGCTTGCCGCGGGCGTCTGGGCCAGCGCGGTCTCGGTGCAGGCGGCGCTGTGCGGCGCCAGCTTCTATCCGCTGCATGATCGGCTGAGCCCGCCAAATCCAACGTTGAACGTCTATCGCTCGGCGGACGACAACTGGTTTCTGATCGTGCTCACGCCCGATAAGTGGCCGGCGCTGGCCAATGGAATTGGTCGCCCCGACCTTCTGACCGATCCGCGGTTCGCCGACCCCGCGCATCTCGCGGCGAATGCGTCGGCGCTCACTGCAATCCTCGATGAGGCCTTCGCTGCGCGGCCGATGGCGCATTGGCACGAAGTGTTCGAGCAGCTCAATCTCACCTTCGGCGTGGTGGTGGCGCCGGCGGACGTGATCAACGACCCCCAACTGAGGGCGAATGACATCGTCGTCCCGCTCGAAGGAGCCGGCGGCAACCTCGAGTACACGATCAGCAGCCCGCTCCAGATACACGATGTCGCCAAAGTACCGGCGCGGCGCGCACCGCACCTCGGCGAACATAGCGACGACATTCTGGCCGAGCTTGGCTTCAGCGCCGCGGAGATCGCGGACCTGCACGGAAGCGGTGCCGTACCCGTCGTGCCGGCAGGGGCCGCTTAGCGGTGGCCTGCGACCAGCACGATGCCGCGAACCCCTCCGGTTTTGCTCGATCATGAAAGGAAAGCAGTCATGAGTGATGCCTTGGCGACCACGTCCGGGTCGGCCTCCACCGGCACCGGCGTCGATGGTCGGCTGTTCGTTCTCGAACTGAGCGGCGGCCGTATCCACGCGATGGATCCCGATGGCTCGAACAGTCGGGTGATCGTCGCCGACTGCCATCTCCCCGACGGCATCGCAGTCGATGTCGAGGCAGGCCATATCTACTGGACCAATATGGGCGTGCCCTATCTCGACGACGGATCGATCGAGCGCGCCGATCTCGATGGCGGCAACCGCACGGTGATCGTCCCGCAGGGCATCACCTTCACGCCGAAACAGCTCCACCTCGAGAAGCGGACCGGCAAGCTCTATTGGTGCGACCGCGAGGGAATGCGGGTGATGCGCGCCAATCTCGACGGCTCGGACGTCGAGACGCTGGTCCGGACGGGTGAGGGCGACGACGACCGTCGCGACGCCGCCAAATGGTGCGTCGGGATCACCATCGATCCCGAGCTTGGGCAGGTCTACTGGACACAGAAGGGGGCCGACAATTCGGGCCGCGGGCGTATCTTTCGCGCGGGCCTGGATATGCCCGCGGGCGAGGATCCCGCTCGCCGAAGCGACATCGAAATCTGGTTCGACGATTTGCCCGAGCCGATCGATCTCGAACTCGATCTCGAAAACCGCGTCATGTACTGGACCGACCGCGGCAACCCGCCGCAAGGCAATACGGTCAATCGCGCGCCGATCGACAATCGCGCCGCGAACGGACGCGCGCCCGAACGTCTCGTCAGCGATTTGATGGAAGGCATCGGCGTCGCGCTCGACGTGCTCGGCGACCGGATGTTCGCCACCGATCTGGGTGGCTCGCTTTATACCGCAAAGCTCGATGGCTCGGATAAGCGCGTGCTTCTCTTCGCCCAGGGCAATCTGTCCGGCGTCGCCTACGCCGAAATCCCTTCCGAGGAGAATTGATCATGGCCGGGAACAAGTCGATCTCGCGGGTCGCCATCATCGGTACAGGTGTCATCGGCGCGAGCTGGGCGGCCCAGTTCCTGGCTAAGGGGCTCGACGTCGTGGCGACCGACATTGCCCCCAATGCGGAAGAGTCGCTGAGACATTTCGTCGACGCGGCGTGGCCGGCGCTTGAGCGGCTGGGCCTCGCCGAAGGAGCTTCGCGGTCGCGATTGACCTTTTTCGCGGACATGGCGGAGGCGGTTGAGGGTGCCGATCTCATCCAGGAAAACGGCCCCGAGCGGATCGACTTCAAGCAACAGCTCTATGGCAAGCTCGACGTCTTGCTCCCGCCCGACGTAATCATCGCCTCGAGTTCGTCGGGGCTGACGATGAGTGCGATCCAATCGGGCTGTCCCGACCATCCGGAGCGTTGCGTGATCGCCCACCCGTTCAACCCGCCGCATCTGGTCCCGCTGGTCGAGATCGTCGGCGGAGCGAAAACGTCCGAGGAGACGATCCGGCGCGCAATCGAAGTCTATTCGGGGTTGGGCAAGCAGACCGTGCGCCTTCACAAGGAAGTGCCGGGACATGTTGCCAACCGGCTGCAGGCGGCATTGGCCCGCGAGGTCTATTATCTGGTAGGCGAAGGCGTGGTCAGCGTCGCCGATGTCGATACCGCCGTTTGCTGGGGTCCGGGACTTCGTTGGGGGATCATGGGCCAGGTTCTCCTCAATCATCTGGGGGGCGGGCAGGGTGGCATGGAGCACTTCCTGGCGCAGTTTACCGGCCCCATGTCGGCGTGGTGGAAGGTTCTGGGCTCACCCGAACTGACCCCCGAACTCCAGCAAAAGCTGATCGAGGGCGTGCATGCCGAAGTCGGGGCACGCTCGATCGACGATCTCGCGGCGGAGCGGGATGAAGTCCTGCTCGGGCTGCTCGAATTGCGCGCGCGCGCCGCGGCGAGAACGGCCACGACCGAATAGCTGTCGGTCCACGTTTCGCCCCTGCCGCCCATGACAGGCGGATACCGCGCTACTAATCTGCAAGTGGCGCTACGTTTCGCAAAGAAAGCTTCCCGCCGCGCGCCCATGAATCAGGGACATTGCGAAGGGAAGCCGTCATGCAACCGACTCAGCGCTATGCTCTGGCACCCAGACTGGGCCTATGTGGCATTGCCCCGGCCTATTTCGGATCGGTCGCGGCGGGCGCGTCGGCGGTAAGAGACGGGCTGTCGATCCGTGGGGATTCGGGCATGCCCGAAGCATCCGAGATCCGCGACCATCTCGGGAAGCTGCGGTCGAGTGCTGCCTTCGCGCGGAGCTCCAGCCTGTTCGCGTTCCTCGCTTATGTCGTCGAGGAAACCCTCGCGGGGCGAGGTCTGTCGCTGAAGGAACTGGTGATTGGCGACGCCCTCTATAGCGCGAGCACGCCCTATGATCCGGGCATCGATTCGACCGTTCGCGTGGAAGCGCGCAGGCTGCGGCGCAAGCTCGCGGCCTATTACGAGCATGAAGGACGGGGCGATCCGGTCCGCATTGACCTTCCGGTTGGCAGCTATCGGCCGTCCTTCGCGGCGGGAATACCGGTCGAGGCGCCACCGGCCGCGAGTGCGCCCGTGCTCGGGGCCGATCTCGCCATCATGCCGTTTCGCGCGCTATCGAGCGACAATGCCGACGATACCTTCGCGGACGGGTTGACCGACGAGCTGATCTTCGCGCTGGGCCGCCAATCGAGACTCAGGCTGGCGCCCCGCCTGATGGTCTTCCAGTACAAGAACAAGGCGTATGCGCTGGCCGAGGCCGCCGAGGCGCTCGGCGTCGGCGCGCTGCTCCATGGGACTTTCCGCGCGGTCGGCGCGCGCACCCGGGTGACGGTGGAACTGTCGGACCCGCACGGGTTCGTGATCTGGTCGGCGCAAGTCGATGAGACGATTGCCGACACGATCCTGTTCCAGGAGAGGTTGGCCGAGGCGATCGTCGCGCAATTGCCGCGATGGATGGTCGAACCGGCGCCTGCGCGATCGGTTCTCGCCGTCGTCGCCTAGTCCCAATAAGCATCGACCGGTGCGTCGAGCTTGAAGGACTGGACGCCCGCTGCGGCCGCGCAGCGATAGGCATCGAGCAGCGCCATGCCGGTGAAATCGGAGCCGGCCGTGATCACCTTCGTCCGCGACGCCTCGAGGCGATCGTTGGTCAGCCGGGGCGGGGTCGGCCGCAGGATGGGAAATAGTGACTGGCGCCACTGGCGCAGCGCGCGCAGGTCCAGCTCGCCAATGCGGATGGCTTGAAGCTCGGTCGAGCTGAATGTGCCATCGAACCGTGGTGTCGACCTTGGATCCATCTCCGGATCGATAATGGGTCGACCCCGGCGGCAGGGGGGAGGGGCAGATAGCGAACGGTTAGCGAACGTGCGCCCGCCACGGCCCGATGTCTGTCGGGTGCGGCGCGAAAAAAGAGGCGCATCCAGCCATCCGTTGTCACGGATTAACAGTTCAGAACGCCTCTTAACGGGCCAAACGTCAGTAACTTCGCCATTTTGAATTCGCTTTCGGGCATCGGCACGCTGCGAGGATTCGATATGAGCACGACCTATGGCGGAGCATCCCAATCGTCGCAGTCGATAGATCGCGAATTCCATTCGTTAGCGCACACACTTGCCCAATTGCTCGAGGAAGCCGGACTGGAGATCGAGCGCGATTGGCGAGCCGCCAAGGCGTCACTGACAACGGCGCACTCGATCCTTCGCCTCGAGATCGAGCGGCGCTCGAGCCCGGATACGCCGCGTAACGGCGGCCTGGCGGGGTGGCAGATCTCCCGCGTCCAGTCGTTCATCGAGCAGAACCTTCATCGGCCGATCTTGACCACCGAACTGAGCGCCGTCGCCCAGCGCAGCACCACCCACTTCTCGCGCTCATTCAAGCTCGCCTTCGGCGTATCGCCGCACGCCTATATCATCCGGCGGCGCCTCGAGGGCGCCTGCCATCTGATGTTGACCAGCTCGTCGTCGCTGAGCGAGATCGCGCTGGACGTCGGGCTGTCCGATCAGGCCCATCTCTGCAAGCTTTTCAGGCGCGCCTTCGGGCAGAGCCCCGCGAGCTGGCGGCGTGAGCGCGAGGTACGATTTCACTGAGCTTGCGCCGCCCGGAGAACACCGGGCGTAGCGCTGGCGGCAAGGCGAGCGAAGATAATGTCGCTTAAGATGAGTTCGGCCTCAGGTTTCGCGTGACGGCGGGCCGGAATCGCGGTTTATGCGTGCAAGTGGGCGGCGACCGCGTCGTCCGGCGAATCGAGCGAGGCTCGGGCGATGTCAGCTGACCGGCCAGACGTGACGAATGCGATTCAGATCCTGTTCGGCCCGTTCGAGCTGAGCATCGCGGAGCGCACCCTGAGAAAAGCCGGTGAACCCGTTCCGCTGGGCGCGCGTGCATTCGATATCTTGGTGGTGCTGGTCGAGCGGCCGGGCCAGACCGTGAGCAAAAGCGATCTGATCGGCGCTGTGTGGCCCGATGTCACGGTCGAAGGGGGCAATCTGCGCGTCCATGTGTCGGCCTTGCGCAAGGCGCTCGGCGACGGGCAGTTCGGCAGCAAATATATCGCAAACGTACAGGGCCGCGGCTATTCGTTCGTCGCCCCGGTGGTCTGGCAGGCGCCCAGCGCCGCATGGGCCGCGACGCTGAACGCCCCCTCCACGCTGCCGACGATGCCGAGCGAAATGGTCGGCCGCGACGATATCGCGCTGCAAATCCGGGCTCGCCTGCGAAACGAGCGGTTGGTCACGATCGTCGGGGCCGGCGGGATCGGCAAGACGACCCTGTCGCTGGCGGTCGGTCGCGCGGTATCGGGCGATTTCGCCGGCGCAGTCGTGTTCGTCGATCTTTCCGTGCTGACAAGCAGGCATCAGATCGTTGCCGGAATCGCGTCGGCCATGGGGTTTGCCTTGCCCCCGTCCGACACCGAAGCTGCCTTGCTCGAGTTTTTGCGGCCCCGGCGCGCTCTCGTCATCCTCGATAATTGCGAGCATCTGATCGAGCACATAGCCGAAATCGCGGATCGCATCGGCCGCCAGGCGCCGGACATCCGACTGCTTCCGACCAGCCGTGAAAGCCTGCAGACCGCCGGTGAATATGTGTACCGGCTGGAACCGCTGCATTGCCCGCCCAAACGCGGGGGGCAAACTATCGAGGAAATCCTTTCCTATCCGGCCGCACGCCTCTTCATCGACCGTGTAGACGCACACGGCGGCGGTTTCACCGTCGATGTCGACAACGCTCGCCTGGTCGCCGAAATTTGCCGCAGGCTTGATGGTATCCCACTGGCGATCGAACTTGTCGCAAGGCGAGCAGTGACCTTTGGAGTCAGGGACACCGCGGCGAGGCTGGCGTCGGTCGATCTGCTCAAGCTGGGCCAGCGTTCGACGAGTCCGCGTCACCAGACGCTGAGAGCGACGTTGGACTGGAGCCATGAGCTGCTTTCGGACGTCGAACGCGTCGTCCTGCGCCGTGTGTCGGTCTTTATCGGCAGCTTCACGCTAGAAGCCGCGCTGGCTGTCGCCGAACTGGAGGAGGTCAGCGAGTACGAAGTCGCCGACGCGATCGGGAGCCTGGTCGAGAAGTCGCTGATACTTTCGCGGATCGAATCGCGCGAGGCTTCCTACCGGCTGCTCGACACGACTCGAAATTATGCTTTGGACCGGCTTACAGCGAGCGGCGAACGGGGTTTGATTGCGTCTCGGCACGCGCTTTATTTCGCGCAGATGCTGGAGGCGAGCGGCGACGAATTCTTCGACGCTGCGGCGTCGCATGACGAGTGGTTGGTAAAGACCTGTCTCGGCAACGTCAGAGCGGGTCTCGACTGGAGTTTTGGGCCAGATGGCGGTGATGAACTGGCCGTCAGGCTGGCCGCGGCTGCCGGAGCGTTGTTGCTCGCCCTGTCGCTCCTGACCGAATGCCGCGACTGGCTGACGAAAGCCGTCGACCGGCTCGATGGCGCCGGGCGCGACGCCGGCCGAGAAATGATCATCCAGTCGGCGCTCGCCAGCTGCATGATGTTCACCGACGGTATGACCGATCAATCCTATGCTGCCTGGGAAAGGTCGCGGTTGTTGGCGCGTGATCTCGAGAATGCCGCCCATGAACTGTTCTGCCTGCTCGTCCTGTGGGCACATCAGGTGCGCATTCCCGATTATGAGCAAGCGACATGGCTGGCGGACTGCTACGGCGAGCTGGCAGAGCAAAGCGGGGCTGCCGGCGCGATTGCGACGGCCAATTACATGCGCGGCGTCACGCGTCATCATAGCGGACAGCTCATAGAGGCCGAAGCCTATCTCGAGCGCGCGATCGATCAGGATGACGAGCCGTCGCGGCAAGCGCTTCTCAGGCGCTTCGGTTATGACCGGACTCTCGACGCGATGTCTGTCCTGGCCAATTTGAAATGGCTGCGCGGGCGGCCCGATCATGCGCTGCGGCTTAACCGGATAGCGATCGCGGAAGCCCGCCAACTCGACCATGCCGTCCCGTTATGCGTGGCGCTCACTTGGGCGTGCTTCAACCGCTATCTGACCAATCGGGCTGATGAGGGAACGCTCGCGCTCGTCGACGAACTGGTCGAGGTTGCCGGCAGTCATAACGTCCTGAGCTATCACGGGTTCGGTCTGGCGATGCGGGGGCTGTGTGCCGCCCGGCAGGGCGATCTCGAAGTCGGCCGGGACCTGCTTCGGACGGGCATCGGGAAGTTGTCGGCATCAAGCTATGGCGTGTTCAACGCGTTCCTAGAGGCCGAGTTCGCACATTGCCTTGCGGCAGCCGGCCGAGCGCACGAAGGCGTCGATCTGTTTGAGGGCGCCGATATTCATCTCGATTGGCCCGCTTGGTATGGCCCCGAACTGTCCCGAATTAGAGGCGAACTCGCCATGAAAACGGGCGACCGCCTGGCAGCCCAGGAACATTTTGTATATGCGCTCGACCAGGCGGCACGTCAGGGGGCCCTGTCTTGGACGCTGAGAGCCGCAACCAGTCTCGCGCTCGCTGAGAGCCTCTCGGCCGACCGTGTCGCGACGGACGGTACGCTTCGCGCGATTCACGCGCAGTTTCGCGAGGGGCGCGACACGCAGGATGTCAGGATGGCGGCCGAGACGATCTATGGCGCGCGGCAACATGCCCAGGCAATCGGGACGGATCACGCCTGAGGGTCGATGGCCGCATTGCCGGATGCTGCGATTGGGTAGCCTCTGAAAGCAGTCTCTCGGCTATTCGATGACAACGATGGGCCGGTCGCGCCGAGGGGGAGGGGGCGTGCGGCCGGCCCATCGCATCTGCCGGGCCAAGGGTGGCTGGGGGCCGGCATGTCGCCGTCGGGGTCGTGGCGACAAAAACGAAGTAGCCGCGATCACTTGTCCGAATGAGGGAGCGCCAGCTAGCGATCCGTTAGCAAGACCGTGCGGCCCATCGTTGCGGCGTTCCAAAGTCCCCCGAAAGGCCGCTCGAGGCACCGCTCGGGCTCTGCCGCCCTGATCGAAATTCGCGATGCTGGAGGCGTTCCACTCCTTTTCAAGGGAAACGTTCGATGTCCAATCATGGCGCTTTTTCGCATGCTCGCAAGAATCTGATCGCGTCCGCGCTGGCGCTCGGCGCCACCGGCTCGCTCGCGATGGGCCTCATCGTCGCCGGTCCGCCGGCGCACGCCCAGCTCACCGTGTTCGACCCCACCAATTACAGCCAGAATCTGCTGAGCGCAGCGCGTGCGCTCACCCAGATCAACAACCAGATCCAGTCGCTTCAGAATGAAGCGCAGATGATCGCCAACCAGGCGAAAAACCTCTCACGCATCGACTTTCCCGAAGTCCAGCAGCTCACCGACAAACTCCAGCAGATCGATCGATTGATGGGGCAGGCGCAAGGGATCGATTTTCGCACAGCCGGGCTCGACCAGCAGTTCCGCAGCCTCTTTCCGGGCACGTTCAATTCAGCGCTCGACAGCAACCAGCAGGTCCAGATCGCGAAATCGCGCCTCGACGCCGCGATGGCGGCGTTCCGCCAGACCATGTCGGTGCAGTCGCAAGTGGTCGAGAATGTCGCCGCCGACCAGCCCGTCCTCGCTGCACTCGCTGCCAGGAGCCAAGGCGCCCAAGGCGCGCTTCAGGCACAGCAGGCGACGAACCAACTGCTGGCGCTTGTCGCCAAGCAGCAATTCCAGATCCAGAACCTGATGGCTTCGCAATATCGCGCCGAAGCGACCGAAGCCGCGCGGCGCGCTCAGTCGGAACTCGATGCGCGCGGCCGCACCCAGAAATTCCTCGGTACCGGCAACGCCTACACCCCCCACTAGGCGCGCGCCGGTCCGGCGATGGCGGCGCGCCACCCGCCGTCGCCCGCCGCGGGGCGCGGATTCTTGCTCCCTCAATCCGCGTCCCGCGGCGCTCCCCTTGCAATCGAGAGGAACGGAATCGTGAACGACCTTGGCGTGATCGACCGCTTCATGCAGGCCTTCATCCGCTATATCGACAGCGGGTTCGGTTTGCTGGGCGGCGACGTCCACTTCCTGACCGTGACGCTGATCGGCATCGACATCACGCTTGCCGGGCTGTTCTGGGCGATGGGCGGCGAGGACAACATCCTCGGCCGGCTGATCAAGAAAATCCTCTATGTCGGCGCGTTCGCGTTCATCCTGAACAGCTTCTCGACGCTTGCCGACATTATCTTCAAGTCGTTCGCGCAGGCCGGGCTCACTGCCGGTGGCGGCGCGATGACAGCGGACGACCTGTTGCGGCCAGGCAAGGTCGCCTCGACCGGCTTCTCGGCGGCCTGGCCGCTGCTCGTGCAGCTGTCCAACAACACCGGCTTCGTCAATTTCTTCAACAACTACCTGACGATTGCCGTGCTGCTGCTCGCTTGGGTGATCGTGATCCTCGCCTTCTTCATTCTCGCGGTGCAGATGTTCGTCACGATCGTCGAATTCAAGCTGACCAGTCTCGCCGGCTTCATCCTCGTGCCGTTCGCGCTGTGGAACCGGACCAGCTTCCTGGCCGAACGCGTGCTCGGCAACGTCGTGAGCTCTGGCATCAAGGTGATGGTGCTCGCGGTGATCATCGGGATCGGCTCCAACTTCTTCACCGAATTCCAGTCGTCGATGCAGGGGCAGGATGCCGATCTCGCCGCGGCGATGAGCCTCGCGCTGGCGTCGCTCACGCTCTTCGGCCTTGGCATATTCGGCCCCGGTATCGCTGCCGGCCTCGTGTCGGGCGCACCTCAACTCGGTGCCGGCGCCGCGCTCGGCACGGTTGCCGGTGCCGCCGGCGTGACGATGCTGGCGGGCGGTGCAACCGCCGGTGCCGCACGCGCCCTTGGCGGTGCAGCGCTGGGCGCGGTGCGCGCCGGCACGACCATGGGGTCGGCGGCCTCGACGGCCTACACGCTTGGCAAGGAAACCGCGGAAAAGCCCACCATGCGGGCAGGACTTGGTGGCGTTGCCCAAGCGGCCGGCAACGCGGCGCGCATGCGCGTCTCGCACGCGCTTGGTCTCGGGAATGCCGCGCGGAGCGGCCGGCAGGGCGCGTGGGACGCCCTCAACGAGAAGAGCACGCCTCAATCGAAGGCCGGCGACGCCACGCCCCCGCCGGCGTGGGCGCAGTCGCTGCGCGCCGAACAAACCGGCCGGCACCATCGTCAGACAGCGCTCCACGCGCTTCAGCAAGGTGATCGCGGCGGCGCATCCGCCACTCCCGATATCAAGGAAAGGGACGAATGATGAAGTTCAGACGTGCCGTGCAGCGCTACGGACGCACGCCAGAGCCCGAAACGCCCTATCAGCGGGCCGGACAGCTCTGGGACGAACGGATCGGCTCAGCGCGTCTCCAGGCGCGAAACTGGCGGCTGATGGCGTTCGGCAGCCTGTTCCTTGCCTCAGGGCTCGGCGCCGGAGTCTTGTGGCAATCGCTCCAGAGCCGTGTCGTGCCCTATGTCGTCGAGATCGACCGGCTCGGCGAGGCACGGGCGGTCACGGCGGTCGAGGCCGGCTATCGCCCGACCGATCCACAGATCGCCTGGCATCTCGGGCGCTTCATACGCAACGTTCGCAGCGTCACGCTCGACCCCGTCGTGATGCGACAGGACTGGCTCGACGCCTACGATTTCACCACGCGGCGCGGCAGCCAGTTCCTCGGCGACTATGCCCGGAGTGCGGCCCCGTTCGCGGAGATCGGCGAGCGCACGGTGACCATTCAGGTGACCAGCGTGGTGCGCGCGTCCGAGAAGTCCTTCCAGGTCAAATGGAGCGAAACCGCCTTCGAACGCGGCGCGGTCGCAGGGCGCTCGAACTGGACCGCGATCCTGACGATCGCGATGAAGCCGCCAGCGAGCGCCGATGTCCTGCGCAGGAACCCGCTCGGTATCTATGTCGATGCGATCGACTGGAGCCGCGAACTCGACGTGCCGAGCCCTTCCGCTCCGCCTCCGCCGCGCCCTCCCGACACCACGATCCCGTCCGGCTCGCCGCTCGATCCCGGCCCCACCAACCCTGCTGCCCTGGAGAATTTGCAATGACTCGCCGCATGTTCACGCCTTTGCTCGGCCCGGCGCTCTTTTCGATGTGTGCCGCGACCGACCGGCAGACCAGCCCGGCTCCACCACTGGCCAGGCCGGCTGCCGCAGCGATAACCGCCGGAACGGCACCGTCAGCCCCGGTGCGAGCGCCACGTCGCGCGCACACCAATCGGCGCCCTTCGCCGGCCGAGGCCGCAGTGATGGCGGCCAATCGCGCCGCAACGCTTGAGCCGGCCATCCCCGGCTTCATCAATGCCGTGCAGATCTATCCGTTCGCGGAAGGGAGCGTCTATCAGGTCTATGCCGCGCCCGAACGCGTCACCGATCTCGCGCTGCAACCCGGCGAGGAGTTGCTCGCGGTGGCAGCGGGCGACACCGTTCGCTGGGTGATTGGCGACACGACGAGCGGGACTGCGGCCAGTAAGCGCACGCACATCCTCGTCAAACCGTTCTCGGCAGGCCTGTCGACCAATCTCGTCGTGACGACCGATCGCCGGACCTATCACCTCCTGCTCGCCAGCACGCCTGCGGCGGCGATGGTGGCTGTGTCCTGGAGCTATCCGCAGGACGGCCTGATCGCGTTGAAGCGGGCCGAGGACGAGAGGCGGGCGGCTGCTCCGGTCGCGACGGGCATCACGCCCGACCAGCTCAATTTCAACTACGCCATTGCGGGCGATCGTCCGGCCTGGCGTCCGTTACGCGCGTTCGACGATGGCCGGCAGACCTTTATCGAGTTCCCGGCCAGCTTGGCGACGGGGGAGGCGCCTCCGCTGTTTCTCGTCGACCCGAAAGGCACGGCGCAGCTGGTGAACTACCGGCTGCAGGGGCACTTCTATGTCGTCGATCGGGTGTTCGACGCAGCCGAGCTGCGGCTGGGCCTCAAGCATCAGGACGTCGTGCGGATCACCCGTGCGGCTATGTCGCGCAAGCGGAGGCAGTCATGAGCGGCCCCGATACGTCCGCGCCCGCCAAGGCCGATCCCGAGACGCTGGCGATCCGTTCTCGCCCGAGGCGCGCCATCCGCTTCCGGCGCGGGGCCATCGTCGCGATCGCCGCACTCAGCTCGGTCAGTGTTACCGCTGCCGCCTGGATGGCGCTCAACCCTGCGGTCTTCCACCAGGTGGCGCAGGACGAAGAATTGTCGCAGCCCGCTGGCAAGGCGGCACCCGACGCGCTCAGCGGCTTGCCCTCGTCCTATGGCGACGTACCGAAGCTTGGACCGCCGCTGCCAGGCGATCTGGGTCGGCCAATCCTCGACCGTCAACGCCAGATGGCGACCGAAGGGCAGGGGCCGGTGCCCGACGCTAGCGGGCAAGCAGCCGCGGCGGAGCGCGCGCAACTGCTGAGCGAACGAAAGGCGGCACGAGAGTCGGGTTTGCTGGTGTCACGCGCCCAAGGGACGAGCACCGGGTCGCCCGAAGCGAAGCCGGCTTCGAGCGGCACAGCGCCCGCCGAAACGGGAAAAATCGCGCTCGATCCTGCGGCCGATCCCAACGACCAGCAGCGCAAGGCCGATTTCGTCGCCAAGGCGGATCCGCGCGGCGACGTCAATCCGCACCCGCTGGTGCCGGCACCGTCTCCCTATCTGCTGTCGGCGGGCAGTGTGATCCCGGCGAGCTTGATCACCGGCGTGCGCTCGGACCTGCCCGGGCTCGTCACGGCCCAAGTGACCGAGCGCGTCTATGACAGCCCTACCGGGCGGATCTTGCTCATCCCGCAAGGCGCGCGGCTGGTCGGCAGCTATGACAGCGTCGTTGCCTTCGGCCAGAAACGCGCGCTCATCGTCTGGCAGCGGATCATCCTGCCCGACGGCAGCTCGCTCCGCCTCGACAACGCGCCGGCAACCGACCCGGCGGGCTATGCCGGGCTCGAGGACAAGGTCGATTTCCACACCTGGCAGCTCATCAAGGGTGTCGTGCTGTCGACACTGCTCGGCGTCAGTTCTGAGCTCGCCTTCACCGGCGATAGCGACCTGCTCCAGGCGATCCGGCGCTCGACCCAGGACAATGTCGGGCGCGCGGGCGATCAGATCACGATGCGCAATCTCAACATCCAGCCGACAATCACGATCCGCCCCGGCGCGCCGGTACGGCTCGTGGTTCACAAGGATTTGGTGCTGGCACCGTGGCGCGAGGAGCGTTGAGATGGCCGACTTGAAGCTCCCCCGGCTTCCCGACCGCACCCCGGTCAAGATGAGCTTCATGGCCACGCCCGAGCTCAACGACGCGCTCACCGCTTATGCCGCTCTCTATGCGCAGGCCTATGGCCGCGAAGAGCCGGTCGCCGAGCTGATCCCGGCGATGCTTGCTGCCTTCCTCGAAAGCGATCGCACGTTCGCGCGGCGACGGCGCGGGGAGGCGGGAGGAGCTTCTACGCCGTGAGCGACCTCCCGGCTCTGCTGAGCATCAAGCAGGCCTGTGCGCTGCTCGGGGTGCATCCCAACACGCTGCGCGCCCACGCCAAGGCCGGAACCATCCCGGGTGCGAAGCTCGGCCATAACTGGCGGTTCGTCGAAAGCGACCTTGTCGCCTGGATTCGTGCCCGATATCCTGCGCCTGCACGAATGCAGCCGAGTGCCGACGACAAGGAGGCATCATGGCACTCTGGAGACGTGCAAGCACTTACTACGTCAAGCTCACAGCACCTGACGGAACGCTCATTAGACGCTCTACTGGGACAACCGACAGGACCAAGGCCGAAGAATATCACGACAAGCTGAAGGCCGAGCTGTGGGATCTTGCCAGGTTGAAGCTAAAGCCGAAGCGGACATGGGACGAAGCGGCTTTGCGGTGGCTTCAGGAAAAGCGGCACAAGAAGTCCTATCGGGACGACGTGTCGCGGATCCGGTGGTTCACCAGGCATCTTCGTGGCAAGACCTTGGACCAGGTGAGCAGGGATATGATCGACGGGATCATTTCTCGACACCACGCCCGTTCGAGCACGCGCACGAAAGATCTCTACGTGGCGCTGATCCGCGCCATTTTCCGGATGGCGCAGCGTGAGTGGGAATGGATCGAGCATATCCCGGCGTTCAGGACCTACACGAGGAACGCGACGGTTCGCGTGCGGTATCTCACCCACGCACAGGCCGAACGCCTCTTGCAGGAACTCCCGCCTCACCAGCAGGACCTGATGCTGTTCGCGCTCGCCACGGGCCTGCGGCAGGGGAATATCAAGAGGCTGACCTGGGAGCAGGTCGACTTCACCCGCCGCATCGTCACGATCGGGCACGGCGAGACCAAGAATAACGAGGCGCTGGGCGTTCCGCTCAACGATCTCGCGATCTCGGTTCTCGAGCGGCAAATGGGCAAGCAGTGCGAGTATGTGTTCACCTACAAGGGCAAGCCCTTGAACCAGGTGAACACGAAACATTGGCGAGCGGCGCTCAAAAGGGCGGGCATCACCGATTTTCGCTGGCACGACCTGCGGCATACCTGGGCGAGCTGGCTCCGGCAGAACGACGTGCCCACCTGGGTGCTTCAGGAGCTGGGGGGCTGGAAATCCGAATCGATGGTGCGTCGTTACGCGCACATGTCGGTCGCGCATTTACAGCCTTATGCAGACCAGCTGATTTTTGAGGGCAAATCAGGTCACACTGCGCCCGAGAGAGAAAAGCCCAGTCAAGGTCACAAAAATGGTCACAGTGAGGGCGGTTTTCGGCTAAAGTTAGTCGCCGGGACCGACCTAAGTAACTGATATATAAGGAGAAGATTTGGTGGACGCACTAGGGCTCGAACCTAGGACCCGCTGATTAAGAGTCAGCTGCTCTACCAACTGAGCTATGCGTCCATGCCGGAAAAAGGCGGCCCCCGTTCGGGGAGCGAGGCGGTTAGCATCGCGGCCGCGCTTTGCAAACACTTTTTGCGTGGGCGGTCCTACCAACGCGACTGCTGGCGGCTTTGGCGGTCGATCGACATCAGGATGCCGATGCACAACAGCACCGTCATCTGCGCCGATCCGCCGAAGCTGATCAGCGGGAGCGGCACACCGACCACCGGCGCCATCCCCATCACCATCGCCATGTTGATCGATACGTAGAAGAATATCGTCGTCGCCAGCCCAGCCGCGGTCAGCCGCGCGAACCGTCCTTGCGCGCGCATCGCGACGTTCATCGCCCACCAGATGATCGCGAACCACGCCATGATCAGCAGTACGCCGCCGACCAGGCCCCATTCCTCCATCATCGTCGCCAGCGCGAAGTCGGTTTGGCCTTCGGGCAAATAGTCGAGATGGCTTTGCGTGCCGTTTAGGAATCCCTTGCCCCAGATGCCGCCCGATCCGATCGCGATCTTCGACTGCGTAATGTGATAGCCGATGCCGAGCGGGTCTTTCTCCGGAGCGAGGAAGATCGAGATCCGGTTGCGCTGATAATCGTGCAGCACGTAATTATAGGCGACCAGTCCCGCGACCGGCGCGGCGAGCCCGGCGATGATGAACAGCCGCAACGGGATGCCGGCCAGGAACA
>Ga0307517_10003176_pt1 | contig 25829 bp, 34 predicted proteins | sample 23_EM_MG_FD_194515 | JGI IMG/M metagenome (GOLD analysis project Ga0307517, IMG submission 194515) | Populus trichocarpa ectomycorrhiza microbial communities from riparian zone in the Pacific Northwest, United States - 23_EM | ecosystem: Host-associated > Plants > Roots > Unclassified | place... | reverse complement strand
CGGTGGTTGGTTGGTTTCTTGTTTTTTTTTTTTTTTTTTTTTTGTTTAACTCATATATGGATCGGATAGAGGAGAGGATTGTGTTTATATATGTGGGACCTCGACTTTTCTTCCCAGTCATTAGGACTTTTGTAGCTTTGTTTGCTCTTACTTGGCCAAGGGCTACCGACGGATATTGTATTGGCAGCCGGCATTATAAAATCCTAAAGTCAACACTATGGTCCAATCCGGCTTGCAAGTGTATGGCATATACGATACATTCGTCGTAGAAGTGAGAAGGCTCATACATAATGTAACATGATTGGATTCGGATTCGATCATCATGTCCTAATATAGCCTCAACCTGCCCGTCCGTCCTGCCTCAACCTCTCCGGTCAAGTCTAAGCCTCGACGGCCGCCTAATGGATATATTGATGGACAGGAGGACAAAATAAAACAGGGCAAGGAAACAGACAACCGTACCGTAGCTTATATACCGGCAATAGAAGAAAAAAAGTTGAATGTGAAAAGAACTCCTCAAATGAAAAAGACAAGGCCGTGACAATAACCAGCCTCGATTACTGGTATTAGAATGAAAATTATAAATAAAAAGACAAATTTCCCACGCCGAGCCAAATCAACCAACCCCTCCTGCAAACTAAGAGGGGGAAAAAAATGAAGATCCAAAACCAGGGTTTCGTTGCTGATGCTGCTGCTGTTGTCCCTTATATTTTTCATTTGTACAGGCTTTTCTCGGAGCGAAGGAAATTTGGAGGAGGAAAAAAAAAAAAGGTATTTAAGGTTGAAGAATGCAAGAAAGCCGCTATGTAAGAAAGGAAATAAGTGAAAATGAAAGAAGAAAAGAGCCAAACCCCAGAAATGCCGATCGCCTTTTTATACCAATACCCAATGCTACACAGTCGAAAAAGGAAACAAAAAAAGGAAAACCCCCTGCCCGCCGAAATAAAGCCCGTAGTAGGAAATATGGTGATGATCATAATGGATGAGATTATGAGATTAAGGAAATATAGCCAGGTATGAGGAGACTTTTGGGATTGGTAAAGAAGTAAACCCGGAAAGGAAAAAAAAGAACCGTGGATCCCATGTTCATAAGCCGTAAGGAATAACACCAATGAGAGAAAGGGGAAAAGAGAGAAAAACAAAAACAAGGGAAGATATGCACACATCCAAGGCCGTCCGGACAATAAAAAACAGGTAATATAACACACAAGGGAGGCTTAGCGAGGTTTAATAATGATGGTGATGAGCGAGAGTCGGGTTATCCTATGGCAGTGAAGGTGAGGTGGTGATCCTATCTGCTCCCCCCTCCCATTCCCGCTTCCAGACTACTCAGTTCATCAGCATGGCCAGGATGCCCCTGCGAGGCCCGCCGGTTCTTGGCCTCTTCCACGATCTCGTCCAGGTCATCCGAGAAGCCATCCCACCAACTCCTATACGCCTTCTTTGGTTCCTTTGGTACCAAAGGTGCAGAACTAGAACTTAATCGCCCTTTCTCATCCTGGCGTTGTAGCCACAACTCTGCTGCCTCCTTCCGCTCCTTCCTCTCCTCCTCCCGTCGCTCGTATGCCTTTCTCGCCTCAAAGGTCATGCTCTTCCTATTCTTCCACCCCTCTCCATCTTTCCCACCAACACCGTGACACCCTTCCCCCTTGACGAATCCGTATCGTGACCAGAATGACTTGCCGTTCGACTCGGGAATGTACCTCCATGGCTTCTCCCGTATGGTGAATAACCAACAATCCACAGCACATTGGATAGGTATTGTGAAGGCCACCATGCAAGCCAGCGGGAAATTCGGATCCCGGACAAATTGATCCCGGTACTGTAATAGGTTACTAACAAGGGATGGGATCCACATGAGTGCGTAGACTAGTGGGTATATAAACAGCAGGCGTAACTGTCTACTGATTGCTATCCGTCTCCTCCTCAATTCTGCTGATGCTCCGTCAGCTGTCCCTCCCCTCACCTTTTTACTATGTGAAATCTCACTAGATGAACCAGTTCCTCCCTCCGGATTTGCTATTGATGCCGGCAAGGAGCCCCTCCTTGATGGCGATGAGGCTCCATCATATGTCCACGGCCGGGGCTCTGATGAACATGGTGGTGGAAAATTGAGTTTCTCGGCGATGGTCTGGGGCATCATCAGCTTTGCAAATGGCTGGTCTGATGCGTTTGATGCCTGTCGACTATCTGGGGCAGCCAATGTTGGTATTAATCCGTGGTCGTCCAATTGTGGAAGACCCCCCTCATCCTTTGGTGGCTCTGGGATTGCCAAATCAATCGTGTCCATTTCTAGGGTGCTAGCTCCAACATGACTCCGGAACGTTCGAAACTTCATGCGGACGTAAATATATATCGATGCGTAGAGGATAAGGATGGTCACAAGGATGATGTATCGGGGAACCCATGCCAACGCCATGCGGTACCATACAGGGCGCACGGGTAGGTAACAAAATGTGCCTTGGGCACTGTACGCTGGAGCAGAATTAATGTATGCGAGTGATGGCATTAGTATCGAAAATGCCACCCAAGCAACGTATACCGAATGACGGTAACGAAATAGCCCTCCTTCACCAACGGCTGTAAGCCCTGGCCGAAAAATATAAAGTGCACTGTGAACCGCTATAACCAAAACCGCAAAATCTACTGAAATGTCAGAATGAGATCTTAAAAAAGGCTACCGATAAACCACGCTGCCATCTTTGTATGACGCACCCGAAGCTTCTATTCCCATTGACATGAAAAATCCGGCGGCCTGACAAAACTTGGACTCGCTCGCAACCGCTCCTCTCGTAAACACTACCGCTGGGTATATCAACTGCCAACTCGCCTTGAAAAAATCCGAAAAGATCAACAACATAATAAGACTATGAATCAATTGTCAGCATTCGTCCCCAAGGTCTCCCAATGTCATGGTGACACAAGTGGGTCCGGAGCGGGGGCGCATACTGGTGTCTAAAACTCCGCTTCATTCGCACAAACCACCATCCTACTATCACCCCCGTCGAAAGAGATATTGTAGCTGCGGCAAGTGCTATTGTGCGGAGAATGTATAATTGCTGTCCTGTCAGTAATGACTGATCGGTAGGATCGCCTATTTTTCGATTCGTTAATCGACTCAGGCCATATACTGGATCATCAACCCAATAATCTCCGCTAGAACCCTCCGCCCTCTTCCCTAAATCCATTCCCAACCAACTCGACATCGTTGCGGGCAAAAAGTCCCCGGAATTATCGGATAACAGGGTACAATGCCGTGAGTTGGCCCAATTCAATGGGGGAAATAGAGACCAGGGTTAAGAATGACCTCCAAAGCTGCGACCGACAGGGGATCCGTTCTCTCCACAAGAAGTAAGAAGAGGTGCACGGTGGCACGGAGTAAACAGATCAGTACTCCCTGAAGTTTATGTCGTGGGTTTCCGTTTTTTTTTTCCTTTCCTTTTTTCCTTTGATCGGCTGGCTGGGCTGGGCGTTATTGATGCCTCGCTACTGCCATCACGCTCAACTTGAACGAAAGCCGAAGGGCTGCAGCAGCCCGAGAAGAACTAGGGTTGCCCAGTCGTTGAGGAGGCTCAAATCCAGGGAACGTGGTAGGGTACCGGTAGTAAGAAGAAAAAAGTTTATTAAATGATTTCTTTAATTGAAACAAAGTTTAAAGATTTCCAGCTTCCGGGTGTGAAAGTACCGTTATCGTGAATAAAGAAAGAGGAGTGAAGGAGGGGAAGTGATGATAAGTAGGTGTGGTAGAGGTGGTGGTGGTGGTGATGGTGGTAAGTAATAATGGTACGGTAGTAGCACTGGTAGTAGTAGTCGAGGTAGTGTGTGGTAGTGGTGGTGGGGGGGGGGGCAGCAGGTGAAGAGTTGGCAGAAGGCCAGGCAACAACAGCGAGGAAGGGCGGCGGCAGTAGTGCTCGACTTAGTAGCCAGCAGCAGGGCGTAAGTAGGGAAAATAGGGAAAATAGGTAGCGAGGGATGGGGGAGGGAGGGGTACAAGGGGCAAGGAAATGGTTAGAAGGGAAGAACGAGTGGTGAGCGAGTGAGGGAAAGCAAAGGATTGACGGCAAGACTGAGACGGGAGCGCCAGCCAGCCCAGCACCAACCAAAGGACCAAAGCAGGAGGAACGGTGATGGGCTGTCAAATGATATTCAAATACAAGTCAAATAAATAAAACCTCCATAAATAAATTAGACAAAGAGGGAATGGATGGAGAGAGAGAGGGATCAAGAGAAACAGAAACAATGCGCCGTGCACAGGTTAAGTTACGGCCGGCTCAGGCCACCCGCCCCGACGATCAACTCCCTGTTATTTTGGTGCGAGCTCTGATACAATCCCTATGAGTAGGGTACGGCGTGAACAGTTAAACATTGGTACTTTCTTGGCCATCCATCTGCCAACTTACCCCCCCCCCCCTTCTGAATGTAGGGTACGATACCTCTCTCTACCTCTCTGCTTTCCTCAAAGCACCTCTCAGGTGCATCCCATCTATTCCCGGGGTGCAATGGGTAAAAGAGGAAGGCAAGCAAATAAAAATAAAAATCCAAAAAATGGATGAAATGTCAAGCCAGCGGTTGCTGCAGGAGGGAGCAGCAACACCATCACCTCGTTGGAAGATGCTCACCGCGTTCTACAGGACATACCCTAACAATAATAAATGAGCAGCGCCGTCGGCCCACCTCCAGTTGCTCTTGCTGCTGTTCATTGCCCATATCTTCCCCCATCCATATCCCGTCATCACTTAAAAAGCCTCTTCATCCCTGCCGGAGAAAAAAAAATTACTAGCGACTCGGGAAAGATCGCATTTGAGATCAGTAGCGTTTCCTTTCCCCACGGCTACTCGTACCGGTTCGCCGAGCCCGGACCATATGCTCAGATTTCAGGGAGTCCGTGTGAGACCTGCCTCCCCCCCTCTCTCCGATGCTAAACGAGACCCATCTGACTGGATCCCTCTGCCACGCCAGACCCCTCCTCTCCGCCTGCCAGCGGATGGTTTGATTGACTGAATGCCTTGACTGATTCATGATCCATTGATTAAGGCGGCCTGTCAAACAAACAACCACCGTTCCAACATTCCAACCGAAAGACAAGTTTACTCGAGGATTTGTTTACGACTCTCCTAACCAACCACCATCCGTCACGGACCACTGTTCATGGTAATTCATTATCATCGTGCCGACCGGAATATTATTTTCGCGATTCTCTTGTTTTCCTATCACTATCATTATTCCCATGGCCTATCACAAGCTGGGGGGGGGGAGCAAGGCTTTACCCAAATTCCTGCGCTGCTTGATCGAGGGAATCACAATTATGTGCCCATAGACAAGTGAGGCCACCCCCGGGTGCGCCCCCGGAGAGCGAAAAGCGCGGTGTGAGCACAGTTGTGCTGGCCTTTTCGCTTCCTTCGTCCCCGGCCCTCACTCAGAAATATCAGCCAACAGTTTGCGTGGGGATAAGGTGGGGGTGCGCGGTCGACCGTCCCAGTTTCCCACAATCCAACCCTGGTCGGGGATCGCGCAGGAAAAAAAATAAAAAGGAAAAAAAAATAAAACTCGGAGAGTAAAGGGTCCAAAAAAGGAAACACACTACACACAAAAGGTCCAACGAGCAGGCTCATCAGACCAGAAAAATAAAAGGTTTAAGTCTGAGCGGTCAAGTGGCTGTCTCGAGATCCCCGTGATGAGCTGTTCCTCTCCGCCGATCGTTGCCCCCATCGCTCCCGAGGACCCAATCTGTTGGAAAGTTGAAGCAACGTCGCTGGGAATCCTTGCAGCTGACCGTGTTGGGTTCGACCAAGCGGGCCTCGCAGACGCTTACCCTAAATGGGTTGCGTCCTGTCATTTTTTCACATTTTGCGATTTGTGGATCACGCAGGCGGTGATCTTTTCACCCTTCTCAGTTATTAAGCACCATCTGGAGCGGACGCTGTTAGGATTGGTGGCGGTTTCTTTTCGTTTGACCCCCCCTTCGCTTCCGCTCACCTCGATAGGCGACCACAAGCCACTACGGTCCGGCATCTTTTCAACACCAAGCCTGCAAGCGGGTGGGCGAGTTGTGTGCAAACCACACCCGCGGTAGTCTAATCGGTTGGGTGACGCAATTGGAGTGGTTGAATTAACCTTTTAATTATTAAAGTGCCCTCGGCCCTGCAGCCGTAAATTTCTCGTATAATACCGTACCCTGGGCGGAACTGGGGCAGAAAATATTAACAGAGAAACAAATCGTGTTGCACAATATGATGTTTGCGTTGAAGCGGGAGGAAAAAAGTACTGTACGGGATGGAGGAATACACGGTAAGGGGGGTGATCTCGTGACATGATATCATACCTGACACGGGAAGGGAAATACAAGTGGAGAGGGTAATGATAGCAACACATTTACCGTTGTTGGAAGCGTGAGAATTCGTGCGTATCGCCCAAGGATGTGGGCGGTGGGAAAGGCCTGCATCCCTTCGTCGTTGATTGCCGTTCAGTCCTTTTTCACGTCGCCTGTCTTTCTCGGGATCGCAAAAACCAGTTAGACAAATGTGTCTTTTTTTATTTTTTTTATTTTTTTACCCTTCCCCTTCACTCGAGGGCTGCCAATGCCTTAGGGTGAACCGTGCGTCGTCGGGGTAACCTGGCAACAAGACCGACAGGTAACCGAGTGACCCTTGTTGAGAGATAATTATGATTAAATCAAAAATTGGTTAGGGCTTTTCTTTTCAGCCTCCTACGCAATGCTCTATCACTGTGCAACTGAACCCCTCATTCTGAATCTCTTCATCAACTCACTAAAATATATTTTACCCACCGGCAAACACCTCAACCTAACCAGCCCCAGTGAGCCTACGGTATTCGCCGAATCGTGGCTTTTAAGCCATAAACCTAATACCCTCTTCATCCAGTAGAGTGTACCCGAGAACTCACGTTCAGTTTGAGCCTAGCATTCAACACAATTTTCCCCGCCCTAGCCCCCCTCTTTCAACCCCAGCCTGCCCACCAGCTGCGGAAAACACGTCTTCACTAGTCACACGTACCACTCTGGGCACTCTATCCGGGGGACCTCACTAACGATACGTCAAGAGAGCGACGACACCGAACTCAAAACACCAAAAGACGCAACTCCTGATCTCCTACATTCAGCCATGTCAGAGCCAGTCCATTCAGCAGAAGGAGGAACAGCCGAAACCCCAAATGCCCCGTCTGCATCCGTGGGCGTCCGTAAAGCTCGCAAAGCTTTTATCCCTCTCGAGTATGTTCTACCCATCCATCCCTCCATCCATCTAAAATATTTCAACGAGAACATGAAACTATACTGGTATTCTTCATACGCTATCGTTACCGGCATCATCCTATTTGTCTCTCCGGGTCTATTTGTGCTGACCGAGCTGACGTATCCACCTATGCAGATGCAATCCCGAATTGATGACTTCCTTGGTGCACAAACTAGGGTTGTCCAAGAGCTTAGCTTTTTATGATGTCTTCTCCATTTCCGATCCCGACCTTCTAGCATTCGTCCCGAGGCCCACCCTCGCTCTTCTGCTCGTTTTCCCAGTTTCTACGAGCTACCAGCAGCACCGTATCGCGGAAGATGCAGGTAAAGAAGAATATTCTAAGCAGGGTGATGGAGAAGATCCGGTGTGGTTCAAACAGACTATCAAGAACGCCTGTGGGATGATTGGTGTCTTGCATGCGGTTTGCAATGGGGCGGCCAGGGACATGATTGGTACGTATTTGTGGTACACCGCCATCTCATCCCCCCTCGATACAAAAAAAAAGCGGAGAAAAAGAAAACATCGAAACAAATCAAGTGAGAAGAGGGCGGGTGAAAAAGTAGGGCAAAAAATGAGAAAGAGATATAGGGTATTAGAAATGTCTATCCGTTTCTAACACGTTTGTGCTTGTTCGAAAAAACGAATTACAGGCGACGATTCTTCACTCAAAGCGCTGCTTTCAAAAGCTCTGCCCCTCCCCCCTCTCGAGCGTGCCCAGCTTCTTGAAGACTCCCAAGAACTGGCATCAGCACATAAGTCTGCGGCTACCCTGGGATCTTCTGCGGTTCCAGATGCTGAGGCCGACGTGGACCTGCACTACGTGTGCTTCGTCAAAGCGAAGGATAATCACCTTTACGAGCTCGACGGTCAGAGGAAGGGACCTCTAGATCGCGGGGATCTCGGAGATTGCGATGTCTTGAGTGAGCAGGCGGTGAAGGTCGTCCAGAGTTTCATTGATAGGGAGAAGGAGAGTGGAAGGCTCGATTTTAGTCTTGTCACCTTAGCCCCGGGCATGGATTGAGGGACGCAGCTTCAATACTGCATAATTATGGCGCCACGGAAACACATCTGGTACGATGGTTTATTGCGTTGGATGTCAAGCTTACACATTGAGATCAAAAATAATGACAATAGTTCATTCAAATAATGATAAACCGGATATCCCAGCTATAAACCGCCCGGCACTCAGAGCACATGCTGTGTGGGAAGGCCATTGTCAATTTCTTAGGCAAAATACAGGCCCACCAGACCATTCACGAGACGATCTCATGATATGATAATCCAGGCTCTGAGAGAGGGAAGGCCTTCCACACTCCATATAATTCATTTATTATCCATCCATCGTAACTGCCAGCAATACTTCCCAACCGACAACACCCTGCCTACCCAACCCATCCCTGACTCAAAACAAGAATCGCGACATCCCGTCACTAACTGACCCGGAATACCCATCCCAGCTTACCTCCCGCCCGACCCGCTCACGACCCACTTTGCTCGAACGCCGTATATGACAATACCAAGATCGTGCCCCAACCGCCGCCACAAGTCTTCGGGGATACCCTAAACACTACTGCCAAGTAACGGTATCATGCTACTAAACTCGTACCGGTATACCGACACCTCAATGCCAAGGGTTGTTGCATCCCATACACCACACGTAGGCGGAAGGGCCAAGAAGCCATGGCGATGGTGGGCCATATTCCACCATTTTTTTTCACCAAGAGGGGATGCATGGGGTGTCACTCGGGATTCAAGTTCAATGCTTACTGGTGCTGAGGTTTACTGTGGGGCGGTGCAGTTTTGCATTATCTGCATGCTTCCGTGGGTGGGTGTGTTGGTTATTGGAGGAACGTGGACTGTGCGTGTGGCGTTTGGTTTTATCGACGCAGGGCGCGATAAATTAAGTGCGAACCATGATCGTAATAATAATAATGATAATGATAATAATACTATATAATATTATTATGATGGAATATAATAACTACAGAGTATTTATAGTCCAAACCGCGAATACATACCACCATAACCATCGTTTCCTTCGTGAGCACCATACGGTACCCTACATCGTCACCACAATACCATTCCAATACCAGCCTACCGATAACTAACCCATTGTTCAACCCAAAACTGTTGGGAGAAAAGAAAAAAAAATGAGAAAAGAAAAAAAAAAAAATTAGGAGAAAGAAATTTTTATTTTATTTTTTTATTTCAGCTGGCTATTGTGCCCTACTACTCTACCGTACCGGAGCAAGCACAGCCCCGTCCGTTCAGTAACTTTTTTTTTTGATGTCGTACAAGTAGATTGTTGTGCACTTGGCGTACTATACCCTATACCAATCACGGGTACTCTATGGTCTCAAAGGGAAAATGGTGTAGGCTGGTTGTTGTTGAAACGTACTCCAGTTGGGTAATTCCGCAACCCCCCCCCCCCCCCCTTCCACCACTCTTTGAATACGTATTGTATGATATCATAATAATTATCATGGATGTCCGGGATATGGTAACTAACTAACAATATATCGAGCGGGGGGCTTGATGCGGGAGGGGAAATGGTTATTTGCTCTCGTGACTGTGGTTAACTTACTATTGAGGGGAGAGAGAGGGAGAGAGAGTTGGGGTTGGTATCATATGTAGGACTGGTAGGGCAACAGGGACCTTGGGGTGTTATGCTAGAGTGCAGTACTGGTTATTGCCTGAAACAAGAGTTTACTCACGGGTGGTTGTGTGGGGGTTGCTTGTCGCATATCATAGCGCATCCCACTCACTCCACTCACTCACTCACTCACTGCCAGTAGCCGAACAGGCGAAAAGCCACTCGTCGGGGGGGGGCTAAACTCGAACGGGAAACTTCCCTTGTGTGGAACTTGTCGGTACAAGTAACCGGTTAGCTTTACCGGTGCTTTCCTGGAACTTCCTCGTGGGGAATTAGACTACGGTAGTCTACCCAATCGCTGGTCCTCCGGATGGTTTGTGGTTTTTTGTCTCTAGGTTACCGGATCCCGTAACTTACCGCCCTGGAACTTTAATACTAATAAGATAAATAGAAGATACGGTAGACTATCTGTCTGAATTCGAGGCGGGCATCTTCCTTCAGCCCCAGGGTCGTAAAATAAAAAAAGAAGAGTGAGGAGGAGGAGGAGGAGTTGATCTGTCAGTTTTTTTTTTTTTTTTTGTTTGCACTTACCCGTGCTGGCGTCGAAGGGTTATTGGTTTACGGGCGTTAAGGTCTTTGGATAACTGCATGGGTAGATATTTTTCGCCCCGGAGCTGAATGAGTCTGTTTCTTTTCAGAATTTCACTTGTCGTCGCCTTTGGGTTGGAAGCGTGGTAGTTGGTGTGGGATGATGTCCTTTGCTTGCACGTTTTGTATGATATTATTATTATTATTATTATTATTATTATCCGCGCCGAGAATCGAGACAATTGTTTGGAACATGATGGGCTGCTCGGCATCAGCAACAGGCATGTCTATCTGCCTAAAGTATGTTTCGTTTCGTTTTTGATTACATAAAAACTTGCACAAAGAGTGGGGCTTGGCGGATGGAGGAGGAAAAGAAAGGGAAAAGAAAAAACTAGACTAAATTCGGAATTCACCTTTGTTTTGTGATCGTATCATACTCGTATTGGTAATTTTGGGTTTTGATCTTCTGACGTCTTGGCGGGTGTTGCTCTTATTGAAAGGGCGAGAGAATAAGGAGAAGGGTATCTTCCGAGCACTACCGGTAGACTACCGTACCGTATTATGTGAAGCCATGTCTTTCCAAGAATGTGCTCGTATCATGGTTGTGGGTCCGCCGAGAGTTTGTTAGGCGGCCCAGCGCCCAGGAACGGATCCTAATTCTTGGCTCGGCGACACGAGTAAAATACCCCCCCTGTTTCTGTACTCGAGTGGAACCGGATCTCCGGGGAATGCTGGAAGTGCTATGCTCAGAGAGGGAAAAGAGTGAGGTTATCGAAAGGGGTGACGGAGGGTGGGGGAGGAGGAGGGCCATTGCCAATACTCGAGTATTCGATATCGTTCTAGTTAGTAGTAGCTGTGCGAAATCATGGTTTATTGCGTCAAGCTAATATACTTGTAGTGTTTATGATACTACCAGCACAAGTAGCACAAGAACTCTTACAATTCGCTATCAAACAGTCAGCAGAGATCATCGCATCAGCCCGCGATAAGTCTATCTCGACAGGATAGCGGAATTGCGAATACCGGTTGATGAGATCCAACAGGTCCACGGGCTCGGGCTATGTCATGTCCAGAAAGGGTTAATCCTTCCCGGGAGATTGGAGGGCCTGCATGAGATGGCGGGTCGCAAGAGTTTTTGCGGTAGTGATGGGCAGAAGACAAAACCTGAGCAGTGTTGCCATCATACACACGTGCCCACGGAATACACTCCAAGGGGCAGTAGCATGGCGCCAGGCACTCGGGATCAACCGAACGCTGATACATGATAATTTCGGGGGTTCCCAGCCACAACCACATCTTAGGAAGCCATGCCTTTGTGGAAGTATCATGCTCAGAAGATACTCCCTCTAACTTTACTGTACTAGTATGTTTTCGGGCTTTGAATGAAACCAATAGTCCGCGGAGACAGTAAAGCTTCCAATCGCCCATATAGGTCATTCTCAAGGTTAAATTGGCCAAGCCCCACTACTTCGTCTGTAAGATATGCAGAACGAACAATTGCACAGTACCCAATTTCAAGTGCCCGGCACCAGGTCCGTGGACGTCAATCAAAACGTACCTGGTGGCGATCAACAGGGAAGTCTCTATTGTACCCCTTGAAATAATAACATGATCTTCAAGTTTCCCTTCCCCATTGTTTCTGACTCCCCCCACTGTATTACTACTCGTACTAGTGAAAACTTGCACCGGATGCCATTCCTGAAATTTGTCCATCCGGGATAAGTGGGGGGGTGCCGCTCACTTGTCTTTGACACCCGCGATAGGCAAGAAGTTCCCGGAAACAGGGATTCACGAAATATATGGCAAAAAAAAAAAAGTGAAAGGAAAAGAAAACATCAGTGCGCATCTGAGTACGGTACCGGTATCATACCAAGTACTCGGGATACTACATGTAGCATCGGAGAAGTTCCGGTACTTGTTATGGTGACATGCAGTGGCGGGTTGATGTCGATGCCAAGAGAAAGAAAAAACAAAAAACAAGTTACCCGTTTATGCCACCGTGCGGTCTGATATTCCGATTTATTTATTTATTAATTTATTCATTGAATGTTTATCGTTCAGATTTCTCGATTCCCATGCTGGGCACTGATGCAGTGCCGTATGGTCAATTTAAATCCAGGGTTCCTTGCAGAGAGAGAGACCCTCTGCTAACCCTAGTATGATATCCTGCCAAGCACGCGCTAATCGTGGGATCAAGAAAAAATATTTTTAAAAATGAGATTTTCTTTCTTTTGCTTTTATTTGTTTTGTTTTGTGAGTTTGGCTTGGCGGGGTGATTGGTTTGGGACCTTGTCTATGGTCCCCGGCGGTGGATTTGGTATCATCGTACCGGTATTGTAGGACCGGGAATGGGGGGGCGGGGACAGTGAGTGATTGTGATAGGAGGATCTCGATAGGTGGTGTATCGGTGAGGCATATTCCTGGTGAGATTAATGAGACTCTGGTAGGAATGAGATACGGTACTAGTATATCGGCGGAACAAGAGGATTGGTCAAAAGTTCGAAGGATTGGTTTGGTTTGCGGTGTCCTAATTACCCAGGAACCTGTTTCGTTTCTCAAATTCCTATCATAGGGCTTTTTGAGTGGTAATGGATTTCGTTGTCGGGTTCTAGCATTCCTGGATGGAGGAAAAGGGGGAGTATGGCATCCAAAATTCAAAAGTCGACCAAGTTTCTTAGAAACCCATCTTGTTGCAAACAGTGTGAGAGCCAAACAACAGGCAAATTGTCTCTAGGGTAAACACCAATGCTTTTCAGCCACAATGAGTGACGTCGTACGGTCGCCACAGTTAAGATAGCATATTATATATCACCTCTTTTACCACTATCCATTTGGAATTGTTAGTGATTCAACTGTAGTCTTTCCCCCTCAGCTGTTGGTTCCTCCTCTTTGTTGTTGTAGCGCCCCTAATCATACAATCTCACTCGTACTCTCCCTCTCTTATCATCGTTTGTTACCATTTGCCCTGGTCGGAACACCGAGACCCCCCGTTTTATTTGTTGGCATTGGTCTAAGCATTTCCCGCCAAAATGCATATCATACATTGAGAAGTTATTCACCCGGTAACAGTGTGGGGATATCATCATCACAGCCCTTGGATCGTTCAGGCTTAAATTCATGCTCTGGCTGGGATGGCTTGGGGAGTATGTGTAATATATATTTTTTCCCTATCGTATGGGTTATACCGATTCCTATGACATACTCTATATAGTCTTTGAGCATATATGGTCCCTCAATCATGGACCTACGTGTTCAGTACAGCACCCGCCACGAAGGATGCTACCGAGTCACATAAAAAGTCCGCTCTCCATGCTTAAGTCTATGTCTATACAGGGGTGGGCTGGTGATAGGTATCTATTAAGCACGACAAGGTACTTTCCATTCAGCCATCTCATTTACGGTAACCAGTCTGTATTGAAGGTGTAATGTGGCTTTTATATTGTTGTAGGTAATGGCCTTGAAAATGCGGGGGCTATCATGCACCTGTTTTCCTCTATCCAAATAAGACTATATATTGGTTATCTATCATTTAGGGGAAGAGAAAAAGGAAAGAAAAAAGACTGCAAGACAGAAAAGGAAAGAAAAAGAAAAGTGCAGGCAAGAATTCACAGAGAAAAGTTTAATGATATTAAAGTATGAAAAATTGAAGCTTAGACTGGACCTTTTCAGAACAATAAAATGATTACACAACCACTACAGATTAAGCCCTATTGTGCATTGTAAACAGAAACTCGTAAACCCTCGCCCGACAGTAAAAGCGAATCCCAGGTGGGGGTCAGGAGGGTGTGGTTTATATGTGCGTTCCCATCTCACGGGATTTCCTCCGTCTATAAAGGGTGATGTCTAAGGACAGCCGCCATGGGAGACTTACTCCAGAACGGGGAGGGCAGCGGCTATTTCGACGAGGCAGTGCCTTAAATAGTACTGGGGACTGCCGCTTTTCGAGAGTGTAGCAGCGCTACCACCCTCTCGTGGCCATTCTTGGTAGAAAGCGAGAGCGGTGTTAGGCCGGAAATACTTGGCTTGTCGGGATTGACCTCTTTCCGTTCGAGTAGTATTTTCACCACTTCCTCATGTCCAGACTCAGCAGCATACGAGAGCGGTGTCTGCCCATAATCGCTTGGCTGGTCGGGATCGACCTCTTCCTGCTCGAGTAGTATTTTCATCACTCCCTCATGTCCAGACCCAGCGGCATACGAGAGCGGTGTCCGGCCCCAATAATCTGGCTTGCCGGGGTTGGCCTCTTCCCGTTCGAGTAGTATTTTCACCACTCCCTCATGTCCTGTCAAAGTGGCATGCGAGAGCGGCGTCTTGCCACTATTATCGGGCTTGTCGGGGTAGACCTCTTTCCATCCGAGTAGAATTTTCACCACTTCCTCATGTCCGTTATGAGAAGCCCATCCAAGTGGTGTGCAGCCAGAAAAATCTCCTCCGTCGATATCATAACATCCCATCTCTATAAAACCAACTACAAACTTCGACGATTCAGAAGAAGGATGCGCAATGTAGCCCGCTAAACGGAAACCAAACACCAAATCTCGAAAGTCTCCAATCATCCACTCGTGCCAAAGGGAATTCGGTCGACGTCTGGCCGTAGTTCCCCTTTAATAGACCCAGGGCAAGTGATCTCGCGCAGTCGGAGAGCTCCCTTTTTGCATGGACACCCCCAGTACATAGAGCAGTATTTCGGAAAGGGTGTATTCCCAGTATCGGGAGAAGGGCTGGCCGAGAGGGCTTTGACCTGTTGTGAAATCAGATAGGTCAAACAGATCTCCGCCATTACCGAGTGGGGTCTACTGAATATATCGGGATGGGCGGAAAGATAATCCTGCTGCCATTGCGGCCACTGAGGAAGGCGATGGGTTGCGGGTGTTATTATTGCTATGGAGAACATAATTTAGGCAATGAGGGAGACATCGCTGTGTAATTTGTGTTAGCGATAGATAGGTGTGGTATGAGGTAACGGAATAAATGGGATGAGATGGGATGAGCCGCATGGGTTTATAATAACGTTTTTTTCTCTCTCCTAGCGCAGACCCTAACTAACCCTTAGACCAAGCAGTCCGTACGTCAGCGCACCACATTGCTGTTGCTCCTCCCCTTGTCCCTGGGAAAAACAAAAACAGGCTCCGGCATATTTCCTCGCTTCACCCTCTCGCCTTGCTACAATCATACTCTCTTCTCATCTACTGGTACAATCTCCAATGACACCATCTGAACTTTCATATATACTCTTGCGGGATGAATATCACATTTTAGATATTTCACCCGAAGACTTCTCTAAGCTCGAGTCCCACATAGGAAGAAGAGCGTATGTATTCAAAGAATTTTACAACAGAACTGGCAGAAGATAACAATTTATATATAGATACACTTACCGTCCCGCTATTGGCCAATTAAAGATCAAAATGGCTACGCAAATCCATGCAACGGTGGCAATGTGGGCAACTGAATTGATTGCTCAAGGTGGGGCACTGGGTGTATGGAACCCTAAAGATCTTCAATTTGGTACAAAGTGGCGGCTGCAGGGCTTCGTTGCGCAATATCAAGGAATGTAAGCCGTGCTCCAATAATGACTTCTACAAACATTCCTCTAACACTCTGCCAGAATCAAAGTCTCAGACTGTGCAATTGTGCCCTGGGGACGATCTTGGCCTACTATCGTCTTTGAGTTTGGGTATGTGGAACCATATGATGACCTGAAAGATGATGTCAAGGTATTGCTGGAGGGGAGTGGAGGGAGAATTAGTAAGGCCATTATCATCAAGATTGAACCACTCCGTGAGGGGGAGACCGAAGTACAAAGAGGGTTTGTAGAAATGTGGCACTTGAGTAATGGCAAGGCGATAAAGAATGGTGGTAGGAAGGTGAGTTTTTACAACTATTCTATATCAGGTTTTACTTTTACTAACTTCCAGATTTAGAACCTATTCCCCCCACCATTGAGTCATGCATCTCAGAAACTCGATTTTACCCTTTACGATATTCTCCGAAGTAAGTTTGCCAACCTGAGTGGCAAGGGCTGGAGGAGGCATAAAGAGGTCTCCCTTCCCTTTGACCATCTCCGGAGTTGGATTGCGGAAGCCACCTGGTGTCACTTAGTCCATGAGGGTGTTTTGGAAGGTGACAATTACTCGGAGTATGACGCTGACTCGGTGGATGAGGATGACTCGGAGGATGACGATGGCTCGGAGGATGACGATGGCTCGGAGGATGACGTTGACTCGGACTCGGCTTAATGACTCTGTGGTAGGCTCGTTCAAAATCAATTATTTGTATGGTAAGATATATCATGAATTATTGTAAAGAACAGGTTGTTAGTGAAGTTCAGAGGTTCTTGGAGAAATCTGCTATTCCTAAGAGGACCTTTATTTAATTTATTTCCTTAGTTTTGTTTTGTGGGTTCTCGTCCTTTCTTGTTTCTAAGAGAATTCAACTATGGCAGGTAGGCCTTTGGAAGTCATTCAGTGTGATGCCGATATGGTTGATATCTGGATTTCTACTCTTGTAGATAGTTATGCTTCCGCTGAGTCCTTGAGCTGGATGTCTACAGTATACAGGAAGGGAAGGAACGGGATGGTGGCAGGGATTCACTGATAAGGCCGCGCTATCTACTAGTTACACACATTTATATGCCGTTGTTCGTATTTTTAATCATAATCGTCTTATTCTCAGCAGGAACAGGTTAGGCTTTACCATGGTACGGGCAGTCGACAATAACCGTTTTAATCTGGAGCTGCGTTTGGGAACCAAAGCCAAAAGACTCAGAGTGTTGGGATAATTTGGCCGCGGAGAGACCGGGTGGGAGTTCAGGCTGTGCGAGTACTCCCACTACTGTGGGAAGGATGTGACAGTCATCTTTAGAGTCCGCCAGGGCAAGACTACTGCGGGTCTCCAAGACCTTGGGAGATGTTAATCGAGAGAGCTGACCACAATCGCTACCCGTCCTAGGGATTTCTTAACCAGCTGTCCGATTGGAGTGTCGTTTTTTCTTTCAACTTTTAATGTGCCAGTATTAAGATTCACCTTTTCTAAGAGAAAGTCCTGTTGTTAGGGTGAGGTGGAGTGGGGGCCCTGAGAATTGCCGGGATTTGGGTGGCTTCCCCTATGGCTGCTTTGGGTGTAATCGTGGGCTCAAATTACAGTGGATATTCCCTGGCTGCCATTGGCTTCATAGGGGCGACTTTGAGGTAGCTATGGAATATATAGACCATGGCGGAACAACGCTTAAACCAGCAGCTGGAAGCCACCACCCCGAAACTCAATAAAGGTCCATCACAACAGGTATAGTTCCTAGCTCTAGCATTCCTGGATAGAGGAAAAGAGGGAGTACTTCATCAAAAATTCTAAAGTCACCAAAGTTTCACAGAGACCCATCTTGTAGCAAGCCACGCGAGAGTGAAACAACATGCTGAGGTTAAACTGTGTCTAAACTCAAGACGGATCCTTTTCAGCCACAATGAGTAACGTCGCCACAGTCTAGGTATGATAGCATAAATATCGCCTCTTTTAACCCTATCAACCTGCCGTTGTTAGTGATTTAACTGTAGCCCTTCCCTTCACTACTAGCTCCTATTTTGTTATTGCTCCTAGAGTTCGAATGGGGCGGGGCGGGGCGGGTTTTCACTCGCCAGGCCCGCTCTTACAACGTGCCGGGGGGTTATTTTGGGGGGGATCCCCTTCCCGCCCCCGTTTCTCCCCACCCGTTTTAACGGGGGCCCGTCTGGGGAACGGGCGGGGCCGGGGGCAGGGGCAGGGAACCATAAAAAAACACACGGCGCTCCGGGCCGTTCAGCGGGGCGGGGAATTAGGCCGGGGGCCCCGTAACCAACGCTAAATTGCTCCCCTAATCATACAATCTCACTCATACTCCACCCCTCCTATTTGTTGTGAGAAGTGGCTGTCATACTTCCTGTTAACCTTGGATTGGAATGGGACAAACTTCCTCCCTACCAGGAATTAGAATGTGGCGGGTGGAATGGAGTTGAGAAATGTAATGAGTGGAATGGTATGGAATGGAATGATGGAGCGAGTACGGAAGGCTGGGAATGTTGTGTATATAGATTAGTTGTTAGTCCGCGATCTTGAGGGGATAAGGCGAAAATGCAGAATATATGTTCTCACGATTATGGTACTATGTTTGTTATTTATTTTCTTCACTATTGTTGTTTGTTAACCCCATTTGCTCATGGTCGGAACCCCCCGTTTAATTTGTTGGCGTTGGCCAAGCGTTTCCCCGACAAAATGCGTATGATACATTGAGAAGTCATTTACCCGGTAATAGTGTTGGAATATCATTATCTTAGCCCTTGGATAGTTCTGGCTTAAGTTCATGTTCTAGCTACGCTAACTTCAAGAGTTTGTCTGTATATTTTTTTCCCTACCATATTTGTTACACCAGGTCCTGTAAATGTACCATAGATAGTCCCCTCCTGGTATCTATGGTCCCTCGCTTGCGGACCTAGCTGCACAGTGCTAGTTACGTTGGAAACTACTGAGTGACATAGAAGGTCCGCTCTCCATGCTTACGTTTATATAGAGGCGTGCTGGTAGATATCCACCAAGAACAACAACATACTGTTCGTTTGAATATCCTATTTATGGCAACCAGCCCCTATGGCAGGAATAATAATATAGTGTTTATATTGTTGTTGACGATGACCTTGAAAATTCGGGGGCTATCATACACCGGGGTTTCCTTTATCTAAATACGACTCAATACACAAATTATCTAGCATTTTGAGGAAGAAGGGAAAGAACGAAAAAAGTGTAAATGATAGAAAAGAAAAAAAAGGCGCAGAATGTAGAGGCGGAGAAAAGGTAAATTATAGGATGATAGGATGAAAACTGCAAGCCTAGACTGGACCTTTTCACAACAATAAAATGATTACCCCACCGCTACAGATTAAGCCCTATTGTACGTTGTGAACAGAAACTCATAAATCCTCGCCCGACAATAAAAGCGAATCCCGGGCGGGGGGTCGGGAGGATATGGTGTATATGTGCATTCCCATCGCACGGGATTTCCTTCGTCTATAAAGGGTGAGATCTAAGGACAGTCGCCATGGGAGACTTACTCCAGAAGGGGAGGGCAGCGGCTATTTCGACGAGGCAGTGCCTTAAATAGTACTGGAGACTGCCGCTTTTCGAGAGTGTGGCAGCGCTACCACCCTCTCGTGGCCATTCTTGGTAGCGAGCGAGAGCGGTGTCAGGCTGGAAATACTTGGCTTGTCGGGATTGACCTCTTCCCGCTCGAGTAGTATTTTCACCACTCCCTCATGTTCTCTCTCAGCGGCATACGAGAGCGGTGTCCGCCCCCAATAATCTAGCTTGTCAGGGTTGACATCTTGCCGTTCGAGTAGTATTTTTACCACTCCCTCATGTTCTCCCATAGCGGATTGCGTGAGCGGTGTCCAGCCGTTATTACCTGACTTGTTTGGGTTGACCTCGGCCTGTTCGAGCAGTATTTTCACCACTCCCTCATGTCCTCTCGAAGCAGCATATGAGAGCGGGGTCTGGCCCCACTTGTTCGGCTTGTCAGGATTGACCTCTTCCTGTTTGAGTAGTAGTTTCACTACTCCCTCATGTCCTCCCCGAGCGGTATGCGAGAGTGGTGTCTCACTGTTATTATCAGGCTTGTCGGGATTGACCTCTTCTGACCCGAGTAGAATTTTCACCACATCCTCATGTGCATTATGAGTAGCCCATGCAAGTGGCGTGTACCCAGAAAAATCTCCTCCGTCAATATCATAACATCCCATCTCTGTCAAACCAGCTACAACTTCGTTGATTCCGAAGAAGGATGCGCAATGTAGCCCGCTAAACGGAAACCAAACACCAAATCTGGAAAGTCTCCAATCACCCACTCGAGCCAAAGGGAATTCGGTCGACGTCTGGCCGTAGTTCCCCTTTAATAGACCCAGGGCAAGTGATCTCGCGCAGTCGGAGAGCTCCCTTTTTGCATGGACACCCCCAGTACATAGAGCAGTATTTCGGAAAGGGTGTATTCCCAGTATCGGGAGAAGGGCTGGCCGAGAGGGCTTTGACCTGTTGTGAACCCAGATAAGTCAAACAGACCCCCGCCATTGCCGAGTGGGGTCTACTACATATATCGGGATGGGCGGGAAGATACTCCTGGAGAGCAAAGTGAATCAATCGCACAGTTGATGCCTCCTTATCTACGGCAATAAGCCCTTGACAGCAGCTAACCAATGTCAACACCCAAGGGATGTTGCCAATATTGAAGTCCGTGAAGCCTAGCTCGACTGCGAGGGCGTGGCAGAGCTCATCCGCCTTCAACTGCCGTTGGGCATGACTGATCCATATCAACGCTGCCATCCCGAGTCTTGATTTTTCCTCATCCTGCGTCTTTATCCACGCGATCGTGGCACCATAGTCACCTCCCAATCCCGACCCATCGGTCATTTTACCCAACCTTTCCCGGCTCTGATAGATTGTTGATTCATGTAAGATTGCCCCGATATTTAAGGAAACCAGTAGAAACCTAGATCTATATCAGCCGATAATATGGGGTGGTATTCCTAGTATCATTGCCATACGTACATTTCGGATACTGTTGAACGTGGATCGTTCTGGACTGCTCACCATTTGCATATATTCCCCTGCGCGTTGGATTGGGAACCTTATTGCTCGCACCTGTTACACACTATGTCTTTGAAATATGTCGCACGACTATTAGATTCATACTGACCTCCGACATCAACCCTGCATATATACAGGTCCCTAGCATGAGCGGAGCGAACACAGGGGGGATCCTGGGGGTGGAATTTAGTATGGCCGCTCAGGTGCGCACAGACAATGAGTCATACATGTACAAGATCCTGCTCCCAGGATCCCCCCGGTGTTCGCTCCGCTCATGCTAGGGACTTGAAGTGCGACAGCATCAAACTTCCATTCATGGACAATGAAACACGAACGATCATCATAGCCGAACTAGGGTTCGTTACGGGGCCTTCGGGGCCAGGAAAAATGTGGACCCCGGCCATTTTCCCCGCCCCGCCCCACTCAATGGCCCGGGGCGGGGCGTATTTTTTGGCATTCCCTACCCCTGCCCCGCCCAGGCCTCCGCCCCACCCACCCCCCAAACAGGTCCCGGTTAAAAATTGGTGGTGACAAACGGGGCCCAGTCTGGGGAATGAGTGCGGGTGGGACCCGGAAGGGGCGGGGCGGTGATAACTGAAAAATATCCCCCCCGGGCCGGTGTGAGGGCGGGGCTTGGCAGGTGAAAACCCGCCCCACCCCGGCCTGTAACAAACACTAATTGCAGCCTTGATTTGTAAAGCTCACTTGAGGGACTCATAGTTACTAAACCAACAAGTAAGATTACCAATGATGGGGAGAAGCATACTCTCATCTGGGTAGCTGCTCAGAAGCAAACTGGTGAATTGAGCAAGCCTTTGAGGCATACAATGGATATATATAATAATGTTATGTAACTTACAAAGTGGCCTCTTTTTTCTTCACTCTTTTAGTTGCTGAACCTCATCCCCTAGTGAAAGATTATGCACATCTTCTTCTTGACTCCCAACTGAGGCAATATTGTCATACCATATGAATTCTTTGACTAAAAGGTTAATAATATGACCAAAACAGCGAAGGTGATTATGAACAGGGTGGATTGGCGGGATATTATGCAGATGGATAATTTGTGCTATTTCCTGTAATGCAGTATCATTGTTTGTGGTATTATATTAAATTTACCAACTTTGTTCTCAATTCCAGATTTTTGAAGTATAGACTAAAAATATGCAGCCTGATTCTTGCCAGTATGGGGACCAACAAACCAATTTGAATCCAATAGTACAGCATGCCACTGGAACTCTGGATTGGCGCAATGAGCTACAATTGCCATGTATCGACACATATTTGGAAACGTCCAAAGATCAAAGGTCAAGCGAATACAGCAGGTAGCACTTTGTACTAATTGCTTTACTATCTGAAAAATATTGGTCTTTAATTCATCTAACCAGTGGTATAGAATATGACCAGATTTGGGAATTACCTTTGTTATTACCTGTAGATTTGGTTGGGAAGCATCAAGGTAGGCAAGAAGGGTTCGAAAAGCAGGCTAATTACAAATGGATAAGAGAATACTAGCAGTAGCAATCCAGTGAATCAACAACCTGTGAAATACATCAGAATTAAAGTGAATCTTTGGTGCTATTCCTCCAAAGGCAGACAGGATTGTCAGCTGTGAAGCCAATTGACTAGAGATAATATATTCTCAGGCTCAATTTCATGGCAGCAATGCAGGTGCTCGATGACATTACAAGGAGAGGTTGCCGCAAAGTTCTTTGGGGCTAAGCAATTTATGCATTGATTATACTGCTACCTTAACTTGCCATCTACCATGAAAGTCTAACTATTCGTTTTGTCATGAATATGACTCTTGCTGGAATTTGGCTTAGGCTATAGAAAGGTATTCCTACTTGGAATATTGATAGAAGTACGCTGCAGAGAGTTGTACAGCTCAGACACATGATTAAGGTTCGGAGATTAAATACCTGTGAATTTGATATTATTTTAATTATATTAGTAAAGCATTCTGAGAGAATAAATCAGCTTACACTATGGATCAGTCAGAATATACCTGAAAGAGAACTACTGATATTAAGATGAGTATTATTGTGTATTCTATGACTTGCTTTGTTACTGGTAAAAACTTCATATTCAGAATCTAATAGAAGACTATTAGCGGAATCAGAAAGGCTTTGGGAACAACTAAGCTTGGCAGTCTGTATTGTAACAGAAAATATATTTCCAGGAGCAATGGGAGGTGGAGAAGAGGGTGGTATTTGGGATGAACATTAGCAAAAGTTATAATTTGACCCCCATACCTCGTGAGGTATAAGGGGTAGGAGGGGTAATATTATCAAAGTCCGGTTGATGTATGGAGCGACAATAATACAAGAAACCGGGTATTTACCAGGAAGAGAGTACAAGGTTAGGAGAGCGGAGAAGCAGGGGTAGGACAAGATAAGCGAGATGGACAGAGTCTCTTTTGAGACTTCAGGAAGCCCTCAGGGTACATTGAGGAAATGTCAGCTTCCCTAGGGGGACCAAATCCATAAGGGAAGAATACCAGAAAAATACAGGAAAGATACCGAAAAAGTTCAAGGCGGTCTTCTGGAGTCTCAAATGGGCTTTAGGTCACTAGTTTTGACCTATAGAAAAGCCTAGTAAGAAATGTTTCAGGTCACAATCTTGTATCCAATTACCTAATCAGGCTAGTATTATACGATAATTTTATATTTATTTTTTTGTAAATTAAACTACTGGTAAACTAAGCTACAACTAATACTAGTGCATAAAAGATAGATGCGAGAAGGCCTAGAAATAGTGCAAATGGGACGTTCAAAGGCTGATAGGAATGCTCTCAATGAGTGGAATCCAACCCAGGTATCCGATTGTCAATCGCAAGCCTGTAGTATAAGCAAGCATATGAAATAGAGAGAGGTTCAAAAATCCTCCCAGATGGAAAAGTAAAAAGAATCAAGCTTGAAAATAGTGCAAATGGGACATTTAACATCTCAAATAAACGCTCTGGATGAGGGGAATCCAATGCAGCTATCCACATGCCAATCCGATGCCTGTAGCCTGAGTAAACATAAGTGTAACAGGTTTATTCTTGTCTAACGAAAATACAATAGGACCGGCGATAGACCTGCTAGCGCTGGTACTAAGGGAGGCTTCAGGGGACCTGGAGTAAGGGATAATAGTTGAAGGACAAATGGGACTCAGGGATTGCGGTTCAACCAAGTGTATTCTTAGACTGAAGGTCTGTCGAAGTCTGCTGTCTTCTGCTAGCCAGGAGAATGGTTTGAATACAAAACCCAAGAGCTATAGCCTTCCTGCGATCACGATTATTACCAGTAGCTGTACACATACTGGTATCCTGTAATCCTGCAAGACTAAAGAAAGAAATATAGCTCAGCCTTCACCAGTGTTACATGACCATTCCATGCCCAGAATCCTAAATATAAACTTCCAGCACAGCAAACTAAACATAGCAATACGAAAGCATAGCCTATCTGACTCAGAGACAGTGGCGGAGCTGAAATTAAATCAAATAAACCAAATATAAATCAACTAAAGATAGGAGGTCCTGCACTACCCGCTTCTGTATACCGTTACCGGAACATGTACACATGTTACATTCCTTCATTCTGAAAAATCAACAATCATTCCAAAGTCCTTGCTGTCCACAGTGCTCTTGTCCATGTGCCATAGGAGGCTGTCATCATCTGTGGGGAAATAGTCCTGCTCAGAGCTGCTAGAATCATATTCCTCATCAACATAGGGTTCCCAGAAGTTGTCTGGGCAATCGTTTAGTGTGCAGGGTGTGGAGGAAACTTCCATGGGTTCCCAGGAAGCTTTAATGTAGTAGGAGGTGATCTGGGGCGTCGGGTCTGCTTGGTGGTTAGCGTTCCAGTATTCCTGTATGAGTTCCAGGAAGTGGTCGAGGTTTTCGATAGGTTCTCAGGAGTTATCTGCTCGGTCATAGCCTTTCCACTGAACTAGAAATTCATGCCTGTTGTTCTGGCGGCGGCGGTCGAGTATCTGCTCTGCTTCCTATTCTTCTGCATTGTCGATTAGGATGAGTGCTGGCTTATCCATTCTGTGGAACTAGAATCTATCGGGGTCGTTCTCTATGTATTCTTGAAGGGAGGAGACGTGGAAGTAGGGTTTCTGGCGGGCCATTCTGGGCGGGAGGTGTAGTTCGTAGTTGTTTGTATTAGGTAGATGTTCTACGACCTTGAAGGGTCCGAACCAGAGTGGTTCTAGCTTTTTGGATTGTCCAGGGGAGGAGGTATAAGGGCTGTAACATGTGTACATGTTCCGGTAACGGTACACAAGAGCGGGCAGTGCAGGATCTCCTATGTTTAGTTGATTTATATTTGGTTTATTTGATTTGATTTCAGCTCCGCCATTGTCTCTGAGTCAGATAGGCTATGCTATCGTATTGCTATGTTTAGTTTGCTTTGCTGGAAGTTTATATTTAGGATTCCGGTTATGGAATGGTCATGTAACACTGGCGAGGGCTGAGCATTGTTTGTTTCTTTCTTTGGTCTTGCAGGATTACAGGATTCCGGTATGTGCGCAGCTACTGGTAATGATCGTGATTGCAGGAAGGCTATCGCTCTTGGGTTTTGTATTTAAACCAGTCTCCTGGCTAGCAGGAGACAGCAGACTTCGACAGACCTTCAGTCTAAGAATACACTTGGTTGAACGGCAATCCCTGAGTCCCTTAGCCCAACTTGTCCTTAAACTATTATCCTTCTAGCTACCGGTCCCTTGAAGCCTCCCTTAGCACCAGCGCTAGCAGGTCTATCGCCGGTCCTATTGTATTTTCGTTAGACAGGAATAAACCTGTTACA
>Ga0307517_10003175_pt1 | contig 25832 bp, 15 predicted proteins | sample 23_EM_MG_FD_194515 | JGI IMG/M metagenome (GOLD analysis project Ga0307517, IMG submission 194515) | Populus trichocarpa ectomycorrhiza microbial communities from riparian zone in the Pacific Northwest, United States - 23_EM | ecosystem: Host-associated > Plants > Roots > Unclassified | place... | reverse complement strand
TTTTTTAAGAGCGCAACAACATAGGTAAAATATAATCAGGAATAAAATTGGGATTGCGATCAAATTCTGCAAATATTACGTCATCAAGCGATCTCCGTCTAATTTATGTAGTGTCATTGAATAATGTTTAACATTAATTTTTTGAATAAAACACAATTAAAAATAAAAAATATTTTTTTATTTTGTTAGATCGGACCCGGTTCAATGCATTTTTAGCGTTGAACCGGACCGGTCCGACCAGAATGGAAGAAAACCCATGCTCCACTGTTCATGAGTTTTCCAGCTCAATTCTTGCAAACCTGTGGCCGTGCCACAATTAATAGTAGGCCCCACCAGTATAAATTTGTTGTTGGAGCATTACCAAACGGTTGAGTTGTTGTAGTTGCTTCAAACGCAGAAGCAACCACGCAACCAAACACACTCTCAGTCTAAAAGAAACACATTTTTTATATGAGCTTTCTCCATAATCTCATTACATTTGTTGTACTATTATATATAAAAAAATTAAAACTTGATTTATCTTATCTTCAAAGTTGTGAACTGCTCAAATTACATCATTTAAGAAAATTATTTTATATCAAACTAAGTGAACCTTACTTTAAGATACGAGGGTGTTTATAAGGCCTAAAAAAGCAATATCCCTAGATAAAAAGCTCACTGATATTCTATAGAGACCGAACCCTAGAAGGGGTTGATAAACCCAAATCTATGATGAATGAATGGGCTGATACATTTAAACCTATAAAGACCTAATCCTCGATGTAACGTCTAGAACTTTTCATACAATTATTTTCTTTCTAATTGTCATATATGTGAAATTTAGGTGTAATTTAGGTGTAATTTTTATTTTATTTTATTAAGGATAGTCTCTGATACACCATTCATTCATTTAATCTACAAGTACATTGATATACTATTTGTACTTACATGTTAGCGTGGTTACAACCTTTAAAAAATTCCATGCATAAGCTTGATTTCAATACAATCGTTAGAGAATACTAGTATGTATCTAATATTAATTATTAAGGACCAAACAGCTCAATAACCTTTTTATGAGAACTAAGGCCTTCCACATGTAAAACACACAAGTTCATAAATACCATAAGTATTTACCTCATCATTATTACTACATTTTACAACAACATGAATATAACCAATATTTTATTCCATTCTACAAGCACATCAATTTGTGTCCTTTTCAATTTAATATTTTCTTATCATTTATTGATGAACTCTTCTTTATCATTAAATAGATTATACTATTATCATCATACATGTTACAACTTCTTGATTTGACATTTGCTCCATAACTCATCTCAATATGATTTTTTTCACTCATTTCTTTTATGTTCATTGAATTTATTGTAATTTTTCAATAACATATTCCCTTTCCACATCATATTTTATATGTATCCCTTCTCATCTCACAAATATATTTAGTTAATGCCATATTTTGTCTCTTAATTTCAATTATTTGCCTTCTCGGATTTCACAAGCATTTATTCAATTTTAGCCAACTAGTTTTGTTAGTTCATTTCAAAAATCCATTATATTATTATTAGCCCATCAATACTAATTTCAATTCCATGTTTATTATATTCATTCGGGATCATCCATATAAATTTTCAAATTTAATATGCTTTCAATCCATTTATAACTTATACATATATTTTTTCCATTCTCGTATACTCTACATCTTGGCTCATTCAAATATATTTTTTATTTTGAATATTTTCTAGAACTATTTATGGTACTTTCCAATGTTTCTTTTCAACTTAAATATTTCTTATATCCATTTATGACAAGTTCCAATATTTTTCATACTCAAATATTTCTCATGCCCATTTATAGGATTATATAATATTTTTCTAATTCAAATATTTCTCATGCCCATTCATGCACATCATAATATTGTTTTCCATGTAAATAGTTCTCATGCCTATTAATGGCTCTGTCAAATATCCTTTCATTTTAGTCCATGTTAGGCACATTCAATTATTATTTTATTTTTATATTTTTCTCTTCCTTAAATATTCTTTAATCTAGACTTGTTGTTGTGACCAAATTAATTTTTTATATATTAAATTCCATCATTGTGGTCAATTTAATTATTATTTTTTAATAAATTACACTCTGCCTTCGCCATCCATTTAATTTAAACCCCATCATTGTGGTTAATTCCCATTTCATGTATTGAATTCTATTGTTGCGATCCATTTAATTAAATCTCATCATTGTGGTTAATTCTAATTCTAGATATTAAATTTTTTTGTTGCGACCCATTTAATTAAGTCCCACCATTATTGTTAATTATCATTTCATATATTAAATCCTGTCAGCGGACTTTTTAATTAAATCCCACCATTGTGTTTATTTCCCATTTAATATATTAAATTCTATTGTTGTAGTCTATTTAATTAAATCCTATCGTTGTGGTTGTTTTGCATTTAATGCATTAAATGTTTCTATTGTGGTACATTTAATTGGTAAATATTAAACTCCCATCATGAAAATCCTATTTCCTTTCATATCATTTTTTTTTCTATAATCATAACCTTAGTCATGTCCATACAACTGACTAAGTATCTTGTGCATAACGTTAGTCACCATCTACGCGGTCAACTAAGTAGTATGCTCCATAACATTAGTCCCGTTACGTTACCAATTATGTAATTAATTCCATAACCACAATCTTGTTATATAACCATCTAAGTAAACAATTCCATAACCTTAGTCTGTTACACAACTTACTAAACAATTAATTTCATAACCTTAGTTCTATTACATAGTCGACTAAGTAATCTATTCCATAACCTTAATCTCATTACACAGCTGACTAAGTAAACAATAATTCTCTTAGTTGTCATCCCCGACCAATCAACTAAGTAATCCATTCCATAACCTTAATCTCATTACTAAGTAAACAATAATTTTCTTAGTTGTCATCCTCGGCCAACTAATTCCATAGTCCCTATCAAAGAGTTGACTATGTTCTTATCAAATTCATTGTTATGGTCTAATTAAAATTCATACATTGCTTTATAATGTTACAATCGTTTATAATTTCTTTCAAGGGATATATGCCATTTTAGTTGTTCATAATTATATATGTATTGGTTATTGTTGTTGTGAATTATTACAATTTAACATGTAAACTCATATAGTTTTCTAATTACATGCAACATAATTAATTATTCATTGCAAATCTAACAACTACCAAAGCATTTTAAATTATTAAAAAAAAAGAGAGCAAGAGAAGGCAATTTCTTACCTTGAGCTCTTGTTGTTCAACTCCCATGAAGTTAAATCCCACTTCGGGTACTTCTCTTACAACTCCTAAACAAAAACCATGATTGTTCGTTTAACCCCATACATCCAACCATTTGTAATATATATATATATATATAACGTTCAACACTAATCTCAAGCATTCCTATAAATTTCTAAACATCCATTAAACTCTTTATTTCAATTTCATTCAATCTACACTTTTAACATCAAAGGTTTCAACTTAATATCCCCACACACTTCAAACTTCAATTAATATCTAATTCCATAAATCAATTTCCACTTTATTACATTAAATCCTCACTTAGGTCTATTTCGTTTCCAAGTTCCAAAATTAATGCTTAACACCTCATCATCCAATAATAATATTCATATTTCACATACTAATTCATTGTAAATATTTACTCATTTTTGTCAAGCATATAAAACATCAAAGTCTATACAATTTATCTACTCTCTACTTTTCCAACACATACATCACAACATGCCAAACATCCATTCCATAAAACATTCTACTTAATTTTTCCATTTAACCAATTCACACAATTTGGACACCATTCCTTTCTATATATGACATTTTCAATGCAACACACTACACACATCAAACTCATGTTATGTATATAACTTATTCATTCATATAATTAAACATGCTTCTAAACAAGAATTTGAAAATAATTTCAACATTTATAATTATCACACTAGTTACATCAAATCACATACACACAAAATGCTTTCCCAACACCTAATCATTCATACTCACGGGTTCGTTACATGAATATCTTCATAATCATCCAATCAACCATAATCAAATACAATAACTAAATTCATCTCAAACCATTATCCTTATGCCAATACACATTAATTACATAAAGTTTATAAAGATTGGAATCAATTAAACTAATTTCTTTTTTCTCCCTAATTTGAATGACCCTTAACTCCCTATAACACCAAGTTTCCTTCTTCATTTCTCCATAATTTTACACTTATTACAACCCATTCCATACTAGTTAACTTATTTAAAACCAATTTTGCAATTACTCTAATTCTTGACTAAAAACCCTAACTTGAAAGATTTGAGAGTTTCATTCAAAATTGCTTAAAACTTCAATCAACAATAAAATTCATAGTAAAGGATACCTTTCCAATCAATTTTGGTGTCAAAACCATTTCCTTGCAAGCTTTAGCTTTCAACTCCTTTCTTCTTCAACTCCTTTGTCTCTTTCTCTCTCTAGCCAAAACTATATCTCTCTCTCTCTCCTCTTCTCAACCAAATTCTTAGCCTCCAAGATAGTTTCTCCTTAATTCCCTCTCATTTCCTATCTCCCTGACCAATTTCCCAAAGAAAAACTAAGAAGAAGCAGAAGAACAAGAAGGAGAAGAAAAAATAAGCTACAGTTTCTCCTTTTAATTCTAGTTACATGTCAGTTTATATAGGGAAAATAAGAGATTTTTGTCTTATTTACAATTTTTCCATCACTAATGGTCCATATGTCATTTTTTGATATTTTCTCCCGGCCGCCAGTAAATTTGTATGCCTTTACTAAACTCCAATTGACCTGCAATTTTAATTCAAGATAGAACAACATAGTAGGAGGCTATTTAAAAATTTTTAGTCTGATTCATTGACTGAATTAAAAGTTATGCTTGATACCGTATAACTGAACAATAAATAATCTTACACAAAAAAAAATGAATTTGCTAGTTCAAACATTCCTTGAATTGTATCATTTGCATGCTGTTTATTTACTTGAATCGTCAATATTTTCAAACTAATTCACTAAAAACATTCATCCCTTTTCGATTAAAAACTATGTGATTGTATGCGAGGCTTATATTGCTAGTTAATGTTATTTCGATGTAAAATATACATATATTTATTTAGAATTCCAAAATATTTTGACCCCATGTTTATAAAAAAATTTTCTTTAAAATAATTATTTTACCCAATCAAGAAGTTTACACAATTATTAATAATTAACATTTCACGTACCAATTTTATTACTTTATTTTATATGAGATTTAGCTAATTTTACTAGGAATTTTCACCTCCAATACTAAAACTTTCCGTTTTAATTTATTATTTTCTAGTTAAGGATTTTTTTATTTAACACTAATTTACCAATTTTTGGGCTGAGGTTTACATTGGATAAATTGGATACACCTAAATCCAACTATTATGCCTAGATACACTAATCCCTAGTCAAACCTAGTCTATTCGCTACCAGCGACAATAAAAAAACATACACACATTTAATGAAGGCATGCTTTTAACCAAGTGTCCTTAAATATTGGTTTTGATATTGTCATTAATAGTATATAACCCATAAAATCCAAAACTAAGGCAACATTTAAATGGCCCATTATCACTCTTAGTCTTTGTCCCCAAGTAATCTAAAACTAGAGGTAGCAAACACATTGGCCATCTTAAATGCATGGACACATGGATTTAAGTATATATAAATAGTCATAAATCCCAAAGTAAGCAATCAACTTCTTCCAAAGAAAACCTTTACAAACACAAATAACACAATTTGTTAAGGCTTATTTTCTTTCATCATTAGTGCTAACTTAAGCATAAAAGTGTCCTCCTATAAATGAGACTATTTTATGGGTGTTCTAGTTACTTAAACTCAATCTTCTATACCTTTCAATCCATAATAGCCTTGAAAGAACCATAATATATGTGAAAATTTCAACAACCTCATCAATACTATTTTATGGGTGTTCTAGTTACTTAAACTCAATCTCCTATACCTTTCAATCCATAATAGCCTTGAAAGAACCATAATATATGTGAGGATCTCAACAACCTCATCAATACTATAACTAATTATATATGACTTGCTTAAAAGTTCAAACCCCCGCAAGAACATGCATTATCTCTTTTTGTATGATCTTGTAGGATGAAACTAACTATCAATGCTAATTATGTATAAACCTTTTTAACGTGGAGACTTTCTTCATTATTCTTGGAATAATTATTTTCTATTGTATTTCTTAATTATTAAGATTGTTGGGTTTTGAGGAGTTTTAAAAGAGTCCAATGTATAGTTTAATAAAACCAAGTATAACTTTTGATCTAACATTTAGATCATGTATAATTTTTTTTATAATATTCTAAAGGCCTTATTACCTATAAAAATAAGAAAACAACTTCTCTAAGTTTAGGAACATGCTAAAATTTAGCCCAAAAGTTACTGCTCGAAATTTTATTTATTTTTCTTGTTATATTTGAATTGTTTTCCTATTTATATTAGAACTTTCAATTTTATTATAATTTTTATAATTAAGATATTTTTCTTATATTTAAAAAACCTTATAGGGTTTTATATGTTTATACCTCTAAAAGGAGAACCAAACCCAAAGCTTATAAGGTAAAGGAGAAGCAACTTAATTTAGGTAGGCGCTAATTCTTTGAGTTAATAATAAAAAAGAGTTGAAAAAAGTTTCCATTCCTGAATCACACACACCTAGTGTTCTGGCTTGGTGTCTAATGTTCTTAATGGTAAATTTGTTGCTTCATCTATATGTTTTGTTCTCAAAGAAACTGAAGAGCCACAATTATAACCAATCTTAGAGGAATAACCTGAAGTCACTAAACATGATGAAAAGTTAGAGGAACTTAAAGTAGGGGGAATTCAAAGGACAATCTAAAGTCGGTGAACATGTTAAGATCTAACTAATGAAAAGGCAAAACAAGTTGTTCAAATTACTCAAGACATTGAAGTTATTATCAAAGATAAATTAAGTATAGATATATCATTCAAACCAAATGTATCTATGTTAGATCAATCTTCTAAAATTACCAATTTAGTTAGTGGTCAAAACATTATTGTTAGGGATAACCACACATGTCAACTAAAGTTTCCATTATCTCGAAAGATAGTTTCATATGATCTTGATTTTTTTAGGTATTGAGAAGTTTTGCCAAGATTTAAAAATTCTATATGAACATATCTTTGCTAAAATTGAATTAAAGATATTTAGAGCAAGTTATCTCATGAATAAATTGGTGACAATGTTATATTAAAAGTATTTGTTTCTTTAAAGTGGTCGAGTTTAATTTCTGATAGTTAACTTGAGGTTGTTTTTCACAAGTAGAGGAGGCTAGCATGGGGGCACCTTCTTTATTATTCATGGAATAATTATTTTATTGTATTAAAAAAATCCTTAATTATTATTCATGTCGCCTCTTCTCTTGTTGATTCTGGTTCAGTGTAACCATCTTCAACTAACTCCCATAACTCTTGTGATCTTAGTTGTGCCTTGTATTGAATACACCACAAATCATAGTTTTGTTTTGTAAGATGAGGAATATGAAACTAAGCACTGTTATTACTGGAAGCCATATCTACTCTCAAGCTCTGATATCAAATTTGTTGGAAAAAATAGTAATAAAATGATAAGGGGGGAGGGGGGCTACTCACGCAATTTGGTGGAATACAATACACTAAATAATGGTACTCTCACACTTTTCATTATCAGCCTTCATACAATATATATATATATATATATTATAGAATGTCTTTTACAATCTTGAAAGTTCTTAATTAATATCATACTCTTCAATACTATCACTAGATTCATGGTATTTCTATTTTTCATGGTTATTCATTGTACTAACTTCAATATACTTAATCTTAGTAAATAAGTTTAATAATTAACATTCTCCCCTCTTAAGCTTGTTTCATCCATCTTCACAATATCAAGCTTTTTCTGCAAATAACAAAAAGCATGAGTCTTCCATGACTTTGTAAAAATGTAAGCAATTTGTTCATGATTTTGACATTAACTAACTCCACATCGCCTTCTTTTATATGCTCTCTAATGAAGTGAAATCGAGTATCAATATGTTTTGAACATTCATGATGAACTGTATTTTTTTGTTCATGAGTTTTGACATGAACTAACTCCATATCGCCTTCTTTTATATGCTCTATAATAAAGTGAAATCGAGTATCAATATGTTTTGAATACTCATGATGAATTGGATTCTTTGCAAGTGCTATATCAGACTTGTTATCAATAAAGATTTGTGTAGCCTTGCTCTATTTTTGCAAATCTTCCATCAATTTCCTTAGCCATATTGCATGACACAAACACACAATGCAACAACAATGTATTCTACTTCACATGTGGATAATGCAACAATAGATGTTTCTTTGATGTCCACGTAAAAGTTGTTTCTCCCATAAAGAATACAAATACAGTTGGGCTTTTTCTATCTTTCAAGTTTCCTGCCCAGTCACTGTCACTATAACTTGTAATTTCAAGATTTTGTGAAGATGAATAAAATGATCAATAGCTTGTAGTTCCTTTAACAAAATAAAGGATCCTCTTTATTGTCTTCAAATGTGAACTTCTTGGCTTCTTCATATATCTGCTAATCAAGTTAATGCCAAACAAAATGTCTGGTCTGGTACATGTTAGATAACATAAGCAACCCACAATACTTTTGTAGTATATAGGATTAACTAAATCTCCTTCTCCTTCTTTAGTTAACTTGGTTCCATATTCAACTGGATTGTCTGCTGGACAACAATCTTCCATAGCAAATTTCTTCAAAACTTTTGTTGCATACTTGACTTGTGAAATGAAGATTTCATCACTACACTGCTTCACCTCTAATCCCAGAAAGTAGGCTATGAGACCTAAGTCTGTCATTTCAAATTGCTTCACCATGGATTGGTTGAAGTTTTGAATCATAGTATGATTATCCCTTGTGAAAAGTATATCATCAACATATAAATAAAGAAACATTACTCTACCTTGTAAACTTTTCTTCACATATAATGCATGTTCATAACGACATCTTGTGAATCCTTTCTATGAAAGATAACCATCAATTCTGGAGTTTCATGCTCTTAGTTCTTATTTAAGTCTATAAAGAGCTTTCTTCAATATACAAACCTTCTCTTCTTCTCCTTTTACCGCAAAGCCAACTGGTTGTTCTACATAAACTTTCTCTTCAAGGTTGCCGTTCAAGAATGCTGACTTTACATCCATCTGAAATATCTTCCATCTTTTCTGATCTGCTAGGGAAATCATCAGTCTTACTATTTCCATTCTTTCTACTAGAGCAAAAACATCTTCATAATCAACTCCATATTGTTGCTTGTACCTCTTCGCTATTAATCTGGCTTTATGTTTTTTAATTTCTCCATCTGCATTCCTCTTTGTCTTAAAGATCCATTTTACTCCTATTGCATTGTGTTCTTTGGGAAGTGTTGTCAATTTCCATGTATTATTTTTTATAATGGAATTGATCTCCTTCTTCATTGCTTTTTTCCATTTATCTTCTTGATATGCTTCTTCAAATGTAATAGGATCATTTCCTGAAAACAAGTAAAGTGTATTAATATCATCAAGATTGATTTTTTCTGTTACATCATAAATCTCTTATATGCTCTTTTTCTTTCTTGTTGTTGAGCTTGAAGGACCAGCATGACTATTAGTTTGAGTTGATGGAGATGGAGCTAATATGATTTCTTCTTTATTTTTCTGAATTTGTTCTTCATCTACAATTAATTTATGTGGCTGATCTTCAGAATTCCAGTTTCATTCTTGCTCTTCATCAAACTTCACATCTCTTGACATGATCACCTTCTTTGTCATCGGATTGTACAAGTTGTAACCATACAAATTTTCTCCATATCGCAGCACTATGCATTTCAAACTTTTATCTTCAAGTTTAGTTCTTTTTTCTTATTGAAATTTGGTATAAGCAACACTGCCAAAAATTCTCAAATGATCAACTCTTGGTTTTTCAGGCTCCATGCTTCTTCTGGTGTGATCTTTTGAAGTTTTTTTGTTGGAAATCTATTCAACAAATACACAACATATACAACTGCATCTCCCTAAAACTTTTTTGGATAGTTTTTTTTTTTCTTTTAGCATACATCTAACCATTTTCATTATAGTTATATTTTTTCTCTTTGATACTCCATTATGTTGTGAAGTTTGTGGCATTGTGAGCTGATGAACAATATCATTTTCTTTACAATAAACATCAAAATCATAAGAAATATACTCTCATTCTCTATGTATTCTTAGACAGTTTAGGTTGCACTCATTTTGTTTTTCTACTAAATTATTAAACTCCCTGAATTTGCTCAGCACTTTTTTATTTTCTTTTAATGCATATATCTGTGTCTTACCACTGAAATCATTAGTAAAAGTGAGAAAATACATGTTTCCACCTATTGAAGTAGGCGAAATAGGGCCACACACATCTGAATACACCTGGTCGAGAGGCTAAGATGCTTTTGAACTCTTCTTTGGGAATGGTTTTCTGTGCTGCTTTTCCATTATACACACTTCACACATTTTGCTTGTATGCTTTAACTTTGGTATTCCAAGAACCATTTTGTTTTACTCCATCAACATCAGTGATCCAAAGTTTAAATGTCCATATCACTGATGCCATAAATTCATCATGTTGGAGATTTCTACCTTAAAATATTTTAACAGATATATACTCTGATCTAGAGGAAACATCCTGTTTTTAGTCAATTTAACTGAAGCAAATGCAGCTCCAGACTCATAAAAAATCTTCAGATTCTTATCTTTCATCTGCACTTCAAAGCTTTTCTCTAGAAACTGTCCCAAACTTAGAATGTTGTTCTTCATGTCTGGAACATAAAAACTTTTGAAATGAACTTCTGCTCACCATTCTTAAGTCTAATAAGAATTCTGCCTTTTCCTTCAACTAGTCTTTGAGAAAGATCTCCAAAGACAATGTTATCTATATAATTTTCATCGATACCAATTAATGCTTCCTTCATACCATACATAAGATTTGATGCTCCTACATCTAGATACCAGGTGCTGGAGTTGCTGCCATTAAATTTTCCACTGGTCAACAATAATGCAAGTTCTTTAGAATCAATTTCTTTTTCAGCAAAGTTGACATTCTTGGCTTTAAATTTGTATTGTGAATAATCTGAAGCAAAATGATCATACTCTTTACAATTATAACATTGTATGTTTGCATTATTATTCCTCCAATTTGAATATCCTCCATGACCTCTGAAATTAAAATTTTGATTTTGTGCACCATGATATTCTTGATTTCTGAATGATATTCCTTCTCTTCCTCTTCTGTGAAAGAACCTTCCTCTTTAAAATGCTCCTCTACCAGATTCGCTAACATTCTTCACAGTTAACTTTGTCTGCAATACTTGTTCAATAGATCTTCCTTTTTCTTTCTATCAATTTTTTGCTCATGAGCTTGCAAGGAACCCATTAATTCTTCTATTATCAGATCTTCCAAATCCCTTGATTCTTCAATTGCTACAACCACCTGATCAAATCCATAGACCTTAAAATTTTCTCCATCACACGAACATCATCAATATTTTCACCATATTTACTCTCATCTGGTGCACTAAAGAGATTACTTTTCTGAATCTATCTCATTACTTTCTTTATTCAACTTCTCAAAGTCTCCTCTCAATGCTTGCAACCATACCTTTTTTTTGTCTTTTCAACTCCATTATAAGTCTTGTTAAGCATTTCCCATGCTTCATTTGACGTCTTTGCTGGTGCCACCATCTCAAGAGTTGCTTTATCAAGTCCTTGATAAATCGTGAATAAAGCCTTATTATCATTCTTCCTTGATTCTCTCAACGTTTGTCTTTCTATATTACTCATTGCTGCCTCTTCTCTTGTTGATTCTGATTCAGTGTAACCATCTTCAACTAACTCCCGTAACTCTTGTGATCTTAGTAGTGCCTTATATTGAATACATCACAAATCATAGTTTTGTTTTGTAAGATGAGGAATATGAAACTAAGCACTGTTATTACTGGAAGCCATATCTACTCTCAAGCTCTGATACCAAATTTGTTGGAAAAAACAGTAATAGAATGATAGAGGAGGGGGGGCTACTCACATGATTTGGTGGAATACAATACACTAAATAATAGTACTTTCACACTTTTTATTATCAGCCTTCATACAATATATATAGACATTATAAAATGTCTTTTACAATCTTGAAAGTTCTTAATTAATATCATACTCTTCAATACTATCACTAAATTCATGGTATTTTTGTTCTTCATAGTTATTCATTGTACTAATTTCAATACACTTAATCTTAGTAAACAAGTTTAACAATTAACACTGTTTTCTATTTGAATTAGGCTTTCAATTTAATTATGATTTTAATAATTAGATTTTTTTTTGTATTTAAACAAACTTATAGAATATTCTTCAAAAGTGAAAAGAATGAAATAAAGATCTTATACAACATACAAAAGTTTTTAGAGTTTTCTCTACCAATTAATTAATTAAGAAACCTAACATGTGTGGCTTTCTACCTACGAAGCTTCCAAGAGGAAACACTATTGATTGTGATTGTGTTTCTTTTTTTATCCTTAAATTTGTTTTTCCCACTCCAATCATCAAACTTTTTTTTTTAATGTCATACTTTTACTTTGCATTGAATATGCATTAGGCTAGATTATTTGTTTTAATTTGCTTTCTATGAGGTTTTTTAGGTGTTAGAAAAACATTCTAACACTAATTTGATGCTCGATTTTACAAGATAAATTTTGGTTTTATTGCTTATAAAACAAATCAAGATATGAGAACCAAAATTGAAATTGAGAGAAAAATGAAAGCTTTTTTTCCCACTACTGTTTACGGGGCAATTTTCAACCATTTTACCTCTATACTTTGAAAAATCTTATTTTTGATCCCTTTAGTTTGACCCTTTTACGTTTTGATCCAAAACTTCATTTTATTCACATATCGATCCTTTAGTTTGAGAGAGGTGAGATAAAGTGATACGGATGAACCCACTATAACAAAGGATCCACTAGAGGTGCCAATTGGTCCAATCACAAGGTCAAAGGCTAAGAAGCTATATGAAGCACTAAATTGGCTTATTTAAAGCATTTGAGGCAAGGCTGATTTCTAGGAGACTTCAACATATATGAGGTAACCTATAATCAACCTAATCCATATGTAAGAAGGGCTCAACTCAACCCCAACTTGGGCTTAAAGAACTAAAATTGACTTGTCAAAGAACAACTATCTTCATGACGTCTTCCTTAAACTTCTCATTTGTAATTTGCTAATCGTTGGGTGGGGTTTGAATTCCAATAATGTTGTTGGGTTAACTTTAAGCAAGTCTCCCAACTATCATGCGACTTCTGATTACATTCTCGAACTATCATTTTAAGCAACATAGTCGTAAAGTAACCTAAATAGTTTGAACTAGATAGGTGGTCAGCATTACGTCATGGGCCATGTAAAACCTGAAAAAAAATTTATGTAAAAAGCCAGCCTAAGCTAAGCAAAAATTAAGGAGAACAAACCGGCTTACTCTAGATGGAAAATGAGGAAGGAAAACCAGCCTATTCAAGGTGGAAATTATGGGGTAGTAACCAGCTCTAAGATAACCCAAAAGAGGGATAAGAACATGAATAATCAACCCCCCTAACACCCCATCACATTTATGAGTGATTTAAATAAAAGAGGAAGAAAAAAAGATGACTCTTCTTTTCCTCAAAATCGGCTGCAGCTCCAACTGTAACAGTCTCTCTTCCCTAAAGAAAAACCTACCAAACCCAGTTGCATGTTGTCTTCCTTGAATGTTTGAGTGAAGGGAGAGTTAGAGAGAAGAGAGGCAAATGAAACCATGAAAAAAGAGAGAGCGTAGAGGACCGATTACCGCAGTAGGAAAAAAAGAGAAGAAATCGAGAGGAAGAGAAGAATAATATCATTAAACCTTCCTTAGGTTGTTAAAAATGTGAGGTAAGAGGAATATCACTTCCTTGACTAGTTACTACCTCATGATTTCAGGACAAGAAGAGGATGAAACCCAAAGTAGAAGGCTTAGGGTTCTTGCACTTATGCTTTCAGGAATGATAAAATGTGAAGCTTTAAGTAGAATAATGAATAGAAAAATACAAGAACAAAATGTGAAGCTCTAAGTAGAATAATGAATAGAAGAACACAAGGACAGACTCTTCAAAAGAAATATGTGTGAATATGAGTGACTTTGAGGGTGTAAACCTAAGAGGGGGGCCGACCAAATTGAAAGAATGAATGGAACATGGAATAAAATGATAAAATGCCTAAATTATGATCCTGTTGAAGTCCTAAGAACATGCTTAAACTAAAATAGAATCTATGATGAAGTTAATGTCTTGACCTTGCACATGTTGTAATATCCCACATCGGCGGGTGAGGGAGTGGTAACTGGCCTTATTAAGAGTGCTGGTTGCTGACTTGTCATATGCGTTTTGGGGCGTCAGGCTCAGAAATGGGCTCGCGCCACCAGGAATAAAACCGTGAGGGCGGTAAGGCCCAAAGAGGATAATAAATAGCAAGTTGGGCCGGGCTGTTACATTTGGTATCGGAGCCAATCTCACTGGCTGTATGGTTGTGCCGACAGGGTCGTCGGACTTCTTAAGGGGGGTGGATTGTAATATACCATATTGGCGGGTGAGGGAGTGGTCACTGACCTTATTAAGAGTGCTGGTTGCTGACTTGTCATACGCGTTTTGGGGCGTCGGGCTCAGAAGTGGACTTGCGTCACCAGGAACAAAACCGTGAGGGCGATAAGGCCCAAAACGGACAATATATGGCAAGTTGGGCCGGGCTGTTACACATGTGATTAATGAACTTGTATGAAATGTGAGATGAAATGATAGAATGCATGGATTGTGACCTTGTTGAACTCCTAGGAGCACACTTGTGCTGAAACTGAATTCATGTTGATGTTAATGCTTTGATTTTGCTATGTGATTGATGAATTTGCATGGTTATGAACCAAGTGAATGAAGGTATGGTTGTGGCATATGGTTGTGAATATACTTATGATAAAAAATGATGAATTGCACATACACAAATTAGAGAGAAATGGATAAAAATGTCCGACCATAGAAAAAGTGAGAACCATGAAGGGATATATCATGATGAACACCTTAGGGGAAACAAGTCATAAGACGGAAATGATACCTTTATGTAGTATGAAATTGCTATCAAATTGTGTTAATATATTGTTGTGGTACCATTGAAAACATAATATGAATGTGTGTGGCAACTCTAGGTGTCGGCCTCAAAGTGATGATTAAGGGATTCTTTGGAAGAATATACATGTTGAGATTTGGTTGTGCATTGTTGATGGTCTTGTGATAAAATTTGAATGTAATTGATTTCGGTATATGTTTAAACTTGGTTAGGGGTGAGTTATAAAGGGGGAAAGCCTAGCGTGGACCTTATGCTTAGCCGAAGGAAAGAGTAAAAACCAAAAGTGACTTAATCATCACTAGCAATTTCTGAATCGGTAGAGACATGGATTGCATTGATGATTTCTAGGTCAGCAACGACATAGTTTTCATCAACGATTTCTGAATCAACAATAAGTTATATGCACTGATGATTTGATGCGCCAGTAGTAGAACTGAATCGCGTTGACGATTTCCAGGTAGGCAGCTATGCAGTTTTCATCAATAATTTTTGAGTCAATAGTAGATTATGTGCGCTGATGATTTCATGCACCAGCAGTAGAACTGGATCGCATTGACGATTTCTGGATCAGCAGAGATGCAATTTTTGTCAATAATTTTTTAGTCAACAATAGATTATGTGCACTGATGATTTCATGCGCTAACAGTAGAACTGGATCGTGTTGATGATTTCTGGGTCGGTAACGATGCAATTTTCATCAACGATTTTCGAGTCAACAATGAGTGTGTGCGCTGACGAATCCAAGCATTAGCCGAGGAAACAATTTCGTTGATGATTTCTGAGTCGATGTGACTCAATTTTCATTGATGATTTCTAAATCGATAGTGAATGTATTCGCTGATGATTCCAGACGTCAGCCAGTAAAGTAGTTTTTGCTGATGATTTTTGTGTCACTAGCAAACCAGTTTTCGCTGATGATTTATGTGTCACCAGCGACCTAGTTTTCGCTGACAACTTTCTGTAACACCAGAGGCTTAGTTCGTTGATGAATTCTATATCAGAAATGATTTAATGCTTGTGATGATTTTTTCATCGGTCTGATCTAAGTCACTACGAATCTCAAGAATTAAACACTAGGATGCCCGTGAGTGGTCACATTTAAAATAAAAAGAAGTGTCTTAATATATTGATTTTCATTGTATGATTGTATAATGTGTGGAACACTTGAATGTGAACATGAGTATTCTTGGGATATGTATGATGATGGTTATATGGTTGCTTGATACGAGTATACTTATTATGATCATTTGATATGTCAGGTGGTACAACCGAGATCAGATCTTCTATCGGACGAGGGCACTCCACAGGAGGAACAGGTAGGTGGTTTCCACCCTCTCCTAGTATAATATAAATTTTCCAAATGAATTCATTACGAATGATTTAGTGCTATCTTGTGATGAATAATAAATCGCTTGTGGAACACTTGATTGAGTATAATGATTAGCTTCGACTATTGGCATCCTAGATGGATGACCGGGTTGAGTATAATGATTAAGCTTTGGCTAATTACATCCTACATGGATGGGCGAGATGAATATGATGAGTAGCTTTGGCTAATGACATCCTAGATGGATGACTGATTTCATTATGTGATTAACTTCGGTTAATAGCATCCGAGATAGATGACCGAGTTTGGATATTGCGTTAGCTACAGCTAAAAGCATCCAAGGTGGATGACCGGGTTAAAGCAAAGTAATTAACCTTGACCGATGTTTTAACTCCGGCCCCACAATTCCTATGGAGAGGTTTGGGCGTATAAGTAAAGATAATACAATGAACAAAATAATAAGGATTGTCATATGCATATGAGAAGTAAAAAAAGGAATGTACTCACTAAGTTGAGAACGAAAAGTAACGATAACATTCTTCTAGTAGTTTATTATCATGTTTAGATTATTTATAATTCTTGTATCCATTTTGCTTTTGTAACAGGGACATCACACGATCAATGTGTGTAGGAAATCCCGATCCACGGGTGCATATTTTTTTTTAAAAAACTATGTATTCGCATGTTTAGGTGTTATGTATTTTATAAGAATGAATGTCCTAGTTGTAGAATTGTCGTTCGACACTTTTGTATCTAGTAACAATAACAATATTCGAATAGGGATGCAAACTTATGCATATGTTATTATGATGTAATGTGAACCTATGTGTATGTAAATATGATGTTGTGTGGTATGTGTACTAAGTACTTTCTTTCTTATGATGTAATTTACGCAATCATATAAGTATTATGCCATGCTAATGGATGGAACCTATGTACTAACCCTCAGAATGCTACTGTGAGAAGCATCGAGAATATGATGGCTAACAAAAAATAAATTACCATTTATTTCGGCTTTGAATTATTGGGATATTACAGGCCAGGTAAAAAATTTTATAATGTAAAAACAATTATGCAAGCGATGATAACAATTTTAAAGGAGCAAGAAAAATCTAAGACCCGGGTTATTAATTTGAACGAGTTCAATAATCTTGGCAAATTTAAAAACGTTATTAAAAAGCGCAAATGACAATAAAAAAAAATGCTAATGACCAATAAAAAAAATATGAATGCTTGTCAATATTATTAAAAGATACATTCTAAATATTCTGAAGAGATCTCAATGATTTTATTTATAATAAAGAAAAAAATAAATGAAAATGGAATAACCTCACAAAGAAGAAAAAAAAATTAGAAGCTCAATTACCAGTAAATCAAAAATTGAAAGACAAATTGGAAAAAAAAATCAATTTTAAAAAAAGAATAAAAAAAATGACTCTAGCTAGCATGCCAAATTGGTAGCTCAGTCATGAGATCGAGATAGCTTTATATAGAAGAAATTAAATAAAACAATGTAAGTTAAGTCCTAAGCAAACTTAATGATGAAAGGCGAAACTGAAAAATAATTAATTAAAAAAGTAAAAAAACCTCCAAGTCAACCTAGATTAACTCGACTAACCCATGACCTGAGATATGAGATCGGGATAACCCTACAAAAAAAAAATCACGTGGCTCAGAGCCCAATAACTTAATGTTGAATGATGAAAATAAAAAAAAAATCAATTTTTAAAAAAGAACCTGCAAAAAAGACTGAAGTTAAATCGGGCTAATCTTTAAAACCAATGAACTGAGTCATGAGATCAAAATTATTCAATAGAAGGCAAACATTAAAAAATAACAAAGAAAAATTCCTAATCATTAAAAATTTTAAAAAAACTAAAAATAGCAATCAAAATAGTGAGGACCAAATCTGATACAAAAACTAAATAAAAGAAAATAATGATGGACTAAATTGAAAAATAAAATAAATTAAGAAAATATATAAAAAAATAGCAATCAAAAGAATGAGAAACAAAATTGAATACAAAATTAAATGAAATAGAATGTTGAGGGATGAAATTGAAAAATAAATAATCAAGAAAATGATATAAAAAAAAGCAATCAAAACAATGAGGACAAAATTAGATAAAAAAAATTAAGTGAAATAAAATGCTTAGTGAAAAAAATGAAAAAAAGAAGAAGAACAAAACCCTTCAAAAAGTATTAAAAGCAGCACAAATAATAATCAAAATCCAAAGAATGAGGATCAAAATTGATTAAAATAAAAACTAGATGACACAATTGGTTTTTTGAAAGGACTGATGTGAATATTAAGGCAAAGATAGAGAAAAGAGAGAGGAAAAGAAAAAAAAATCAATCGTAGGCCAACTATTATTCTGTCATCCACACATGCCTAACCAATGAGAAGAGGATGGCACAACATTTCAAACGTCACAATGGAAGGCAGAGTTTGATCGTCGGGAGGCGATATACTCGCCACTCAAAAAGTGCGGGCACTTCCCACTCGTTGGTGAGTGCGTGTTACGAGCTAACAACTTTTTATTTTTAAATTATATTTATGTTTTTTAAAAGTCTAAACTACCCCTTGTTAACATTCATAATAACCAAAAAACTATAATGAAAAGCTAAAAATATCCCTGAATATCAATTTTTTTTGTTTTAAAGGGAAATATAGTCATTTTATTATGTATTTAAAACATTAAAAGAGCAAAAAGCTCTTGGATTCCAATTTTATTTATTTTTGCTTTTAAGGCATTTCACTGTTCATCAAAGTATAAAAAAATAGATTTATTTTCAATTAATAAATTAATGATAAATCAATCTCATGAAAAAGATTATTTTGATCTTAATGTGCAAGTGAAACCCCGGTCCCTTTTAAAGAGGTTTTTTTTATTATTATTGTTTTTTAATTTAACATACCTGCTAAGGTTAAATCCCGTTCAAATCATGACATATAACATCCCGTACCAAATGCAATGTTGTACCCTCTACGAATACTGCTTCAAGCTACTCATGAAGCTCCTTAAAATAGAAAGAAAAAAGGCTTGTTTTTCTCGTACACAAATTGAAAAGTGTTATAAAAAAAGGCTCCTAAAGAGTCTGTTGACCAGAACTAATAGTGGAGGTTCTTGCATGAATCGGCAGCAAGGGATGTAAATGCAAGTTTCATCATAGAAAGGGACCTTAATGAAGTTATTTTTCATTTTCCTTTTTGTTTTTTAATTTTTTATCATACCTAACCAATTAATTAAAGCGCGACAGAGTGCTTTCTTTGACCAGCAACGAAGGTGGCTCTACTTGCCTCTTCGGTGCTGGGCAAGTGGGCATTAATTTGCCCCCTTGCCGGCTGCGAGTCACACAATCCAGTTTCGAACTCATCTCTTTTATCCTTGTCGGCTTCAATATATTAGAATTTGAATATGCAACAACATAAACTGGACAGGAATAATTGATATTATATATCAAGTAAATGAAAGCATACAAGTCAAATTTTGAAACTCAATACCAAAGCCTTTTAAGTATATTTAGTACCTGTACTTTGCTGATTAAAAAAAAACTAAGTGTGAAGGAAAAATTGCTATAGCCCAAGACTCTCATTACTATTTATTATAATAGTAATTTGATGATATTGTCCCTTTCTAAAAAAAACCTTTTAATTTAGTATGGGGAACAAGGTGTCTTTTTATCATTACATGATTTTCTTTTATAAATTTTATAGGGTTAGATTGATCATTTTGTTTTTTTTTTTTGCATAGTAAAAGTACAAATCTAACCCTGTAAGAAAAAAAATAATGCCTATTATTTAGGGATGTTTTGGTCTTTTTAATTATTTCAAAATAGTATAATTACTTTGATACTCTTAAGAATAAAAACAACTTAACTCTCTGACAAATGTTTTTTTTGTCATTTTATATTGGTTTTATTGTAGATCTAAAGGTTGTTTAGGGGCTATTTTGTAATTGACACATATTAAATATAATTATAAAAACAAAAATATTGATGGCACGTGTCATGCACCCGCCAGCATGTGGACTTGACAACCAATCGTAGCCTTCTAGGGTAGTGTTTGAAAGGTCTTAATACCATTGACCTGATGTAGTGGTGCGTGCTCCAAGATTCACGGCAGTTTGGTGATAGTGGCCATTTCTTATTCTCCCTTCTTTTTTTTTTATCTTTATCTAGATTTTTGTGCCAACTCTTTAAAAATTTAAGAATAACCCTTTAATTTGTTGATTCTTTAGATTTGGTCATGTTTTCATTTCATTATGATTTTTTTTATCTTGAATAATTTATAAAATTGATTGCCTCTTATATTTTTTTCATCTTTCAAATTTGCTCATCTTCCAAATTTGCTCATCTTTTTTTATTGCTATTTTTTTTTGTTTAAAATCATTTTTAAAATTGATTTTGTTTGATGATTTCACCATCGTTTGGTTTTTCTCTTATCAAATTTACTTTTTATTCTTTTGATTGCTATTTTTTTTTTTTTTTTGCTTTGAGAAGTTTTTAAAACTTATATTTTTAAACTGGTTCATAATAAACTAGTCACGTCCCGATCCCTAGATCCATGACCGACACACAGATAAGGTCTCCCTCCAGGTTCCTTACCTATATGAACTCAAACATATATACAAACTTTTTCTTCCTATTAACTCAATCAGAGTTAAACGCAATAATGATAACATAAAACTAAAGTCCATAACATAAATCAACATCTTAATACAAATTCTGTAATTGTAGAGCTCTAACTAGATATAACAGAATAATGTTAATTACAATAAAAGAGCAGATTCTGAAAGTCCATAAAAGCAACCTATCAATGAAGTTATAAGCCTGAAAATGATAAGTAACAAGAGGGTGAGTTCAACAACTCAGTAAATAGATAACGTTCAATATATACATATGAAATAATACATCAATAAGGAATATATATAAATTTGGCTTATGCTCTTACAATAGAGTTTAAGAAACAGATCATAACAAGAAATATCATAAGGTAAGGCTCGTCAGAAAATCAAAATGCAATGAGCATGATGCTCCAGACTGTGGGATGATCAGTCGTCATAGGTTGATAACTCCCTCGACTAACAAGGGTTCAAAATTACGATGTGCATAAAGAAACACTATCTTGTTAGCATGAGTGTTCTAACTAGCATACCATAAGATCATAATCAAACAAAACAAAATTATTTCTTAAAGGCTAAAATATACAATCAATCAAATGAGGAGCTATCAATTTAGAAGTACATAATGGCTCGTATCAAGAAATTAGTTTTAATAAATGATCATCCTTTACCATAGACAAAAGATAATAAACAATATATAACTTACTAAGAAGCATGATTAGTTTCATATTAAGAATTCAAATATTTATATCAATTCTCTAGCATGTAGAATATTATCCACTCACCTAACTCAAAAGTAGTTAGAACTCAAAAGTAGATATCGACAAAAGTCCTACTGATGTTCAGTAGGTTGAGTATCAAGAGTATCTAAATATAAAAGAAAACGTACTACAAAATGACTCGAAACAGAAAAAATAAGAGATTACATCTATAAGATTTTAGACCAAAACATAAATATAAAAGTGAGACGAATCTACCCGATTGATCCTAAATATTTCCTAAACTTTTCAAAAAAAAAAAAAAACTGATCAACCTCTACTGTTTGGTCAATCGGTCGACCGAAATCTACCAACTGATTGATCGAAACTAGTCAAGCAAACCAGTCGACCAAAGTCAAACAAGCCAACTAGTCGACCGGTCCCTTAACAACATCAAAATCGAAGCTACTTACCACAATTATACATTAAAACATAAATCTTACCTTAAACACTTTGTTTCTCCGATCCTTTTCCCTTTCTTTTATCTCTTCTTCTTCTTTTTTTCTTTTTTTTCTAGTTCTCTCTCTCTCTCTAAAATTTGATAACTCTTTTTTTGTCCTCTTCCTATTTATATTTATCAAGTTTTGTGAGACTACCTGAAAGTTCCTCATTCTTTTATACCTCAAACCTACTCCTCTAGGGGCATTGTTGCCCTTTCCTATTAAAACCTTTCTTTTTATTTCAAAATATTATAAAGCTACTTGATTGAACTTGGATCCAGGATTTTACAAGTTGCGAGTTTTTAAGATTTGACCAGGTTTAAGGTGTTTGCCTAGTTTATTTTTTAAATCATTTTTATTTATTCATTTTCTCTAGGATTTTTCACTAATTTTAAAAATGACCTGGTTTTCTTGGGTTTTTTTTAATTGTTGTTATTTGTTGAATTTACTTTGGATAATCAATATTAAATTGGTTAAGAATTGAGTTTCTTGATTCAGTTCGAGTCTAAGTTTAATAGTTTGCAAGTTTGAGACCTTTACCCAAGTTTAGAAGGGTCACCCGAGTTTTATTGATTTTTTTCCCTTCGATGTTTTTAAAATTTTTATCATTCAACATTTATATCATTAGTGATTAGGCTTTTTTTTTATTTGCCTTCTATATGATTTTTTTAACCATGCATTTTTTATCGTTTCTTTTTTTTTTAGTTTGTCCATATATCAACCTTTTTTCCGTGACTGCGTCTCTACCTCGAGTCACATTTTATTTTAAAAAAACTCTTGCGTCATAAAATTACAAATATTTTTCAATTCCACCCACTTCAATTTTTTTATTTCTCAGATTTGATTCTTATTTTTTTTATTGCTATTTTTTTATTTAGGGATCAATTTTTAGATTTTGTTTTTACATTTTCATCCTCCATGAGTTTTTGTTTCTATCAAATTTGATTCTTATTCTTTTGATTGCTATTTTTTGCAAGTTTTAAAATCGATATTTATTTCAAAGATTTTTTCCTTCAAAATTAAATTAGTTGGAAATTAAACTTCTTGATTCAACTCGGGTCATGATTTCATAGGATGTGAGTTTTAGAGATTCAACCAAGTTTAAGAAGTTTGTTTAGTTTTTTTTTCTCTTTTTTTATGCTGATGTTTTTTTTAACCCTTGTTTTTATAGGTTTTTTTTGTTTGACTTTTATAGGGTTAGTCTCGGATTCATGATTAAGGGAGCGTTTGGCTCTGCTGTTCAACCTGCTTTTCAGCGAATTTCAAATTTTTTTTTTTTTTGCTAAAATTGAGTGCGGTTTGTACCTTTTGGATCGTTTTGATGTGCTGATATCAAAAATGATTTTTAAAAAATAAAAAAACATCATTGGCATGTATTTCGGCACGAAAAGCTATTTGAAAAGCAACCACTACCACACTCCCAAACACCCTCTAAAGTCACTAGTTTCATAGGATAACGCAAGTTGCTTTTACTCTTTTTTAATCATTTTAAATTTATTTATTTTAATTTCATCGTTTAAGAAATGATATATTAAAAATTCATCTTCATGCTTTCCATGACCAATCGAAACCTGATCCATTGAGTTCTCAACCTAACATAACAGATGTCTATAAATTTGTCTGTTATCTGCCTAGTTTTGTCATGACCAATCGAAACCACAAGCTTTCTTTTAACAGTGGCCTCTGTTCCCCAACAGACAGACATGAAGTAGATATCAAAAATGGGAAACTATCTCTTCCTTCAATACTTCAGAGCCTCACCACCTTAAATATCCCTGGAGGACGTAGTATTTACAACTATGGAATTTGCGAGCCGGCTAAACCATTTCCAAATAGCCTTGGTAAGATTTGCAAATTGTTCGGCATGGGTGATATCGGTAAGACAAATGCCCACGAGGTTACGTTTTATTTGATCTAAAGTGGAGTCAGATAATTACTTGATCTAGAGAAACATCTTCTTCAAGTTTGTGCAGCAGTAAAACTTCCATACAGCGATCAGATACTTAAGTCACCTGCATCACTATTGTCACTCAACACAAATTTTGGCAGAAACTCTATTTTTAAAGAATCAAACCTAAAAGTTTTAAGCTAGCTGGTCGAAAATTAGCAGTTGGCTCAAAATAACTGCATCCAACAGGAACATGGCCGGTGACAAAACCCGGCCTAAAAGCTTGATTTAGCAAGTGAAAAATAGCAGTGCATTGAAAGAAGCCTGCTGATAGGTAGAATTCATAGAGAATTCCTCACCATGCTCAAATAACTAGAAAGAACATTCCCTGAACACCTGACAAGAACCAGTTCAAACTTATAAACTATTCCTTCAGCATTAAAAAAAACATTAGTTTCCAGTCTGAGCAGAGATGATAATTATCGGATGCCAAGATTGCAGAGTTCAGGATTCACTAACGTCAAGGAAACAGTTAATAATATCTACTTCTTATAAAGGAGTCTGTGCTTGGATTAAACTTTTATTTTAGTATGAAATGAACATTCTTACACATTTCTCTGAATGGTATAATATGGATAAAGAAAACAATATCAAAGCCTTTGCCTTTGCCTTTTGCCAAACTCAGTATAAATGTACTATCACAAATTCCAATCATTGGAAAATAAATTAAATAACAACTTTATGACGAACTATCATGTGTAATCGAACATCCAAACAATACCGTCACACTCAGAAAAGAAAGAAAGAAAACAAATGTAACTTTGTACTTGTTATGCTCAAATGACAAAGCATTAACACCGACAACGTTAAAAATCTATATATGGTATCTACAACCTGTCCATTCAAGATTTCACTAGAAGTAGATATCCTCTATATTTACCTTATAGCATCCTCAACACAATGACCAAGTCCCTCTTCAAGAGTTGATGTTGAAGGAGACCTTTGATAGCAACTGTGGAACTCCTCATATTACTGGTCTACAAAATATTGTAATTAGTAGAAAATGGAAGACCAACTCTAGGAAATTTTAACAAAGAAATGTTTATGGCGATTGAATCAGTTAGGAGCAGTCAGATAATAATTGGAGAAACAAGATAATGATGGAATATGAAGATCAAACTACAATAAGAAAGACTGAAGGGAAAGACAGCAGCCTATCAATATCCCAAAGCTTCTGGCCCCCTCTTGAGAAAGGACTACTTGAATGCAATGACAACATAATAAAGCCAGATAAAATCTAGCCAAATAAATCTTCCATAAAATAGAATGTTGTGCACTGACTTGATCTCTAATTATAAGGACATCCAAATACCATTGATGTTTGCGGATCCTTTTAAAGAGTTGTACCTTGTGATTTTCGTGAACTTGGCATAAAGGAACTGCAAGCAGTTTAAGGTTCTTCGGTACAATGAACTTTCGGCTCTCTGGTAATCTCACAAGGTAGAGTTTCATGCATTCCTG